>Ga0316206_1000365_pt1 | contig 67975 bp, 64 predicted proteins | sample 6monthpyrite_MG_FD_204942 | JGI IMG/M metagenome (GOLD analysis project Ga0316206, IMG submission 204942) | Microbial mat bacterial communities from mineral coupon in-situ incubated in ocean water Damariscotta River, Maine, United States -... | ecosystem: Environmental > Aquatic > Marine >...
CAATCTGCTAACAAACCTGCAGAAAATGTGAAAACAAATAAAGCACAATCTGCTAACAAACCTGCAGAAAATGTGAAAACAAATAAAGCACAATCTGCTGACAAACCTGCAGAAAATGTGAAAACAAATAAAGCACAATCTGCAGAAAAGACCGTAAATAAATCACCAAAAACAAATGAGAATAAAGCGACTGCACAGGCTACTTCTGCTGCCAGTATTCAATCTTCTCCAGCACCTGCGGTTAAAAAGGATGCCCCCGGAGCATCATCAACTAAGTCTGCAGGCAAGTCTTCTACAACGCCTGTAACTAAGACTGAAAAACCAGCGGCTTCACAAAAAACAGCTCCAACAGAGAACAAAGCGAACCAAAAAGAAACTAATATACCTGAATAATCACAAGCGCCCTCAATTCAAATGGGGGCGCTGTTATTCCGCGGGCTTAATCATGTGTATCCTGTAGATATTGTGTAATTTGCTTGCGCATTCTTATTGAATACCAGTCACGACTTCCTCTGAGTCTGGCTATAAAACGTCCATCCTTGCCAATAAGATAACTTAAGGGGATAACATCAACCTCATATAACCTCCTCACCTTACGCTGATTATCAATCAACATTGTAAAAGACCAATTGTTTTTCAAATAGTAATCGCGTATCTGTTCTTTAGTACCATTAACCGATACAGTTACAACACGCAACCCCAGAAAATGATATTTACGTGCCAACTGATCAAGCGACTTCATTTCCTTAAGGCACGGTAAACAATCAAGTGACCAGAAATTCAAAAGAATAAACTTTCCTTTCAGACTGGAGAGATTAACAAAAGCCTTCTTATTCGTACTTCCCTTGATATCTTCAAGACGAAACTCAGGCGCAAGCATTCGTATACCGGGTTTATCCAATACAGTCTCATTAGCATAACTTTTAACTTGAGATAGAAAAAACAGCCCAACAGTTAAAATTACATATCCTGGTTTACTGACGCGCATACTTCCTCAGATACTGAACGATAGCAATTCGACTATGTTTATCAGGCGTCTGAACACCACGTTCCTGCATTCGCTTTTCCATATGCACTAAAACACTTCGCCATTCGTCCAGAGTGTGTCGGGCCGGATGAGGAGCCGCATGACAACTATTACAGTAAACAATAAATGATCTTCCTTCACTGTGTAAATCTCCCGGCAAGTAAGACAATGAATCAACTTCTCGTGTCTGACAAGCAGCCAGAATGCACATTATCATCATAAAAATAAATCCTGAAGATCTATTCATTTACCTAAAAGCCTAATGAACTGAGAGGTTTTTTACTGCGTCTGCTTTTAGAAGTAGGTAATTCTATATACCAGGTCAGCATGACCCGGTAATCTTCACCTAGCTGAGGCCCCGTAGTTTTTGTATACAACGGTATCCCTACCGAGAAATCAATTATTTGCATACTGGTTGGCTGCCACTGAAATCCTAATGTCGCCATCACTTTTGTGTGCCCATAGTAATCTGTGTTCCATAGAGGTGTCATATAGGGCGAAGTTGGGTCATTCTTTGTCACTCTACCTGAAAAACCTGTGCTCGCTTCATCCATTTCACCTCGGATCTTACCGCGATATTGCGTGTTCAATTGCGCTTGCACAAGAAAATCATGCCTCAACTGATACATGCCGTACAAATCAATTCGAGCTTCATTACCAAGACGATAATTTCGTTTGTTATCATACAATCTGGCTGTAAACGTACTGTTAATACCCCACCAATATGGTGATCTTGAAGCCTGATAAAGAAAGCCGACTGTTGGGTCAATTGTCCCTGAACCCAATTGCATACCATAGGGTAATAATTCATTCTGCCGCATAGTCACAGGGTGAGTTGTATTTCGCTCATCAATTGATCCTGTTGGCAAACTGATATTAAATAACAAGGATGCCTGACGTTTAGGTATCAATGGATCATCTGTAAATAAACGATACTTGGTCATAATCATAGTGTCACCCAAGCCAGATGATTTCATGGTAAACCCCTGTTGGCCTGTAATCGTTTGCATCATTGAATTAAAGCGCATATCCATACTGTTATTCATATGCATGACCATTAAGCCGGCAAAGAAATCATCAGTGAAACTGTAACCAACCATCAAATTCTGCATCTGCATATTCATTTCAACAGGTGCAGCCATATATTTACCCGTCGGCATCCCCATCATCACCGGCATTCCTAGCAGGCTATCCGTGCTGATAGCACTATCTCCGTCTAACAGACCATCCATATGCATGAAAACCGGGTTTATCTTAACCCTGAATTCATGCGTTTCAGGAACACCTCCGCCGGGTATGTTCATTGGCATATTGCCACCACATTTGCCGCAACATAAACCGACATAAGCTTGAGATACACTATTGAGACCCAAAAGAGTTAAAAACACTATTTTTCTTATCATTATATTACCTGCAATATTAATTTAATTGCAGCAAACCATATCATCCAGTTAAACCAAAAGGCATGTGACCCGATGTCGCGCGACAAATTGTCGCAGCCTGCTCTGGCAAGTCATGATAAAATAAGATAGTTACTTATCAGGCCTGAAAATAATGACTCAATTCCTGCCATCACAAACATTAGATATCCGGCAACTCAGGGAAATATTTCTACTTAGAAACATAACCCTTGCCGGGATAATAATTTCTATACTAACGGCTCAATACCTGTTAGATATAAAACTGCCTGTATTAAGCTTATATGCGACTTCATTTCTGCTCGTTTCTTTTAATGCTTTTGTATGGGTCCGTATTGAAAAAGGAAATAACCCGGTATCTCATTCAGAGTTTTTTAGTCATCTGATTATTGATACCTTGTTTTTTGCCGCATTTCTCTTTCTGTCCGGCGGGGCCAGCAATCCATTTAGTCTCGTTTTTCTTATACCCGTTATTATCTCTGCTACTGTACTACCTGTAACCTATACATGGGCACTTGCTCTGCTCACTATTGCAATTTACAGCCTGTTTATCTTTATTTATGGAACAGCCCATAATATGCATTCTGAACATAACAGTTCATTCAGCTTGCATATTTTCGGCATGTGGCTGGGATTCACATTCGGCACACTGATTGTGGTATTTTTTGTTACTCGAATAGGTCGTTTATTGAGAAAAAATCAAGATCAACTATACCAGGCTAACGAACAAGCCTTACGTGATGAACAACTGGTTGTTTTAGGTACACTGGCGGCCAGCACTGCTCACGAAATCAATACACCTCTTGCTACTGTTTCGCTTCTTACCCAGGAATTATTGGATGGTAATCATTCAGATGATGAAAATCAGAAATTACAACTGCTACAATCTCAAATAGATCGTTGTACACAAGCACTCGAAAATCTATCAACAAATGCGGGCGATCTTTCACTACGTGGGGGGCGGTCCTATCCTGCCAATCAATTCATACAAGAGCTTTTAGACAACTGGAAACACTACTCAAACATTAGCAACTTTAAAGTTAAAGTTGATGGACAATTACCTGCCCCCTGGATTCTTGTTGATGACACCCTGAAACATGCCATGCATAATATTCTTGATAATGCATTCGAAGCTTCACCAGATAATATTGAAATCCACTCAGACTGGGATTTAGATAAAGTCTGGATTGATATAATTGACAATGGCCCGGGAGTTGACAGAACAACGCTTAATAAATTGGGGCACACACCCATTAGCAGTAAAGATGATGGCATGGGACTTGGCCTTTTTATTGCCTATTCAGTGATAAGACGTTTTGGTGGCGAGGTATCCATGATTAACCGTGAGACTGGCGGTAGTCATACACATATCAAATTACCTGTAAATATGGGATTAAAGAATGACAGATAATCAAAAAAAGTTATTAATTGTAGATGATGATGTTATTTATAGTGAAACTCTAGCACGCGTGATGCAACGCCAGGGCTTTAATTGCATTACTGCAAATGATTCTGCTAATGCTGCTATACGAGCAAAAAAAAACAACCCTGAACTGGCCTTAATTGACTTACGCATAGACAAGGAATCCGGATTACAGCTAACTCAGGATTTACTGAAAATCCTGCCAGACCTGCAGATTGTCATCCTTACCGGCTTCGCAAGCATTGCGACTGCGGTCGAAGCAATTAAACTCGGTGCTATACACTACCTGACCAAACCGGCTACCCCTGAACAAATAAAAGCTGCTTTTCAAAACAGTGAAGGTAATACCAAGGAAGCTGCGCCGGAACACCCTCTTTCTGTAGAACGCCTTGAATGGGAGCATATTCAAAAAGTATTAAATGAGAATGATGGTAATATATCGGCTGCTGCCCGTTCATTGGGTATGCACAGAAGAACATTGCAAAGAAAACTGAACAAACACCCCCGCCAGCGTTAATCTAAAAAATAATTATAATTGATGTTTTCTTTTAATATCTTTCAGTAATCCCTGAGAAGCCTCTTCAATTAAATCCAGTACCCTTTCAAAACCATTACGACCACCGTAATATGGATCAGGCACTTCTTTCACCCCCAAATCTGGTGCATATTCCAGGAACATCTTTAATTTATCCTCATGACCCTCAGGCGCAATAGCCAACAAATGCCCGAAATTACTTTGATCCATTGCCATAATATAATCAAACTCAAGAAAGTCATCCACAATAGCCTTACGAGCACGCAAGCCACTCAAATCAACACCACGCTTCAGGGCAGACTCTTGTGCCCTGGGATCAGGTTCTTCTGCAATATGGTATGCATGTGTACCTGCTGAATCAACTTGAATAACATCACCCAGCTCAGCTTTATCGACCAGATCCTGAAAGACACCATGTGCAGTAGGTGATCGACAAATATTGCCCATACATACGAATAATACTGATATTTTCATTATAATTCATTGCCTTACGTGTGTTAAATTACAAAATACAAGGTTTAAACTGGTCTTTTAGATCCCTTTAAAAACGAACACTTACATCATCATTTTGGAAATGATTTTAGTAGTAAAGATAGCATATTTAATGCATCAATTAATCAATAAATAAGTCCATTACCTCACATGGTATTCGTGTATATGTACCTTAATATAGTGAGGGCTGGAGACTCCACTCAAACTGTCTCAATGCCGGCGCACATGCAAACATCACGAACTTTATCCTGTCAGTTGGCAATTAATGGGATATGAAGCCGTGCTTCAGTTCCACCTCCATGACGCGGTAATAATTGAATTTTCCAGTTATTACTATTACTAAGTTGTTTTGCGATAGCAAGCCCGAGTCCACTACCACCAGTAGCTCGACTGCGTGAATGCTCCAGGCGATAAAATGGACGGAAGATAGCCTCACGATTCTCTATATCGATACCCATACCACGATCAAGCACCCGCAATACGACCTCATTATCATAACAGTCACAACGCACTTCAACGGGTTTGCCACCCCCGTAGTTAAGTGCGTTGTCAATCAGATTTGTAAGTATCCTGCGCAAGGCCATGACATCGACTAAACAAATACAGCACTTGCTGTGCTCCCACAAAATTGTTGATTTCCTGTCTCGATAATCTGAAATAATACCATCGACTAGTTCCTGACAATCTATCTCTTCGCGTTCATGCGACCCAAAACCGCGTGCCAGCTCTAATGATTGGCCGATGAGCTGATTCATTTCATCCAGATCCTGTGAAAGCCTGTTCTTGAGCGACGTATCAACATTATCGTGTAACAGCTCTAATGCCAGGCGCATGCGTGTGATCGGTGTTCTCAGGTCATGTGAAATACCTGCAAGTAAAGTCGTTCGATTTTCCATGAGCTCAGTATTCTGTGTCACCATTCGATTGAAACTGCGAGTTAATGCCACCAGTTCACGTGGACCTGTTTCCGGCAATGGTTCAGGCTCCATACCGAGCCCAAATTTAGACGCAGCCTGTGACAGGTTTGCCAGAGGCCCCGTCAGACGACGTACAAACAACAGCGATGCCAGCAGAATAATGATCGTCCCTCCAGTCACAACCAGCAATGACGCAAGCGGTGGCTGAGCACCAACCCGTTCGCGTGGAAAGCTGATACGTATATCCTGACCAGCCATGGGTAAATCAACGCTATACCATATTGGTTCGCCAGGCTCTAGCAGAATCGGAACGGATAACCGTGTGCGCTTTTCCAGTGCATTCCTCAGAAACTGAAGATAAGGCATCGGATTTTTTGATATCGGTATTGTCCTGGAGGAGAGACTCAGTCTGAGCTGGTGTTCATCAAGTAGTAGCTGTTCGAAATCTGGACGTGTGCCTGGAGGGAGTTCCACCCATGTCTGTGCGGAAAGCACCATCAATGATGCCAGGTCATCGGCAGCTCGATTGGCAACTGGAGCCAGGACGAAATAGATGACAACGATGACAATCAATAAAAGAAATACAACCATGGAAATTGCCAGGGCAATCCCGGTTCGTGCTAACAATGAAAAAGGACGCGCCATGATTACTGCTCGCCCGGCGTAAACCGGTAGCCTTCACCCCAGACAGTACGGATATAGACAGGTGATGCTACATCGTTTTCAATCTTACGGCGTAGACGCGTTACCCTGACATCAATACTTCTATCGAAGGGTGAACGATCATAACCTTTTAGCATGTCAATAAGTGTATCCCGGCTCATTACACGACCTGGGTGATCAACAAATATTTTCAGTAGTGCATACTCACCCGAGCTAAGCGACACAACCTCCTCATTTCGTGTCAGTTCCTGAGCAACCATGTCTAACTGAAAAGATCCAAATTTATAAACTTCGTCATTTTTTTGAGTTTTTGAACTTTCTGATACGTCCGTCTTGCGTCTGATAATTGCGCGCATACGCGCAAGTAATTCACGAGGATTGAATGGCTTGGCCAGATAATCATCCGCGCCAACTTCCAGACCCACAATACGATCAACATCCTCACCGCGTGCAGACAACATCAGGATGGCGTAATCATTTTGCACATGCAATCGCTGGGCAATGCTGAGGCCATCCTCTCCCGGTAACATCAGATCAAGTATAATCAGATCCGGATGGTTTTGTGTCAGATAATGATCCAATGCCTTACCATCTTCGACGCTGTCTACTTTGTAGCCTTGCTCCCCCAGGTAACGCTCCAGTAACTCGCGAATACCAGGATCATCATCGACTACAAGAATTTGATTTTTCTGATTGGTCATAATTATCGATTGTAACAGCTCCGTATTGAAACATTTTGTAACATCTTGTTTCAAATTATCAGTATTGGACATTCTTATGAAACACATTACCTGTAGTCTACATCCATCGCAAGCGGCATGACTTTAGTATTCACTTGCTAACAACACTACAGGAGATACACTCATGAAATATACAACACTTTCCAGCATTATTATTGCCTCTATCACTTTCTCTGCCGGTATTGCTCATGCGCAAGATGCGGAGCCAAAGATCAACCGGATTCAGCTCAATGAGCAAATACGTGAAGCGGTACAAACATCTGCTAATGAAGAATCAAGAATCAGGCATACAGAGCGCCACCAGTATCAAATGTCTGATGACAAACAGGCAGGTGCAAATAATCAGAAGATGAAACAGAACCGTTATAAATATCAGAAACTCAATAAATCAAATAACACCAGCAGCTATGGACAAGGTTATGAGTCACGCAGCAGGTCAATGGGCGCTTCCTTGCATGGTGGCTCAAACAGACAAGGTGGGCGTCGATAATTTCAATCACACTTTAAATAACTTTATCAGATAAGCCTCTGCCAGAGATACATCTGGCAATGGCTGGGAGGCACTATTGAATACGCGCAAACTAACATTACTCTCACTAGCTCTATGGATTGCTACGATTATTGTTATCACGATTCTGTTTATACGCGGACAAACGGTTCCTGGCAGTGATGGCCGCACGGCAATTATCCTGAATCCGGGAGAAAAGAACCTGGTGCTGGAGGAAATGCGCAATATGCTTATTTCTGTGCAAGGAATTGTAAGTGGATTATCAGAAGAAGAATTACCTACGGTGGCCAATGCATCCCGCGCAAGCGGCTCAAGTATGTCCCAGCAAGTGCCTCCGGCCCTGATGACTAAACTACCATTGGAATTCAAACAGCTGGGGCAAAGTGTCCATAGTGGTTTCGATGAAATAACGGTCGCAGCAAACCAGGAAGAGACGACAGAGATGATTTTGAGCCGTCTTTCAAACCAGCTTTCGCGCTGTGTTGCCTGTCACGCTACGTATCGACTGCAAGCAGAAACTCAGGCCGACTCAAAAGACGATTAGACGTGGTTTATTATTACGTAAGGGATTAACATGATTAATGATTTATTGACGTTAAGCGGTATCTTCGTATTCCCTATAATAACAGGTGTTTTGTTCAAGATGATGTGTCATCACCGCAAAGCGTGCTAAGTAATTTACGGGATGCACTTTTCCCTTCATGAATCCGGAGTCATTTATGACAAACCTACACATTCTACCTGCGACATTCATCATACTGGCCTTAACAGGTTTTCAGGCATCTGCAGAGAAAATACCGGGGGCATCACTGTCCAAAGCACAGTTGACTCGACTCACTCTTTCAGAAGTTGTTGAAATAGCATACCAACGTATCCCGCAACGCAAGGTGTTTGACAGTATGTATGTTGAATCAGACGCACTTGCGCGGCAATCCAGAAGCCTGTTCGCCGGCAACCCCACCCTGTCTACTCGTTACCAGACTGACCAGGGAGCAAGCCAGAACGGTCTGGAAGAATGGGAAGCTGGCATTGAAGTGCCCTTGTGGCGTTTTGGCCAAAAAGCGGCGCGCCAGTCATACGCCAAGGCCAGTGGCGTGATGGTCACAACCGGGCGCAAAGCACTTTTATACAAAGTTGCAGGACTTGTTCGTGAAAGTATCTGGGATGTACATCTCGCACAAATCAGTCTTACACAGGCAAAAAAGGAGTGGGAAACCACCAAGGCACTGGAAAAAGATGTGAAACGACGGGTTCAACTCGGTGAGTCAGCAAAAGCCGATCTGATGCTGGCAAAAAACCAGACATTGGGTAAACAAGATATCTTTCTCAGTGCTGAAGCAGAACTCGTGCACGCACTGAAACGCTACCAAAGCCTCACTGGCCTACAAGTGCTACCGGCCAACCCTGAGGAAGAAAAAAGTGTTATGACGGACATAAACAATTCGCATCCCACCCTGGTCGTACGGCTTGCCGAGCTTAATCAGTCACAAATCAATCTGCGTGTGGCAGGTCTGGAGAAAGCGGACAATCCGCAACTGCTGATTGGTGCACGACAGGAACGAGATGTTCGCGGTAGTGATCCGGTCACTAGCTTCGGGCTTTCCTTGCGGATACCGTTTGGTATTAGCTCACAAAATGCACCAAAGACAGCTGCCGCCCAAGTGAACCTGAGCAAGGCACAAAGTCAATTAGAGTCCACCCGTCGTGAATTGCAGGCGAATCTGCATGAAGCCGAACATGAACTTGAAACCCTTCGAAAGCGATTGGAGTTGGTAACAAAACAAGCAAAGCTCGCAAATGAGAGTTTGCGCCTGGCCAAACGCGCCTTTTCTCTGGGTGAGAGCGATCTGGTGAACCTGCTCCGTGTCCAGTCTCTGGCTTTCAATGCAGAACGTAACGAACAACAGCTCAAGGTGAGCATCAAGCGTGCCACGGCGCGCTACAATCAGGCTATTGGAGTACTCCCATGAATATGATCACTAACACCATCCTGACATCATTGGTTTTCCTCATAACGAATGCTCATGCCGCAGATATAATCACCATTAATGCAAAGCAACGAGATGCGCTCGGCATTAAAACTGCGCCACTACAAACCACCATTGAATACATTGGCTTCCAGGCACCCGCACATGTGGTTATCCCTCCCTCGCAGGAACATATCGTCAGTACATCACAGTCTGGCCTGATCAATAAGGTCAATGTCGCAGTGGGTGATAGTGTACAAAAAGGGACACTTCTGGCCGAGATTCAGAGCCCGGATCTGGTCATGCTACAGCGAGATTATCTGCATGGACTTTCGCAAGAACAATTATTGAAATCTCAAATGAAACGCGATCAGACACTTTTTGATGAAGGCATCATCGCACAGCGCAGGTACCTGGAAGCGAAAAGCCTTTATCAACAGGCTTCCGCCACACTGGACGAACGGAAACAGGCTCTCGAACTAGCTGGCATGGATTCCAGCAGCATCGCTAAACTGCGTAATACACGAAAACTAACCAGCACATTAAGTGTGAATGCACGCTGGGAGGGTATCGTTCTTAAGCGCATGGCGGTTACCGGAATTCGGGTCGAAGCCAATGCCCCCCTTTTCCGTATTGCAGATCTTAGTCAACTGTGGCTGGATATGCGCGTACCTATCAGCACTACGCAGAATCTGAAACCGGGAAGTGTGATTACTGTAAAAGATATTGCCGTTAAAGCAAAACTCATCATGATTGGCCATGAGGTCAACCCTGGTAACCAGACCGTGTTGTTGCGCGCAAGTGTAACCGAGGGAATTGATAAAATACGGCCGGGACAATATCTGGCAGTACAGTTGACCACCCGGAATGATTCGACCCAGTACAGTATCCCTGCTGGAGCTCTGGTGCGAAGTGGCAACCAAACACTAGTGTTCATTGAGGTTGATCAGGGGTTCCGTATCCAGCCTGTACGCCTGCTCAGTCAGCAAGGCGATAATGCTGTGATTACTGGTGATCTGAACGCTACTGATCGTATCGCTTTCACTGGCATTGCCGCTATCAAAGGGGCATGGCAGGGATTGGGAGGCGGCGAATAATGTTGGCACGTATCACACAATTTGCACTCACCCAACGCCTGCTGACCCTCTTGACCGTCGTGTTACTGGTCGGCGGCGGCTGGGTAGCGTTTCAACAGCTTCCCATTGATGCGTTCCCGGACGTGTCCAGCACCCAGGTTAAGATCATCGTCAAGGCACCCGGCATGACACCGGAAGAGGTAGAAGCGCGCATTACGGCACCGATCGAGGTAGAAATGCTGGGCATTCCACATCAGGTAATGTTACGTTCTGTCACCAAATATGCACTCGCTGATATTACGGTGGATTTCGAGGATGGTACTGATATTTATTGGGCGCGCCAACAAATCAGTGAGCGCCTGAGTGGTATCTGGGGTGACTTGCCTGCGGACATTGGTGGTGGTATAGCGCCCATGACCACTCCACTCGGTGAAATGTTCATGTTCACTGTTGACAGCGATCAGCTGTCATTAATGGAGCGGCGCTCTTTACTGGACTGGGTAATTCGCCCCGCACTACGTAGTGTACCCGGCGTTGCTGACGTAAATGCACTGGGTGGTCTGGTGCGCAGCTTCGAAGTCATTCCAGACAATGCACGCATGAACTCCCGCGGTATCAGCCTGTCTGTGCTTCGCAGTGCACTCGAAAATAACAACCGCAATGACGGCGCGGGTCGCCTTAGCGAAGGTGAAGAAGCCCTGCTGATTCGCGCTGAAGGCAGCATTAAATCATTGGATGACGTTCGAGCCATCGTACTCAAAAGCGATGGAGATGTTGTCATTCGCGTCAGTGATGTAGCTAACGTGGGTATTGGAGCCATCACTCGATATGGCGCAGTCACCCAGGATGGTACAGGTGAAGCCGTTCAAGGTTTAGTGCTGGGTTTGCGAGGCGCTAATGCACGTAAGGTAGTTGAAGGTGTACAGGCCAAACTGGCAGAACTGCAACCCAGCCTGCCCGCGGGTGTCAACATAAATGTGTTTTACAATCGTGGCGATCTGGTCGAACGGGCGGTATTCACAGTCTCAAAGGCATTAGCGGAAGCGATCGTACTGGTATTAATCCTTTTAGTACTGTTCCTTGGAAATCTGCGCGCAGCACTGACTGTGGCGCTGGTGCTACCTTTATCTGCCCTGATTACCTTTATCTTAATGCGTTGGTTTAACATGTCAGCTAATCTGATGAGCCTGGGTGGTCTGGCGATTGCCATCGGCATGCTGGTCGATGCGGCGGTAGTCGTCGTGGAAAATATCATCACGCATTTAGCGCATGCAAAAAAATCAGCTCGCCTACCCCGTTTACACATCATTTATCGCGCCGTTAAAGAAGTTACCGTACCTGTTACTGCGGGTATCCTTATCATCATCATTGTGTTTTTACCACTACTGACATTACAAGGTCTTGAAGGCAAGCTATTCATTCCCGTCGCACTCACCATTATATTTGCACTGGGCGGGTCGTTACTGTTGGCGCTCACTGCCATTCCCGTATTTGCTTCTTTTCTATTGGGCAAGGTCAGTCATGAGGAGCCCTGGCTGATTCGCAAACTACAAGGCATCTACGAGCCTGTTTTAAAATGGAGTATGGAACATAGTCGTAGCGTTGTTAGCATGTCGATCATTGCTCTGGTACTTACAGCAGGCGCCTATACACAAATAGGTAAGACCTTCATGCCGACCATGGACGAAGGCAACATGATTGTGCAATTGGAAAAACTACCCTCTATCACCCTGAAACAGTCTGCGGCGCTGGACATAAAGGTACAGCAAGCCATTTTGAAAAACATACCCGAAGTCATCAGTATCGTTGCACGGGTCGGGTCGGATGAATTGGGCCTGGATCCAATGGGATTGAATGATACGGATAGTTTTCTTGTGCTCAAGCCTATTGATGAATGGCGCATGGATACTAAAGAAGGGTTGATGGACGAAATCCGCAAGGTACTAGATGGCATGCCCGGTATTGCTTACGGGTTTACACAACCTATCGAGATGCGCGTATCTGAAATGTTGACTGGCGTACGCGGTGATCTGGCCGTAAAACTGTTCGGCTCAGACCTGGAGACCTTGAACATGATAGCCCGGAACATTGTCAAAACCCTGAACAGTATTGACGGTTCCCAGGATGTCCGCATGGCAATAAATGAAGGTATCCAGTATATGAAAATCAGCATCAACCGTCTTGCTGCGGGCCGCTTTGGCCTTTCAGTCGATAAACTGGAGAGCATGCTGCGTGCCCAGGTGGAAGGACAGCCAATCGGTATTATTCATGAAGGTATTCAACGAACTCCACTATTATTACGTGGCCCCAAGGGTGTACGTAACTCCCCTGCAGCGTTCGCAAACATGCTCATCACGTTACCTGACGGGCAAAATGTGCCTCTGTCCACCATTGCCAAACTGGAACGAGTGGAGGGACCAGTAAAAGTAGATCGTGAACGCGGATCACGCATGGTTGTTATCAGCGCCAATGTCCGCGGTCGTGACCTGGTAAGCTTTGTCGAAGAGGCTAAGGCCAAAGTAAGACAACATCAGAAACTGCCTTCTGGCTATAACGTCGAATGGGGTGGTCAGTTCGAGAATCAACAGCGCGCTGCCAAACGCCTTACCATGGTTATCCCTGTTGCCATCGGTCTTATTTTCCTTCTGCTATTTTCCACCTTTGGATCAGTACGACAGGCTACCCTGGTACTCAGCAATATCCCCTTTGCCATGATCGGTGGTGTATTTTCATTATGGCTATCAGGTGAGTATCTCTCAGTACCGGCATCGGTTGGATTTATCGCCCTGCTCGGTATCGCAGTGTTGAACGGTGTTGTGATGGTCACGTATTTCAATCAATTACGGGCGCTGGGTCTGACAGTGGCAGAAGTCGTGGTCGAAGGTGCAAAACGCCGTTTACGTCCGGTTATGATGACCGCCAGCATCGCTGCTTTTGGTCTGGTGCCACTATTATTCGCGACGGGTCCTGGTTCGGAAATTCAACGACCGTTGGCCATTGTAGTCATAGGTGGACTGGTGACTTCGACGCTATTAACCCTGGTATTATTACCCATTCTCTATCGTCGCTTTGGAGTGGAAAAATAATGGAGACACCCATGAAAGAATGCTTGCTTGTTATAATCGTATCGCCAAAACTGGAAGAAGAAATGGTCGACTGGCTGCTGGAAAAAGAAAATATTTCCGGTTTCTCCAGCATGCCCATCGATGGCCACGGCTCAGGTACTGGGCAGCTAAATATTGCCGAGCAGGTTACTGGTCGGCAACGCAAAATCATGTTCCATGTCCATGGACACGAACATATGATGCCCGTGCTGATGGATGAAATTAATAGCCGATTCAAAAAAACGGGACTTCATTACTGGCTTATGCCCTTATTAGGGAGTGGCCACCTGGTTTAAATTGCACATCAATGAAACCTTATATTCGTGATCGCTTCAACAATATGATAGCACCAATACAAACACGAATAATAAATGAAGTCAGTCCGTAAATTGATACACCAAAACAACCGTTAAAATTCAGACTGAAACTCTTTTTTTTACAAACATATGTAATGACAGGTATACATTAAGCACACCCGGTTGGTTTACTTTCAATAGTGTATATCTATTCGTATCACCACAGAGTTTAGATGATGGAATCAAAAAATTATCACTGCTATGATTCATAAGAGTGTATGCTAATGCTTTGTCATTAACTTCATTTTTTACGGGGTAAATAATTTGGAATTTCTTACCTTTAAAAGTTTTATCAGCACCGAGGCGTTAATAGTATTTTATTATCTTGGTGCTATTATCTTGCCTGTATGTATATGGTATTTATTGGCCTGGCTTATGAAAAAATATAGCCTGATTGCCTCAAGTTATCAGAACGGGAAGGAAATTTTTTGGGCCTCATTAAGTAACAACCATAAGATCAAAATAACAGCAGTTTTTATAACTTCTTTTTTATTTATGGAATTGTTTTGGCGAATGTTATTTGAGTTTCTTATAGCTTATATGCAAATGCGTGATGCTATTATGCAATTGCCCATTCAATAGTAATTGATTTTAAACCGAGGTAAATAAACATGTCATACCAGGAATCTGTCAACGAACTCTCCGATGAAGCTAAGGATATGCATCGGGCAATTGAGTCCCTTAAAGAAGAATTAGAAGCGATTGATTGGTACAACCAACGGGTTGATGTATGCAAAAATGAAGAGTTGAAAGCAATCTTGGCACATAATCGGGATGAAGAAAAAGAACATGCTTCAATGATCATGGAATGGATTCGCAGGAAAGATACTGCTTTCAAAAAAGAAATGAAAGATTATTTATTTACTGACAAACCGATTGCGCACAAATAAGGCAGTACAAGATTGATTTACAATTAATGTAGATACTGAGATTAATCGAGATTTAATACTAAGAAATAAGATTTAACTATTCAAATTTCTTTAAATTTCGGCACGAAAATTTTCTTATTCGATAAGGAGACACCATGATTTTTAAACAATTGTTTGAACCCGATTCCTGTACTTATACTTACCTATTGGCTTGTTCGGAAACCCGGCAAGCCATGTTGATTGACCCGGTTCTTGATACTGTGAACCGTGATCTAGAAGTACTGCAGCAACTGGATCTCAAGTTAATATATACACTTGATACCCACCATCACGCCGATCATCTTACAGGTGCACGGGTACTTCGTGAGCTTAGCGGATGTAAAATAGCTTATCCACAAGTGGAAAAACCCGAATGTGCCGATATTGGTGTGTCCGAAGGCCAGACCTTCAAAATGGGATCAATTGCGTTGGAGCCATTATTTACACCCGGCCATACTGCGCACCACCATGCCTTCCTATTAGATAACGGAACACAGAAAATGGTGTTTAGTGGAGATGCATTATTGATTGAAGCTTGCGGCCGTACTGACTTTCAGGCAGGTGACGCCGCTGTTTTATATCGTAGTATTCATGAAAAGTTATTCAGTCTTGCAGATGAGACCCTGGTTTACCCTGGTCATGATTATGAAGGTCGTTTCATCACTAGCATTGCGCAGGAAAAGGCACGTAATCCTCGATTAGGCAGTGGAAAAACACTCGAAGAGTTTGTCGCCGTCATGAAAGGTCTAAATCTACCCTACCCTCGAAAAATTGATTTTGCTGTACCTGGTAACGAACTATGCGGCAAGTGCCCACCGAATGTCCCGGATCAATTTAGAGGGCCTTGTGACCAGCATGAACAAGGATAAGTTGCTTTTTAATGAGCAGTTATAACAGACACAATCCTGTAAAAAAGAAATGGTCAATGACTCCACTCATTTTTCTTGGTCTCTCATGGTTTTTATTCTGGTAATGCTGACATACCAAAGACTTGAAGATATCGCATCCATATAATTTGAAAATATTAAAGTTGGTTTTTTGTACATAAGACAAATAAAAACCGGCATGAAATTAAAACTATCCCTGGCTCTTAAACTCAAGATGCTGAATATCAGTATCGAAGATATTTTCGATCTACACAAAGACGAGTAACTTATATGCAAACGATAGGGGTCTGAAAATTGATAGCATTCGTTAGTGAATTAACCTCTGATGACAAACATCCCCCGGTTGAAACAATTATTGCCATGGGTAACCATATGAACCTGGATGTTATCGCTCAAGGAGTGGAAACAGAAAAGGCACGGGATATTCTTATTAGCCTTGGGTGTAAGGTTTTTCAAGGGTATTATTATTCACGACCGCTTCCTGAAAGTGCCTTTTTAGAATGGCTGGATAAATCTTCAACAACCTCTCTTTAGTGAAATTTATTAAAATAATTATAATCTTAATACCCAGAAGATTAATAACAAAAATACCGGGAATGTATTCTGTATTTTCAGTCAGTAATAATAACTTTACGTGTCCTTGTCTAACATGTTTTTAAGATCTGCAAATGGATTATAAGTTGCAGCTTCACATGTATCACTTTTAATAGAGGTGCTGCCATGTTCTGCTTCCAGTTGCTTTTGATGTTCATTGTCATGGCAATAAAGGCACAATAGTTCCCAATTGCTACCATCATCCGGGTTGTTACTGTGATTATGATCACGATGATGAACTGTTAATTCATGCAGGTTAGTACGTGTAAACTCGCGCGCACAACGCCCGCAGATATGGGGGTACATTTTCAAAGCACGTTCACGATAACCCTTGGCGCGCTCATCACGTGCTCGTCGTGCATCGGCTACAACCTGATCCAGTTTGTCATTGCCTTGTCCGGACATTTTGACCTTTTTAATTTTTGCTGGTTATAAACTAAAGAATAATTCAGGCAGGATAGAAAGTAAAAGAATAATAGTATTTTATGTTCAGCGCCCTACTCTTGATTGAGAAAGGGCCTGGGTTCGATTTGTGGCGGGGTAGCTCCAGTTTATCCTCGAAAAAGAATGATTGCGGGGATAGAAATCATTGTAATCAAAAACGCGTAAAATACCCAAGGACACCAGCCACCCAGATTTTTACATGCTTTTTTCAAATGACACTTCTTACACGACATAATTCACCTCTAATTAGAATGAGTCCAGAGTTACAAAATTTTGACATAAAATAAAGCTATTTAATTTATGGTTATCTGTAACCCAAACACTACTCATGCTTTATGTTATTATAACTTATTGTTTTAGAATACTTAATTATCATTTCGCTTTTTATTGACCCAGATCAACTATGTAACTATTTCACAATTGTTGATGATAATTTTTCGCTGTATTGCCAATAGCCATACTCTACATTACTAGTCACAAGGAGCCATATATTCCCTATTGGATATTGCTTAGTTCCTTGGCGCTTCCTCCTTATTCGGCAGGTCTGTTATCAGCCCTGCCGTTTTTTAACCAGCTTTCTGCGGACTGCAAGTGGTCGGAGCTTGAATATGTTTTGCTGTCGAAATAATTCACCAGACGAATGATGTCCTCCCCATCGACCCGGCTTTCCGCGTAAAGAAAATAAATCGCCTCATCCCAGCCACCGATATCTTTCAAAATAGAAACAGAGGTGTTTTCACCAGACTCTGTTTGCAATCATTTCGACGTAATATTGAGCTTTATGTCGTTTTTTGTTGGTTTGTTTTATTGAAAATACATATACTTGGCTAGATACTACACAACGGACACAACAACACTTTCTTTATAACCCTATTACAACCAGTGTGAGCCTTTTATATGCCTGCTTCTATTAGTCGCCTGATTCTTATTGTTATCATCAGCCTTATCCCTTTTACAGGCACACAGGCAGCCTCAGCAGGAATTGCATCGGCCCATCCGCTCGCAACACAGGCAGGCCACCGGATTCTTGCAAAAGGGGGCAATGCATTTGATGCCGCTGTTGCGGTTACCGCAGTTTTGGCGGTTGTTGAGCCCTATGCCTCTGGTCTTGGCGGTGGCGGCTTCTGGTTACTACATGAAGCAAAATCCGGCAAAACAATCATGCTGGATGGCCGCGAAAAAGCCCCGTTAAAAGCACACCGGGATCTGTATCTGGACAAAAAAGGTAACATTATCCCGGGCCTTTCCATTTCAGGCAGCCTCGCCAGTGGTATTCCTGGCGTACCTGCGGGTCTGGTTCATCTTGCCAAACGCTATGGTAATTTGCCCTTATCAGTTAGCCTGAGACCCGCTATAGAAATAGCCGGCAAGGGTTACGTGATTGACAACAGTTATCGCCTGTATGCCAAATTAAGGCTCAAGGCATTACAGGCAGACAAAGAAGCGGCTCGAATCTTTTTACATAACAATCAGGTTCCACCCAAAGGATATTTACTCAAACAACCTAACCTCGCAAAGACGCTGGGGAGTATTGCCCGTTCAGGCCATGCCGGATTTTATCAAGGTAATATTGCTAACAAGCTGATAAACGGAGTACAAGAAAATGGAGGGATCTGGTCACAGAAAGACTTGTCAGCATATCAATTAATAGAAAGAGCACCCGTACAATTTAAATACCAGGATGCAACCATCACCACAGCATCACTCCCCTCATCCGGCGGGATAGTACTTGCCCAGATCTTCGGCATGTTATCCCGATTTTCATTTTCAAAACTTGATGAAACACAGAAAATGCACCTGTTAATTGAATCCATGCGCCGGGCATATGCAGACCGCGCCAAATATTTAGGAGACCCTGATAAGTTCAGGGTACCGGTCAAGGCGCTTCTGGATGCTGCATATATTAAACGTATGGCCGCAACTATTGATATGAAAGAAGCTACTCCAAGCGTCTTGCTGACAGATCTGCCGCTAGGCACCGGAGGCAATGGAATGGATACCACCCATTTTTCCATTATTGATAAAGCAGGCAATCGGGTAGCCGCAACACTCAGTATTAACTATCCGTTTGGTGCCTGTGTAGTACCCCCCGGTACGGGTGTGTTGCTAAACGATGAAATGGATGATTTCTCATCCAAGCCAGGAGAACCTAACGCTTATGGACTGGTCGGTGCTGAAGCCAATGCTATTGCTCCTGGCAAACGACCCTTATCAAGTATGTCTCCAACTTTTGTCGAAACAAAACACGGTATTGCTATACTCGGTACGCCTGGAGGGAGCCGTATTATCTCGATGGTAATGCTCGGGATTCTGGATTATCTCAATGGTGACAGCGCAAAGGATATTGTGTCTAACAGGCGTATCCATCATCAATATTTACCAGACCTCGTTATTTTTGAAGACAATGCATTGTCAGCAAAAACAATCAAACAACTTAAAAATATGGGGCATCAACTGAAAGAAAAAACCTCTCCATATGGAGGTGGACTCGGTGTCTATGGCAACATGCAAATTGTCATTCAGGATAAACGCAGAGGCACTATAAGTGCGGCGAGTGACCCCAGAGGGCATGGCAAAGCTATCGTTCACTAGCATCCGTGTGAATAGTTTTTCTAATTAAATACAACACCTTACATTTACTTCATATAACCCCCCAATATATATTTCTAAAGCATTTCACCTCATCTGTCGTTAAATATTTCAGGTGAGGTGATTGTATGTTAGAGAAAATAATTTTCCTTGGGTCATGCCATTGGCGTAACTGTTTTGCTCTTATAACAGTTAGCCTCCTGTTATTACTTTCTGGCTGTAACTCGACATATGTAAAATCAGATTCAGACACTGATTCAAATTCAGTACCTGCCAGTGTCTTCCGTAACAGCCTCCAATACAGTAATAGCACTCAGGATTACAACAGCAAAGTTAATCACACTATTTTCAAACTGGACTTTATTCATTACATCGTTACCCGGAATCGCAATCAGGGACCGATTGATTTAATTACACTCAGGCGTATGGTAAAGAACTGGAACTCAGTTGCAACCAGCCCAAAAGAAATAATCAAATTCAAGGACTATCATTTTTATCGATTTGCTTCTTTATCCAATAATAATTCAGATTGTAGTCGCATTTCTTCCTGTCACATCGACCTGACAGATGTGAACATTCTTGTAAAATGGATGGATTTTCAGGTGCGTAAAATTACTCACATGCCGACAAATGACAGGTTGGCAAAAAGTAGAGTAAGAATACTTAACCCGACTAATCACAATAATTTGCATAAAACCTTATTGATGATTAACAGTGACCCGGTTGGTGCCAACCTGATTCAGAATGCTATCAGTTATGGGACAATAATCAGGGTAAAAGAACTGAGTGGTAAACATGGATACTACAACTTCACCAGAAATGAAATTGTGATTGACCCCAAGATACTAAATTATGAGTTTAATATGCGTTACCTGGTACATGAACTCGTGCATGCAACTAATCACACCAGAAATAACTCGATATCAGAAGAAGTATTGTCAGAAATCATAGGACTCTCTGTACAAAACAGAATCACCAATATTCCATTTGAGATGAACCCATACTCAATGTTTGTTGAGCACTTGCTACACTCTAACTATGGCAGCCTGCCTGTCACAAACAATATTCAGCAAAGTCTGGGACAGACAGGGATCACACTGCAATAAACTATTAATCAGTACGACTGGTAATCTCAAGCAAGTGATAACCAAACTGGGTTTTTACTGGACCATGTACAGTGTTAAGGTCTCCACTGAATACAACCTCATCAAACTCACGTACCATTTGCCCAGGACCAAACTCACCCAGTTCTCCACCCTGTGCACCTGATGGACACGTCGAATTTTCTTTTGCAACATCCGCAAAATCAGCACCGCCTTCGATCTGGCTTTTCAATTCATTACATTTTTCTTCACTATCAACCAATATGTGTCGTGCACTTGCTCTGGACATGTATTCTCTCCAAATTTAAAAATTTAATCATTCACTGGATATTCTGATAAATAAGCCAGTATTCTATCTGCCAACCAGTATTCCGGTGTGACAATCGTACCCCCTAAAAAACCCACATGCCCACCTCTTTCAGAAATTTCAAGCTGCACATGCTCAGGAAGTTCTGAATTATCCGGTAAAATGCTCGAAGGTGCAATTGGATCGTCTGCAGCGTGCAGAATTAAACAGGGTTTACGGATATTTTTAATGTATGGATAGGCGCTGGACTTGCTATAATAATCATCTGCATCCTTAAATCCATGTATCCGTGCGGTAAACAAATTATCAAATTCCCGAATATCCTTACAATGTTTAATATCTTGTCGTGACACGCCAATCAATGCCTCATAATCATGATGCTTGAATTTAGTCAGTAATTTTTTTTTCAAGGATCTCAATAAATATAACTGATAGAAACGGGACACACCGCTAACCATATAGCGTGTAGACTCATCCAGCTTTATGGGTGCACTGACTGATACCAAAGCATTCAGGGAAAGTCCTGCACCCGCCTCACCTGCTAGTTTCAGCAGCATATTTCCACCCAGGGAAAAGCCAACTGCATAAACAGGTAACATAGGGTATTGCTGTTTTAACCAATCTAGAAAAAAGCCTGCATCTCCGGTTTCACCGCTATGATATAAACGCGAATTGTTGTTTTCTCTACCTGAACAGCCACGAAAATTCATAACAACTGCATGCCAGTTTTTACGTTGGACTAACTGCATAAGTGTCCTTGTGTAATGTGACTGAGAAGATCCACCCAGCCCATGAAACATGGCAACAACAGGTTTTGTACTGCCTGTAGCGGGTTTATTTAACCAGTCAAGATCAACAAAATCACCATCTGGCAGACTTAACACATGACGATCATAAACAACAGGCCCTGCACTTTTTAAAAACACCGGCAGTAAGGTTTGCAAATGCCTGTTAGCCGCTCCTCTTGCGGGGGTAAATGTCTTATACTTCATCATAATCAAGTGCTGACCAAAACAGCTCTATCTGAATAAACTGACATAGTGTAACATCTTCAATCCTGCAATTATCAGCTAAAGAGATCGACATGCAAATACAGTGGTACCCAGGCCATATGCACAAGGCCAGCAAGGAAATGAAACAGATACTGCCAAAAGTAGATCTGATTATTGAAATCCTTGATGCACGCATTCCCTTTAGCAGTCAAAACCCTATGCTATCTGCCATTCGTGGTGAAAAGCCGTGTATAAAGGTACTCAATAAATCCGATCTGGCAGACCCTGAACGTACGCAGCAGTGGCAAACATACCTGGATCAGGAACAGGGTATCAAAAGTATTGCCCTGACAAATGAGAATCCTGCGCAAATATGCCGCTTGCCAGACCTGTGTAAAAAACTGATTCCAGGTAAAGCCAGTGGCGTAAAAACAATTAACGCCATGATCATGGGTATTCCCAATGTTGGTAAGTCAACATTAATTAATATACTTGCTGGCAGAATAATTGCAAAAACAGGCAATGAACCAGCCGTTACAAAAACCCAGCAACGTATCAACCTAGATAATAATATTGTATTACTCGATACTCCGGGAGTGCTCTGGGGTAATATCGAAAACAGTCACAGCGGTTACCGGCTAGCTGCAACTGGTGCGATAAAAGACACCGCAATGAAATACGATGATGTTGCCTTTTATGTTGCTGAATTTATGCTACATGATTACCCCAAACGATTACTGGAGCGTTACAAACTCGATAGCCTGCCGCAAACAGAACTGGAATTACTTGAAACCATTGGTCGACAACGCGGCTGCCTGAGATCAGGCGGTAAGGTGATGCTGGATAAAGTGTCAAAAATATTCATCAATGAATTACGTGATGGGACATTGGGACAACTCACACTGGAGACACCTGAAATGGTAATCCGTGAAATCCAGGAAGTTGACGTTATCCGGGAAAAAAAGGCCGCAAAAAAAGCGGCGCGTAAATCAAGAAGGAAAAAGTAGTATTGAAAGGTTTTTTATCGCCGGGTATTTTCGTGGCCGGGAGCCGCTCCTACATCATTCTATCAAGATTACATGTGCCAATGTAGGAGCGGCTCCCGGCCGCGAACAACCACATATCCAACTTTCAAAAAAACCTAGCGCATATACGCATAACCCTCATCACGCTGCAAACGAATAATCTCGGCATCAGCCATCGGGATTACTTCAACAAAACCATGAATATCCTTCGGCTTTAGATGATATGCAGACGCAGCGATTTTACACATTCTGAACTTGATTACTTCATCATGCGTCAGACTTTCCGCACGAATCATCAGGTCTTTGTACTTTTTATAATTTTTGACTGCAAAAAAAGGAATCTCTCCCCCATGCAAAACAATAACAATTGAGGCGCTGAATGGATCCGCCTGATAAACCTTGCTCAGATAACTAGCCCGGTTTAATACACTTTGCAATCTAGCTACACTGTTTACATGTACATCGTAAACTACCTTATTCGGTTTATATTTGATCTCTTTGTTATTACCAGACCCCCAGGGTGAATTTTCTGCGGCCAGCAATAAACCCGGTGAAATCAGAAAAAACAGTGTAAAAAAGACAATTTTTCGCATATTCAAACTCCTTTATTATTGTATTTCCATAAGACACCAGAATAGCTTAATAGTTTTATCCTATTCGTGATAAAATACAAGGCATGAAAATAATGACATGCCCTCAGGGTGAATTTACGCTGGATCGTTATCCGATACAGAAAAACCAATCTCTACAGGCATGGGATGCAGCTGATCAGTATTTATTACAATATCTGGCAGAAATCAGCAAACCAGAACCCGGTGACAATATCCTGATCATGAATGACAGTTTTGGTGCGTTATCGGTTGCACTCTCCAACTGCCCTCTAACTTTACAAACTGACTCCTGGTTATCACAACAAGGTGCGCTACATAATTTCAGGCATAATCATATTTCTGAAAAACAATTATATATCCTCAACAGCCTCGATGCCCCGGATCACGCTGTAAACATTATACTGATTAAAATTCCGCGAACACTGGCACTATTGGAAGATCAGCTTTATCGTATACGTCCCCTGCTCACAAAAACATCAACAATTATTGCTGCGGGTATGGTTAAAAATATCCATACATCAACACTGGACCTGTTTGAAAGGATTATAGGCCCTACTCATACTTCACTTGCTAAAAAGAAATCACGTTTAATTTTTTCAGAATACAATCCTGAATTAACACCCGGAAATACACCCTATCCTTCCAGCTACAAACTTGAAAACAGTGAACTTACACTCAGCCATCATGCCAATGTTTTTTCCCGTGAAAGTCTGGATATTGGCACACGTTTTTTCTTGCAACATATACCTGCATCAAGTGGCAATAAAAAAATTATTGACCTGGGTTGCGGTAATGGCGTTGTGGGTATTCGTGCCGCTGAACTGAACCCGGAAGCAGAACTTATCTTTATAGATGAGTCATGGATGGCGGTAGAATCTGCTCGAATTAACTTTAAAGCAGCATTTCCCGATCGCAAGGCCGACTTTGTATTTGGTGACAGCCTTGCTGACCTGCCGGAAAACAGCATAGACCTTATTCTCATCAATCCGCCCTTTCATCAACATAACGCAATGGGTGACAATGTTGCCTGGCAAATGTTTAGAGAAGCCAAAAAAGTACTGAAACAAGGTGGTGAAATATATGTGATTGGTAACCGGCATCTTGATCACCATATAAAGCTCAAGCAACTATTTGCCAACTATGTTAATATCGCCAGCAATAAAAAGTTTGCTATTATTAAAGCCGTAAAACGCTAAATAATTTTTACCTGCTGTCAGCCTTAAGCAATACCGCCATATACCGATCTGGATGGCGTTCAATAATCTTGCCGTCATGCACAAGCATCACCACATCTAAAGGACCATTTTTTAACGCCTTTACAGCTACATTGTCGGGGCTGATCGTATAACGGCCTAATGTATTTTCTGTCGGCCATGTAATATCTGTATACGTAATATAAATAAGTTCCGAGCAGACAATTTTATCACTACTCTCAACATCAAAATTAAAATCATACGCTTTACCGACCTGACGCAAGGCCAGTAAAATTATATTTGCAATATTTTTTTTCTGACTACCTTGTACGCGCAACATACCCAAGTCATCAATATTCATGAATTGTTTTAACGGGCTCATTACAACACCACTGCGTAATGCCTCAACAACAGAATTACCTCTACGAATTTGTTTATGATATTTTTTTACCAGTGGCTTATTCCAGATACCCAGTGCTTTTAACTCATCTTCCGAACCGATCCAGATTGCAGCATGCCCCCAGTGTCCGGGAATAAACTTGTCAGTCAGACGAAATGGGGTTTTCTCAAGCAATATGTCTCCAGCCATTAGCTGATTTCTAACTTTAGAGATAACAGGTTTATTGTTATATAACTTCCCTTTTCTGCTACCTATTAACCCAACCGTATTGCCAAACACCATGCTAAAAATATTGACACCTTCCTTTTGTAGTGAAGCCAGCGTATCACCTGTCATAGCATCAAGAAACCTCACTTTATGTTTAAGTACCCTGAAGGGTGAAAAACGACGAGTGAGTTTATAAGACGGACTTTGTGCAATCAGTATATTCAGATAGTCATATTGATCATTTTGTTTTACTGCCGCAAACCGTTTACGTTTCTTTTCATAAAACCTCATGACTTTTCGAACACGCGCCCGGTTATTAATCGAGTTATATGAAAGCGTCACAGCTGCCAGTTCTGCATATCCTTTTTTGTAACCACGATCACCACTATTGAGGAATCGCCTTAATTTAGTATCTTCTTCGTAAATTGAAACGGCGAGTAGATAATTATCATATAAGGTTAATGCAGCTGATAAGGACATCATTAGTCCAGTGAGCCTTGGCAGGGGTTTTATTGCCGAGCGCGTATTTGCATCAATGGCATCTATCCAGCACTCATGCATCATTGCATAACGATATAAACGCTTTCTCAAGTCCAGATAGGTAACCAGACCTTGATTTAATATTTGTAAATCAGCTCCGGATAAGGGAATTTCGTGCTTTATTTTAGCCTTGATTTGTTTTGCATACTCAATACTTCTTGTTCTGTATACAAAAGACTCTTCAATGAGTGACTGATATGCTGCAATCTCTTTTCCAAGCAGATTTTTATTCTGATCCTGCATATGTAAATCAAGGTGCGCTTCACATGAAATAGCATTTGCAAGCACTGGGCCACTGATGGCCAGTAATAATATGAGTATGAGCTTCTCAAATAACCATTTGTAATTACGCCGTATAAATATTGACCCAAAATCAAAACAGAACTTCATTCCCTAACCTCGTTTTTAATTATAAATACATCATTACATCTATGAAGCAAGATTAATAGCCAGTTTACATATAATAATATAGATTAACTATACCTAATAACTATTTGTTTAATATACCTATATTGCTAATTACATTAAACATATAAAAGGCTTGAATGCATATTCCGGATACTTATCTGGTATGATGCGTCAGCTTACTGAATCCAACCCTTAAGATACAGACAAAGACAAATCACACGTGACCACAGATAATTTTTCATCACTCAAAATATCCCCGGCACTCTTAGCCAATATCCAGTCAATGAATTATCTGCATATGACTCCGATACAGGCTAAAAGTCTGCCTGAAATCCTGCAAGGTAAAGATCTGCTCGCTCAGGCAAAAACGGGCAGCGGTAAAACAGCTACGTTTGCGATAGGCCTGTTACAGGTACTGGACTCTCAACTTTATCAGGTACAGTCACTCATACTCTGCCCGACACGTGAGTTGGCTGATCAGGTAAGTAAAGAAATCCGGCAATTAGCCCGTGCAATACCCAACACCAAGATCCTGACACTTTGCGGAGGCACTCCGATGCAACCACAGCTCGCATCGCTGGAACATCAACCCCACATCGTCGTCGGAACACCCGGACGTATTTTAAAACACCTGAAAAAGGAAACCCTGAATCTTAAGCATTTGACAACGCTGGTACTTGATGAAGCCGATCGCATGCTGGACATGGGCTTTCATGATGACATCATGAGTATCATTCAAAAAACACCTCATAAACGCCAGACACTGCTTTTTTCAGCTACCTACCCTGCAGCAATAACACAAATCAGTAAATCCATTCAGACTAACCCTGTTGATATTCGGGTAGAGTCAACACACGAGAATCAGCAGTTAAAACAGATTTTTTATGAAGCAAACAAAGGGCAGAAATTTCAGGCCCTCGTTTCACTACTGCATTACTATCATCCAGAGTCCTGTGTCATCTTCTGCAACCGGAAACAACTTTGCAACGAGCTTGCAAATGATCTGCGCCAACAAGGCTTTCATTCAAGCGCACTACACGGCGATCTTGAGCAAAAAGAACGTGACCAGGTAATAACGCAGTTTTCCAACAAAAGCTGCCCCATTCTCCTCGCTACTGACGTAGCTGCACGCGGGCTGGATATTAAAGAACTCGAAGCTGTTGTTAATTATGACCTGTCCCCTGACCCTGAAATACACATCCATAGAATCGGGCGTACAGGCCGTGCAGGTATGAAAGGACTGGCTCTAAGCCTGTTTACAGCATCCGAAAGATTCAGGGTTGATGCTATAGAAGAATATCAAAAAGCACCTGTAACCTGTGAAAACATATCAACACTTCGCATAAAAAATAACATCAAATCAATACCACCAATGGTTACAATATGCGTTAAAGGTGGACGAAAAGACAAGATACGCCCGGGCGACATTTTGGGTGCATTAACAGCAAATACTCACCTTACAGGAAAACAAATCGGCAAAATCGATATCTTTGATAAAGTCGCCTATATCGCAGTTGAGCGTTCAATCGCAAATCAGGCAATGAGTATTCTCACAAAAGGTAAAATCAAGGGTCGGAAGTTTGGCGCATATATTATTGATTAGTTCAGACCACGGCAGATAACCAGTAAAAACGATATGGTGGAATGACCAGTTGATCTTTAAACAAGGTTGGCGACTCTCCAGAATAAAGGTCCTGCAGATTGCCATACTCAAAATTGCCGCGATTACTCAGGTTGCTCAGTGTCAGTGATTGCGGTGAACTATCAAAATTCCCTACCACCAGTACATTATCCCCATGCATAAACGGATTATTGCGCATAAACACAAACAAATGTGGATTGTCGGTCTGTAGCAGTTCCCGATTATTGTAATCAGCAAAGGCCGGTGTTGTCTTACGAACAGCAATCATCTTTTGCAGTCCCTGGAAAATACGCTGCTCCACCGTACCATGCTGGTTGCGCAACTTCGCTTTCTGCCAGTCAATCTTTGGTCGATGCATCCAGCGATTATCTTTGGCCTTATACTCATCTTGCAGAAAGTTGCAGTCATTGAGTGTACCTATTTCATCACCGTAATACAGCAACGGGATGCCACCGAAAGACATGATCATACTGTGCAGCAGCAGAATAAGATTAATGCTGTCATCGATGGCTTTTTCATCTCCACTCTCCAATGCGCCTTCCAATCCGGCCAGAGAAGCAAGTGAACCTGAGATACGCGCATCACCGGTCTTATCATTCTGCGCAAAAGGCTGACCGCGTGCACTCGAGCCTTTGTATACGCCGGTAAAGTAGTCCACCAGAAAACGGCGATGCGCATAAGGATGGTAACCTGCTTTAATAATATCAGCATCATCAAACCCCAAACCAATATCATCGTGACATCTGACATAATTCAGCCAGGTGGCACGATCCAGTTTGTCTGGCAGACTACTCACCCCCTGGTTAAGCAACTTGGCATTTTTAGTCGCTATGGCTTCCCATAACAGCGCCATGAGTGTGGCGTTATAGGCAATTTCGCATTCCTTGGCGATGATCGCATCTTCACCGAAGTATTTAATGATCTCCACCGGTGCGACGATGGCTTCTGCGATGAACAGAACCCCTGGTGCCGTCACATGGCTGCAATCTTTCATCAGCTGAAGTATCAGATGTGCCTCACGCTCGTTCTGACTGGTGGTGCCAATTTTTTTCCAGAGAAAAGCAACCGCGTCCAGACGCACAATATCTGCACCCTGGTTAGCCCAGAACAGGATGATGTCCAGCATTTCGATAAAGACAGCGGGGTTACTGTAGTTTAAATCCCACTGATAACTATTGAAGACCGTCATCACCCATTTGTTCATATCCTCATCAAAGGTGAAGTTACCGGGAGAAGTCTCGGGAAAAATCTCGGGTAAAGTCTCTTCGAACATGTCAGGAATATCCCGGTTTGGAAAAATATAATAATAGTCCTGATACTTGCTGTCGCCCTTACGTGCTAACTGGGCCCATTGATGTTCATCAGATGTGTGGTTAACCACCACATCCAGAGTGAGAAGAATATTTCGCTTACGCAGATCTTTCGCCAGCCGCTGCAGATCTTCGAGTGAGCCAATGCGCTCATCAACATCACGAAAATTGCTCACAGCATACCCACCATCACTGGCGCCATTAGGACATTCCAGAATGGGCATCACGTGTAGCATATTGACTCCCAGCTCCTGAAAATAGCGAGCCTTCGACCTGAGCCCATTGAGGTCTTCACAGAACCCATCCGTATACAGTGCCATGCCAACCAGCTCCTGGCTCAGGAACCAGTTGTGATCTTTCTCTCGTTCAATATCGAGTTTTTTCTGATCGTTATCTCGTTTGATGTACTGCAAAGCCATCACTTCTACCAGGCGAACCATCTGCTTTTCAAAATCTTCCCGCTGACCGTAAAGCTGATGGAACAATGAATATATCGCATAGAAGTTTGCACCCAGACGAGTGTAAAAATGGCGCAGATGACGTTTGCGAATATCCGGCTTCAGTTCGTCAAGAATTTTATTAAGTAAAGAGTGTGATATTTGTTCGTACATATTGACAGTCTGCCACTTCAGGCGGCGAGATCCCATAGGTTAATAAAAAATTGATAAAAGTCAGCATCCTTCACGGTGGCCCCGCGATTGCCTACCATTTTAGAGGCGAACAGTTGTGCCCTCTGCAGGGTAATATCCAGTGTCCATTGATGGTGCAGACCCAGGATGATGATCGAAGCAAAAGCATCTCCCGCGCCAACAGTATCCACTACCTCTATATTCTTTTCTGGCTGAACCCTGAAGTGTTCTCCGTTGCTGGTAAATAATTCGGCTCCTTCAGCGCCATGAGTCAGTACCAGTCCGTCAAGTTCATACTTGTGGAGAAAGTCAGTCGCCATCGCTGAACCACTGTTCGTCTCTGGATAAAGTATATTCAGTTCATCTATATTGAGTTTGACCCAATTCGCTGTCTGTAGCATCTGCCGCACCTGTTGCAGCTGATACCATGGTGGGCGCAAATTAACATCGATAAACACGGTCTTCGGCAAGCTGCTCTTGAGTTGCTCCAGAGCCAGCCGTGATTTTTCTTCGCGCAACGCCAGGCTGCCATGGTATAGCAAACCACAGCCGGTCTCCTGTGGCAAAATTTCCACCGCATCATAGGCACATGGACGGACAATGTCATAAGCAGGCTCGCCATCATTAAACGTCACCTTTACCTTACCTGTAGGGTATTGTATATCGCTCTGTAACAGACAGGTATCCATACCCCAGTCAGACATAGCAGTGCGCACAGTTTCACCTTCAGCATCGTTACCTACCCGGCTGATAAAGCTCGGTGACATACCAAAAGCCTGCAGATGCCACGCCACATTAAAGGGTGCGCCACCGAGTACGCGCTTGCCGTCCGGAAAATGATCAAATAATACTTCACCAAAAATACAAAGTCGGCTGTTCATATATTCTCACTCTTCAGGTTAAATCCCATCCAGGCCAGCGTATGAGGATGATAATGCGCCACACCTTCCAGTATACCGGCACTGTAATTGCCATTCATGCCCATGAAATCACCACGTGCGACATAAAGCTGCTCGCCATACCCCATTTCATCAGCCAGACGACGCGCCAGCTCACGTACATCCGGTTGACTGTTTGCCACCAGTATTGCCGGTATAGGGCTGGCAAGCACCTCGATGTCATTACCGCTATCGCCAGAGAACACGGTGTTAGTGAAACTGAAACCATGGTGTTTCATCAGTGACTCGATAGCATGATACTTTGAAGCCCGCGCCGGCAATACATCGAGAAGACCGACACCCGCAGGTTCATCAATACTCCAGATCAAGTTAGCGTTAATACCCTCAGTCTCCAGTCGATAGCGGATCATAGCCTCAAGCGCATGACAATCGCTCTGCTGAGGCAGGAAATAACTGAGTTTGTAATGGTTTTGTTTAGCCCGTCCCTGCACTCTCAGGTCGGGCAGGTCCTGCAACAGTTTTTTAAGATCGGCATGCGTGTGCCCGGCCCAGTCCTGTGCGATTTCCTGCTCCCAGTCGGTCTGTCGCTGCCAGTCCTGCTCAGTACCGACATGATAGATAGTAGTACCGACATCAGCCACTACGAAGTCCGGCTGCGGCAGACAATAATTGGTAATCGCCTGTTCTACAAGGGCACGATGTCGGCCGCTGACATAGGCAAGTGTTATTTCCGGACGAGCGACCAATGTAGAGAAATGATGTTGTACACCAGGTGACTCTGACTGCGGACCATTAGCTATAAGGGTGCGGTCAAGATCAGTACAGATAAGAAGTCGCTCAGTCATCCGAGTTTGGTACCTGGCAAGCAGAGAAGAAATCATAATGCTCGATGGCCTCAAGGATGCCCAACGCATGTGGCTGCCCGGCAAAATAAATGCGCTCCTGGTCGATCAGTTGTGACAGTTCCTCGTGATGTCGATTACCAACTACTACGGCCAGCGTATTACCACGCATCATATCCTCGTCTGCCCCTGAACCGCCCGCTGCCAGGATATGCTCCAGCGGAATATCGAGTCGTTGAGAAACGTAACGCAGCGCCTGTCCCTTGGAGGCACGTGATGGCACGACATCGACAAATTGACCAAAAGAACTGATAACATTAACGGTGTGTTCCTTTTGCCTGAGCAGTGAAATGATATCATCCAGCGCTGGCGCTTTCTGTTCGTCATAGTAATAAGAAAGCTTAAATGGAGATTGCTCGTTTTTCGGCTGAAGTTCCAGACCGGGTATGCCTGACAATGTCCGACGTACCTGCGGCAAGCTCCAGCTATGATTAATATGGTCAGTCCAGTAATTATCTTCTGTCAATGTCTGACCGTAATGAATTTGGGTACCCAGGCTACTTATAAGTACGTCAGGTCTCGGGATACTGTATTTTTTCATCAGCATTAAAGCACTGTCGAAGCGGCGCCCGGTTGCAATGCCGAAGCTGACGCAGCGACGGTTATCCCTGATGACATCAGCAAAACGCTGTAATGCAGGAAGGTTGCCGATAAGGTTTTGATCAAGATCAGTAAAAATAGCACGATCACGATAGCGAAGCGTCCGTGATATCGGACGATCACTTGGAATAGGCTGATACTTCTGCGTAATCTGGCTGATTTTCTTAAGGTAACTCGTTGCATGTGCCTGCCAGGAATAAAACCGGCGCACACCTGAAATACCATTGCGCGATGCAGTTAACCATGCATTTTTGTCGCGCAGTAGTTTGAGCAAGGCATTTCTAATCGCCTTCTTATCCAGCGGATCAACCAGTTCACCATTATTACAGTTGGCAATAATATCCACCGGACCTCCGTTTTCTGTGGCCACCACAGGAAGGCTACTGGCAGCAGCCTCTAACAATGTCAGGCCGAAGGGTTCGGTCAGTGCAGGATTAATGAAAACGCCGCCCCGTGCGGCAGTAAGCTGGTAGATCTCAGACACTTCATTGGCACTATGATGTTTCGGAATAGCAACCTTGCCGTAAATATCATAACTATCAATGAGAATTAAAATACTGGTCAGTACTGACTCAGCGCCACTCTCCATGTCGCGAATATCATCCCGGTTACCAGCAACAATCAGCAGATTGGCGACCTGTTGCAGAGATGGAGATTCGCCATATGCTTCGATCAGGGTAAGAAAGTTTTTGCGTTCATCCGGACGCGACAAAGCAAGTATTAGCGGCTTTTCCGGCTCGGCGAGAAATCGGTCTACCTGTGCAGCAAAAGCAAACTTTTCACCTTTTTTTGGTGGACAAAACTGGTTTAGATCTGTACCCGGCGGAATCACTGTCATGCGCTCGGGATCATAATAATTATAAAGTCCGTACTGTACTTCTATCTCATTATGCGTACTGGTAATGACAAGATCAGCGTTAGCCAGCACCTCTTCTTCAGCATCTATACGGCGTTCTATATTATATGACTGCTCGATTTCCTCCCGCTTTAATCCCTTGGCCAGCAGGCGCTTACGCTTATCACGACCGAGCGAATGTCCCGTATGGATCAGCGGTATACTTAACAGATTAGTAAGGCGCACACCAACATAACCTGCATCAGCATAATGACTGTGTACCAGATCTGGCATACGCGGTTGCTCATTAAGCCAATTAATCAGATTATCCAGAAAACTGTCGAGATGATCCCACAGCTGTTCTTTAGCGATGTATTCTTCCGGGCCGGCCTCAATGCGCACAATGCGAACATTATCTGAAACAATCTCGATAGGTGCGGCATAGTCATCGCTTACCGATGGATCGAATACGCGCCGGGTGACCAGATCAACCTTCTCGACCCCATCCTGTTCGGCCAGTGCTTTGGCCAGATCAACCACGTATTTTATCTGACCACCAGTATCAGCATCACGCCCAAGCTCCAGATCATGACCGCGAATAAGCCCATGTATACTAATTAATAACAGGTATTTCCCGTTTTTATTAACCTTCATAGTCATTATTTATTCATATTAAGTCTGATCTGGATACATATTTGATGATTTACAGTTAATCACGCTTTCCTGAAGATTTCAGGCATTAGCTTGAGATATCATAGCAAACGATAGCCTGAGATATGACTTACTATCCTAAAACATTCCTTATAAATATGAAACCTTATGAACGATAGTGACTATAACAGGTATAAAAAGGGAGCGGTTACATATAAAACTACACAAATACACTGAACAACAATTATTTGAAGCCGATACTAATTCGACTTCAATGCGACAGGTTTTATTGAAGCTAGATGTGGCACCATATGGAGGCAAATATGATATTTTACGAAAAGCACTCCAGCATTACTGCCTGAATACTTCACATTTTACAGGTCAAGCGTGGAATAAAGGTAAAAATTTACCCTCTCGTATCGCTACTGAGCAATATTTAAATAACGAATTACCGATTCAGTCATATAAGTTGAAAAAAGGCTTTTGAATGAAGGTTACTTTTCATTTCAATGTTCGGCTTGTAAAAATACTCTCTGGCAAGACCAGCCTATTCCATTGGAACTGGATCATATTAATGGTAACAACAAGGACAATCAGTTAAACAACCTTCGTTTGTTGTGTCCCAATTGCCATGCACAAACGCCTACTTATAGATAAAGACTATAGGGAAAAGTAGTATTCTTAACTAAACAAAAAATAATGGTGCCCAGGGCCGGAATCGAACCCGCATGATATGCAATTTATGAGATAGCATGAGGAACTAAGAGTAATAATTTCAATATGTTAGGTTTTTCATTTGCTATCCAATTTCCCATACACCCTCTGAAATCCTCTGCGTTTGGTCACAATATGGTCACAAATCTAAGATTCAGTGACAAAGCTTCTCAAGCGTATCAGGATACTATCGCACCATCATAATCAAAGCGGCAGCTTGTGCATTAGGTTTAGCTAGCGTGTCAGCATGCTCGATAAAGATATATTAAGCAATGACGTGGTTGGTTATGCGCTTACGATTAATTAGTAATCAAGCGGGATATCCCTCAGAGCAAGTATCTGGATTCGATATGAGTTCTATATAAATATAAAAGTATATTAGCTTTTATTGTTCTCTGACTCGGGTTTTTCTTGCTCTGGCCCGGGTTTTTCCCAGGGCTGCTTAATATGATAATATTTACTTTCTTTGGATGGCACTTTAACATCATATTTAAAATGAATTATAGTGCCAATAAAAAATAAAATTATTCCTGTAATAATAAGAAATCTTGCTAGATCTTTATTTTCATAATATACCAATGCTACATATGCTAATGTAGCAAAGATTATTACAGTTTGGGCGACAATTAATCCAATCCATCTTTTCATTTTGAACCATCACATTTAGTTTTAGTGCCTTTTTTTAGCTCTTCTGAGTAACATAAACCTATTGACAACTGAAATCCACCTCCTCCTGCTAACCTACCTTTTAATCTAGGATGTGGCTCAATTGTTGTTGATCCACCATAGCTCCCTTTTTTATTATTAATGCTTGTGCCATATGTAAATCCATAATTTGCACCAGCAGCAATATCACCATTTATATTAACACTCAATCCTAAAATAGTATCTCTTGTACCATTACGTGCAATTCCGATGGGTACTTCAGCACCAGCTGCAGCATGTATACCTGGTCCTATATTTACACACCATGATTTTACAAATAACACCTCGCCATCCGTAGTAACTATTGCGTGTATACTATAGCTTCCACCCAGTGCCAATATATGTATTTTTGCAAAACCTCCGCCACCCGCAAAGAAATCAAGATTTGAATTTGCTGCTTTTGTTTGCCATTTATCAGCTCCTCTTATCCATGCTAAACCATTAGGGTCAATATAATTAACCGGATTCCCCCCAACATACCCATACGTATTCAACCCACCTTGGAGTCCTATCGGGTCACTGGTGATATATCTACCTGTCTGAGGGTCATAATAACGGAAGTAGTTATACACTAAGCATTCTGACTGGGATCGTACTTCTGGACTGTTTTATCTTATTTGTTCAATAGCTTATATCCTCTTTAGTAACGTAAGCATACATGTAGTTAGAAATTTTCCTGATACAATTTTGTATGCATGCCTAAAATTATTTAATGTTATTTTTTCTTTTTCATATACCAACTTATTAGCAAAGTTATCACCGTTAGAAATACTGATATTATTTGAATATATGCAGGTATTGGCCCAGGCCCCACCCATGCTAAATACAAATATTCAAAGTAATACCTATAATCGAATTCCATAAATAAGGAATATACAACGCTCCAATAAATTAGATACGTAATAACAATATACCCAATTTTAGCTAGTTTATTCATAGTTAATTTCTGCATCCGCACCCTGAGCCAAACACCTTGTCATACGCTTCACTTAATAATTTTCTCTGTTGCATATACATACTATGTGTAACATCCATACCTGTCTCACTTCCGATTCCTTCTGCAGGACTATGACCAAAGGGCCACCAAGGATTCCATTCTTTTGGACTCCCACTTTTATCGGTATGCATTGGACTAGAATAATCCATTATAGGATGCATCGCTTCGCCCAATAATTTTAATGCCAACATTCTGTTGCCTATCTTGTTCGCATTACATGCATCACCGAGAGTGCTATTTATAAATTGACCAGTTGCACGTATTGAATCTGCGATACTCTGCCCAGGGCTCCTCATTGAGTGCATAAATGATAAATCAGAAGACTGTGTTCTTTTATCAAAGTCTCGACTAGCATTCATCAATACCTGCACTTCTGCTGGAGTTAATTTACCCGCAGCAGGAGCGTTAGATAATGGACTCAAAAACGTGTCATGTAAAAGATTATCATGGGCTTGTGGACTAAATAATCCAAAACGGTCTGTTCTACTAACTTACGGATGCCGGGACAGTATTATGATGTCGAGTCCGGGTTGTATTATAACTACTTCCGGTATTATGATCCCAGTACTGGTCGGTATATCACCAGTGATCCGATAGGATTACGTGGAGGACTCAACACATATGGGTATGTTGGGGGGAATCCTGTGAATGATATCGATCCAACTGGATTGGTTGGCTACCTATGTGAGCGCCCAGTAAATGGGTTGCCAGGAGATAATCGTACGTTAATGATGCATGAATTTCCATGTGTTGATGATGCAAATGGGAAAATGGTCTGTAGTTCTACTACTCCTACAGGGGATTTCTTTGGCCCCTATGGTAAAGGATCTCCTGGCCGTGCTACAGATTATAGGGACGGAGACTATTTTCCAGATGATCCAAAAAAGGCAGCTAAAGCGTGCAAACTTGTTAATGATGATGATAACCGGTGCTATGAAAATTGTATGTTAAAAAAATTCGCTGAACCAAGACCTCAGTTTTCATATGGACCACGAGGTACAGATTGTCAAGAATGGACAGGTGATTCTCATAGTTCGTGTTCCGCACAATGTAAGTACCGCGAAGAAGCGGACAAAAATTATATGGATAAATATCGAAATATTGATAGACGATATGACCATCGAGTATATTAATTCATAGGATACGCTCATGAGCAAATTAAAATTTATTCTTGGGGTAATAATAAGATCTGCAATATATATCTGGCTGTATATTATTATTGGGCTATTTTCTGATTTTCTGTTACCAGAACATGGCGCAACAGCTCAACAGTTCTATTATGTAAGCACTGTTGCTCTGATTCTGGCTATATTCATGACAGTAATGAAATACGATCAACGAACGTTTGCTAGACTCATTACAATAAAGTGGACGTTACCTGTCATAGCCGCATCATTGATTCTGATATGGATCGCTATTTGCATCACTTGGTTTAACGAGATAGATGGGTTTCAGGATGTTGAATCTTTCATGTTTTACGAGGCTGTTATGGCTGTTTTGGCTTTTCCGAGCAGCATTATCGGTATGGTACTAAGGTTTACGTTATTTCAAATTCTAGAAATTGATACAAGCTCCATTTCAGAATTAAGGCAGCAACTCATTATTCTTTGGCTTATTTATTTTGTACCATTTTTGCTCCAGTTATATTTGCTGGCGAGGTATATAAAAAGAAGAACTTATCAGGACGCCTAACTTAGTACGCTTTAAATTAAATTTCGCATTAGGAGAATTTCTAATCGTGTAGAGATTTAAGTTGCCATTGGTTATATAAGCTACTGAGCAAATAAGATAAAATAGACCGGAAGTACGATCCAAGCCAGAATGCTTAGTATATAACTACTTCCGGTATTATGATCCCGCAACAGGTAGATACATCACTTCAGACCCGATAGGACTTCAGGGTGGGCTCAATACCTATGGGTATGTTGGCGGGAATCCAACTCGCGGAACAGACCCATATGGACTTGCTGTGTATGTTGGTGCGAGAGATCTTGCTGGAAAAGCATTTATCGGGACACATCAATTCACTATTATTGTGCCAGATAATCCTGCAGCATTTTCTTCGCCTGTGAAAATTGGAGGTAATTCATATTCAATGAGAGATCTAGGAAATGGAATTAAGGGATTTGTAATCGGGGCACATAATGTTAATGGAAGGTTGATGGTGAAGGTATTTGAGGCGTCAGATTATCAGGCAACACTCGAATACTATAACCCGAAGAAATACACTAAATGGTATAGTTCTGACTTTGATACTGAAATAGCAAAATGTTCATCATCTAAGCAGGATACTCAGTTTATAAATGATATCTTTAACGCGGTAAATAATTATATTTTAAATGAGAATAAAAATAATATTTCATATCCTGCATTAGGCTATGGTGTAAATAGTAATAGTTGGGCGCAATCTGTAATTGATGCAGTTGGCGGCCATGTCAGGCAAAATTTTTCAGGTGTAGACTGGTGGAATGGTGGAAGAGTGCCGGGTTCATACTTCTTGTCGCCAGTAACTCCATAATTATCAAAGGTAAGAAGATATGCAAATAGCTATAAGATTGGTCCCAATACTTTTATCTATTAGTTTTATCGCTTCGATATTCTTATGGATGCTAGAAAGTGGTAGTTTATCTGGTTTTTTTTCTAGTGACAATCATATGATTTTATCAATGCTTATCGGAGTCTTAATGTTGCCACAGTGTTTTGTATTTCAATATCACAGCATTAAGAATCATAAGAGGAAAAGTAAATTTTCGTACTTTTATACTTTTCTCATTATTTTAAGTATCGTTACAATTTACTACCTTAGTTTAAGGGGGATGGAAGGCGAAAGTATTATCTTTATTATCATTGTTGGTTATTTTCTTCTGACATTCATAGGGTTTTTTCTTTTGTTAAATCAAGGAAAAAGTAAGGTTAATATGGTAATGAATATCTTTTCATTCATATATTTACTAATTGTTGTGAATGTTTTTATCTTGTGATGGCATTATTTATGGAGTCGAGACAAATATAAACATGTAACCATCCCGTAGAATAGTGGCATAGCCAATTAGAGTTCTCCATCGTAAAATATCACATAGGAGAATGACAATGAAAAAATCGCGTTATACGGAAACCCAGATCGTCAAGATCTTAAAGGAAGTAGAAACCGGCAAACTGGTTAAAGATGTTTGTCGACAATACGGCATATCGGATGCAACTTATTACAACTGGAAAACCAAATACGGTGGTATGGAAGCATCAGACGTCAAACGGCTCAAAGAGCTCGAAGAAGAAAATCGGCGTTTAAAGCAGATGTATGCGGATTTGAGTCTGGAACATACCATCTTGAAGGATATTGTTGAAAAAAAGCTGTAAAGCCTGCTGTACGTCGTGAGTTAGTCGACTATGCGAGACAGCAACACGGCGCCAGTCTCCGACTGGCCTGTCGCGCAGTGGGCATCAGTGATTCGGTCTACCGGTATCAACCTGATACAAAAAAGGATGAGCCAGTGATACAGGCCTTACAAAAGGCGGTAGAGCGCTATCCGGCATATGGTCTTAGCAAGCTCTTCAAGATCTTGCGACGCTGGGGGCATCCCTGGAACCATAAGCGTGTTTACCGGCTTTATTGTGAGCTTAATTTGAACAAACGACGCAGAGGGAAGAAACGATTACCAACAAGGAATCCTGAGCCACTGGCAGTGCCAGCGACCCTGAACCAGTCCTGGTCAATTGATTTTATGAGCGATAGCCTGTTCTGTGGGCGACGGTTTAGAACGTTTAATGTGGTGGATGATTTTAACCGGGAGGCTTTGGCGATAGAGATTGATCTGAGTCTGCCATCACAACGTGTGATCAGGGTACTGGAGCGTATCGTAGCCTGGCGAGGCTATCCAAAACAGCTACGGATGGATAATGGGCCCGAATTTATCTCGGCCACACTGGCCGAGTGGGCCGAGGAACATAATATCAAACTTGAGTTTATTAAGCCGGGCACACCGACTCAGAACTCATACGTTGAACGATTTAACCGGACCTACCGAGATGAAATCTTGAATATGTATGTGTTTAAAACATTAAACGAAGTAAGAGAACTGACTGAAAACCGGATTAGAGAATATAACGAAGAAAGACCGCATGACTCATTGAATGACCTTACTCCATGGGAGTATCTGGCCATTCATAAACAAGGAGAAAACTCTAATTTAGACTGTCACTAAAATGGGGGGGTTTACATTACAAGGTGCTTTAAAACATTTCTATATCTTTTCATTTTGGACGGGACTTAGCACAGGCGAACAAATTGGCCTAATGTGGCAAGATATTGATATAAAAGCCAACGCATTCTATGTCAGACGGTCACTATCGAGTGGGAAATTTATGGAAGAAACGAAAAATGCGAGTCGATGGCGCAAAGTTGAGCTACTCTACCCCGCTCTGCAGGCGCTTTGTGAGTTAAAACCCAGCAACTATGATCTTGACCCAGAACAATACGAAAATGACTATGTTTTTAAAAATCCGCGTACCCTCGATCACTGGCGTATAGATGCACTCACTACAGCATGGAGAAATGCACTCTATGCCACGAGTATACCCTATCAACGTCCATATAATACACGGCATACATATGCCAGTATTATGTTATCTGCTGGATTACCGCCAAACTGGATTAGACAGCAGCTTGGGCATACCTCAATGAAGATGCTAGAAACTGTCTATGCCAGATGGATCGATGAAGACGAATCTATTCTGAAATGGCTAAGTGACAAAACCAAAGATAAAAAAAATGGGCCTCGGTTTACAGAATTTTTTTTTAAAAATATTTAAATATATATAATCCTATAAATAATGGTCTTACAGTTATAAAGACGAACCTCATAAATTATCTTTGCGTTACTCACAATCTTTTATTACTTTAGATTACTTGATGATGAATAATCATTCTTGCCTGGATATACACAAATTTTTGTGCATTTAGTGCTGTAAATACTTCAATAATATGGGAATAATACTGGCAGTGGACACAATTTGGTCACAACTATGTGATAATATTTATTTTTAACTTATAAAACAATAAGTTAAATGGTGCCCAGGGCCGGAATCGAACCGGCACGGTGTTTCCACCGAGGGATTTTCTTACCCGCTACAGTTTTCACTGCCGGCTAATGCCGTTTGTGGTCTGGACTTTCTCTTCACCGTATTTGCTTTTGCAAACTTAGGTGGGTGCCGTCAAGTCTCTACACGTTCCCGGATTTACTCGGGCTTCGCTCGGGATTGCCATCAGTATTACCTGGAAGGTTTCCCCGAATTTGACACCATTCACACCAGAAGTTTCCTGTCTGGGTGCTCAAGTTTATTTAAGTCCCTTGCGTCTACCAATTTCGCCACCTGGGCAGGTGAGCATGAAGTAGCTATTTGATTTTTGACAGTTAGCCTGCTTCTAGTATTTCTGTCATTTATGGAGGCGGAACCCGGAGTCGAACCGAGGTCCACGGATTTGCAATCCGCTGCATAGCCACTCTGCCATTCCGCCATATAATGCTATTTAGTATACCTTCGAATGAATAAAAAAGCCCCGGCCAGTTGACCGAGGCTATTTTAAATAATATTGGAGCGGGAAACGAGATTCGAACTCGCGACCCCAACCTTGGCAAGGTTGTGCTCTACCAGCTGAGCTATTCCCGCATCATCCTCGAAGGAAAACGTATTGTAATGTTTACAGCGCAAGTGTCAAGAAAATATGACTATTTTCCGGTATTATCTTTCATTACAGGCCATGCACCTTTCAAATAAATGAACATGGACCAGAGTGTGAGCACAGCCGCAACGTAAAGCAATATCAGCCCTATTTCGGCAACCGGAATCACGTCCCATAATGGCTCACGATGAATCATGAACGGCAATGCAACCAGCTGTGCAGCTGTTTTTACCTTACCAATGTAGGAAACGGATACTTTGCCACTTTCGCCAAGCTCGGCCATCCATTCCCGCAGCGCCGAAATAGTAATTTCACGCCCTACGATAATAATGGCGGGTATTGCCAGCAAAATACCTGGCCAGTCAGTGGGATTACGATCAACCAGCAGAATCAGGACGACTGCGACCATCAATTTATCAGCGACCGGGTCTAAAAAGGCGCCAAAACGGGAATCCAGCTTGTATTTGCGTGCGATATAACCATCCAGCCAGTCTGTGATTGCGGCAGCAACGAATAACCAGGTGCAAACCTCACTCGACCATGAAACGGGCAAGTAATAAATCAGTATGAAAACAGGTATGACTGCTATGCGTGATAAGGTCAACAGTATCGGGATATTAAATTTCATATATTCTCTTATAATTCAATAGCTTCAGTCTGCATGAAAGCTGTCATATATACGTTGTGCCAAGTCACGACTTATACCTTTTACACTGGCCAAATCTTCAACACCTGCTTTTGCTACTGCCTGCAGGCCGCCAAATTGCTTTATCAGTGTCTGACGTCTTTTAGGCCCCATACCCGCTATTGATTCCAGGGTTGATGTTTTCCGGGTTTTTGCCCGTCTGGCTCGATGCCCGGTTATCGCAAAACGGTGTGCTTCATCCCTGATTTGCTGCAATACATGCAGCGCGCCAGAATTGTCAGCCAGTATAATCGGCTCTGCTCTCCCGGACAAGAACAGTGTTTCCAGTCCGGGTTTACGCCCTTCGCCTTTGGCGATACCGAGCAAATTAACTCCCTCGATCTGTAACTCTGACAATACCTGTTCTGCCTGATGTAACTGGCCTTTTCCACCATCAATAACCAGAAGATCCGGTAACTTGCCCTCACCTTTCTTCAATCTGGTATAACGACGTGTTAATGCCTGTTGCATCGCCGCATAATCATCACCGCCTGTTATCCCCTCAATATTAAACCGTCTGTAATCTGATTTTAACGGGCCATTGGTATCAAAAACGACGCAGGATGCAACCGTAGACTCACCCATGGTATGACTGATATCAAAACATTCCATCCGCGCTGGTAACTGCTCCAGCCCCAATTCATCCTGTAGTTTCTCCAGCCGTTTCATCATGCCTTGCTGACTACTCAAACGCGCGGTCAGTGCATTTTTAGCATTGTGTAACGCCATTTCTACCCAGCGCTTACGTTCTGAGCGCACTTTTCCACGCACGCTACATTTATGGCCACTCGTCTGGCTTAAGGCCTGCTGCAAAATATCCCGTTGAGCTGGAACATGGCTGACCAGAATTTCTTCCGGAATATCCTTGTCCAGATAGTATTGGGGTATGAAACTTTCCAGTATTTCTTCTTCACTGGTTGATCCGGGAATTTTAGGAAAGAAAGCCTTGTTACCGAGATTCCTTCCTGCACGTATATAAAATATCTGCACACAAGCCGTGCCTCCTTCGGCATAACAAGCGACAACATCCAGATCACCACGCTCACCTTCGACGTACTGACGCTCCTGTACTTTTTTCAGATTTGCTATCTGGTCGCGATATACAGCAGCCTGTTCAAAATCCAGCGCCTGTGATGCCTGTTCCATTTGCCTGATTAGCTCATCAGCTATTTCAGTACTCTTGCCCTCAAGAAATAAAATGGCATGTCGCACATCACGCATGTAGGTTTCATGGTCTATTAAACCTACACACGGAGCTGTACAACGCTTGATCTGGTATTGCAAACAGGGGCGGGAACGATTATTGAAAAAACTGTCTTCACATTGACGTATAGGAAACACTTTTTGCAAAAGATTAAGGCTGTCACGAACTGCGCCCGCATTTGGATAAGGGCCAAAATATCGACCCGCTAATTTACGTGCACCTCTGTGCAAACTCAAACGAGGAAACTCGTCATCTAAGGTTAAATAAACATAAGGGTAACTTTTATCGTCACGCAATAAAATATTGTACTTGGGAAGATGCGTTTTTATCAGGTTATTTTCGAGAATCAGCGCTTCTATTTCTGTATGTGTCACAGTGACTTCAATTGAACCTACCTGCTCCATCAATGAACGCGTTTTTGAATTCAGGCCTGTCTTGCGAAAATAGCTGGAGACACGATTTTTCAGATTTTTGGCTTTGCCAACATAAAGGATACCCTGATCCTTATCCAGCATACGGTAGACACCCGGTAACCGGGTTAATGTTTTGAGGAACGCTGTTGAATCAAATAGTTTATGGGTCGGTGACATATGTAAAGTATTTAGCTGGCTGGAGCAATGACAACATCACCCAAGTAATTTCTTTGCCTTTTTAAAAATATCATGAAACATTTTTTCAGTTAATCGCTTTGTCTGCGTATTGTATCGACTGCAATGATAGGAATCGAGTAAAAGTAAATTTTCGATTTTATGAAGTGCTGCGTGACCAAATTTGTGCGCAGATAATTTTTTATCCAGCGCCCGTAAAACGGCGTTATGTGCAATCGTGCCTAATGCGATAATGACGGAATCCGGTTTTAACGTTTTAAGCTCTTCTGCAAGAAAAGCGTTACAGGTGTTAATTTCACTACCCACTGGTTTATTTTGGGGCGGCAAACATTTTACAGCATTGGTAATACGGCAATTCTTCAGCTTTAAGCCATCATCTGCAGAAACAGATTCCGGCCGGGTAGCAAAACCATATTTGTATAAGCTTTCATATAATAATATACCGGCATGATCACCTGTGAAGGGTCTTCCTGTCGCGTTTGCACCATGCATTCCCGGGGCAAGACCCACAATCAGTAATTTTGCTTTTTTATCACCAAACGGCGCGACCGGTAAATTATGGTACTCAGGGTATTGTTGCTTTAAGTCCCCCAGAAAAGTCGCAAGGCGCGGACACTGCTGGCAATGAATATCAAAAATCAATGGCGAGTTCATTAATTTCCATCACCTCGAACTTTTGCGTCATAAGGTTCATTTTCAAAATTTCATGTTTGTTGGTATTTGTGATCCACAGGGTATCACCTGTTAAGGAAAGGCCAGAAGGTTCATCCAGCAAGTCACTGCTACCAAGCGTTCTGATACCTTTGGTGTTCTCATCCATTAACTTGATTTTGTTATTATAGGTATCTGCTATATAGATTCGGCCTTTTTTATGGTTTGCTGCAACTGCTTGCGGATGTTGCAGTTGTGCCTGCGACCATCCCCCATCGACATCACCTGAACTTGAAAGCCCTTTGCCAATCAATGTGCTCACTTGTCCGCCGGGCAGACGCACAATACGAATAGACGATGACTGTGCATCTGCTACATACAGGCAATAATCACCGACAGCCAGACCTGATGGTTGTGCCATACTTGCTACTTGTGAAGAGCCATCCTGTAAATTACTTTTTCCACTACCGGATATTGCCTCAAGCGTATTCGCCATCAGGTCGAATTTCCATATTTGATGCCAGCCCGCCATGGCTATGTACAAGTCACTACCATTGCCGCATAGATCCCACGGCGAATTCAGACTAACAGATGAAGGATTTGTAAGTATCTGTGTTTTGGCATTGCCTATTTTTCCATTCCCTGCAATAGTCAACACTTCATTAGACTGTAAATCTATTCGCCTGATGGCATGATTTCCGGTATCGGCAACGTAAATATAATTATTTATTTTTACCAGCCCCTGCGGGTTATCAAATGACGCATCTTTTCCATCACCATCCAGTAAACCAGGTGACCCTGTACCAAAGGAACGCATGACTCTACCAAAATGATTAACTTCGATAACACGATTGTTACCGCTATCACTGATATACAAATGGTTTTCTGTCGCGAATAATTTTCCAGGAAAGCTTAAAACCGAATCAGGCTCCTGCCTTCTTTGAATATTAATAACCTGACTATTCAACAATCCTTTTTGTTCTGCCCTGGCAATATGTTCGTGAATCAATTGATCCAACTGTTTACGCCTGCCCTCTCCGCCCAATTTTCCAACAACGCTTCCTTCTGCATCAATAAAAACGATTGCAGGCCATGACTTTATTCCATACTTGGTCCATACACGCATAATCGGATCATGCGCAACCGGATGCCTGATATGAAACCGGTTGATTGCTTTAAGCACGCAACTTTTCAGTTTATCATGCGGAAATCGGGGAGAATGAATACCAATTACAACCAGGTTATCCCTGTATTTATTTTCCAGATATTTCAGGTCAGGCATCATATGCATGCAATGAATGCAGCCTGATGTCCAGAAATGCAAAAGGACTATTTTTCCTCTTAACTCGGATAACTGCAGGGGCCTCTCGGTGTTAACCCACTGTAACGTAGTTGGTAACTCGGGGGCCAGAATTCTGGAACTAGCCATGAGCTATTATCCTTATACGCAGCGATACTTTCATATTTATGAATTCACACCATTCTCAATCATTCCATGAAGGATAGCCAGGCGTGTTAGTTCAACATCGTTATCTACATCAAGCTTTTCAAAAAGCCGATGACGATAGGTGCTGATTGTTTTGGGGCTTAAGCACAAACGGTCGGAGATTTCCTGTGCATTTTGTCCCTGAGTGACCATCAACATGACTTGCATCTCACGTTGAGATAATGAATCAAAAGGTGACTTGTTAGCACCAGGCATCATCGACAAGGCAATTTTCTGGGCTATGTTAGCACCAATATAACGATCACCTTTACTGACTGAATGAATGGCATTAATAATCTCGGACTGCCCACAGTCTTTTGTCAGATAACCGCATGCCCCGGCTTCGAGTAATCGGGTAGGGAAAGGTTCACCTGCATGCACTGTCACAACAATGACTTTCAAATCAGGTTCGATCTGCATTAACTTACGAGTTGCTTCCAGCCCCCCGATACCAGGCATATTAACATCCATCAAAATGACGTCTGGCATGTTCTTGCGAGCTTTATCTATGGCGGTTTCACCACAATCAGCCTCATCAACAACCTCAATACCCTCAACATCATCCAGCAGTCGTTTGATACCGGCACGAACCAGTGCGTGATCATCGACCAGCATAACTTTGATCATCTTATCCCCTTAAATTATTTCAGGTATCTATTATTGTTTTTATCTTTGAAAAAGAACCATTCTAGCAAGATTGAGATGATTCACACCAATTATTTCACCCGTCCCAAAGCTTGCTCTGAATTCAACTATAAAAACCTGCAATAATATTTTACTGTATTTACAAACACTTATCAGGAATACGCCCTCTAAAAACCTCATACCCATCAAATCACTATAGATTTCAATTATTTAAGTATTGTTCAAATTACCCGATACATACCATATAAATTACTATTCTAAAACAAGATGAGCTATGAGCAAACTAATCACATTTGATGCTGGTCAGTATACCTGCAATGACTCTGAAACAGTCTTGCAGGCCATAAACAGGGATGAAAAAATCATACCTCATTCCTGTAAAAATGGCCTGTGCCAAACATGTCTGTTGCGTGTAACAGAGGGAGATGTTCCTGCTTCATCACAAATCGGTCTGAAAGATAGCCTGATACGAAAAGGCTACTTTCTGGCGTGCACGTGCAAACCGGAAACTGACCTCAACATAAGCTGGCCAAAAGACCACGACCTGTTTGGTCATGCAACCGTACTCACAAAAGAACTCATCACCCCTGATGTTTGTCGACTAACACTGGAAACATCCATACCGCTTTACTATCATGCCGGGCAATTTATTAACATGAAACGCAGCAACCGGGTTATTCGTAGTTATTCTATTGCCAGTGTTCCAAGTCTCGATAATTACCTGGAAGTTCATATCAAACGAAAAGAAAATGGTAAATTAAGCAATTGGGTGTTTGAACGGGTTGAACCCTGGAAAAACATAGACATTCAAGGGCCGGGGGGTGAATGCTACTACCGCCCTGAATTCAAACAAATGAATTTATTACTCATCGGTACAGGTACAGGCATCGCCCCACTTACCGGCATAGTCAGAGATGCCTTGAACAGTGGCCATCAGGGTGAGATCCATCTATACCATGGTAGCCACAGCACACAGGGTATTTATTTACATCAGCAACTCACGCTAATGCAACAGCAGTACAAAAACTTCTTTTACCATGGCTGCGTCTCATCACCGGATATACCTGATCAAGGCTATCGGCATGGGCGTGCAGATGATATTGCTTTTACAGATCACACTGATTTAAAAAACCGGATTATTTTTCTTGCCGGTATGCCATTGATGGTATCAGGTGCTATAGAAACAGCTAAACAAGCGGGTGCTGAGGTTCAGCACATTCTCGCTGAACCCTTTGATGTTAATGAATTGAGACTAAAACCGCGCGATGAATAGGCTGATTTTGCTATACTTCAGATCATGAAAACCTGTTACCTGATATTACTCTGCCTCGCTTACAGCAATATAACATCTGCAGCTGCTTCTGAAATCGGCCCTTTAGCACCTGATTTCAGATCTACAACACCACTTAAGCCAGCTACATCATCAAAAGCACAAACTGCTATGCAGCGCGGTGATTATGCCATCGCCTATCATATCTGGAAACCGCTAGCAGATGCGGGTGATACCAATGCGATCTTTAATCTGGGTTGGATGTATCGCAATGGATACGGGCTGAGAATTGATAACCTAAAAGCAAAAGAACTCTGGGAAGAAGCTGCCACAAGCGGACATGCAGATGCAGCATTTTCGCTCGCATTACTGTTAAACATGGGAGATAAACAGGTAAAGCAAGATATTCCTCTGGCAGTTTATTATTTTCAAACCGCTGCATTTAAAGGCCACATGGATGCACGAGCCATGCTAATTAAACTTTTTCAGCAACATCCGGAAAAACTGCAAACACTGGTAAAAAAATGGACCAAAACAGAATGGCGACTGATAAGTAAACCCGGTAAAATCAAGGCTGAAAAAGCTAATATACGCGACATGCCTTCAATTAAAGGCAAGATAGTTTATGTTATGAAAAAAGGTCAGCCTTTACTTTCATTTAATCAACGGAGCGACTGGTTACAGGTCTATCTGCCATTAAAAAAAATAACTGCCTGGGTGCATCAATCATTGGTTAGTTTCGACAATACAAATAAACAAGCACAACTACTGCGACGATAAACTCGCAATCGTCACGACGGGTGCAGAATCAACATTCATTAAACGCTGAATGCGCGCCACATACAATTGTGTTTCTTTTGGAACAAACTGTTTGATGCTTTCCCAGTTTTTTATTTTGCCCTTAACCTTGCGAACAGCCCTCAGAACTCGTACATAACCAGCGTTATAACTTGCCAGTGATAGTAATAATCTATCCCGATGTGTTACACCCTGCCAGCGTCTGTAAAGATAGCGGTTATAATAGATACCTGCCGCAATATTCCACTCAGGCCTTTCTATACCACCCAGATAAAATTGTTCACTTTTTACTTCCAGATATGTCCTCGGCATTAGCTGCATCAAACCGCGAGCACCGCTCGGGCTTTTCGCCTGTGTGTTCATGCTTGATTCAATTATGGCTTGAGCCTTAAACCAGCGCCAGTCAAAATGTGGGCCAAAATAACGTGAAGTGAACTTCTGAAAGTAATGGTCATATTGATCATCCCAGGCTTCCGGGCTGTCAGCATAAATATTCGCTGACAGTAGAAACACCAGAACAAACAACCATCTTGCTTTGGTCGTTTTTAGCAACAATATCAATTCCGTTCTCATCTACACTGCAATAAAAGAACGAGATTATATATTAATATATTAGTATTTGCTAATTAAGATCGTTAAATCCCTTGAAAACACACAGATAATGTCTGTAATATCAAGGTCTCTTACTCAACCAACGCTTGGTAGGTTTACTGCCATCCTTGCACCAGGGCGCACTGGTTGTACCAAAAAGGCCGGGCGTACCCGTCACAGGAAATCGTCCATTACGACAAACATAATAATAACCTGGCTTGAATCCTCTATTTTTAATAACTTTTTTATCAGAATAGATACATTTCATGTTTGTTTGGACGGCATGAATAAACACTTCTGCCCCCCTTAGATCTTTGTTATTTTTTCTAGTCGATGTAATGATTATTCTCACAGGTTCATGTGGATAATTTTTTCGTGTCTGAAATGTCACTTGAGATACATATACTTTTCGACCACGAGGTGTTTCCCTGTTCCATGGGCCGCGATGGTTATTGGAAGGGCGGCCAATAAATTTCTCTTTTCTACTATTAAAAACAGCGATCCTTGGCCTGAAATAAGATGAAGCGACTCTAATCGTAAATTTACTGGCTCTATATGCCTTGGTACGAATAATATTGTAATATTTTCTGGTATTTTTTCGGTAGCCGCTTTTATACTTTATTTTTTCATCCTGGTAACTGCTATAACCAAATGACATTTTCCCATTCATAATTGTGTGTCGATTCTCATCCGGGTAGCCACATACTTCACCCCTGGAAGAAAAAACTGTAGATGAATAAAATAGGCCAATGAATATATACAATACTGTTATTTTCATTTTGATTATCCTGTTATCGTTTACAAGCATGTAAACATTAAAACATAACACGATATAATCTTAAAAGTTATACTCGATCATTAAATGATTAAGATCAAAATACACTACAATAATTTGTAATATGCAAAAACACCTTTAAAAAAGTGTTATCATTAAATTTTATCCAATTTTAAACTGATTGCGTCCTGCACGTTTTGCATTATATAGGGCCTTATCAGCAGCATTGATAAGTTTCTCAAAATTTATATCTTTTATAGCAAGAGCCAGACCTGCGCTAATAGTAACATCCGTGCTGTTTCTGATTGATACCATAATACGTTCTGTAATATTACTTAAATGATCAATATTGGTATCCGGTATCACAGCGAGAAACTCTTCACCACCATATCGAACAATCAAGTCTTCCTCGCGCCCTTCTTTCTTTATACAGGAAGATACCTGAGTCAATATCTCGTCCCCTGCACTGTGCCCGTAGGTATCATTGTAATTTTTGAAATGATCAACATCAAACAAAATTACGCCCATCGCTTCTTTATTACGAATTGCTCTTGGTATGATTTTATTCAGATGAATATGCAATCCCCGCCGATTCCAGAGTTGGGTAAGAGGATCCTGAAGTGCATTATTTTCATTATCAATTTTTAGCTGAATATTTTCGATCAATGTTTTATTCAGTGACCTTGCGTAATTGGCAAAAACAGCAGCAACCAGAATATAGAAGAAGGTGAGAATAAGAGAATCCATTGTATCTACAAGAAAATATCTGACTATCAAGGGAAGATAAATAACAGCAAAAGATGCCAATATTGATTTCATCGATGTTGCGTAAGACAGGATACTGCCCGATGCCAGTATAACCAGAAAAGTTGCAACAATATGTAACTGTGAATATTCCAGTGGGAAGTACAACAATGATGAAAACGATGCCAGTAAAGGTACAGTTGTCAGTACCCAGTACTTTTCCCATACCAAAACATTGGATGGAGTAATTTCTTTACTTTCGGTTTTTCTGTGAAATAACCAGGCTACAAACAACCTGGGCATATAAAGCAAAAATGTGACCGATGCCCAGATAACAACCAGACTGGTATCCAGATGTTCCTTTAATACAAAACTGAGAAACAACAACAATAAGACGCCGCCAATAAAAATTCTATTCATTGAAGAATAGAGGATTCGCATGCGCTCAAAATCCAGTTGCTGTGAGTTCTTTACCATAAAGGGCTATGGCATATGTGCTTTTTCAATACGATACCTGTTCTGGTAGTGACTCATGCGGTCAAGAGCGATCATGTAAAAAAATCAGGTTTATATCATTGTCGTTATAATTTTTATTATATATCAAGATGGCTGAGCGGTAGGTATCAAGTCCACCGCTACTTATTTAAATAACCTATCTTGAACAAGGTTAAAGAAGTATAACCTTACTTAAAATATGGCGGAGAGGCAGGGATTCGAACCCTGGGAGGGCTACAAACCCTCGCTGGTTTTCAAGACCAGTGCTTTCGACCACTCAGCCACCTCTCCAGTATTGAACCTAATACGATAATGTCGGTCATATTAAGTGTGCGTTTTCTATGCACTTAGGGCTTGAAAACGAAGCGATAGAATACCAGAAAATAATTGAATTACCAGCCTTATAATTGAATTTAGGGGCTTGAATTCTTTGGCAATAGGCCTTATTTTAGCTGTATTCAATCTGAAATACTAAATTACTAACACAAGAGGGTTAAAAATGGACAATTACGGACAAGTTGCAACAGGTCGTGAATCGGCACTGGCTACCAATAAAGTCTTGCGTAATACCTACATACTATTATCAATGTCACTGATTTTCAGTGGGGCTATGGCTGCGTTAGCAATGTCCATGCAGGTATCACAAGGAATGGCGCTGGGCTCTATTATCGCTGCATTTGTATTGGTATGGCTGGTACTGCCCCGATTTGAAAATTCATCTATGGGTATTGTTGTCGTGTTTGCCTTCACCGGTTTAATGGGCTTTAGTATTGGACCAATGCTCTCTCACTATCTAGCTATACCAAATGGTGGTAACACGGTTATGACCGCACTAGGTGGCACCGGGGTCATTTTCCTGGGGCTCTCAGCCTATGTATTAACTACTCGAAAAGATTTCAGCTTCATGGGTGGTTTCCTGTTTGTTGGCTTGCTGGTTATTTTGGGTGCCGCAATTCTGAATATCTTCTTTTCAGTACCTGCTTTTTCACTCGCGATTTCTGCTGGAGTCATCCTGCTGATGAGTGGCTTTATCCTGTTTGATACCAGCCGTATCATTCATGGTGGCGAGACCAACTATATTCGGGCAACAGTCGGTTTGTATCTGAATATTCATAACCTGTTTGTGCACTTGTTACATATTCTGGGTGCATTTTCTGGCGACGATTAATTCATCGCTCACTATCGACAAGGCAAGCCATAACACGTTTGTGGCTTGCCTTTTTATTGTCTGATATAAAAACAACAAGGGGTTAGAATTATGGAAACATGGATGAAAGTCGCATCGGCATTATTTTTAGGTATTATGGTCTGGCGTCTCTGGCCCGCAGCTAATCACTGGATGAAAAATGGTCCAAAAGGAAGTAAAAAAGAATGGCAAGGCGCTGCATTTCTGCTCCTGGGGGTGGTTGGATTTGTTATTCTATTAATTATGATGGTCAGATAACTACAATAGTTTTTTTAACTCAGGGATACATGAACCACAATTAGTCCCCGCCTTTAATTGCTGACCTATCTCTTCTACGGTCGTTAAGCTTCCTGCCTTGATTGCTTTTGTTATCTGGTTAAGTCCTATATTAAAACAGGAACACACCACGGGGCCGCGATCTTCCACATCTGCTGGTGACTTGCCAGTTAATAGACTGGTTCTGTCTTTATCTGTCAGGTTTTCCTTGCCAAATAAATCAATCAGATAATCACGTTCGGGCAAGTTAATATCCGGACCTATAAATACACAACTCTCCAACGTATCATTAAGCAGCCGGGCTGCACGGTAACGTTTTTGTGCGCTGTCAAAATATTCGATCCAGCCAACATCCGTGTCGTTTGAACACAACAGACTACGTGCACATTGAGCCCAGTCACCCGGTAATTCACTACCCGCTATTTCATATTTCCAGTAACCCCGTCCTTTTGAACAGGCCCAGTAACGGGCATTGGAAATTGTCAGTTTTCTTCTGCATAAAATAAAGCCATACCACTGAGGTATATACGGCAGTATGCTTACCGGTGTATATTTAAACTCTGGTTGACCTGATATCGGATCAACGGCCGGATTAATCAACAGGTCAACACCCGCCTGACTTGCAAATTGCTGATTCCAGTGCATAGGTACAAAAACTGATCCACGTCTCTGCTGATCTGATACCGTTACTCTGACGATAATCTCACCCCATTCACTTTTAACCAGCGCGAGTGCATTACCGGTTAACTGGTATTCAGTGGCATCTGCCGGGTGAATTTCAAGATAGGGTTCATTGATATGACCTGACAGGCGTGCTGAACGTCCGGTACGTGTCATGGTATGCCACTGATCACGTATACGCCCACTATTAAGTACCAAAGGATATTTCTGGCTGATTTCAATCGCTGGTGGGCGCGGTGTTACAGCAATAAACTGTGCCTTACCTGATTCCGTGAAGAAACGACCATCCGAAAACATTCTATCAGTACCCGAAGTCTGGCTCTTCAAAGGCCATTGCGTTGGTTGCAAATCATCATAGGACTGATAACCGATATCCGCCCAGGCACTGATATCAAAATCTCTCGAACCGTTATTACGATACCCGGATAATGCAGCATACTCAAAAAATATATCAGCCGCTTCGGAATAAGAAAAAGCGTTTTCATAACCCATCCGTTTTGCGATTTCAGTTACAACCCACCAGTCTGCTTTTGCTTCACCCGGTATCGGTAATAATGATCTTTGCCTTGAAATACAACGCTCAGAATTAGTGACCGTACCATCCTTTTCACCCCATGTTTGTGCCGGAAGCAGAACATTGGCATATAGCGTGGTATCGGTATCACGTACACAGTCAGAGACAATCACAAGCTCACAACGTTTCAATGCTTCACGCACCTTGTTTGAGTCAGGCATACTAACGGCCGGATTAGTGCCCATGATCCAGACAGCCTTGATCTTTCCTTCATACATTGCATCGAACAGATCAACTGCTTTTAGACCTGCCTGGTCTGCTATTTTGGGTGACTGCCAGAATGTTTGTACAATATCCCTATGCGCTTCGTTTTCCAGATTCATATGGGCGGCAAGCTGATTAGCCAGACCACCGACCTCACGCCCACCCATGGCATTGGGCTGACCGGTCAGGGAGAATGGGCCCATACCCGGACGACCAATACGGCCAGTCAACAAATGGCAGTTAATAATACTGTTTACCTTGTCCGTACCACTACTGTGCTGGTTAATTCCTTGTGAAAAAACCGTTACAACTCTTTCAGTACGTGCAAACAGTCGATAGAAATTCGTAATATCTGCCTCATTCAACTCACACTGTGAGGCAACGGATGCAATAGAAGGCGATGACTCTCTGGCCTCTGCCAATGCCATGTCCAGTCCTTCTGTACAATTACTGATAAACTGATTGTTGGACTCCCCCTGATCCTGCAGGTATACCAGCAAGCCATTAAAGAGAATACTGTCGGTACCCGGTTTAATTGGCAAAAAGATATCCGCAATACCCGCAGTAGCGGTTTGTCTGGGATCTATCAGTATTACCATTAAATCAGGGTTGTCTTTCTTTGCCTTGACGATACGTTGATAGATAACAGGATGACACCACGCGGTATTAGAGCCTTCGAGAACAATCAGCTTGGCTCTTTCAAGATCATCGTAACAACCAGGCACAGTATCTGCACCAAAAGCGCGCTTTTGAGCGGCAACCACAGACGACATACACAGACGGGAATTGGTATCAATATTGGCACTACCAATAAAACCTTTCATCAGTTTATTGGCAACATAATAATCTTCGGTCAGCAACTGGCCGGACACATAAAATGCCACACTATCCGAACCATATTGTTCTATCACTGACTGCAATCGGTGCGAAACAAAATTCAGTGCATCTTCCCAGCTACAGCTTTCGCCATTTAACTCCGGATATAATAAACGTCCTTGCATACCCAGTGTATCAGCCAGTGCTGTACCCTTTGAGCATAATCGACCATAGTTGGCAGGATGATCAGAGTCACCTTTGACCTTGATGACGCCCTGCTCGTCGAGGTCAACTATAACGCCGCAGCCTACACCACAATATGGACAGGTGGTCTTAATAGTTTTCTCATGATTCATTTTACAGGATTTGTCATTGTACGTATCATAGTCATGGTGATTATATATCAATCAGTCAGGGTGTCACTTATTTGATTTTTTTTGGTTTGAAGTCCATATTCGCGGCCGGGAGCCGCTCCTACAATTATGCTATTGAGCTGAATATATTGATGTAGGAGCGGCTCCCGGCCGCGAATAGATAAAGACTACAGCGGCACCTAATGCTCACCTTTGGTACGCCGAATCCCTGCCAGGCGATTACCCTGCTTCTGTGGCCCACCTTTTGGAAAGATGTCGTGCAAATATCGATTAGTCCCCTTCTCTGCACCCCATTTTTCACGAAAATACTTGATCATGGTTCTGACATTAGGCTGAACATTATTACGATCATGGTACTCACGAATATAACGAATAATTTGCCAGTGCTCATCCGTTAACTCAAGCCCTTCATGTGCAGCTAGTGCACGCACGAAATCCTCTGACCATTCATCCAGATTAACTATATAGCCTTCGCTGCAGGTCTCTACTTCCTTATCGTTTACGTTTAATGTCCTGATCTGCATATTACGGTACATTTGTCATCTCCTGTTCTTCTATAACTACAAGCCGCTTAAAACACGTGCGGTAATTTACTTAACTCAAGTATTCTGTTTTTTAGAAATCGTCTATAGTCATCCCGGACTGAGGCAAAAATAAACCGGGACCACGCAGCGCCCGCTAATAACAACAACACCAGTCTCAGTGCATCCCAATACCCGGGCAATGCTACAAACGCCAGTAAAGTTAAAGGCCACACATAAAGCAGGCCACGTACTCCATGTTTGGCTGTAATCAATGTAATTCCTGACAAGCGTAACAAGCGTTGTTTGGAGGAATTATATAGTGATAGAAAAACAGCATGTTCCAGTTCATGTTCAAACTTGTCAGCAGCATCGTTCGACATAATATAATTCAGTGTGTATTTAGCTGTACGCCCAGTTGCTGCATGTCTGCCAGGCCTGTTTCACGAGCATGATCAGCAAAGGCCGGATTATTCCAGAAAAAAGCGCCCGGCATTGTTGTCGGTATCACCATGACATAAAACATGGCACGACCCAGTATGCTCGCAACCAGAATCAACAGGGAGAGTGATGACCAGAGTAAAATAGACTCAAATTCTGTGAGTACAGATACCATTAACACAACCGCGCTACCTGACAGTACTATATTTCTGAACCAATATGTTTTACCAAACCCTGTTTTCTGTTCAAGGTGAGCTGCTTGCCCTTCACCAACACCTGTACTTAGATAGTTGGCATGACGATACAGGCCAAACAATTCTATCAACAACCCTGTCAACATCAGGATAGACAAATTATTTATTACACGATCAACAATCAAACCATCAGACAGCATCAGCGGGATAATAAACAACCCGGCCAATATTGAACCTAATATCAACATGCTACCAAAGAAACTGCTCAGCACTTGCCAGTGATTCCAGTATGGGCGTGCCTTGATACGGTATATCGCATGCATAAAATACAGTGAAACAGGGCCTGCAATTAATGCCAGCCAACCTGAAGTTTGTTGCAGTATGATTAGCATTGATTCTGGCAGCCAACCAAACAATTGTGGCAGCCCTGTTAAAACTGCATAGGCTCCGAGCAGGTTATAAAAAACAGCAACTGCAGCCACTTCTCTGCTCACTGGAGAATATCTGAGATTATTAAATGCGCGATAGAACCGATGTGGCCTACCCAGGTGCAAGGTCGACATCACCAGTGCAAACGTCTCCAGCGCAATCAGAGCAAACAAGCTAACGGGATAGGCCACAGGATAATTTATAGCCGTAAATGCAGTGACACCTGACATAGGCGCGAGGAATATCACCAGAAAAGCACCAATCACAGCCTGAGTAATCAGGGTAAAAATAACCAGTGGGTTTTCACGTGAGCTGAGTTTTTTCATCCCCCACTCCAGTGCTTTTCCTTTTTTAGATAATGGTGCACTGTGGTACTGCCCTTGCCCACCCTTTATTTTATCATCAGGAGTTATATTCTGTTCTTCACGCACATATTTTACCGGCGTACTATCGGTACGTTTCATTTCCCTGGGCAAGCTACGATTTTGTTCGAAACGGATATTCGGATGTGTTATTGAGGGATCCGGAAAGCCAGGGATTTGAGTGTCAAGCTGATGCCTGTTTTCCGGGGTAGTTTCAATAATTCCAAAATCCAGTGCGCCACCCAGACATGCCGAAGCACAGGCTGGTTTTAAACCAACTTCAAGGCGATCAACACACATATTACATTTTGAGACGTGCCCTGCTACCGGATCAAGCTGTGGTGCATTGTAGGGACATACCCAGGTACAGTAACCGCAACCAAAACAGATATCCGGATCCTGCAAAACTGCGCCATACTCAGCAAATTTAGTATACGCACGCGTCGGGCAGCCTTTCAGGCACACCGGATCATCGCAATGATTACAAGCCATGGAAATATTCAGGCGTTGAACTGAAGGGTAACTCCCTCCTTCAAGATAGCCAACTGAGCGAAATGCAAGGTGTGCCGGGGTATCATTTTTTTCTGCGCAGGCTGATTCACACGCATGACATGCAATACAGTTATCTGCATTAAAATAAAAGCCGTGCTGCTTGTAACGATTCGGGTTCTCACCTACGGCAACTTCATCATTGATATTCAGGCTTTTTCCAACCAGATCCGGATGCTCTTTTCCAAGATCAATGAATTTTCCATAGCGGTTTGTTTCGGGTGCATCAACATCTGGAATATAAACATAATCAGGGGTATTGTCGTCAACCTTGTACATGAAATAAAGTATCCTGGATTAATAGGCGCGTGCAGACAGATTCATACTGGCTGCAGCTTTCTGATCTTCTATGAACTCCACCTGTATCGCACACTGTTTGTATGCAGGCTGGCGTGAATGCGGATCAAGTAACCCTAATGCCACACGATTAACACATTCATGAAAATGGAACGGCACAAATACGGAATCCCGTGATACACGCTGGGTACACTGCACCAGTAGAATTGCATCTCCCCGTCTGGAAACAATGCGAGCATAACTGCCATGTTCGATACCGAGTTCCCTGGCTGAATCCGGGTTCATCTCCATGTAAGGTGTTGGACTAAATTTATTCTGATTGCCTACTTTACCCGTACGTGTACGGCTGTGAAAATGCTCGACAACACGCCCGGTATTCAACCAGAACGGGAATTCACTATCAGGGCGTTCGTTATTATCAACAAACGGTAATGGAATCAATTTTGCCTTGCCACCGGGATATTGAAAAATACCATCTGTATATAAACGCTGCTCACCTTTATCGACACCGTCACTACAGGGCCATTGCAAACCACGCTGTCGTTCAATCTTGTCATAGCTCATACCAGAGATATCCAGCATACGGCCTTTTGAAAGTTCTTTCATTTCATTGAAAGCACCTTCGGTGGTTTCCGGGAAGATAATATTACTTTGAGGTGCAAGGCGTTTGGCCATCTCATTAAAAATCCAGAAATCAGGTTTGGATTCACCATGTGGTGGCATTACATTTCGAATCAGATTGACGCGTCGTTCTGTATTAGTAAAGACGCCCTCTTTTTCTGCCCACAGTGCAGCAGGTAAATAAACGTGACTATACTCATTGGTTTCAACATCGGCATAAGCATCCTGCACAACCAGAAAATCCAGCTTCTCAAGTGTCTTGCGAATACGACTGGTATTGGTCATAGAAGTCATCGGGTTTGTGGCAATAATCCACAGGCCTTTTATTTGACCGGTTTCGATTGCAGGCAAAATATCGGTCATGAACATGCCGCGTTTTTTCGGGAAAAACTCGGGATCAATACCCCAGAAGTCAGCTATATCTTTTCTATCTTGTTCTTTTTCAAGCGCACGATAACCGGGCAGACCGGAGCACGATGACCATTCACGTGTTCCCATGGCATTACACTGACCTGTGATCGATAAACTGGTCGAACCCGGTTTACCGATATTACCAGTGATCAGGTTGAGGTTATTGATACCAACAACACCATCCGAGCCATGTGTGCTTTGATTGATACCCATCGTCCAGATAGTCATCGCCGCTGGTGAATTTGCATACAGACGCGCAACATGTCGTATACGATCTTCATCTATTCCGGTGATCGCGGCGGCTGTTGTAGGGTCATACTTTTTTACCAGAGCCTTGAAGTCATCAAAGCCTTCTGTATGTGAATTAATATAAACTTCATCCTGCAAGCCTTCTTCAAGAATAACATGCGCGAGACTGTTCAATAATACGACATCGGTACCAGGATTAATCGCGAGATGCATATCAGCCATTTGCGCAAGCATGGTGACACGAGGATCGACCACTATCAGTGGGAAATGACGCTGCTCACGTGCTTCTCGCATACGCCAGTAAATAATCGGGTGTTGTTCCGGTAAATTGGAACCCATAGCCAGTAGACATTCAGTATGTTCAAAATCTTCATAGCAACCCGGAGGACCATCAGAACCAAATGAACGTTTATAACCAGAAACAGCCGATGACATACATAGCGTCGTATTACCATCATAGTTATTGGTACCCATGATGCCTCGCGCGAGTTTACCCAGCGTATAAAACTCTTCAGTCATAATCTGTCCGGTAGAGATAACCGCAAACGCATCACGACCGTGTTTTTCCTGAATAGCATTAATTTCTGTACTGACACGTCCTAGTGCATCGTCCCAGCTTGCCTGTTTAAACGGTTCTTGAATATGATCACGCGTCAGTGGAATACGTCCACGTCCTTCCGTCTCAAACAGTTCATATTCAAGAATACCTTTGATGCATAACTTACCCTTGTTGACATCAGCATCACCCACACCGCGCGCAGACACTGCCTTGCCAACATTATTCAGACCAACTTCGATGGAACAACCTGTAGAACAATAGCCACAAGTCGTGTAGCGCCACTCGACAATGCCCTTGTCCGTCAACTTAATCGGATTTTTGTGCTTGCGACCAAATAACATATCGATATCTGTACTCTGCTGGTTAAAACTTTAGTTATTAGGGCAACCGTCGTTTGGTGTGAGTGACATCATTATCATGTCACCTTCCATTTTGATCGGGTAACTGGCAGCACAACCTTCGTCCGGGGCAACCGCTTCACCGGAATCCAGATTAATTTTCCAGTCATGCAAAGGACACGCAACTTTTTTACCAGTCACGATACCCTGGGATAATGGACCACCCTTGTGCGGGCAATGGTCGCGTAATGCAAACACTTCATCATCTTTGGTACGGAATACAGCGATATCACCATCAGGTGTTTCAACTACACGCGCGCCCAGTTGTGGAATGTCATTCAGACAGCCTACTTCTATCCAGTTTATACTCATTATTAATTACCTGTTTGTCTTTGCCAGTCTGCTAGCTGATTTTTTTGATTGCTGTAAACTCATGTGCTTCACCACCCTTCGCCCGCTCTTCCCATGGGTCTTCCTGAGCAAATTTTTGTGAAAATATGAATCGTTCTGCAGCTGCCTTTCGCCCTTCTTCATCATCAATGATGCGTTCCTTGACATAAGTCAGACCCACACGTTCTATCCATGGAGCCGTACGCTCCAGGTAATGAGCTTCTTCCCGATAAATTTGCATGAAAGCAGCGCAGTATTCCATCACCTCTTCTTCGGTTGAGACTGAACATAACAAATCTGTTGCACGTACTTTGATACCACCATTACCGGCTACATGAAGTTCATAACCAGAATCTACGCATACTACGCCAAAATCTTTAATGGTTGCTTCTGCACAATTACGTGGACAACCTGATACGGCCAATTTGTATTTATGAGGTGTCCAGGAACCCCATGTGAGTTTTTCAAGTTTGATACCCAGTCCGGTAGAATCCTGTGTGCCAAATCGACACCATTCCTTACCGACACAGGTCTTACAGGTTCGCAATGCCTTACCATATGCGTGACCGGAAACCAGCCCTGCCTTACCCAATTCTTCCCAGATATCTGGCAACTCATCTTTTTTAAGTCCATATAAACCGATACGCTGTCCTCCGGTCACATGAACAGTTTTAACGTTGAATTTTTTCGCAGCGTTCGCAATAGCAATTAATTCTTCAGGTGTTGTGTCACCCCCCCAGATACGCGGGATAACTGAATATGTCCCATCCTTTTGAATGTTCGCATGCGCACGTTCGTTAATGAAACGTGATTGTGCTTCGTCTTTGTACTCATCAGGCCATTGACATAACAGATAATAGTTAACCGCCGGACGGCACTTGGTGCAACCACCCGTTTTCCAGTCCATTGCATCCATTACAGATTGAACCGTTTTTAATGACTGTGATTTGATGCCTGCACGTATTTCATCATGTGTTTTATCAGTACATCCACAAATTGGTTTAAGATGAGGGGCGACTGAATAATCACCACCTACAGTTGAAGCCAGAATGCTCTCAACCAGGCCAGTACAGGAACCACAGGAACTGGATGCCTTGGTATACGCTCTGACATCATCCAGGGTAAATAGATTATGTTCTGTAATTGCGTTAACGATGTCACCTTTACAAACACCGTTACAACCACATATTTCGGCGCTGTCAGACATCATCGCAACACGGTTGTCATCACCATGGCCTGAGTCACCTAAATGCGCCTGACCAAATAAAATATTCTCACGGAAATCTGAAATATCTGTCTGGTCACGCATCAGGTCAAAGTACCAGGTACCATCTATGGTGTCGCCATACATGACGGTGCCTTTGATTCTGTTATCCTTTACCACCAGTTTGCGGTAGACACCGCGCGCGGCATCCTGAAAGACCAGTTCTTCACAATTTTCATCAGTATGAAAATCACCCGCCGAAAATAAATCAATACCGGTTACTTTCAGTTTGGTTGACGTCACAGAACCTTCATATCGTGCTATACCAAGACGTGCAAAGTGATTCGCACAGACCTTGGCCATTTCAAACAGGGGTGCTACCAATCCATAAGTCAGACCTCGATGTTGTACACACTCACCCACTGAATAAATACGTGGATCAAATGTCTGCATGGTATCGTTAACCACAATACCTCGCTCACAATGAATACCGGAGTTTTGCGCCAGTTCAAAATTAGGTCGAATACCAACCGCCATTACAACAACATCAGCGTAGATTTCTGACCCATCCTTGAAACGTACTTTTTCAACCCTGTCTTTACCTACAATCGCTTCTGTTTGTGCTTCCATCAAAAAGTGCATACCTTTTTCTTCGAGCGACTTTTGCAGCATTTGGGCCGCCGGTGTATCCAGTTGGCGCTCCATCAAAGTATCCATAAGGTGAACGACGGTGACACTCATGCCCTGAATCATTAAACCATTGGCGGCTTCCAGTCCTAACAGTCCACCACCAATCACTACCGCATGCTTATGCTCTTTTGCTGCATTCAGCATAAGGTCTACATCATGAATATCACGGAAACTGATAACACCATCCAGATCATTACCCGGAACCGGTATCATAAAAGGTGTGGAACCGGTTGCGAGTAAAAGACGATCATATTCTTCAACCGTTCCATCTTCAGCTGTCACCTTGCGATTTTTACGATCAATCTCAACAACTTTTTTACCCTTATGAAGCTTGATATTGTTATCTTGATACCATTGATCATCATTGAGCATGATTTCATCAATGGTCTTGTCACCGGCCAGTACAGGAGAAAGCATGATACGGTTATAATTACCATAGGGCTCTTCACCAAACACAGTAATCTCATATTCATCGGGAGCCAGCTTTAATAATTCCTCAAGGGTGCGTACACCCGCCATGCCATTACCGATTAATACTAGCTTTTCTTTCATTCCAGGCTCCAAATTGCCAACTTGCGGCGTTCAAATAAATATTACTAGCTGCTTATTTAGCAAGCAGTGTGCCAGAATTGTTATTATTTATAACTTATTGTTATTTATAATATTATTAAATCATATATGATAAAAACAAGTATCCATATTACATGTTTGCACCAATATGTTACTTTTTTTCAATAACACGCACCTTTTTAGATCTTGTAGCCGCATACAGTTAATAATACTAACTATGATTGCTCATATTTGCGGGTCATCATCATGATAATATGTTTCTATTGCACCTATATTGTGCGCAGTTAATGGTTCAAAATGGCGGAAATATATTATTATCTTATTTATCAGAATCTTAAGTAATTGGCATAGTTAATGCTCTTTGGTGAAAACTCACTGATCTCGAATGAAAATCAAGGACTATAGAATGAACTCTGACAAAATTAATCTATTATCTTTTTCCGGGAAAATGCGTATTCTGCATTTAAGCTGGTTTGCATTCTTTTTAACGTTTGTTGTCTGGTTCAATCACGCTCCGCTTCTCGCAGCCATGCGCGACAGCATGGGGCTAAGTAATGACCAGATAAAGACATTGCTTATTCTTAACGTCGCGCTCACCATACCTGCTCGAATTATTATTGGTATGTTGGTTGATGCATTTGGCCCTCGCCGAATTTTTTCAATATTACTGTTTATATCCAGCTTTTTATGTTTCGGGTTTGCGGTTGCAGATAGATATGAAACACTGGCACTGATGCGTTTCTTACTGGGTTTCGTTGGTGCCGGTTTTGTTATAGGTATACGCATGATCGGTGAATGGTTCCCTGCAAAACAAACCGGCCTCGCACAGGGTATCTATGGCGGCTGGGGTAACTTTGGTTCAGCTGGCGCAGCTATTGCCTTGCCCTCTCTTGCTTTATTTTTTGGTGGTAATGATGGCTGGCGTTATGCAATTGGCAGTACTGGCGTTTTAACACTGATTTATTCTGCAGTTTACTTTTTTTCTGTCACCGACACTCCTAAAGGCTCAACTTACTTCAAGCCCAAGCGTAGTGGCGCGCTGGAAATAACCAGCCCATTCGACTTTTTCCTTTACCTGATCATGAATGTTCCTTTATACGCAGCACTGGGTGTACTAACCTGGAAGCTCAGCCCGACGAATCTAGGTATGCTGGAAGAAAATGTTGTCTACTTAGTTTATGGTATTCTTATCGCGTTATACGTATTTCAGACAATTCGTGTTTACCAGATCAATAAACATGTATTTACAGAAAATATACCTGAGATTGACCGTTATAATTTCAGCCAGGTAGCAATACTCGATCTCTCCTACATGGTGACATTCGGATCAGAACTCGCTGTTGTTTCCATGCTGCCACTGTTTTTTCTGGATACATTTAAATTAACTGCTATCGAAGCAGGTATGATTGCATCTGTCTATGCCGGACTTAACCTTATTATGCGTCCAGCAGGTGGATGGCTGAGTGATAAATATGGTCGTAAACGTTCCCTTTCTATTATTATGGCGGGCCTCGCCCTGGGATACTATTTTATGAGCATGATTACATCTGAATGGTCGGTAATAGCAGCCGTCATGGTCACCATTTTTTGTTCTTTATTTGTAAATGCCGGAAACGGTGCTGTATTTGCTGTCGTGCCGCTGGTAAAACGACGCCTGACCGGGCAAATAGCCGGTATGGCTGGTGCTTATGGAAATGTCGGAGCTGTAACTTTCCTGACAGTATTGTCATTCGTTGAACCAACTATCTTTTTCCTCGTTATCGGGGCTGCTGCAGTCGTTGTCTTGCTCGCGATACTTTTCTTCTTCAAAGAACCACAGGGGAAAATAGCAGAAGTGTTACCAGATGGCACAGTACAAATGATTGATGTAAGCTAGTTTCAATAACATAAACAGCAGAAACAACTTATGTCAGCACATCTTGCAGTCACCACCGGACAATTCAGTGACGCGGGCATCAAGAAAAAAAATGATGATGCTTGCGGTACCTGCATACCGGATGAGCCTCTACTGACAAACAAGGGCATCGCAGCCTTGATGGCTGATGGTGTCAGTAGTGCTGAAGGAGGCAAGGAAGCGTCTGAAGCATGCTTGCATGGCTTTATGTCAGATTATTTCAGTACGCCCGATTCATGGACAGTCAAAACCTCTGGTGGCAAGGTTCTAGGTGCGTTGAATCGTTGGCTATTCAGTCATGCACATCAACAATACGGTGTAGCACAGGCCATGCTGACCACGCTCAGCGCTCTGGTCATCAAATCCGGTACAGCCCATATCTTTCATGTAGGCGACACGCGTATCTATCGCTTACGTAACAATGATCTTGAATGCCTCACCACTGACCATCGAACCTGGGCTGCCGGTCAGAAAACCTACCTGGGTCGTGCGATGGGAGCCGAACTACATCTGGATATCGACTATAGCAGTCACCCTGTTGAAGTAAACGATGTTTATGTACTCCTCACAGATGGTGTACATGAGTATGTCAGTACGGCTGATTTAAAGAAAATGATACTACAACATGAAAGCCCTGAGTTTACAGCAAAAGTTATTGTTACACGTGCACTGGAGAAAGGCAGTAATGATAATTCCAGTTGCCTGATTGTACGTGTAGACCATCTACCCGCACTGGATGAAAATGAGTTTTATCAGCATCTGACTGAACTGCCCTTTCCTCCGGCACTTGAATCAGGAATGATCCTGGATGGTTATCGTATTATTCGTGAACTTCATGCCAGTAACCGAACACAAATTTATGTAGCGCAGGATAATGAAACCGGACAAAACGTTATCCTTAAAACGCCCTCGGTTAATTTTGAAGATGATCCTGGCTATATTGACTCATTCCTGCATGAAGAATGGATTGGGCGCCGCATAAACAACCCGCATGTGTTGAAAGTCATTGAACCCAGTGGTCGCAGACGTTTTCTCTATTATGTTACTGAGTATGTAGAAGGTAAAACATTACGCCAGTGGATTATAGAAAACAAACAAGTGCACTATACAAAGGTACGAGAAATTATTGAACAGGTTGCCTCTGGACTCAGGGCATTTCATCGTCTTGAAATGGTCCACCGTGATTTAAAGCCGGAAAATATTATTATCAATAATGATAACTGTGCAATCATTATTGATTTTGGTTCAACCAAGATTGCAGGTATTGAGGAAATTGCCACCCCGTTTGAAAAGAATAATATCCTGGGTACGCTTGATTATGCCGCTCCTGAATATTTTATGGGAGAAACAGGAAGTAATCGTTCAGACATTTATTCACTTGGTGTCATTGCTTATGAAATGTTATCTGCCAAACTACCTTATGGCAAAGCACTCAGCAAAAACAGGCTGAAAAAAGTCGGTTATATCTCGCTGAAACACTACCGCCCGGAAATACCCGCATGGTTTGATGCTGCAATAGAAAAATCAGTTAGCCTGGATATTAGTAAACGCTATCCAATGCTATCTGAATTTATTCATGATATTTCGCAACCAAATCCGGAATTCCAGAGCAAGAACTATCAACCATTGTTACAACGTAACCCGACTTTGTTCTGGAAGTTACTATCCACTATTCAGGCACTGGTTATTATTTTCCTGATCTATAAACTGAAGTTGTTTTAATCAGGCTTTTTTACCTTGTAAAATAGTTAACTGTTCGAAAACAGGGGCACTAACCGGCTCAATTTTTTTCCGCATAACAGTACCAACTGAATCACTAATAGCAAAAATAGGTCTGATCACAGGCTCACCTGTATGTGCCAGAATTAACATTGCCCTGATTTCCTTATCCAGCTCAGGTACAGTTTGATGCAGTAATTGAAGTTGCTCATTTGATTTCATTTCATCTTCCTTTGCAGTGAATAATTTATCGACCTGCTCGATGATTGAACTCATTGAATCATAGTGAAAAGAAGATAAACGCGCTGACTGAAAATAGATTTCTATAGCCTCAAGAAATGAAACGACTACATCCTGATTTGAGGGTCGCTTGAGAATCTTCTGGCACACTGAGATAAATGACTGACCTTTCTCCGAAAGTAATTTTAACAACAATCCTGCGAAAACATTCCCGTCATCCGTTAGTAGATTCAATT
>Ga0316206_1000367_pt1 | contig 67965 bp, 60 predicted proteins | sample 6monthpyrite_MG_FD_204942 | JGI IMG/M metagenome (GOLD analysis project Ga0316206, IMG submission 204942) | Microbial mat bacterial communities from mineral coupon in-situ incubated in ocean water Damariscotta River, Maine, United States -... | ecosystem: Environmental > Aquatic > Marine >...
AAACGGCGCTCTTTCCCCGCCGGAGATGTTCCTTAACAGGGCAACTGAGCATCGAGATTAGCAATAAAACGAACGTCCGCTTCTGGCTAGCTTGAGTCATTGCTGACTATCAGACAACAGACTAAGCTGCTACAAATCAGCTATCCATAATTTTATTAACAATTTCACTGAGTGTATAAAATTCAGCATTACGCATAAAACCCGCAATGATTTCAGATTTTAATGTTAATGCAGCTCCCTTCTCATCTTTTTCCTGTATCCAGCATTCGGGTAAACCATCAAACAAATGCATTAAAGAAATATCACCATTTGTATCACTCGACAAATGAATGTGCTGATTTTGTAAATTCTTAAATGCCGGCATAAACCCAAAGCTGATATCGCTAAAGAATAGGCCATTAAACTGATGATATACACCTTGCTGCTCGACAACTTGATGATGCGACATGTACATTTAGATACCCTGCGTAGTACGAAAACTTAACCGTTATAGAGTACATCGGCAGGACTCTAAAAACCTTTAATCCTATTTTGGTATTAAATCGTGTTATCTATATTCTCTCAGATCTTTGACCAGATGTTCTGAAATTTCCTGTAAGGCCTCACCAAATGCGACTGCAGATGCATGCATATCACGGGTTTTCAAAATCCGGCTAGCATGATAGCGGCTGGCTTTTAATAGAACTGCGCTACTATCCCCTCTGCGCACAGAAACATCTAACGCAACCTCAATAGTAACTTGCTGCGATTCAATCAATCTTTCAAAATGTATGATGCGACTATCAATAATAAAATCCGGGCGTAATGTGGATATTTCCCGACTTATTTGACTCGCAATGCCACTCGATAACAAGCCTTGATACAAGCCGCTATGAATCAGCTCTGCCGGTGTAGCCGACCAAAAGCGATAATGATAGCGTTTAATCTCAAGCGGATGCTGACTCTCGATAAACAAAATAGCGCGCTCATGATATAAACCCGAAGACTTGACCGGCTTGATCACAATTTCTTTATAAATTGATTGCTGTGGAGAAAGTGTAATTTCAGGCAACCGATAAAAATGATCCTGCGGTGCCGGACTACCACCCAGACTGCAACTGCCCAATATATGAATTAACGCTATTGATAGAAGTAGGCGAAACATTCATTTTCCTTATTAATTGATTTGTAACTTTTTTAGTTAATTGTATTGGCTATTTAGTGTGTATATCTGCAGGCGGCTGACTACCTAAAATAACACCGGGGTTATTGCGTAACTCCCGACTAAACTCATTCATATTTTGACTAGTCGCATCCAGGTTATACATGACTGACTCAATACGCGCGGAAATCACATCAATAGAGTTTTTTAACTCAATTACGGTGTAGCGAATATCCTCACTATTATCATTCAAAATTAAATCTGTTCTCTTTAAAATACTATCTAGCTGAATATTTATTTGGGTAAATCCCGCAGCCAGTTTCGACAAACTATCACTCGCAGAGTCAGCATGTTTAAATACATTATTAAAGTGTTTAACATTTTTAGCACTTAATATTAATGAGACCTTATCAGCCGAAGCATTTAGCTTTTCTAGTAAACCGTTTATATTTTTAGTCGACTTTGGCACAAAATAATTTAACTCTGTCGCAATAGAATCGACCAACTCCATAATATCAACCGCTTCGGCACTTTTTATTGTGTCACCCGGCGATAAATTATTTGGCGATAATCCCTGTGTGATTTCTATTTGTTTATCAGAAATAATAGCGGGCATCACAATCTGAGCCGAACTATCATCTGGAATATTCCAGCCTGTTTTCACCAGCAAGCTTAGTTTATAAACCGTTTTTTGATTATAAAATACAGGTTCAACCCCTCTCACCGCACCTATTTCATAGCCACTATAAGTTACCACTACCCCATCCTTTATGCCGGTAACATTTTCAAACTCCACAAAGTATTCATCTGTATTTGATTCACCACCGGTAATTTTAAATAGCATAACCACAAACAGAAGAAAACCCATTAGAACAAAAACACCCACCATAAAATAGTTTACTGTTTCATTTTTCATGTTGATTTCGTTTAATATACCAATTGTTTATGTTAGGAATCATTACCAGGAGTAGTCTTCATCACTGGATTATTTTTCAAACTTTTACCCGTTAATCGCTGCAAATATTCATCAACATCTACCTTATCTCTTCGCGGTTTTCTGTGCAGTAAATTATATATTCGCTCGTTATTGCTCTTTTTAACTTCATCTACAGTCCCGCACATTAATATATCACCTCGATCTAAAATCGTAATTTTATCTGCAATTTTAAATGCACTTTCAAGTTCATGCGTCACAACAACAATTGTCATACCCATTGCATCTCTCAGGCGTAAAATCAATTCGTCTAACTCTGCTGATACAACCGGATCTAAACCCGCAGATGGTTCATCAAAAAATAAAAGTTGTGGATCAAGAATTATAGCTCTTGCAAGTGCAGCTCGCTTTATCATGCCTCCCGACAATTGCGATGGCATTAAGTCTTCAAAGCCAGCTAGATTAACAACCTCGAGTTTCATGTGACTCATAATACGCATCGTACTTTCATCAAGCCTTGCATGCTCACGCAAGGGTAACTGAATATTTTCTGACACACTCATTGAGCCAAATAACGCCCCACCTTGAAACGACACGCCAATTTTTTTCTTCATCTGATGCAGCTGATTTTCTGACATTTTAGTAATATCAGTACCCAATAATCTTATACTGCCCGAACTGGGTTTATTTAATCCTAGCATGTAGCGTAACAGGGTACTTTTTCCTGATCCGCTGCCACCCATAATCACCATGATTTCACCCTTTTTTACTTCCAGGCTAACATCATTAAGTATTTTTTTACTGCCATAATGAGTAATTAAATTATTAACCTGGATTACCAATTGTGATTTATTTACAGTCACTTTTATATCCGTGTTAAAAAAAATGTGAAGATCATATCAGCAATCACGATAGCGCTAATCGACATAACGACAGCACGGGTTGTTGCGAGGCCGACACCTTCCGCGCCGCCTTTTACCTGAAATCCATTTAACACACTGACTATTACAATCAACATTGCAAACACAATGCTTTTAATAATACCCTGTAAAAAATCATACACACTTATCACTTCAAAACTGCGACTCATATATACACTAACTGACATACCCAGTTCGTATGAGGTATAAACAGCACCCCCCATCAACCCCATTAAATCACCAACAATGGTTAACACCGGCATCACTATAAGCATTGCCAGTAATGCCGGTGCAGCAAGATAACGCACCGGATTAATCCCCATGACCTGCAAGGCATCTATTTCCTGTGACTCTTTCATTGTACCAATACGTGCTGCAATAGCAGAACCCGATCGACCTGCCACGATAATGCCCGTAATCAGCGATGCAAACTCACGGGTAACCGATATAGCAATACCCGTTACCACCTGCGCTTGAGCGCCGTAAGGTTTCAGCGTTTCGAGGCCTTGAATTGCTAACATTGTTCCTACGCAAAAGCACAAAATGATAACTATGGGTATTGCAGTGACACCAATTTGCATCGCCTGCGAAAAAATCAACTGTAATGAAACCGGTTGCTTATTTACACGCCCTAGTATTAACCAGTAAACTGAATCAATAAAAAGCATCACGGCATAACCCAGCTCTTCGATTACACCGGCAGCACCTTTTCCAATTTTTTCGATTTTATATTTCATTTTTCTACTGTATGATCCATTCAGCCAATATCATCAAGTGATTTATAAATACTAAACACCGTGTCGAGTCGCGCCAGTTTCAGCACCTGCATCGCCGCATCACTTACCCCTAACAATGCAAACTTTATTTCTTTAGAACGCGCCACCTGCAAGCCTTCAACTAAACTTGCTACGCCTGAGCTATCAATATACTCCACTGCAGATAAATCTATTAATGTGTCGTTATTATTATTTATATAGCTTAAAATTTGTTTTCTAACATTTGGCGATTCATTTAAATCAATTTCACCTGATAGTTGTATAATATTAAAACTCTGGTACTGTGAAACTGGATAGTTCATTTATTCTTTCTCCGCATTATTAACTACAGCATTATTCTCATTCTCAGATTTTTTTTCACTAGTAATCTGCTTTCGCATTTCAAGCAAGTTACCTTTACCGTCAGCTGAACCGTCACCACTTTTATATTCAACACAATCCATCACCTGTTGTATGATATGAACACCTAAACCACCGGGTCGAACGTCATCTAAATCGCGCGACTTAATATCTCCAGTATCAGCACTCTGTGCATTATCGATCACCTTTATTATTAGCTCCTTATTATCCTCCCAAAACTCAACAATAATCTCTTCGTCGTCTCGATACTTATATGCATGTTGAATCACATTCATGCAAGCTTCATTTACCGCCATCACCAAACATTCAACATTATCTTTACAACAGTTTTGTTTAACTGCCACATTTCTCACAAACAGTCGAAGCGGTTTCAACATATCTGTTCGCGATAACAAATGAATACGTTCTAATTTCTGCATATCAACTCGACTTTTCCAGTAATATCATAGTCACATCGTCACGTAAGGTTTGTGTTGTGTTAGTTATCACGTTAACTATTTTATTAAGTCGTTCACAGGGTGTCATTTTTCTATCTAAACTTGAAATCAATTTAAACAGCCCGGTTACCCCGAGCACAGACTCATCATCAACATAACCTTCTGTTACACCATCAGAATAAACATATAAACTGCCGTTATTTAAGTTAATGTCATATTCCTTATATACTGTGTCAGACAGAATCCCTAGCGGCGGCGCAGTTGCTTCAAACTCCTGGCATATTCCACTATCTAACTGCAATAATGCGGGACTATTCCCTGCATTAACTAACCTCAACTCTCCCGTGCTCTGACTGTACAACCCTGCCACCATGGTAACAAACATGCCATGGATTGATGTTTCACATAACTCATTGTTAATTTCATACAATAACTTTCCAGGGTCATGTATACGCTTACCTAAACACCTAAACAAAGAAATGGTTTTCGCCATTAGCAGGGCCGCATTAACACCTTTGCCCGATACATCGCCTAAATTAAAATAAATATCAGTATTTTCGAGTTCGAAAAAATCATAAAAATCACCTGATAATATTTTTGCCGATACATTAATTCCATGCACGGGATAGTCACCCGGTTTTCGAGTTGGCAATAAACTTTTCTGAATTTCTCTCGCCAGAGTTAGATCCCGATTCAACTCTTCAGCCAGCTTATCTCGCTCCTCCAGCGCTTTTTCTAGACGCGAGCTCAGTTCCTGGAAATTTTCATTATGTTGATTCAGCTGAATATTTTCTTCATACAGTACTTTCGAAAATGCCTCACTATCATCAATGTGTACACCCAAAATTAATGCAGACATTTCAACCTCATCGGGTATTGTTTCCAACAAGTCCTCTATTTTATACACCTCAATCTGTAAATCATTTTTGAATATTGTTCTACACTGATTCAGGACAAAACTTTTATCATCTGCGGTATAAACTGCAGCCATCCAATCCGCACAATGTAACACCTTACATAATTGTTGATTGAAATTAGAGAAACTTAAATAGCTGGTATCACTATATTTGAAGTTGTGATGCGAGACTAATGGCTGATTAATACCCGAAAAAACATTCCATTCTTTTAAAAATCTGGCTAACTGATAATCATGACGTGAGTTAAAGGTAGCCTCCTCCATACTTAATCGAGCTTTCGGTTCGCGCTTACGAAACTCAGACCACAGCAAGCCTTTTTCTGATTGCTCAAGAAATAAAACTAAATACCCAATATCCTGAATGAATCCGCTACTAAAACATATCCCAGTATCCAGACCAATGATCTCACCCATCATTTTCGCACTCACCGCTCGGCGTAATGAATCTTGCCAAAATGCCTGCATATTTATGCCGTTAATTCTATATTGATTAAATGTTCGATAAATAATTTGAATCAGCGCTAAATGAACAATTCCTTCCAGGCATGATTCCGAAATAGCCTGATATACACTATATACTTTTGTAGTTGTCGGATAGTGATCAGAATTTATAATTGTCAATAATCGCTTAAAGAACTGCGGGAATTTTGTTTCGGATTTTTCTACCGCCTTTTTCAGATCATTATTTATGTCTAACCACTGGAGAATTTCAAGCGCGATAGCTGGAGCCACAGGCATACCAGGTGAAGATGGAATAAGTGTTTTTTGAACAGACACTGGCTTTAAAAACTCAATAATTAGAATAAACTTGAGTATAGTTGCTGTTTAAGTGCAAAGGGATGTTTTAAATTAATTTAAGTTTATAGTTTATAATCAGATTTAATGCTAAATTACAAACTGATCTAGCTTCAATCATAGCCTATGTCAATTATTCTATGTCAATTAGTCTATGATGAAATTATAAATATAATAATTTACAACACCTTAATTAACACTTTAGAGACACTTTATGGCTCAGTCTAAATCATTATCCAACGAGCAATACCAGGGCTTACTCAGCCATACGGCCAAATCTATTTCTACGATTATTTTAGGCAAAAGCCATCAGATACAGCTCGCCCTAAGTTGCCTACTTTCTGGCGGTCATTTATTAATTGAAGATTTACCTGGCGTGGGGAAAACCACCCTCTCTCTGACTTTAGCTAAGGTGTTCGGGCTCGATTTTCAGCGTATTCAGTTCACCAGTGATTTGCTCCCCTCCGATGTCTTAGGTGTATCTATTTTTGACACACAAAATCAAACATTTAACTTCCATCAAGGTCCGGTGTTTACCCAGGTTTTACTTGCTGATGAAATTAATCGCTCTACACCTAAAACACAAAGTGCGTTACTCGAGGCCATGGAAGAAAAGCAGGTTACTCAAGACGGCGTCACCCGTGCATTGCCTCAACCCTTCTTTGTCATTGCGACCCAGAACCCAGCCGAACAGGTTGGTACTTTTGCTTTGCCTGAATCACAACTTGACCGATTTCTGATGTGCATTAATATCGGCTACCCAGATCCACAAGCCGAAATGGAATTATTAAAAGGCAATAATCGTCACGACATGATTCAACAACTCCTACCGGTCATCACCCCCGAACAGTTACTTGAATTGCAGAAAATTGTCGATAAAGTCCACATGTCTGCTGCAATACTCGACTATGTCTTAACATTAATTCGTAGTAGCCGTTTATCACCCTGGTTTATTAGTGGGTTATCACCCCGAGCTGGACTTGCTCTACAACGTTGCTCACGTGCGTGGGCATTTTTGCAGGGACGCGATCATGTGTTACCGGAAGATGTGCAGCAAGTTTTACCCTGTGTTGCTGCGCATCGCCTTCAAACACACCCTGAGCATCTTGATAAAAACATTAATGAACTTATTAGTATGCTAATAAAGCAAGTGCCCGTTTAATGCCATCTAATTTACAAAAAAAGCCCTCTGAATTACCATTAGTTCCTCGATTCATTGAGCGTTTTATTCTTAACTTTTCAGAAAAACGTCAACAAACACCTCGCACACAAATCACCATTAACCGTCGTCAGTTATATATTTTACCCACTCGTCATGGGCTCACATACTTTTTTGTTCTTTTACTCATTTTAATTGGCTCAATAAACTATGAAAACAGCCTGGGATTTATGCTGACATTTTTACTCGGTTCAATATTTTTTCTGGGTATGGTTTATACGCATCAAAATATAAATCGGCTTAAAATTAAAGTCGGTCGTGCAGAACCGGTATTCGCGGGACAGGAGATTCAGTTTCCAATTCAAATTATATCAACTAATAATACAAGTCATCCTAATCTAAAATTACTTTCAAGCTCAGGTCAGATTTGCACCACACATATTATAGATAACTCTGAAGCCGCTTGTAAATTACAACTCAACACTTCACATCGAGGTTATACTTCTATCGGTAGAGTTAAATTATTTTCTGAGTTCCCCCTTGGGTTATTTCATGCCTGGAGCTGGTTAAAACTTAGCAGTCAATGCCTGGTTTATCCTGCACCGGACACTCAGCATCACCCGTTACAATCGGCTGATAGCACCGGACAAGGCTTAAACAGCACTAATAAACAAGGCGTCGATGACTTTGCTGGAATACGGTTATATCAAAATGGTGACTTACCCAACCACATGGCATGGAAAGCCATCGCAAAAACCGGTGAGCTTCAGACCAAATTATTTACCAATGACACTGCAAAAAAAATATGGATCAACTGGTCACACACCAACGAGACATTAGAAACCGAATATCGGTTATCCATTTTATGTCGAATGATTTTAGATGCCAGCGATAACAATATTATTTATGGTTTGGATATTCCGGGGATTAAAATTCCACCCTCATCTGGCCTACAACATAAACAGCATTGTTTAAAAGCGCTGGCATTATTTGGTATTAAAAATGACTAGCTGGATAAAGAAAACAGTTATGCGGCTCAGTCAAGCACCCATATTCTGGGTAATAGTATCGCTGTCACTGGTTATATCACCCCACATAAGTCGATTTCCTGGCTGGTCAATATTACTCATATTTCTTTTATTGGTATGGCGATTATTATCGATTAATCATCATATCTGGCTAGCCCCGAAATGGTTAATATTTTTGATTGGCATATCTTCATTTGCCGGTGTATTTGTATATTTTGGAACTGTTTTCGGCGCCAGTGCAGGCTCTGTTATCCTCTCCATTCTCCTCACATTAAAACTTCACGAAAGCGTGTCACATCGTGATTACATGCTATTAATGGCATTAAGTTTTTTCATTATTGTAACGAATTTTCTTTTTTCGCAAAGTATTCCCACCTTAATTTATATGCTTTTTGCTATCGTTATTTTAATCATCAGCATGATTAGCATTAATCAGGATTCTGCGCCGATCAGCTTTAAATTCAAGCTAAAATTTGCCACTAAAATTTTATTTCAGGCGATTCCGCTCATGCTCATATTGTTTGTATTTTTCCCCCGCATATCCGGTCCCTTATGGAAATTGCCCACCGAAAAGCAAACCTCACAAACCGGCTTAAGTGACACCATGTCTCCGGGAAACATTTCTGAGTTAATAAAATCAAATGCCATTGCCTTTCGAGTTAAATTTGATTCATCAATACCTGCTCAAAATAAACTATATTGGCGAGCGTTAGTTCTTTGGTATTTTGATGGCAACACCTGGGAGAAAGGTAAACATAATTTTTCCCCTGTACCCACTTTCTACTCACCTGATAACTCATCGGTCAACTATACGGTTACCATGCAGGCGCATCAAAAAAACTGGTTATATGCACTGGATATTCCTTCGAGCACTCCCAACTCAATTATTTATACCAACAACTACACTTTACAATCTCGAAATAAAATAACCCATCTTTATCAGTACAAAACATCATCTATACTAAAATATTATTCGACCACTTCAATCAGCCCATGGGAAAAAAGTGCAGGGCTAAATATTCCCCTCAACACCAACCCACGCACTATACAAATGGGAAAGGCGTTAACAAACCAGTACGATACGAATGAACAAATCATCAATCATGTTTTAAATCTTTTTAATCGTGACAATTTTCACTACACATTACGCCCACCCTTAACGCCGGGTTTCAATTCTGTTGATCAATTTTTATTTACGACTAAGCGTGGATTTTGTGAACACTATTCCAGTAGTTTTACACTACTCATGCGCGCCGCAGGTATACCTGCTCGTGTAGTGGTTGGTTTTCAGGGCGGGACGATTAATCCGATAAACAATGTTGTGTCAGTACGCAATAGCGATGCCCATGCCTGGTCTGAAGTCTGGCTTAATAAAAAGGGTTGGGTACGCATCGACCCGACGGCTGCCATTGCTCCGCAACGAGTTGAGAACAATCTCGATTCAGCTCTCGCAGACGATGAGTTTCGACCTTTTTATATGCAAATAAATTTTGGCATAATTAAAGATGCTTTATTATATTGGGATGCCATTGATAACCAGTGGAACCAATGGATTGTTGGATATGACAAAGATTTTCAGCAACGTTTTCTGGAAATGCTGCTAAATAAAAAAACTGATTTATCTGATAAGATTTTATTTATGATTATCAGCATAACAGTCATGGCTTTAATTATAATGGCTTTTATATTTAAACCTCGCAGAAAAATAGAAACCGACCTGGTCATAAAACTTTATAATAAATTTTGCGATAAACTGGCGACCAAAGGTTTAACACGTCAATTACATGAAGGCCCACTGGATTATGCTAAACGAGCCACCGAGACATTTCCCGCATCCAGAGATTCCATTACCCTAATTACTCGTTTATATACAAAGGTACGCTACGAGACCTCGCATACTGAAAAACAATTAAGTCAGTTAAAATATCACATTGGAAAATTGAATCTTGACACTAAAGCGAAACCTGAAAAGAAACTTCATCAGGCTGATGTGTAATTTCTAATATAGCGAATTTAATTTAAAGCTTTTGCCATTAGTGAAAAACATTTTACAAATGCCGCTGACAGACGAGGATCTTTAATCATAACCGCATAATCCCCCTTCTTAAACTTCAGTTTTCGAGAAGTGTAGGCCAGGCCGAGTTTCATTAAACCGGGAGGTTTGGCGACTAACGAATCCCATTCGTCTAGGCTTGCTCTTAAATCCCAATTAAGTGACTCGCCACTATGCTTACTCGCAGATAGAATTTGACCATCTGCTATCGTTAAAACAACACGGGGAGATTCTTCTCCATCCACACCAAAAGCCACAACTGAGTTGAAATTTGATTTACCCAACTCCTGTGCGATGCCTTCATTGCTATTCCATATTTCTTTATATTGTTTTGCCCAGCTATCTGAAAATAATTCAGGCATAAATATTCAACCCCAATACTCTGTAACAGTTGTGTTTCAACTTTCTGCGATCAAACTACCAAAAAAGCCTAATTGAATCCAGTTAAATCATGTTAAAGCACTGACTTTATAATCAATATAATAATTAACCGACAAAATGCACATATTTCTGTTATATTTTTCTTGCACTACAAATGATAAGGACAAACCAATGAAAGAACTAAAGGGCGTGACTATTTATTTTAATGACGGTACCAAGCTGGTCATTGAATATCCGTCGCAACCACAAAATGGTTACGACATTGTGACCAAAATGAAAGAAACCCTTGAAAATAAACATTTCCTGGTCGAAGCCAATGGCGCCATGCTTTATATTCCGGTTGATAATATTAAATATTTGCAGGTATATCCTGCACCAGAAAAGATGCCAGCCTATGCGATTTTAGGTGCATCCATAATAGAAAACTAATATAGAAATTACATTTTCTACTTGTCGATGGACTTATTTTGCGGATGGCAAGCCACTAAACAACTCGCTCAGCAGTGTATTTACCCGCTGCTGACGTGCCTGGCTGGTTTTTTCAATTCCCGTAAATACACCAATCGCGCCTCTCCATACGACCTTTTTTAGTTGAGGGTCGATAAAATCAACCACCAATGTGCCACGCTCATGTTTTTTTGTGGCGGAGCTGTTAGCTCGTAACCCCGGTGCCAAACCATAGTTAATTGCTAATGCCGTATCATCCATTTCAGATTCAAGCGACACATGGTATTGAACCAGTAAACTATTTTCAGTTTTAGACTGAAAACCTGAACCTTTTGTGTTTAACGCCTGTTTAATCGCTACATCAATTAACTGCTGCACCGAAAACTCAGATTTTATTAATGCGCCAGACACATCTGCATAATTATCTGCCCAGGCAAATAACTGTTTTGAGTGAAGTTTAAACTCAGGTTGCGATACCACCACTATCGAAGTGCGCTGTAACTCCGGGTTTTCACTCGCCTGCGAATGAGTAACTAATAAAGCCCCGCCAAAGAAAAATATTCCCAATGATAAAACCGATATAGCCATAGTGTTTTTCATATAAAGCCCTGCAAGATTGATTTTTGTTAGTCTACCTATAATTCTGCTATTATGCCTAAAAACAGCTACAAGCTGAACCATAAAATAGAATGGAACTAACTATATGACACAACGCTTCCGCCTTATCTCTCTTAAAAAGCTAACCACCTTCTTGTCAGCTTCTTTAATTATTACACTTAGTGGCTGCACTGATGATGCAATGCAAAGCACAGCTGACATTATTCGACCGGCTAAAATAATGACGGTTGGCGACCCCCTGGCTGGAGCAAAGCGTGTGTATCCGGGAGAAGTTGAAGCCGGCGACCGCTCTGAACAGGCATTTCGCGTTGGCGGCGAGCTGGTAAAACTTCCCGCCAAAGCCGGCTTAAAAGTCAAAACCGGTGATTTATTAGCTCAACTGGACCCCACTGATTTTCAGTTAAGCGTCGACGAACAGCAAGCGCGATTTGATTTATCCCAGGTGCAATTTGAACGCACTAAAACATTAGTTAAGCAAAAGTTAATTCCACAGTCTGATTTTGATAAAGCCAAATCAAATATGCTGTCAGCCACAGCTGATTTAAGACTGGCTAAAGCTAAACTTTCTTACACCCGATTAACCGCCCCATTCGACGGCATCATTTCAACCCTGAATGTTAAAAACCACGAAAATGTTCGCTCAAATCAGGTCATCCTTGCTATTCAAACTACCGACAATATTGATATCACGTTTAATTTGTCTGAAAACATTATTTCTAAACTAAAAAACGGCAGTGGCAGAACAGCACGCCCAACGGTTATTTTTGATACGTATCCAGATAAAAGTTTTGTCACCTCTGTCAAAGAGTTTGATTCAGAAGCCGACCCCAAAACCCGCAGCTACAAAGTCACGCTTAGCATGCCGACACCAAAAGATTTTATTGCCCTGCCAGGTATGAGTGTCAACGTACACCTGGATTTCAGCACGATAACTAAAAAACTTGTGAACATGTTGGTGGTACCAGTTGAAGCGGTGTTTTCTCCCGAAGACCAGTCACTTAAAAACAAACCCCACATGGTTTGGGTTGTAGATAGTCACACCATGCAAACACAGGCAACACAGGTTAGCATCGGTCAGATTAATAGCCAGGGCATTGAAATTACGTCCGGTTTAAAATCCGGCGATCAAATCATCACAGCCGGTGTCAATTTCATAAAAGAAGGCCAGAAGGTTAAACCCTGGGTTAAAGAAGAAGGCCTGTAACACCACGCTATTTTTTTGCAAAAAAACAACTGTAGCGACCTTTTACGACAATTTAAAAGACACTGAACCCTTATGAATATTGCAGAGTTTTCCATACGCAACAAATTAATTAGCTGGCTCATCACTATTATTTTACTGATGGGTGGCATCATTTCTTTCAATGGATTATCCCAACTAGAAGACCCGGAATTCACCATTAAAGATGCGGTAATTGTGACCCAGTACCCGGGCGCTTCTCCACAGCAGGTGGAAGAAGAAGTCACCTATCCGCTGGAAAATGCCATTCAACAACTGGCCTATGTTGATTACATCCGCTCAGTTTCAACTACGGGTTTGTCACAAATTACCGTGACCATGAAGCGCCAGTATAATAAGCACCATTTACCTCAAATATGGGATGAGTTGCGCCGAAAGGTCAATGACCTGGCTCCCAGTTTACCCCCGGGAGTATCTCCCCCATTAGTGAATGATGATTTCGGTGATATATTTGGTTTAATGTATGCGGTTATCGGCGATGGTTATAGCTATCGTGAGCTGAATGATTATGTTGATTACCTGCGTCGCGAATTAGTGCTGGTTAAAGGTGTTGGAAAAGTATCGGTTGCGGGAAAGCAACAGGAGCAGGTTTTTGTTGAGATTTCACTCAGCCGAATGACTCGACTGGGTATTCCCTATCAACGCATTTATGACATTCTGGCCACTCAAAACATTGTATCAAATGCTGGCTCCATTCAGATTTCATCTGAATATATTCGTTTTCACCCCACCGGTGAGTTTCAAAACGTTAAAGAACTTGAAAATTTATTAATTAGCAGCCCTGGCGATCAAAATTTACTGTATTTAAAAGATGTGGCAAAGGTCAGCCGCGACTTTCAGGAAGTCCCCACCCATTTAGTTTCTTTGAATGGCCGCCAGGCCATTTCGTTAGGCGTCTCATTTGCATCCGGCTTTAATGTTGTCGATGTAGGTAAAGAAATTGATGCCAGATTAGCTGAACTGGAATATGCGCGTCCTGTAGGCATAGAGCTCTCCGTACTCTACGACCAGCCCAAACTAGTTTCTGCCTCTATCACCGCATTTGCGATTAATCTTTTAGAAGCGGTAGCTATCGTGATTATCGTGTTGCTATTATTTATGGGGATTCGCAGTGGCTTATTAATCGGCCTCATTTTATTTTTAACCGTCGTTGGCACCTTTGTGTTTATGAAATTGCACGGCCTCGAACTTCAACGAATTTCCCTCGGCGCTCTCATCATTGCTCTGGGTATGCTGGTTGATAATGCCATTGTCATTACCGAAGGTATTTTAATCGGTATGCAACGCGGGTTATCAAAAATTGAAGCGGCCAGTGCTATCGTAAAACAGGCAATATGGCCATTACTGGGCGCCACCGTCATTGCCGTTACGGCATTTGCACCTATTGGTTTATCCCAGGACTCCACCGGTGAAATGCTTGGTTCTTTGTTTTATGTTCTGTTGTATTCACTTATGCTTAGCTGGTTAACCGCTATCACATTAACGCCTTTCTTTGCAGATATGATTTTAAAATCGGATAAAACAGCAGATGCAAGCGATCCCTATCAAGGCGCATTTTTCAGAATATTTAAAGGCATATTAGACACCTGCCTGAAACACAAATTCATTACCGCTAGCATTACGGTTGCCTTACTCGTGGCGTCTGTTTACGGCTTTAAACAGGTGAAGGTCGTGTTCTTCCCTGCAATGACAACACCCATGGTGTTAGTGGATTATCGCAAAGAGCACGGCACCGATATTCGCCAGACCTTCAGCGAAATTCAGGAAATCGAACCCTGGATTCTCAAACAAGCCGGCGTGACTCAAGTTAGCTCAAACACCGGTAAAGGGGGCCAGCGATTTATGCTGACCTATTCTCCAGAGAAAATTTTTTCCAGCTACGGACAGTTTATGGTGGAACTGGAAGACTACCGACAAATTGACCCGTTGATAAAAGTCATGAGCAAACACTTTGACGCTAACTACCCCGATGTTAATTATGACTACAAAAAATTTGAGCTAGGCCCCAGCAAAGACGGCAAACTTGAAGCCCGCTTCTCAGGACCCGACCCAGATGTACTGCGCTCATTATCGGTACAGGCCAAGCAGATTTTCAGTCAGCAAATTAATGCTGTAGGCATCAGAGACGACTGGAAAAAACGCACTAAAATTATTCGTCCACAATTTGCTGAGGCACAAGCTCGTCGAGTAGGCATCAGCAAACAGGAACTTGACGATGTATTGCAGATGAGTTTTTCGGGCAAACAAATTGGGCTTTATCGTGATGGCACAACCCTCATGCCCATAATTGCACGACCACCAATTGATGAACGCAGCAATATCGATACGGTACACAGCTTGCAAATATGGAGCCCGATTCACGAGCGCTATATTTCGATTGAACAGGTCGTGCAAACCTTTGCCGTAGAGTGGGAAGACGCCGCCATTTATCGCCGTGACAGAAAACGCACGGTCACGGTTATTGCCAATGCCAACCTACTCGGCGGTGAAACCTCTGATGAAATTTTCAAAAAAATTCGTCCCGAAATAGAGGCAATGAAGTTACCTAAAGGTTACACCCTGGAATGGGGTGGTGAATATGAAAGTTCGGTAGACGCCAACGACGCGTTGATGGGGTCCATCCCACTGGGGGTAGCTGTTATGTTTATCATCACTCTGCTATTATTTAACACCATCAAACAACCACTGGTTATCTGGTCGCTTGCACCCATGGCCATTATTGGTGTTGCATTTGGTTTATTAATTACCAATTCACCATTCACCTTTATGGCATTGTTAGGTTTTATTAGCCTGGTGGGCATGCTACTTAAAAACGGTATTGTATTAGTCGATCAAATCAATCTGGAAACTGAGCAGGGCAAGCAACTTTATCACGCGATTTTTGATTCTGCCGTGAGTCGCGTGCGACCGGTATCTATGGCGGCCGCCACTACAATCTTAGGCATGATTCCTTTATTGTTCGATGCGTTTTTCTCTTCGATGGCCGTCACAATCATGTTTGGGCTGGGTTTCGCAACGGTGCTCACCCTGATCGTCGTGCCCGCTATTTATGCCATCGTATATCGCGTCGATTATATACCGCTAAAAAAGTAAATCCGAAAGTAAGCCAGTTCAAGTCTAGTAACATCGAATGAGTTAATAGCTGATTCGATGTTCGTTCCACCCAGATCATGTATTCAGAGACATCAAAGTCAAAATGAACTCCCGTTCTGCCTGGCGGTCATAACTCCAAATAGAGGAACCAACACCTCCAACCTCAAATTATAAAATTTTAAACACTGGTTAAATATGAATGTAAATTCACAGGTAGCGCCTCCCACTCCGTGTGAAACGGACATTACATCTTTATTAGGCCAAATTGGCAGTAAAGATGAATCGGCGCTTTCCCAAATGTATGAGCTGACCGTCAACAGGGTGTATGGACTTGCATTAAAAATTCTCCTTAATGAAGCGGATGCTGAAGAAGTTGTATGTGATGTTTATTCTCAAATATGGCATAAAGCCGCCGATTATCAACGTGATCGAGGCTCAGCTATTTCCTGGCTGCTCATGATATGTCGCAGCCGTGCGCTAGATTTATTGCGCAAAAAACGTCCCGAATTATTATTCAACGATGATGCCGATAAAATTCCCGAAAAGCAGAATAACCATCAACCTGATGATATAATTAACTTGTTGCAAGAAGGCACAGCTATTAAAACTGCTATGCTACAATTAACTGAAGTGCAACGTCAGCTCATTGCACTGGCTTATTTTAAAGATATGAGTCATGCAGAGATTGCGACAACAATTGAGCTTCCGTTAGGGACAGTAAAATCACATATCCGTCGTGCGTTACAAACCATGCATAAACTGATTGAGTTATAGATTAAATATGACACAAAAAAAACCAAACAATCAGGTACTAGACTCACAAAGCACAACTGCTATAACTGATGCTTTGATTAGCCATGAGCTACCCGAAAAACTGAAAGCCTCGATGAAAGAGCGCATTTTTAATCGTATTCATAACGCGTCACCTGAAGGTGCCGTCACGATTCGTGAACACGAAGGCGAGTGGATAGACGTGGCGCCTAAATTACAAATGAAAGTGTTGCGTCGCGATCACAAGCGCAATAGCCAAACCGCATTATGGAAACTCGAAGCCGGTGCAGTTATCCCCGCGCATGCGCACCCGGTTGAAGAGGAATGCCTGGTCGTAAAAGGCGAAATAAATTTTGCTGAACACGTACTTCGAGAAGGCGACTTTGAAATTATGCCGGCGGGTATTGACCATATTGCAATGGAATCAAAAATTGGTGCGATTGTTTTATTGCGTTCAGATATTCCGCAAGACTTAAGCTGGATTGGCTAATATTAAATTATTTATATAAGTAACTTATATAAATCCAGCTTGATTAAATCCAGCTTAATAACTCTATTTCAACCGCCCGTTCAATAAACCACAGCAGCGCAATTGCCGCGATAAATAATGAACTTAGCGGCATTATCAAACGTCGATATAAACACTTATAGCTCAGTATGTAAATTAATGGCAGCACCGCTATCACAATTGCTAGCTGACCAAGTTCAACCCCCACATTAAAGCCGAACAGTGCCAGCCCTTCAAGTCCAGGCGGCAAGCCCACATCACTTAACACGCTTGCAAAACCCAACCCGTGAATCAAACCAAAACAGAACGTCAGCAACCATAAACGCTGATGCACAACTGGCCTGATATTATTTAGCGCTGCCACAATCACCGATGCGGCGATAACAGACTCAACAATTCGCGAAGAAATTGCCACCCAGGCAAACACACTTAATGCTAAAGTAATTGAATGTGCCAGCGTAAAAGCCGTAACGATTTTCGCGGTATTCATCAGTGTTTGTTTAAGCTGTCGATTTTCCTGCCATTCACCAGAGCGCAACACTAACGCAGCAGGCAGTAGTAAACTTAATAAAAACAAAATATGGTCAATACCAATCCAGATATGCCAGGCACCCTCCATGATAAAATCAAATAGAGTTTGCAGTTTGTTTTCAGTTAATGATTTATACTCAAAAACGGTTTTATTATGTGTAAAGACAACCCCCTGTACGAGTTCATCAAATTGAATATTTAGAATTGCTTTGTGCTGCGCATCAAACGAAAACAAAAAATCATAATAAATAATTAACGTGTTAATTTTATGCGGACACTCAAGTAGTACTGGCAAGTAAACATATAAACCACTATTTAACTGTTCCAGTTTAATTTCACCCGTTGTTAATGGGCATTCACCCTGATCTTGTGAAATTCGAAAATGAGCCTGTGCTAACGAATCAATCAAGGCATTATTTTTCTTTAATTCACCCCAGGTCAATTCACCATCACCATTTACATCCAGCCCTTCGCTACGCTCCAGGTCATCCACTGCGATATGCCAGACACCACTTAAAGTATTTTCACTTTTCTGTAAACTAATCTGTGCATGGCTGGATTGATGTGCATACGAAACGCAACTAAAAAAAACAAATATTAAAAACAAGAATATTTTAATTTTCATAACTTTTTTGCTTTTAACAGTATTTTATTCAAACCCGCATCTTCCAGAGAATTTGCAGTGACCCACTGCCCGATTTTTTCTATCTGCTGCATATCTCGCATTTCAATCGCAGCATTAATCAATACAATGGCATCCGCTGGTTCTTTTTGGGTTTGCCAGTTTTGCTTTGCTAAACGCATAGCTGTCACGTAATCTTTCTGAATATCAAAATAAAATCTCGCCTGACTTCTCAAATGCGTCTTTTCTCCTCGCAACACCATTAAGCGCATATTACTCTCAAGTTGTGAAATATACTTTTCACTTAATGCATCGTCGGTTTTAACACTAGCAATCGCCAACCTCAACAACAGACTATCTACATATGTGTAAGCGCCTAGCAAACTAATAACTTGCTTATACTGCTGTTGCTTCAATAGCAGGTCTGCATAGTTTGCCAATATATAGTAATCGTGATCATTAAGATCCAGGCCCTGTTGAAAATAATCTTCCGCTATTTGATGCTGACCGTTTCGCATCGCCATATCGGCCAACAAACTTATCGCCCAACTTCTCTCTTCAGTCTCACTGAGTGGGTTAAGATCGAGAGTTGTCTGTAACAAATCAAAACCTTTATGTAAATTCCCAGTCAAGCTTTTAACCTGAGCCACGCAACTCACACTAACCAGGTGACTGGCAAGAACCAGCAGGGATTTACAATTATCTAATGCCTGCTGGTAATTGCCCTGGCTAATATATGAATTTGCCCGCATTAAATATACCTGTGGATTACTGCTTTGTTGATTGGCCAGCTTATCTAGCACCACCAATGCAGAATTAAATTCATGCCTGTGTTGTAAGATATCTGCCCAGTGAATAATTATTTTTTCTGGCACATTAATACCGTGATATTTTCCAGACATTCTATTGTCATCGGAAAAATGGGGTTCTAGCAAGGCCTGCGCATAACCGAAATATCTTGGGTCAGCCTTATCTCTGCCCAACTTTAAATACAGTTTCACTATTTCATCTAATACGTCAAAGTTTTCATTGTCGACTAACAGAACTTTACGTAATTCGTTTATGCGTTTTACTTCTTGCGGTGTTGAAAAAGTTTTAATAATTTCATCATCTGAACTGGGTATAAATGGTTTTGCTATCGAAACATTTGTCACGATAAAGACACCAACCACAACTATCCAGCAATAAATTTTAAACATACAATCATCCAAAAAAGTGGGGAGTCCCTTCCCCTTAATATCGGAGAAATATTGAAGTTATATTATTGGTCCTAATTATCTAACCAATAAATCACTATAGGTTTCTAGCTGATCCGCATCTTCAAACTGAAAATCTACACCTTCTATCACAGATTCCGGCTTTTCATTTTCAGACTCTTCAAACACGTCCCTTACATAAGAGCTAAATGACTGAACTTCTGCTTCATTCTCATCATCCTGTTCAGAGCAAGCAGTTACACTCAACACAAACATAACTAAAGCAAGTTGTAATATTTTTACTTTCATCAGTGTGTCCTCTATTTAGTCGTTACTGAACCCGCTAAAGGCGTTAACAAATATGGGAAGCTAGCATCAAAATTGGCATCACTGAGAGGCGCGCCATCGGTAAATGGCTGATTACCCACTACTGCATCTTTTGGTGAACATAAGTTCAAGCTATCATTGGCTTCTTTATCACCATCCAGATCTACCGGAATGGGGTAACACAAGGCTCCCATTACAACACGTAGCGCAACATCCACTACATCATCTCCGGGACGACGACCATTGGGGTATCCAGCAACATCACCCGCAGCCACACCCAATGCGGCCTGCTTACCCGATGACGTAATAGGCAATGTCGTATTCAAACGTAACATTTCACCAACTGAGCCATTCGCATTTACACCCGCAAAACCCGTTAAAAACGTAGCCACTAAATCTGCTCGTGGAAAATGGGTGGGCGCTAAGTTATCAAATTCAGTTTTAAACGCATCGTTAACGGTATCTCTAAATAAAATATCTAATATTGCAGGGAATGTTGGATTAGTGACATACTTTAAAAATTGCCCATCATTTTTAGGTTCAGATGAATTAAATAGATCTTTATCTTTTAAGCCAATCACTAGCTCATTAACCAAAGGGTGACTTAAGCGTGATACTTGAACTAAAGCACCACCGTTCACTTCCGGTTTTTCAAAACTCGCGTTCGGATTTAAAATTCGTGCCTGGGGTAAACTCGCACTGGTCCAGCTACCGATAACATCGCCACCATCAACAATACATGACGTGGGTAGTTCCAACGCAATGGTGGTTACGTTTTTTATGCGTAAAAAATCATTATTACTGTTTTGTGTTATTGAACCGTCAATCGGCACGTAATTAACTAAATCAAATGATGGACCCAGGTTAACGACAAACGAATCTTTGCGCTGCCCCACAAAAGCTCTTCCGGGAGCCGCACAACCAGGAATATTTATATCGTAAACATATTGATTGGCATACTCAGCATATTTTGGAAATGTTTTATTACCCACATTATCATAAGGTTTTATAAACGAGCTTGAGCCGCCATCAACATTCGTTATCTCTGATGACTCACCTTCGCGACGATCACCTTCAATCAACTTAATCGAAAAACTTTCTCTATATCCTAATTGTGTATTATCACCGACAGAAACTTCACCTAATGCTTTCAATGCAACGGCTACCGTTTCTCCATTAATATCTAACGTTAACCCCTCATTGTCATTAATCAGTGAATTTTCAAATTTAAACTGGAACGTTAAATCTTCAATGGCATCGCCATTATTATCTATATGAATTTCATAGACTGCAGCTGGGTCCATTGAAAAATAATTAGGGCCGGCTTGCGGGTCCTGTAATGGAATGTAATTAGCAATAATGGTAACGAAATCATCGCGATCGGCTTCATAACTTCTAAACATATAAAAGTCCGTGGCGTCGATGCTAGGCATGCGCGTCACATTAGGTGCTTCACGGTGGCTGGATGCCGTGGCTACATTAGCTGTTAGTGCCGAAATTATTGCAAGACTTAAACCTGCAATGCGTGTTTTAAATTTCATTTCGTTCTCCTTTGTTTTGTATATTGTTAATACGCAACAAAAAGACAACTGGATGCAATTATTTTATATTTAGATACGAAACGTTCGCTCAATATAATGATGTAAACGACAGAGAGAACCGTTTAACTGTGATCTGCTGCTAATATTTCATATCGTGATACATTTGTTATAGAATCTGCATCACAGATTATTGATGTCAATATAACTACTATTACTATGTTTAGTATGATTTTTTTGGAGTATAGAAAGTATGCATAAATCAACCTTATTTGCCGCACTATTTACCGCACTGGCGCTAAGTATCTCATCCCTCAATGCCAATGCAGACGCACTTGGATTTTTTATTGGTGGAGGCGCATGGGATCACGATGCATCTGGCACCTTTGGCACAACGGGTGATGATATATTAGACGTTGAAGCCGATTTGAATTATGGAAGCGAGCAGGACGCTTATGTATGGGCTGCATTTGAACATTTTGTTCCCCTCATTCCCAATATTCGGGTTGAAGCGGCAACCCTTGAACACACGGGTAATGCCACCAATGTCGATTTCAATGGCCAGCCATTATTAAGCGGTAATTCATCCCTCAGCTTAGATACCACCGATGCCATATTATATTATCGACTGCTCGACAACTGGGTTAACTTCGACTTTGGACTGAATATCAGAACAATTGATGGTAAATTCAATATTGCTGATCAGCCTGTGTCCATTTCTGAAAGCATTCCAATGCTCTATTTATCCGCCCAGTTTGAACTGCCTTTATCCGGTTTTTCTGTAGGCGGTGACGTAAATGTAATCGACTATGATGGCAGCAAAATTCAGGAAGTGCGTTTAAGAGCCATGTATGAAATGGGCATTATCGGCTTTGAAGCTGGCCTTAAAACCACCAGCATCGAGTTCGATAATGTTGACAGCATTACCGCTGATATGGAATTTCAGGGTTTGATGCTAGGTGCCTTTTTGCACTTTTAATTAATTTTTTTTACCTGTGCATAGCCCCTCCTGAAAAACAGGGGAGCACTAATATTTAGTACTTTCTTGTGGGCTGGTAGAGGGATTGATGTCGCACATCCATGTGCGCCACCCCTGCGGGGCGCGATAGAAGCATTCGCGTCAAAAAGTGCTTTCTTTTTTACTCGGGCTTTCCCTGCCCTCACACCTACGGTGCCATGGTGCTAACAGCAGCACCACGTTAAAAATCGCTCCAGGCGATTTTTTCGAAACTGGTTCTCGTCAAATACTGCCTCTCCGCCATACATAAAAAAGGCCCCCCTGTTTCCAGGGGGGCCTTTTTTATGTATGGCGGAGAGGCAGGGATTCGAACCCTGGGTCGGGATAAACCGACGCTGGTTTTCAAGACCAGTGCATTCGACCACTCTGCCACCTCTCCAGGTTCGGCGCCCAAATAAATGGGTGTACGTCGAGGAGCGGTATAATACATAAAAAACTTCAGCAAAACCAGTCCCTTGGTGTATATTTTTGGAACTATTATTTACTTTACCTTGTCCTAAACTCAATGGTAACCTAATACCCAACTTAATAACTTAAATTACGGAAAGTTAATGAATAATCCTAATGTCTCAATAGGCCGCTCTCAGGAGTCGATTCTTGCAACCAATAAAGTGTTGAAAAACACTTACGTGTTGCTCTCTATCACACTTATTTTTAGCGCAATCACCGCCTTCATTGGCATGCAAATGCAAATTGGCCAGGGCCTTGCGTTGATATCTACCTTTGGTGCTATTGGCATCCTGTGGTTTGTTTTGCCTCGCACCGCTAATTCTACGGCCGGCATTCCAACTATATTTGCCTTTACCGGCCTAATTGGTCTGGGCATGGCACCGATGCTTAATATGTATCTGGCAGTTAATCCTAGTGTTGTATCAACCGCACTGGGCGGCACCGGTGTAATATTTCTAGGCCTTTCAGGTTATGCCCTCACTACACGTAAAGACTTTAGCTTTATGGGTGGCTTCCTGATGGTGGGTCTGATTGTCGTTCTGGTTGCAGCTCTGGCCAACATCTTTCTACAAATGCCGGTAATGGGCCTTGTTGTTAGTGGTGCGATTGTTATGCTAATGAGTGGTTTGATTTTGTATGAAACATCTTCAATCATTCATGGCGGTGAAACCAACTATATTATGGCAACGGCTAGCTTGTTCCTGTCTATCATCAACCTGTTCCAGGCTCTATTGCATCTGCTTAGTGCTTTCGGTGGCGATGATTAATATCGTTTAAATCGGATTCCGTTACACACCTTCACGCCCCGGCCATCCGGGGCGTGTTGTTTTATCCTCTTAAATTGTTACAGAGATCATTATGGACTGGTTAAAAATAGGCAGCGCGGTGTTGCTGATTGCGATGATAGTATTTATGTGGCCGCGCATGAAACACGCGGTAGCAAACGCCCCTAAAGGCACAATGAAAGACTGGATGGGCTATATCGTGCCAATGGCTGCGGTTGTCGGATTCATTATTCTTTTGATCAATATGGTCTAAATTTTCCACAGCTTAAGGGCTACGCCTCATAGTCTTAGCCCTCTCTAAGCCCCCAGCAGAACTATATAACCTTCCTCTAATGGGTTTATCTTCTCTATAATAGCCTTTAGAATACCCCAAACTATGACTATTCGAGATTTCTATGCAAGAAGAACATCCATTTGCACCTTATATACGCATTTTAGGTAAAGGCAAAAACGGCTCCCGAGGTTTCACCATTGAAGAAGCCTATGAAGCCATGACCATGGTGTTAGAAGATAACGTCACCGCCGAACAACTCGGTGCATTTTTGATGTTACTGCGTGTAAAGGAAGAGTCACCGGAAGAAGTGGCGGGCTTTGTACGCGCTATTCGCCACTTTCTCAAACAAGATAAAACCGTTTATGCTGACCTCGACTGGTCATCCTATGCCGGCAAACGCCGCCATTCGCCCTGGTATGTATTAAGCGCTTTATTACTGGCTGATAATGGCATCCGTGTTTGCATGCACGGCGCTGAAGGCCATACCCCTGGCCGCATGTATACCTCTGAAGTATTAAAGCCTTTGGGCATTGAAGTCAGCGACACCCTCGATCACGCTAAAGCACAGATCGAAAAAAACAACTTCTGCTACATGCCTATTAGCACTATCAGTACACGCTTAAAAGAGATTATTGAGCTACGTCCTTTCCTCGGTTTACGCTCCCCGATTCATACGGTCGGTAGGATGATAAACCCGTTGCAGGCACCACATTCAATTCAGGCTATTTTTCATCCGGGCTATCAGTCTGTTCACCAGCTAGCGGCTAACTTAATGGGTGAAGAGCAAATTGCAGTGTTTAAAGGCGAAGCGGGAGAGGTTGAACGTAATCCGGATACAAAGTGCACCGTCTCCTACGCCATTGATGGAAAAACCTGGGATGAACAATGGGAACCGATCTTTAGTAAACGTCATGTTAAAGAAAGCAATCTTGATGAAAATCGACTGGGTCCTTTTTGGCGCGGTGAAGACACCGATGAATATGCGGAGGCTGCTATTATTGGCACCACCGCCATTGCTTTGCGTTTACTGGACAAAGCACAAACCCCCGATGCTGCATTAGAATTAGCCACCAGCATGTGGGAAAAACGCAACAAAGATCGACATTAACTTTATAACCCAAGCAGTTGATACGCTTTAACAACAAACTGGAGATTTTTTATGACAATTGAACGCGCACTTTTCGCAATGGGCGGCATCATGGTGATGCTGTCTTCATTATTAGCCCTGTTCCATAACCCAATGTGGACCTGGTTTACATTATTTGTTGGCTTCAATTGCTTTCAAAGCTCATTTACCGGCTTCTGCCCTCCCGCCATGTTAATGAAAAAGTTTGGCCTTAAATCAGCGGCCGAAGTCGCCGTTAATGACGACAAATAAATTCCGTTAATTTACACATTTCATTTATGAATTTGCAACTACCCACCCTGATTCCTGCGTTAGTGCTTGGCTTTCTGGGCGGGTATTTAGGCAGTATCAGTGGCTTGTATACTGAAGCACCTGAAACGCCAATCATCACAAAAAAAACAAATACTCATAAACAACCATTCAATCCTTTTCAATCCTCATCTGCACTCGAAGATCCAGAATATCAGTTTGAAGCTCTGCAACTAAAAATTGAAGGCTTACAAATTCAAATTGAAAATTTGCAAAAAAATCAAAAAGAGGTAGCGCAAAACACCCACTCAAGTAGTACTCAAAAACCCACAAGTCGCTCTCTATTATCACCTAATAAAGATAACCTGATTCGTGCCGGCATAAACCCTGACATTGCAGACGATATTTTAAGGCGCATGAGTGAGCAGGATTTCAGACGGCTTGAATTACAAAATCTGATACAACGTTCTAGCCCCGCACAGCGAAGACAATACGGTAAAGAATTGCGGGAATTAAATAGCAATAAAATATCACTGCGCTCTGAAATGGGTAACGACTCATACGATCAATATCTATTTATTAGTGGACAGAACAATCGCGTAAAAGTCAGCTCTGTAATGGCTGGCTCACCTGCTGAATCTTCCGGTTTGCAGGCTGAAGATATTATTTTATCTTACGACAATAAAAAAATTCTGAATTGGACAGACATTAGATCCGCAACGATAGAAGGTGAAATCGGTAGTTATACCAGTGTTGAGGTTTTACGCGATGGTGAGCAAATGAGTTTAATGGTGCCACGGGGCACACTCGGCGTGCAACTCGATGCAACCCAAATTGACCCGCAAAAATAGATACCTTTATGTGAAGGGTGCCTCTAGAAATAGTTTGCCTTAGCGCCCTCTACGTAATGTCACTTACTACCGGCATCACGCCGTCACCTTTAATAGCATAATCATCAGCCAGCCAATAACCCACAACTGCAATTAGCTCGTCGCCTAAAAATACCAATGGTATTTTATCCCGCTGCCATGGGGGCACAGATGCTTCTTGAAAAAGCGACTTCAAATCGTGACTGCCATTTCTACCCGCGGGTTTTATTTTTTCTCCGCCCTGCCTGAAACGCACACTAATGGGCAACGCTAAAATGCTCGAATTTAAAACAAAAGGAATAGCATTATCTGATGTTTGAACTTTTTTTATAGATAATTTTTTTTCAATCGATGGCAAGGATAAAACATTATTTATATCCCAGTTAAAAACTTGTGTTGCATCATGCTGACTTTGTTTTTGCCAGTATAATTTATTTCGAAAACGCCTCACCTCGCATTTCGCCCAACTAACCCGGACAGATGTATCATGCGATGCACTTTTTATTTGCTGCACAATCTGTAGCAACACCACTCTTGAAGGCACCGGACTGTCTATCTTTTTAAACCAGTAACGTAAGGCATTCCTTAATCTGGCATCATCAAGTTTATGTAATTGATTAATGTCCAGGCACTCGCGTTCAACTATGCCTGGCGTTAAATCTTGCTCTGCCAGCGAATCTAATAATGTTGAGTTTTCGGCCTGTTGTTGTGCGAACACTGATAAGGTTTTATTTAATGCCGGCCATCTTTCGATCAATTTTGGAATAAACGAATGACGTAAATAATTTCGATCGAAATTGACATGCTGATTCGTTGGATCTTCAACCCAACTTAAATTATTTTCAGTTGCATAATCTAAAATATTTTTTTGTGAAATTTTTAACAATGGCCGCGCATGCCAGCCTGCAGCAAATTTTGTTATCGCCGGCATGCCCGCTAAACCGGCAGCACCGGCTCCGCGCAACAATTGCAACAGTACGGTTTCAGCCTGATCGTCCTGATGCTGCGCTGTTAACAGGCAGGCACCTTTTTGAACACAGGTTTTAAGTGCGTCATAACGAGCGACTCTGGCAGCCGCTTCAGGACTTTCGCCTTTAGCAGCACCCGCATTAACGTTAATAATCTGAAATGGAATATTCAATTGCAGGCATTGCTGCTCACAATGTTTGCCCCAGTCTGCCGAGTGCAACTGCAAGCCATGATCTATATAAATGGCGCTAACATTGAGTTTTGTAAGGTGTAATAGATGCAACAATACCTGCGAATCTACCCCACCACTGTAGGCCAGAATCCAGGAAGTTATATTGTGTTGCTGTGCGAATTGCGTTAATTGCTGAAGCAGAAGATCAGCATCAAGCGGGTGATTTTTTTTGCGTTTTGAAAAAAAATTCGCCGTGCTATTCGCTATATTGGCCATAGCTCATCAAGCGCTGATACCGGGTATCAAGCAATTTATCGATTCCCATCTGATTAAGATTATCCAGGCTTTCTTTCAGTGCTAATCGAATATTACGTGCAGTGGTATCAATGTCGCGATAAGCACTGCCTAATGGCTCGTCAATAATCTGATCAATGAGCCCCAACTCTTTCAGACGCGGGGAGGTAATACCCAGCGCTTCCGCTGCATCTTGTGCGCGCTCGGCACTCTTCCACAAAATAGACGCACAACCCTCGGGTGAAATCACCGAATAGGTACTGTATTTCAGCATCATCACCCGATCCCCCACACCAATTGCGAGGGCTCCGCCAGAGCCACCTTCACCAATAACGGTGCAAATGATAGGCGTTTTTAGTGCGGCCATTTCAAATAAATTACGCGCGATAGCCTCTGACTGACCACGCTCTTCAGCACCAATCCCCGGATAAGCACCGGGTGTATCGATAAACGTAATAACCGGAATTTTAAAGCGCTCTGCCATTTTCATCAGACGTAAGGCTTTTCGATAACCTTCTGGGCGCGGCATGCCGAAATTACGGCGAATTTTTTCTTTTGTATCACGGCCTTTCTGTTGACCAATGACCATGACCGGTTTGCCATCGAGCCTGGCTAGCCCGCCCACCAGTGCTTTATCATCAGCATAGGCGCGGTCACCATGCAGCTCTTCAAAATCGGTAAAGATACGGTCAATATAATCAATGGTGTGTGGGCGCTGTGGGTGACGAGCCAGCTGGGAGGTTTGCCAGGAGGTTAGTTTACTGAATATTGACTCGGTCAGACCTTTACACTTTACCTGTAAGCGAGTAATTTCCTCACCGATATTAATTTCAGTATCATCACCAACATAACGAAGCTCTTCAATCTTGGCTTCTAATTCGGCGATGGGCTGTTCAAATTCCAGAAAATTCGGATTCATTCTTAAATCTTATAATTAGTAGTCAAATAACATCTGACAGTGAAAAAATTTAGCCTGTTATGATAACCCGCAATGCCATTCTAACCAAGCCGGATTCTGTCATTTTGGCGCCTTTTTACTGAAAATCGCGACAAATTCACAGCCAACTGTCACAGCTCAACATCCTCGAACTAATCCGCTCAGCCTGCTAATATCAATTTGCTTAGCCGTTATTTAATTAACCCTAAATCGCGCATACCATTCGCATGCAATTCCTGTTTCATGTGCTAATCTTAACCTTAAGAGAAATAGTTAATACTGGATGGCTCAATCAATATGGACGCTCCTATCATCAAAGCCGGCAGCATCATTATTGCCGACGATGACCCTTCAATTCTGCTGCTATTACGTCACATTCTCACTAGCGAAAACTATGATGTAACCGAAGCAAGCTCAGGTATGGAGGCCATTGAGTTATGTCGTGAGTTTACATTTGATCTGGCTATATTTGACCTGGTGATGCCGGATGTAGACGGCATTACTGCCTGCAAAGAAATCACATTCCAAACATCCAATCCGCCTCCAGTGCTAATTATCACATCATTAGATGACGATGCTTCCGTTAACAGAGCATTTGAAGCAGGCGCTATTGACTACATAACTAAACCCATTAACTGGTCAGTATTTAAGCAGCGAGTGAAACGCATTGTAGAAAGCGAAAAAAATCGCAAAAAAGTTAAGCGACTTGAGTTTCATGACTCACTGACCGGTCTGCCCAATCGCACATTACTTTTAGACAGATTAGAATCTGCAACCCTGCGCGCTCAACGCAACAATACCTTGCTCGCACTTTTGATGGTTGATATTGATAACCTGAAATTAATTAACGAAACCCTTGGTCACCATAACGGTGATAAGGTTATTTTATCTGTAGCCAACCGACTAAGTAAAGCCATTCGCAACACTGACACTTTATCGCGCAGCGGTGGCGATGAATTTAATTTAATTATTGAAAACATTCAACAGCTCGAAGATGTGGGATTAATGGCAGCAAAATTTTCTCGTACCATTGAACATAATATGACAATCATGGATCAGGACATTCATATTAAAGCCAGCATTGGAATTAGCATTTACCCACAGGATGGAAAAGACATTGGCAGCTTATTAAGCAATGCCGACTCCGCACTTTATCGCGCTAAAGATCAGGGTGGAAATATTTATGAGTTTTACTCACCTGAGCTCGGCAGAAAAGCCCGCCGCAGACTCGAGCTTGAAAACAATTTACGTCGCGCGTTAGAAAATAATGAACTGATTGTTTACTACCAACCCAAGGTTGACTTAATCACCGATGAAGCCTACGGCATGGAAGCGCTGGTACGCTGGAATCATCCTGAACAAGGCATTATTTCACCGGATGAATTTATCCCTATCGCCGAGGAGACAGGTTTAATTATACAACTGGGACAACAAGTCATCGAAAAAGCCTGTAAACAGTTCAAACAGTGGCAGGACATAAAATTACCCGTCACAAATATTTCTATCAATGTATCAGCCCGCCAATTTAAAGAACAGGATTTAGTGACTCTACTTCAGGACGTATTAAACGAAAATCAACTAGACGCTACACATATAGAGTTAGAACTAACCGAGAGCACGTTATTAAAAAATGAAGACAAAGCTGAATCCATATTAAATCAGCTACACAATATGGGAATAAAAATTTCAATTGACGACTTTGGAACCGGTTATGCTTCGTTGGCTTATTTAAAACGCTTACCTATCGATATTTTAAAAATCGACAAATCATTTACCGATGGAATTTTGCATGACCCGGATGACATTGCCATTGTAAATGCTATTTACGGATTGGCTAAAGGTTTCGAATTAAGGCTGGTTGCTGAAGGCATTGAAACACAGGGCCAGTTAGAAAAAATTAGAGACCTGGGAGTCGACTACGGCCAGGGATATTTCTGGAGCCCACCTCTGCCGGCTGATCAATACATTACCTTGCTGGATAAATTAAAATAATTTTATTATTTACGGGCGTTTTTATTTATTCATGAATGAATAGAGATGCCCTTACGTGAAAACTGGTTAAACAAAAAATCACTAAACAATTTAACTTTAGCCGGTAAAAACTCCCTTGAAGGATATAGTATCCAGATTGCTGCATCATAATCTGTCGCTGTTACCTGATAATCATCGAATAATTTAACCAGCTCTCCCTGCTCAATTTCTTTCTTAACTAACCAGTCAGGCAATAATGCTAAACCCATTCCCGCTACAGCACACTGCTTAGTCGCCGCTGATTGAGTAATTAAATGCCGCCCCGAAATACTAACCTTCTGTGTTTTTTGTTTTCGTTTAAAAAACCAGTTTGAGTTCTGTCCACCTCTTGGAAAAATTAAACAGCTGTGATCAATTAACTGTTGCGGCGTTTTCGGCAACGAATTTTTTTCAAGATAGCGAGGACTCGCAACAATATAAAATTCCATTGCTGATAGCCGTCGAGCAATGTATGTTGAATCCTCTAATGACCCCACTCGAATCGCCACATCAATTCTTTCTTCAATTAAATCTAAATAACGATCCTGCAGCAGAAGCTCCAGCGACAATTCAGGATACAATTGATTAAATTCAATAATGTGCGGCATTAACTGAGTTTCACTAAAGCCGATGGGGGCGGTTATTCTTAATGTGCCATGCGGACGATCACCCGCATCTGTCACCAATTGCCCTGCGATTTCCAGATCTTCGAGTACCGAACTTATTCGTTCAAAATAAAGCACACCCGCCTCCGTGGGTACAACCTGACGTGTCGTACGCTGAAACAAACGTGCCCCCACCTCAGTTTCTAGCGCACTGATACTGCGCGACACTGAAGATGCCGATATGCCACGGGCTTTAGCAATAGCGATAAAGCTGCGCTGTCGCATCACATCGACAAAAAGATATAAGGACTGTGTATCCATTAATGACATCCGTTGATTACTTATATTAGTGCAGAATATGCAATTATATATTCCCTGTAAAGCCGTTTATTGCAAGTAGTTTATTAATTATAGTGTCTCAACATTATCGACCCCTTAATGGAGATACAAAATATGATTAAGAATATTAGCATTTTAGGCACAGGCGCCATGGGTTCCAGAATCGTTAAAAACCTGCTGCAGGAAAATTATAAAATTTGTATTTATAACCGCAACAAAAACAACGCCTCCGAACTGATTGAACTGGGAGCCGATTATTATGCAACGCCAGCACAGGCAGTGGAAAATGCCGATATCGTTATCAGCATGTTAAGCAATGACGAAGCTGCAAAGTGGGTATGGCTAAATAGCAAAAGTGGCGCACTGGCTAGCATGAAAAAAAATGCCATCGCAATTGAATCAAGTACCTTGTCAATTGCGTGCACAAACCAGCTTGCTACTGCGTTTATAAAGCAGGGAATAGATTTTTTAGATGCGCCTGTTTTAGGTTCAAGACCACAGGCAGAAGGCGGCGCACTTATTTATCTAGTTGGCGGCAAGAGAACGACATTAGATAATGTTTCCAGCGTGTTAGAAAAGTTATCCTCAGCCATTCACTATATTGGAGAAAATAGCAGTGGTGCAACGATGAAGCTAGCGGTTAATGCTTTTTTTGGTGTTCAGGTTAGCGCATTGTGTGAAGTTATCGGCACATTACAAAAATCAGGCATTAACAAACAGCAAAGCATTGAACTGTTTAATCAGTTACCAACCACCAGCCCGGCCTTACAGGGCATTGGGACATTGATTTCTGCAGAAAATTATCAGCCTTTTTTCCCGATTAATTTAGTTGAAAAAGATCTTTCTTATATGCTTAACTTTGCAAACGAGGTTAATGCAGAAACACCCGGGATATCCTCAACACATAGAAGTTTTCAGTTAGCTATTGAGCATGGTTTTGGGAGTGATAATATTTCAGGGATTGCTCAGATATTTATATAATGAGTAAGGAGATATCATTAACGGTATTAGTGTCATTAACTGTATTAGTTTATCTGACAAAGCAATATATTAGTTTCAATATACTCTGACAGCAGCCAATAACTCAAACTAACCAGAAACGGAAGCTCAAAGGTAAAGAACTTTTTCTTTTAGACGTCTGCTTCAGGATATTTTGAGTGGCTCATCTATAGTCAGCTGATTTTAATTTCGAAATAAAATCTAAAATTAAGTTTCGACCTCTACACATTCTCGCAACACCATTGTTGCAAACGTGCCCGCAGGTAAATCGAACTGAATATCTAAAGTATCACCGTTAATTTCCCAGCCTAAATTTTCAGGTACCAATCTCATTGAACGCCGCTCTTGTTTTAACCTTGCAGACTCCAGGCCTTCAGCTAAAATCTGATAATCATCCGCTATTTTTTTCTCCAGTAAAAACACATCCGCATCAGCCATGCTTTCACCATCACCCCACAAGCAGGCGGTTAAATTTATTTCATTATTATTTAAGCGTTGTTGTTCCTCCTGTGTAGCTTCACTCACAAAACACGCTGACTTACCGTTCAACATATACACTTCACCCGCCAAAGGCGTTAACCAGTTTTTCTGTTGTATACGCTGAGATAAAACCTGATTAAAAATCCACGAGCGAGCTGATGACAAATATAAACCTCGCTGTTGTTTCTTTATTTTTTTTAGCTCTCGATTAAACATTTTTTCTGCTTTCGTGAGATTCCCCATTTCCCGACCAAAACGTTGTTCACCAAAATAATTGGGAACACCATTTTGTTTTATACTTTTCAGTTTTTCTTCCAAGGGTTCAATATCACCATTTAGTTCAGTTATACGAATATTAAAACGATTACCTGACAATGCACCGCGTTTAAGTTTTCGATCATGGCGAGCCATTTTCAGAATTTTAAATTCATCAGTCGGCAGTGTTGAAAAATCCGGGTCATCCATCCCCGGCATATGCAAACTAAACCATTGGGTGGTTATCGCATGGCGATCTTTCATTCCAGCATAGCTCACTGCCATCGATTTTAGGCCCGCATGTTTGGCCAATTGTTGTGCCACCCAGTCTGTATTCGAACCATCCTTCTCAATCAACATCCACAGGTGCTCACCTTCACCGGAAGTTAGTATTGGCATGATTTCATCAACTCGAAAATCACTATTCTGTACTTTTAACCGACCCTTAATTTCGGGCTTACCATTGGCATACATCAGGTCACTGAAATTGTATTGCATTATTCCTCTTTATAATTGAGTTTACGTGTTTATAATTAAGTTAACGTGGAATTTTATCAGTTACAAACAATCGACGAGCCATTAACTTTATACCCTGGTTATATTTTTCCTGCGACCATCCACAATCAATTGTAAATTGCTCCCAGTTTTTTACCGATAACATTGTCCAGAGAATATCCGTCGCCTGTTGAATAGAATAATCACTGACTAGCATGCCATCCGCATGCAGCATTTCTATTGCCGCTTCACAGCCCTCGCGAAAAGCCTGCATCCTGTCATCCCATGCCATCGCTGCCGCCTCATCAGTATCCTGCATCGATAGCAGTGCACGCGCAACGCCATAAATCTCAGGTATATACGCACTCCATGCATCTATATAAGCATCGAGTCGCTCGAGTCCACTATCGGCACTGCGACTCAACTCAAGTCGTGCATCGACATTTTTGACCTCATCAATATAACGGGTAGTCGCAATCAGTAATTCAGAGCGTTTACTAAAATGTAAATAAAGCGCCTGGCGGCTGATGCCGGCCAGTTTGGCAATATCAGACATGCGCACACCCTGCCCTTGCCCCACTTCTAACAATTTCCAGGCCGCATCCAGGATGCGATTTCGTGTTTCACTATTTTTACTTGACATGATGTAAAGTTTAGCGCTAAATAAACAAATAATCAATTGACACCGTGTCAAGCAACGCGGTATCAAACAACCAGGAGAAGATCATGAAATTAACTGTATTCGGCGCTACCGGCTCTATCGGACGACACCTGATATCTCAAGCATTAGAAAGCGGCCATCAGGTCACCGCCTTTTCACGACAACCCCAGTCATTAACGATAAAGCACCCTAATCTGACTTTATTTACCGGCGATGTCACTAATTTATCATCCGTGACAAAAGCTATAGAAGGCGCTGATTGCGTACTAATTACGCTGGGTTCTGCGGGCTTAACCAGCAAAGTCAGATCAGTCGGCACGGCTAATATTGTACAAGCGATGCAGCAATTACAGGTGAAGCGACTCATATGCCAAACCACCCTGGGCGTGGGAGATAGCTCCGCAAACCTTAATTTTTTCTGGAAGTACATTATGTTTGGGCTGATTTTACGATTTGTCTTTAAGGATCATGTATTACAGGAAACTATTGTTAAGCGGAGTAATCTCGACTGGATCATCGTCAGACCGGCCGCATTTATAGACGAAGAACTAAATGAGACATACCGATCAGGCTTTCCCGTATCCGAAAAAAACCTGACATTAAGCATATCGCGAAAACATGTCGCTGATTTTATGTTGCGGCAACTTTCTGATAATACCTTTCTTAAACAAACACCCGGCTTATCGTATTAGACATTGAGAATGGCTGAATTATTGTAATACACCCATCTAACTAATAAACATATTGACATTTATTGACGAGACGTCACAATATTACGCCATGAATAAAAACACGACTCCATCAGCAACATCCGAAACAATGACTCGAAAACAAAGAGAGCTATTTGAGCGGGAACAATTAATTTTAGATACCGCCCAACAAATACTTCGTGAAGATGGTATTCAGGGCTTAACCATGGAGCGTGTCGCTTCTGAAATAGAATACTCAAAGGGCACGGTCTACAACCATTTCAGTAGTAAAGAAGAAATTATCAGCGGCATTAGTTGCCGCTGCACTCTCAATATTATTGAAATGTTTACCCGTGCAAAGAACTATTCGGGTAATCATCGCGAACGTATTGCCGCCATTGGCATTGCCCACCGTTTATATGCTCAACTGCACCCCGATGAATTACGTAATTTACAAATTCTTAAATCCGCGGATGTAAGAGAAAAAATTCCCGAAGCCAAACAAACCGAATTGCTACAACTCGAACAACAAGTCACCCGTATTGTTGTTGAAATTATAAATGATGCGCTTAGGGATGGCGATATTCCTGCCGACCAGCCCTTTATACCTGACAGTATATTTTTAGGTTTATGGAGCATGGGATACGGCTCGAATATGCTGCATGTATCCGGCATTCCCTTCGATAAACTCGGTATTCAACAACCCTTAAAAATGATGTGGGTAAATAGTCATAAATTATTAGACAGTTATCAATGGCAACCACTGAGCACCTCATTTGATACTGAAGCGCTTAAAGAAAAAATCGGTAATGAATTATTTTTTGAAGAATTAAAACAGTTGGAACTCTTAAACCAAACCCCCTAAATAATAAAATCAGGAGAAGACCATGCTTGTTAGATACACTGAATGGATTTTGAAATGGCGTTACCTTGTTATCATACTCGCGTTGGTTATAGTTGGAGTGATCGGTAGCGGCGCACCTAACTTAATGCCCTTCTCAAATGATTATCGCGTATTCTTTAGCAAAGATAATCCGCAATTAAATGCATTTGAAAACTTACAGGATACCTACACTAAAGATGACAACGTCATGTTTGTTATCTCGCCTAAAAATGCCAATGTGTTTACGCCAGAAAATTTAGCAATGATTCAGTCTATGACTGAAGAAGCCTGGCAAATTCCTCATTCGATTCGAGTAGATTCAGTCACTAACTTTCAACATACCTATGCTGAAGGGGATGACTTGATTGTTGATGATTTAGTGTTAGAACCATTAACGATGAATGAAAACGCACTCAATTATGCAAAACAAGTTGCCTTAAAAGAACCCGCACTGGCAGCGCGTCTGGTTTCTCTGGACGCGGCTCACACCGGCATTAATGTCACGGTACAGTTACCCGGTGTGGATCAAATGAAAGAAAACCCGGAAACCGTTGCATATGCTAGAAAAATGTTAGCTGAAGCTCGCGAAAAAAATCCGGATGTTGAATTCCGTTTAGCTGGCATGGTGATGATGAATAACGCCTTCCCGGAAGCCAGTCAGGCTGACGGACAAACTTTAATACCAATGGCTTTTGGTGTAATTATAGTTGTTCTTTTATTATTATTAAAAGGTTTTAGCGGTACTGCAGCTACCATTATATTAGTACTTTGTTCTATCGTTATCGGCATGGGCGCCGGTGGACATTTCGGGATTAAATTAACACCTCCCTCAGCATCAGCACCGATTATTATATTAACCATTGCGATTGCAGGAGCCGTGCACTTACTGGTTACTATGTTGCAGGAGATTCATCGGGGCATGAGCAAACACGATGCCATAGTAGAAAGTATGCGAGTTAATTTTATGCCCATATTTTTAACGACCATTACAACGGCAATGGGTTTTTTAAGCTTGAATTCAAGCGATGCTCCGCCATTTGGTGATTTAGGAAACATGTCAACCTTTGGTGTTATCGGTGCATTTTTCTTAACCGTCACTTTTTTACCGGCCATCATGTTTATTTTACCGATTCATGCAAAGCACTTTATTGCGGGAACCGGTGCAATGGAAAAGATTGGTGATTTTGTCGTTAAAAATCGAAATCGTTTACTAACAACGTTCACCGTTTTAGTGCTGATATTTATTGCCATGATTCCACAAAATGATTTAAATGATGTATTCGTAAATTACTTTGACGAGTCAATTGAGTTCCGACGTGATACCGATTTCACTACTGAAAATTTAACCGGTACTTACACCATTGCCTATTCATTAGACAGTGGCCAAAAAGAAGGCGTGAGCAAACCCGCATTTTTAGCACAGGTTGAAAAGTTTGCCGACTGGTATGAAACACAAGATGAAGCCTTACATGTCAGCACCATCACTGACACGTTCAAGCGTTTAAATAAAAACATGCATGGCGATGATGAGTCTTACTATAAGCTACCGGACAATCGTGAGCTTGCGGCACAGTATTTACTGCTTTATGAAATGTCACTGCCATATGGTCTGGACTTGAATAACCAGATTGATGTCGCAAAGCAAACGACTAAAATCAATGTAGTACTAAAAACGATTTCATCCAACGAATTACTGGCATTGGAACAACGAGCTAATGACTGGATGAAACAGAACACCCCTGACATCGTAACTGATGGTGCCAGCCCCTCAATTATGTTTGCGCATATTGGTAGACGCAATATCATCAGCATGTTATCAGGCACCACTATCGCACTGGCGTTAATTTCATTAGTGTTAATCATTGCACTAAGATCAGTTAAATACGGTTTAATCAGCTTAATACCCAATTTATTCCCTGCCGGAGTTGCATTTGGAATCTGGGGTTTAGTCGTGGGTGAGGTCGGTTTAGCGCTTTCAATCGTAACGGCTATGACACTGGGCATTGTTGTTGATGACACCATACACTTTATGAGTAAATACATACGTGCACGTAAAGAGAAGGGGCTTGATACCCATGAAGCTGTACGTTACGCATTTAGAAACGTAGGTGTTGCATTATGGGTCACCTCTGCAGTATTAATCTCCGGATTTATGATTTTAGCGCAATCTAATTTTGAGCTAAATTCAGGTATGGGGTTAATGACCAGTATTATTATTGCGGTCGCTTTAATACTCGACTTCCTGTTATTGCCACCATTATTAATGGCAATTGATTCTGACAAAAAAAGTAAATCAGCTTAAGGAATTAACATGAAATTATTACCATTAAAAAAATCTGCTCTGCAAGCAGCACTGAGTACACTTTTAATTTTTAGCCTCACTCCCTCAGTTTATGCCGATGGCGCATCCAGGGGCTTAGAGATTGCCAATGAAGCAGACAAACGCGATACGGGGTTTGTCGATTCAATAGCACAAATGAAAATGACCCTGACAAACAAGCAGGGGCAAACCAATACCCGTGAAGTCAAAGTTAAAACACTCGAAGTCATTGGTGATGGTGACAAAGGCCTGTCGATCTTTAACACCCCTAAAGATATTAAAGGCACCGCATCGCTTACTTATTCACATGCACTTAAACCGGATGAGCAATGGTTATATTTACCTGCGTTAAAACGCGTTAAGCGTATTAGCTCTAAAAACAAATCAGGCCCATTTATGGGAAGTGAATTTGCTTATGAAGATATTTCATCACAGGAAGTGGCTAAATATACTTACAAGTATATAAATGATGAAACATTTAATGGCGTAGATTGTTTTGTGATTGAGCGTTACCCCGCATACAAACACTCCGGTTATACGCGTCAGGTAGTCTGGGTTAACAAACAGGAATACCGCGCTGAAAAAGTTGATTTTTACGACCGTAAAAATGTACTACTTAAGACGCTAACCTATGAAGGTTATCAGCAATATCTCGGTAAATTCTGGCGCCCTGATGCAATGCACATGATTAACCATCAAACTAAAAAAGCTACAACCTTAAGCTGGAAACACTATCAGTTTAAAACCGGTTTAACTGATAAAGATTTCAACCGTAATAGCTTAAAGCGGGCGAAATAAAATCTAGGGTAGCTCTGTTCAATAAATACGACTTTTCATACTTGCATGCGCAGGTATGAAAAATCTGCGGAACTTAGACAAAAATGAAACTTAACAAAAAGTCACTTTCAATTCTTTTATTAGCACTGCCTGCTTTCAATTGTATGGCTGAATGGTCTGGTGATATCTCATTACAAAATCGATATTTTATAAACGACCCACTTCCACAAAACCCACAACAACATGATAATTATCTCTCAATTTCAACTGAAATAGAATATTACTCTGACTTAAATAGCAGCGACAAAAGCATAACTTTCACTCCCTTTATTCGTATCGAACAATACGACAAAGAACGCACACATACAGATATACGTGAACTATTTTATGAACAGGTTTTTGAAAATTGGGAGTTACGTGCAGGCATTAGTAAAGTTTACTGGGGGGTAACTGAATCACAGCATCTCGTTGATGTTATCAACCAAACAGACAACGTAGAGAATATTGATTTTGAAGATAAGCTAGGTCAGCCTATGGTTAAAGCCAGTTTTGAAAAAGACTGGGGCATTGTAGATTTATTCGTATTACCCTATTTTAGAGAACGCACGTTTCAAGGCGTAGAAGGTCGCCCCCGCTCCTTTCCCGTTGTTGATACCGATCGCGCCAGTTATGAGTCATCTGATAAACAACAAAATATCGATTATGCACTTCGCTGGTTCAAATATTTTGGCGAATTAGAACTGGGACTGGGATATTTTAATGGCACCAGCCGCGAACCACTTTTTATTTTTGATGCTAACGCACTAGTTTTAACACCTTACTACCCACAAATGCAACAGGCCAGTATCGATGCCCAACTCACCACCGAGGAATGGTTATGGAAATTTGAAGCCATCGCCCGTGACTGGCAACAGGTTGATAACAACAATAGTCAAATATCAGATGAATCTTTTTTCGCTATGACCGGTGGTTTTGAATATACATTTGTCGGGGTTTATGAATCTGATGCGGACCTGGGTTTAGTGATGGAATATTTATATGACGACAGAGGAATAGATGCCACTGCCTTTTTCCAGAACGATATCATGCTAGGCTTTCGTTTAGCTGTTAACGATGCCGATTCCACTGAAGCACTACTCGGTATTATCTATGATTTAGACAATCAGGAGCGTTTAATTAGCCTGGAGGCCAGTAAACGTTTTGCTGACAGCTGGACCGCCACTTTAGAAATTCGTGGATTTAATAATATCGATCGACTCAGCCGGCTCAAGGGCATCGAACAGGATGATTTTATTCAACTTGATGTAGCTTACTTTTTCTAATTCTTATAAATTTAGACTTACTAAATTTAAACGTTCTATTTATCAGAGATAATTTATGAATACGATTAACATTCAGTATTTTAAAACGCCTTTTGGTGAGCTGGTATTAGGCGAACATGCTAAGCAATTAATTTTATGTGACTGGCGTTACCGAAAAATGCGCGAGCGCATCGATAAGCGTTTACAAACCGGCTTAAAAGCACACTATGTCGAAAACGATAATGCCGTACTCGAACTATGCCGAGCACAACTCAACGAGTATTTTAACAATAAACGCAATCAGTTTGATATCCCATTAAAACTTATCGGTACAGATTTTCAACAGCTTGTGTGGAAGGGGTTAACCAAAATCCCTTACGCTAAAACAACTAACTACCTAAAACTCGCGAATAGCATTTCAAATGTTAAGGCAGTAAGAGCCGTAGCGAACGCCAACGGTGCAAATGCGATTTCAATCATCATTCCCTGTCATCGTGTAATTGCAAGCAATGGTGAATTAGCGGGTTATGCGGGCGGCATTTCGGCTAAGCGAAAATTATTGGATTTAGAGCAGAGTTTATTTGCTTAGTTGTAGTAACTAAACCTGATTTGGACTATTTCAAAATAGCTTCAGGGTTAATCTGACAATATTGGCTGTAGATGAGTGTCCCAAAACATCCTGAAGCAGACGTTCGTTAGATTGCTATTTCCGATGCTCAGTTGCCCTGTTATGGCACATGTCCATCAGGGACAGTCCGCTGCTTTTTAGCGCCCTGTCCCATGTGGTAATTCCGATCAGATGGGCAGTGCGATAAGCGACTCCGCCAACTTTTGGTGGACTCAACAAGGGGACAGAGCGCCAAAAAACAGCGGTCTTTCCCCGAGGGAGATGTTCCCTGGCAGGGCAACTTGTCAGCAAGCAAAGCAATCAACGATCGTCCGATTCTGGCTAGTATGAGTCACATCTTATGCCAGTAGTATATTGAAGCGATAATATTTAACTAACAGACTAGCAAAGCAACTAGCTACTTTCTTTTCGGCATATAAATATCTGTACACGTCCCTTCTGCCACTTCCGTCGCAAAATTTAATGTTTCAGATAAAGTTGGATGCGGATGAATTGTCATTGCAATATCATCCATCTCAGCTCCCATTTCAATCGCAAGTGCTGCTTCAGCAATTAACTCGCCAGCATTTTTACCTAAAATACCAGCACCTAACATGCGATGCGATTTTTTATCATAAAGCACTTTAGTTACACCGTTTGTTGCACCAACCGATAATGCTCGGCCACTGGCTGCCCACGGGAACGCACCTTTAATATACTCTACACCTTCGGCTTTTAATTCGTCTTCGGTTTGTCCACACCATGCGACTTCTGGTGCTGTGTAAGCAACCGACGGAATCGTGCGAACATCAAAGAAACGTTTTTGACCGTCTATTACTTCTGCAGCAATTTTTGCTTCATGGGTGGCTTTATGTGCAAGCATAGGCTGCCCCACGACATCACCAATCGCAAAAATATTATTTACATTGGTACGCATTTGTTTATCAACGGGAACAAAACCCTGTTCGTTTACAACTACACCGGCTTTTTCAGCATCAATCAGTTTCCCGTTTGGAGAGCGACCAATCGCAACTAACACGTTATCAAACGTATCTTCAGCTGGTGCTTTTGCACCTTCAAATTTACACGTTATTCCTTTCTTACCCGGAATTAACTCGGTGACTTTTGTGTTAGTAAAAATATTTTCATATTTCTTTTTCAGTGACTTTTCAAATGGGCGAATTAAATCACGATCGGCTCCAGGAATTAAACCCGGACTTAACTCAACCACCGTTACTTTTGCACCCAGTGCAGAATAAACTGTCGCCATCTCTAAACCAATAATACCACCACCCACAACGAGTAACCGTTTAGGAATGTTATGCAATTCTAGCGCATCAGTTGAATCCCAAACACGTTCATCTTCCCAGGGAATAAAAGGTAATTTGGTTACCGATGAACCCGCAGCAATAATACAATTTTCAAAACCGACAACCTGCTTAGTACCATCAGCAGCTTCTACTTCAATGGTATTTGCCGACGTAAATTTACCGAAGCCGTGCACCGTTGTCACTTTACGTTGCTTAGCCATGGCTTTTAAACCACCGGTTAATTTACTAATAACACCATCTTTGTAGCCACGCAGTTTTACATTATCAATTTTAGGTTTGGTAAACTTGACGCCTAAATCTTCTGTTGAAAATTCTTCAGCTTCACTCACCACTTCCGCGACATGTAATAAGGCTTTTGATGGAATACAGCCTACGTTTAAGCAGACACCACCGAGTACTTCATCTTTTTCAATCAGTACAACCTGCTTGCCTAAATCGGCAGCGCGAAATGCGGCTGTATAGCCACCGGGACCAGAACCTAAGACAACCACCTGTGCTTGAATATCGACTGAGGCCGAAAATTGATTTGCTACGGGAGCGTCTGCAGACGGCGTTGACACTGTGTCTTGCGCTACTGATTCAGTCGACGCTTTTTCTTCTTCGGATACAGCCGCTTCATCACTGGTCTCCATCATCAATATCAAACTGCCTTCAGCAATTTCATCACCAACGGAGACTTTTACCGAAGTTACTGTGCCACTGCCAGGTGCAGGAATTTCCATAGATGCTTTATCAGATTCAACTGTAATGAGTGAATCCTCTGCGGCAACTTGATCACCAACAGCAACCAGAACTTCTATAATTTCTACTGAATCGAAGTCACCGATATTGGGTACTTTTACTTCTATTGTGCTCATAATTTTAGCCTTGTATTTTTTAACTACCCTTCTGGAAAAAGAGGGCTGGAGGTAGATTTGGGTCAACACCCTATCCTCCTCCCCCCCATTTTTATAAGGGGGCGGGAGGCATTACACTATTTTTAAATTACAAATTAATTTACAGTAACAAACGACGCGCATCAGCCAACAAATGACTAACATAGGTAATAAAGCGCGCACCATCTGCACCATCAATTACCCGATGGTCATACGACAAACATAATGGGCACATTAATTTTGGTTCGAAGTCGTTGCCATTCCAGACGGGTTTCATCTCTGCTTTTGACACACCTAAAATAGCTACTTCGGGTGCATTGACAATCGGTGTAAATTTGGTTCCACCGATACCACCTAAACTGGAAATGGACATACTGCCGCCCTGCATATCCGCAGGCTTTAGTTTTTTATCTCTTGCCATAGCTGAAATTTCACGTAACTCTAACGATATTTCAACCAGTGATTTTTTATCGACATCACGCACAACTGGCACAACCAAACCGTCCGGTGTATCAACCGCGATACCAATATTAATATATTTTTTCAGAATTAAATTTTCACCACTAGGTTCCAATGACGAATTAAACCGTGGGTATTTTTTAAGGCCTGCTGCTACTGCTTTCATAATGAAAGATAGCATGGTGAACTTAACCCCTTCTTTTTCGTATTCCTTATTTGATTGCTTTCTAAACGCTTCTAATGAAGTGATATCCGCTTCGTCAAATTGGGTAACGTGGGGAATGTTCACCCAATTACGGTGCAAGAATTTTCCAGTGAGCTTATTTATCTTACTCAGGGCTTGAGTTTCGATTTCACCAAACTTGCTGAAATCAATTTCGGGCATTGGCTCAACACCTAATGCGGCTCCGCCATTAACCGCACCACCGCCGGTAGTCATTACCTGTTTTACAAAAGCCTGCACATCTTCTTTTACAATGCGTTCACTTCTGCCGGAGCCGCCAACCTTACTTAAATCAACACCTAATTCACGCGCAAACTTTCGTACTGCGGGTGATGCATGAGCATTTTTAAAACTGACTGGGTCAATTTTTGCAGTGGGTGAAGGCTTTTCAGCTGCCTTATAAACGGCTGCCTTTTCTTCTGCTTTTTGTGCAACCGGCAAAGGCGCTTCTATTTTTGCAGGTTCTTCAGCCGCGACAACTTCTTCAGCCGGTGCAACCAGCGTAGATTCTGCAGCAGCTTCAATCACAACAACCACTGCGCCTTCGGCAATGGAATCCCCCACTGCAACTTTAATTTCTTTAACCGTTCCAGCATGACTGCTGGGAATTTCCATTGAGGCTTTATCCGACTCAACCGTAATTAATGAATCTTCTTCGGCGATTTGATCACCGACAGAAACTAATACTTCAATTATTTCAACTTCATCGAAATCACCGATATTGGGAACTTTTACTTCGACCATTTCACTCATGGTTTACTCCAGTTGTTTCACTGATATTCGTTTTGTCATCTCCGAATGATTGTGTCAGAGATCCGGTGACCTTAAGTACAGCAAGGTCACTGGTTTCCGACATACTTTCGATCGAGAATGACGACATTATTTATGTTTTAAAAAAGCTATTTTAATTGCGTATATTCGCATTCATTTGCAGATAAATAACTTTATTTTATGCCTAATAATTACGCAGTAGCAGGATTCGGCTTCTCAGGATTAATCCCATACTTCTCAATCGCTTCCTGTACCTTGCCCGCTGGGAACTGACCTTCATCCGCCAGTGCCATTAGTGCTGCAACCGTTACATATTTAGCATTGACTTCAAAGTGCTTACGCAATTGTGCACGGGTATCTGAACGACCAAAACCATCAGTACCTAACACATCATACTGTGCCGGCACCCACTTGCGAATTTGCTCTGCATAGCTGCGCACATAATCGGTTGCTGCGACCACCGGGCCACGTTTATCTTTCATACATTTTTCAATATAACTAATGCGTTTATCTTCTAGTGGATGCAACATGTTCCAACGATCAACCGCTTGTCCTTCACGCTTCAATTCATTGAAGCTGGTAACACTCCAGATATCGGCATCAATAGACCAGTCTTTATCCAGCAACTCTGCCGCTGCAATCACTTCACGTAAAATCGTGCCTGAGCCCATCAGCTGAACTTTCTTGCGACGCTTACCACCGCCCTGTAAAAGATACATCCCTTTAACGATACCCTCTTCAACCCCTTTAGGCATTGCAGGTTGTACATAATTTTCATTCATTACCGCGATGTAATAAAAAACATTTTCCTGTTCTTTATACATGCGACGCAGGCCATCTTGAATAATAACGGCCAACTCGTAAGCATAAGTCGGGTCATAGGACACGCAGTTCGGAATGGTGCCAGAGACTAAAAAGCTGTGACCGTCCTGATGTTGTAATCCTTCACCAGCCAATGTCGTTCTGCCAGCGGTGCCACCTAATAAGAAACCACGCGCCTGCATATCACCGGCCATCCACGCCAGGTCACCAATACGCTGAAAACCAAACATAGAATAGTAAATATAAAACGGCACCATATTGACATTGTGCGTACTGTACGATGTTGCCGCCGCGATCCACGATGACATTGCCCCGGCTTCATTAATACCTTCTTCTAAAATCTGCCCGGTTTTATCTTCTTTGTAAAACATCACCTGCTCTTGATCTTGCGGGGTATATAACTGCCCCACAGAAGAATAAATACCTAACTGGCGGAACATGCCTTCCATACCGAAAGTACGGGCTTCATCTGGCACAATCGGCACGACATATTTGCCCATTTTTTTATCACGGGTAATTAATGTAAGTAAGCGAACAAATGCCATTGTGGTCGACATTTCACGGTCACCGGAGCCTTTGGTAATGGGTTCAAAGACGGACAGTTCAGGTACATCTAAAGGCGCTGCCAAACGTTGGCGAACGGGCATAGGGCCACCCAGTTTGTCACGTTGAGCCTTCATGTATTTCATTTCTGGTGAGTTTTCATCAGGGCGATAATACTCACATTTCGCCGCTTGCTCATCAGTAATGGGGATATTGAAACGATTCTTATAAGCAATCATTTCATCTTCATCTAGTTTTTTCTGCGAGTGAGTACGCATCTGCCCCTCACCTGACGCGCCCATACCGTAACCTTTAACCGAGTGAGCTAAAACGACCGTCGGCTGGCCATCAAGTTTCGCTGCTTCTGCATAGGCCGCAAACACTTTGTGGGGGTCATGGCCACCACGGTTTAAACGCCAGATATCATCATCGGACATATCCGCTACCATGGCTTTCAGCTCAGGATATTTACCAAAGAAATGCTCTCGCACATACGCGCCATCTTTGGACTTGTAATTCATGAAGTCGCCATCAACCGCTTCTAGCATGCGTTTTTGCAGTAAACCATCGTGATCTTTTGCTAGTAACGGATCCCAGTAACTCCCCCATAACACTTTAATGACTTTCCAGCCAGCGCCGCGGAATACTGCTTCCAGCTCCTGAATGATTTTGCCATTGCCCCGTACCGGGCCATCTAAACGCTGTAGATTACAATTAATAACAAACGTTAAATTATCCAGCTTTTCGCGTGATGCCAATGAAATAGCGCCCAATGATTCCGGCTCGTCAGTTTCACCGTCACCCATAAAGCACCAGACCTGGCGATCACGGGTATCGGCCAAACTGCGATCTTGCAGATACTTCATAAAGCGCGCCTGATAAATTGCGCTAATCGGACCTAAACCCATTGAAACCGTTGGGAACTGCCAAAAGTCAGGCATTAACCACGGGTGTGGGTAAGAGGACAAGCCATTACCATCGACTTCCTGGCGGAAATTGTCTAATTGTTTATCTTCTAAACGCCCTTCAAGATACGCGCGTGAATACATGCCCGGCGCTGAATGCCCCTGAAAGAAGATTAAATCACCACCGTGTTCGTGATTGGGTGCCCGCCAGAAATGGTTAAAACCAATATCATATAAAGTAGCGGCTGAAGCAAAGCTGGCAATATGGCCACCTAATTCAGACGCTTTACGATTGGCTTTTACGACCATTGCAGCAGCATTCCAGCGTATCAATGCCCGAATTCGACGCTCTAAAGAATTATCACCTGGCAAATTAGCTTGCAAATGGGTGGGAATCGTATTCACATAAGCGGTAGTGGCTTTATGCGGTAAATTCGCACCAGAGCGACGCAACTTATCAATCATCTGCTCTAACAGATAATGTGCACGATCGGCACCATCTGACGTTAAAACCCCCTCAATCGCTTCTAACCATTCATGGGTTTCTAACTGATCGATATCAATATCATTATTCGGTGTAGACATACTTTTCTCCAGCCAATTTACTCACTCTGGCTTTAATTTTTAGGCTCAATACAACTCTAAATAAGCCATTGATTAAATTATATGTCAGACACTTTAGTTCGAGCGGCTATAAATGCAAGCTATTTTTACGCGTTAAAAAATATAAACTTATTTTACAATGAGTTACAGCCATGAAATAATTTTATGAACAGAAAAGCTCGAGATTAAAGCGGTTTATCGAGCGCGGAAAACTCGTCTTTATAGTCTCCCCAATCATAATATGCCATCACTGAGTTTCCCTTACCCAGTACTTTCATTTCCGTACATAAAGACGAAACCAGTTTAATGCCCCGCCCCGAATAAGTATTATTGCTGGTGAAATCATCAGCCTGATGCTTGAAGCCCTCACCACTATCAGTCACAAATAAACTAAAACGTCCACCACTACCACTCTCATTAAGTTCATGGCGCAGGGTAATCTGCACATTGCCTTGCTCATAAGAATCCAGTCGGATCTGCTTTTCCTGATAAAAATCCATGTACCCCTGAGGTGAGCTCTTCATTGACGAATCGAGCTTTAAAATTCCATGATCCAGCGCATTGGCAAATAACTCAGTCAGCACAGTATGTACGCTGGTTCGACCACCAGCTAAAGGTTGTAAGTTATTAATACCTTGCATAATATAAGGCAAAACATCAAATTGGCGCAGACTTTTTATATCCAGCGAGAATTCCATTGACCAGTTGTTCGGCTCTCTGTGTTCATTTAAATACTCGGTAGCCTGATCATATTCAACATGCTCTAAATGACAAAGCTCTAATAGTGTGATGTCATCACCCTGTGCTGCACCCTCTGAAAATTTAGAGATCTGATGTAATATCGTCTCAAAGAGTCTCGAACTTTGGGTGTTTTCATCCATTAACTTTAACAGTCGTTTCAACCCAAACATTTCACCGTCAGTATTATGAGCCTCCATAATTCCATCAGTTGCAATGAATAATCGATCATTAAACTCCAGCGTTTCCATTTCAACTTCGAGATGCGAAGACGAAGTCGAAGTAATTCCAAGGGGTATATTTTTTGATTTAAAAGTACGAATTATTTTATTATCACGATATAAATAAACATCGGGTAAGCCAGCATTAATAATACTCAATATATTATTTGTTCTATCTACACTAATAAAAACACATGCCATAAACATTTGTGTTGGTAATAAATCCAATAATTTGGAGTTAACTTCTCTAAGCACATCGGTATAAGAAAAACATTTTTTAGTCATGCTATGAAAAACATCTGAAACGGGGATGGCTCCGATTGCCGCAGACAAACCATGCCCTGTAAAATCACCAACAATAACATCCAGACCAGAAGTCTGGTTTTTTTCAGTAAGAATCAGATCGCCATTAAACATGGACATAGGTGACATCGAATACTTTAATCCCGTTTTTTCACCGCGCATATCATTTTTTGATAATTTTTCAAACAGCTTACTGGTAATATGCATTTCCTTTTGCATTTCTAAATTTCTTTCATTTATCTCTTTATTTTGCTCTTCTATGTTCTTGTAAAGCTCAGAAATTCTTAACATAGAATTAATTTTTGAATTTAATAACGCATGGTTATATGGCTTTGTTAAAAAATCATCTCCTCCCGATTCTATACACTTAACCAGTGACCTTTCATCAGTCATGGCCGTAAGAAAAATAATAGGAATAAAATGTGTTTGTCGATTTTTTATTATTTTTGCTGCCGTATATCCATCCATAACAGGCATCATTACATCCATCAGTATAATGTCTATACGATTTCTTTCTACTTCCAGAACGGCCTCTTCGCCATTCACTGCTTCAACTGTAGTAAAACCAGAGTCTTTAAGCAAAGCGCACAAAACAAGTCGATTAGTTAAGTCATCATCGACAACCAGTATATTTTTCACTTCATCTGAAATCGACTTCACTTTTAACCCAGAATGAAAATTTTATCGAAACTAGCAATAGTTAAAATTTCTTTTATTTCATCTGAAAACGCAGTCAGTTTTACTGAGCTTGCTTGTGAATCGGCATGCTCTTTTAATAGCAAAAGCATTCCCAGAGCCGAACTATCCAAATAATCGGTTCCCGATAAATCAACCACGTATTGCCCTGACTTTAAAACCACATCTTTATATGATTTTCTAAATTCATTATGCAAACTAAAATCAAATCGACCAATTATTTTTATGGTTGCTGATTTATTATCATTTTGAACATTAATTGAAATACCCATACTCTTTTCCCGTTAGTTTAAAACAACTCGACTTCACCTTCATTCATGTCACTCTGACTGCTAGTAGAAGAATGAATTACATTTGCCTTGAGCGTGACCTGCTCAATGCTTTTATTCAAACTATCAATAGCTTCATTTAATACTGTTATAACCGATAAATCTGATTTCACTGCTGTCACTTCAGTTTGTATAGTGACAAACAGCTGATCAACTAACCCAATATGTGCATTGAGTTGCTCACACTGCTGTCTTGCAATGTCTTCAAATTGTAGTGCTCGGACCGCAATATTCACGCCCTTTTCCACTTCGCTAGAAATAGTTTGTGCTTGTAATAGTTTTTCGTTTACAAATTTATTTTTTTCATCCATCAATATCAACACTTCATCCACTCTAGATTTATGCTGCATTGCAACACTCATATCTTTACCTGCAATTTCACCTACAATTTCTTTTGCTTTAGCAATGTTGGATTTTGATTTATCAACAACCTGTCGAATTTTATCATTCAAGTTATTTGAATTAGTTGATAATGACCTAACCTCATCAGCCACCACTGCAAAACCTCTGCCGGCTTCGCCCGCTCGCGCAGCTTCAATAGCTGCATTTAATGCCAGTAAATTTGTTTGGTCTGCAATCGCACTAATTTCACCTAGCAACTGATTGACATCGTCCATTTGAGTTTCTATATCATCAACAGTGTATACCATCGTCATTCCACCACGACTCACCTCAGTGATATTATTAACAAAATATTCCAGCACCTCTTTCGTCTCTTCAATAAAGCCTTTATGGTCTCCTTCTCCATCGCTTGAATGCAAACCCTCTATAATTTCATGTAATAAATTTTCCTGCAAAGCGACTTGCTCCGATAAATTAGTAAAACTTTCAGACAAGCCTCCCACCGCATCGGACACTATATATTTCATTACATCGATTTTTGATGTAATTACACTTAACTCACTGGATAAATTTTGATATTGCTGTTTAGAATTTTCAACTAAAACTCTGGTTTCCCTGGTTTGTTCCTCATATAAATATTTCTTTACATCAGCCAGTACTTCATTTGAATTTTTAAGTAGTCCGAAACTGATGCCCAGCCAAATTACAATAAGCACAACTAATTCAAGCCCTCCAAATACACCATCAGACATTAGTTGCCCATACGTAAAGACAGCGATAGATAATAAGACTGCTGATATAATATATTTCATTTTAAAAATGCACCAGGGCTGATAAAATGCACCTTGCCTGTATGTTACACATCCTGACAATACCGCATGATTTCATTACCTATTTTACTGAGGGTAAACTCTTTATCTATTGCACCCGCTTTCACTGCTGCTCCGGGCATACCCCAAACGACACAACTGTCTTCATCCTGCGAAATATTATATGCACCCTGTTGCTTCATTTCTAACATGCCCTGAGCACCATCCGCGCCCATGCCGGTTAACATTACACCCATTGCATTGGGACCTACATTTTGAGCCACTGATCGAAACATAACATCCACGCTAGGCTTATGCCGGCTGACCGGTGGGCCATCGTTTAATCGGCAGATATATTCTGCACCACTGCGTTCGACTAATAAGTGCTTATCACCCGGTGCAATATAAACATAACCGGGGACTATTTTCTGGCCGTCGGTAGGCTCACATACAGTTACCAGACTGGTTTTATTAACACGCTCTGTAAATGATTTACTAAACGCAATAGGAATGTGCTGTGAGATGACGATTCCCGGCGCATTCGCGGGCAAACTTTCCAGCACTTCTTTTATCGCTTCAGTGCCACCCGTTGAAGCCCCGAGCGCAACAATTTTATCAGTCGTTTTAAAACGTATTTTGCCTGTTCGTTTTTCTAGTACTACACTAGCATCGAGTTTTTTCTCTGTGGATACTCTAACCACTGACTTTTTATACTCTCTAACTTTTGCCTTGCCGGCTATTTCAAGCTTTTCAATTATTTCAGCCGTATATTCTTTAAGCGCTCCCTGCACGTCTAATTTTGGTTTTGAAATGAAGTCAACTGCACCAACTTCTAGTGCCTCTAAGGTAATATCGGCTCCCGCCTCAGTTAAGGTTGAAATCATGACTACTGGCATGGGTCTTAATCGCATTAAATTTTTAAGAAATGTCACACCATCCATTTTCGGCATCTCTACATCTAGCGTTAACACATCTGGATTTAATTGTTTTATTTTTTCTCGAGCATCTATCGGATCACGCGCTACCCCTATCACCTCAAGCTTACTAGATGAATTAATAATTTCACTCAGCACCTGCCTAACCAGAGCTGAATCATCAATTATTAATACACTTATTTTTTTTGACATGTAGACTCCATCAAAATAACTCAATATCACTTTTCACTGGTTGTTTATCAATGAAATTACGATATTTTTCTTCGCGTTTTTTAATTGTGTCATTATGTACATTCTGTAATTTTTTCACTCTTACTCGGCCGGTATCGGCATAATACAAAACTTTTCTTGGATATATATCACCGGTATCTTCCGATACAACACTGAGACCTTCTTCATGCAAATATTCATGGACAAAATTTATATTTTTATTTCCAATATCGATTTTAGTCATGCTTGCTAGAACACGACCGCCTCCAAACAACTTTACTTCTAAGTTTTTTCTTTGACCTCCGGCCTTTAATATTTCATTTATCAGCATTTCCATAGCAAAATTACCATAACGCGTGGCACTGGTTAAGTGTATTTTTCCTGCATGTTCATCTTCACATCCCAATGGCAACATGAAATGATTCATGCCACCTATTCCCATTTTCACATCTCGTATACAGGCAGAAATACACGAGCCCAAAACCGTACTAATCAGCTCTCCGTGCATACTTACATAATATTCTCCGGGCAGTATCTTCGCTGAAAAAATATTATGCCTTTTATCCCAAAATCGACTGATATGTTCTAGTCCAGACAAGCAACCAGGCATCCCTGATTCCATCTCTGTCTTTGAAGTTAATTTTGAAACGACCACCTTATTTTTCCTTTCTATAAATTGTCTGTCCCATAGATTTAAATCTATTCGTCACTTTAAATAATGACTCGGAGTGTCCAATAAACAGGGGGGAGTTTTCAGTTAGTACATTTGCGTATCGATCAAATAAATCACGCTGCGTGTCTTTATTGAAATAAATAACCACATTGCGGCAAAACATAAAATCAAACGGGCCTTTAAATGGCCAGTCATGTAATAAATTCAACTGTTTAAAGGTAATCATTTCCATCAATCTCTGATCCATTTTAACCATACCACTAAGGCTTCCCTTGCCTTTTTTTACATAATTTCTTAAATGTTTTTTATCTAGACCAGTTACTCTGTCTTCCTTATAAATGCCCTTTGAGGCTCTTCCTACCATTTCAAAATCCAGATCTGATGCGAGAATTTTAATATCCCAATCAGGTTTATTTTTGAAATAATCCATAATTGTCATGGCGATTGAATAGGGTTCTTCACCTGATGAACATCCTGCTGACCAAATGCGAATCCGTTTATTCGTTTTGGTTTTTTCTAACCCGGGTAAAACGGTTTTTGCTAAATATTCAAAATGATGCGGCTCACGAAAAAATGACGTTAAATTTGTGGTAATTGCATTAGTAAAGGAAACTAATTCAGACTCATCACCCGCTTTTAGTAAATCACAATACTCAGCAAAATCGTTTACACCGCACTGTCGTATACGCCTCGCTATACGACTATAAACCATAGTCCGTTTAATATCGGTTAGCACAATACCTGTGCGCTCACCTACCAGTTTTTGAATAAAACGGAAATCCGCATCGGTAAAAGGAAACTCCTTTTCTTCAAAGTTCACACCGTTTGGACTGGTTTGTGTGCTCAATGTATTTCCTTTATTTTTACGACTCTAGTTTGAGTACGACTTATTAAAGTTAGACGAATATCGCGATACGATTGATCGAAGCATCACAAACACTTGTTTAAAACTCTTCCCATTCGTCATCATCATCGGCTACGGGTGTTGGCGCACGCTTGGCACGTTTGGGCGATTTCTTTCTTGCTACTGGTGCAGCTGCTTCTACGACACGCGATTTTCTACGCTTACGCTTTGGTACCACTTTTACCGGTTCAGGCTCCTCCTCTCCGGGATCAAAGAATTCCATTAAATCATTCATCTGCTTCGCTTCTTCGTTCATTGACTCACTCGCAGCGGTTGCTTCCTCTACCAGTGCGGCATTTTGCTGAGTCATTTCATCCATTTGTGTAATGGCTTTATTAACTTCTTCAATACCTGCCGATTGCTCCTGTGCTGCGGCGGCAATTTCAGCAATAATATCGCTCACTTTTTTCACCCCGTTAACAATTTCTTCAAGGGTTTTTCCTGACTCATCCACTAGTTTTGAGCCTTCATCTACACGATCGACACTGTCATTAATTAAGCCTTTAATTTCTTTCGCAGCTCCGGCTGAACGCTGAGCCAGGTTACGCACTTCGGCGGCCACTACCGCAAAACCTTTACCCTGCTCACCCGCCCGAGCGGCCTCTACTGCCGCGTTCAATGCGAGTAAGTTTGTCTGGAAGGCAATCTCGTCAATCACACCAATAATGTCAGCAATTTTCTTACTACTCGTGTTAATTTCACCCATTGCTGACACCGCTTTTTGCACTACATCACCGCCTTTTTCTGCCTGATCTCTGGCGGCCGCGGCGAGTTGATTTGCCTCACGGGCATTATCTGCATTTTGTTTTACAGTCGACGTCATTTCCTCCATGCTGGATGCTGTTTCTTCTAAGCTGGATGCCTGTTCTTCCGTTCGCTGGCTTAAGTCAGCGTTACCTCGAGAAATTTCATCGGATGATGTCAATATGTTTTCAGAACTATCCATAATCTGATCCACCATATCAGACAGCACTTCATTGGTTTCATTAATCGAGTCACGCAATAGCGCAAACTGCCCCGAATACTCGCCTTCCATTGTTTCGGTTAAATCGCCAGTTGATAACGCTTTAACAACTCGCTGTGTCTCATTTAATGGTTCAACAACAGCATTCATCAACTCATTAATACCATCTGCCAGGCCTTTCATAAAACCCGAATAGGTGGATGCATCAATTCGGGTATCTAACTGCCCTTGTACGGCATTATCAATTAATGACTGTATTTGTCGTTCTGCATCTTTTTGCTCAGTGATGTCCCCCCACTCCACCATGTTGCCCATGAGGATACCCTGGTGATCTAAAATGGCGGTAGCATTAACTGAAAACTCTAAACCCGCCACACTGATCTCAGCTTTAGCTGGCAGGTTCGCTGCATTGCCGAGCAACTGACGTTGATGAGCCGGATTTTTATGGAACTGATCGATGTTTTGTCCAACTAAATTACGCGCATCGAATCCCGGGAAAATTTTGCGCAAGGCCTCGGCTCGCCCCGCCATCATATTAATCACCGACGGGTTGGCATACGTGATATGCAAGTCTGTATCGCATATCATTAAGTTAGCTTCAGCACCGTCCACCGCTGACTGTAAACGCGCCACTTCTACTTCCTTGCGACGCAACTCAGTAACATCATTCCATTCCAAAGTATTCCCAACAAACTCTCCCTCGGCATCGGTAATTGCGGTCACATTAAGTGAAAACTTGAGTGCGCCTATTTCAATATCGGTTTGATATGGGCAATTATTCGGGTCAGCCAACAACTTGCGTTGATGCGCCGGATTTTTATGAAACATATCTATACACGATCCCATAATGTTATCCGGATTAAATCCTGGGAAAGCGCTACCCAATTCGGTTCTATATTGGTTAAACAGTTTCATGGTTGCTTCATTAACAAAAGTAACAATGAAATCTCGATCGATCATCACCATTGCCGTGCTAGAGTTTGAAATCGCGCCCAATAATCTCACTGCCTGGTTTGAGTATTCTAACTCTGTAGTAATATCAGCCCATTCCAAACTATTACCGATATACTCGCCAGTAGCACTCATCATCGCCGTTACATTTAACTTAAATGATAAATCGGCAATTTTAATATTCGTGCTATAGGGTAAGTTATTTGGGTTGTCTAACATTTTCCGTTGATGTGCCGGATCTTTATGGAAGGTATCGATGCACACGCCAAGCACATTGTCTGCACTAAACCCGGGGAAAACCGTTTTAAATGTGTACTCATGTTTTTTTAATAAATCAAGGGTGGCCTGATTAGCATAGGTGATATTGAAATTCCGATCAATCATCATCATCGCCTGCATGGCCCCCCCAACGGCTGAGCGTAAGCGGTCTAGTTCTGCTGTATCTGTATCGTTCATTGTAGAGTCTCCTTGAGAGGGGGTATTTAGTTCGTTAGTAGCTATCATTTGAGATTGAGGCTTATAAGCATCAAGCATGACTTTTGAAATAACACTCAATGCCTGACGCCAGGCTAAATCAATGGTGTCGTTCCAGGCCTCACCGGCTAAATCTTTCATCGTATCAACAAGTACACTTTCCACCACGGGATAATGCTCGGCCAGTGCACCATATTCCTGATGTTTCTCACCTAGCGTCGTTAACGCAGGTGCTAATGCCTGCGGGTTACGTACGTTATCTATCACCAGTTTTAATGAATCGAGCAACTTGGCTTGCTGCTCAGCAGGCATCACATTATCAAACATAGACTCTACCGCCGGAGCACGTTTAAATAGCTCGCGATAAAAACGCCGCACCAGTTCTTCACCTTGCGGGGCTAGCAAATCAAAGCTCGCCTCTAGTGTTTCAACATCTAATCCCAGCGGTGATACGTATTTATCTGTACTCATTGTTAAATTTTTCCTACAATTTTATTTTTTAGATTTATACCAAGTCTAGTATTTTCTGCATGCCTAAAATATTCACGGATTGTATAAATGAATCTGATGGTTTTATCCAGTTAATCACTAAATCATTCTGATGAGCATAACTAAATAATGCACACAGTAGCTGCAGTGCCGAGCCATCAATTCGCTCCACCTCTGACGCATCAATATCAATTTCATCATTATCATTAATCAGTTTTAACATGTCATTTTTTAATGCCTGTGACTTACTGATATCCTGAATATGATTTAACTGCAGTACGGGATGACCGGGTTCCAAATTTTCATCATTCATACTCTCATCATCCATAGTAATATTATTTTCTGTAATATTATTTTCTGTAATATTATTTTTTGAAATTTCTTCTGACATAACAGCGGCACCCACTTCAGCACTTTGACTTTCAAGCGAAACTTCTTTGCAGACAACGCCAATCACATCTGCCATCCCAAGCAACATATCTAACCAAGCGGAACTGACGGCTTTAGTCCAGGAACGCCCTGCTTTTTCTTTGCAAATAGTTACCAGTATTTTTGATGTTATTTTTAACTGACCAGGTAGTGCATTTTTTTCCTGTAAGCATTTATGCTGTAAATTATTAAGCTGGTAATTTTTAGCCATTTCCTCAATTTTTACTTTTAAAGCTGGTTCATCAAAAATATTTTCTATCACAAACTTAAGCACCAAACTCATTTTATCGACGTATCCATCTACATCTGCCTTTTCAAATAGACTTTGATACTCCGGCTGCTTTAACAACATTTCAGAATACAAAGCTTCAACCACCTCTTGCGATACTTTTTCAAATAGATCATAACCTTTTAATAATGCCGTCCGGTCTATGTCCCGACCAAAAACATTAACCATATTTTTGGCAGGTTTACCTGCATTGTTTTTTTTATTTTCTACTTTTTTACTTTTTTGAGATTCACCTTTTTTTGATTTATTCTTCTGTAATCTGGTATCTTTTTCAAATTTCTTTTCAGCACTCTCATCTAACCAGGCTAACGGGTCAAAACCAATCATAGATTTTTTTTCACGTGCCATTAACAGGTTCTTCCTATCACAAAGTCTTCGGCCAATTCACGGTAATCCTTTGCTCCATTACCATCCTTTTGGTGTTCATCAACCGTTAAACCAAAACTTGGACTCTCAGCGAGTGCTGTTGTTTCTCGTATTGATGTTTTTAAAACGCGGTCGGGAAAATAACTAATCAATTTATCTTTTACATCCTGCGCCAGGCGTCTTCGAGGGTGAAACCGGGTAATCACAAACCACTTTTTAATGTCGTGCTGTAGCCGTTTTTCAAACCCTTTCAATGTACCTAATAAATGCGATAAACCATGCAAGGTTAAATAATCACCTGAAATAGGAATTAACACTTCATCTATTGCATACAGGGCACAAATAATTAAAAAACCCGATGACGGTGGGCAATCAATTAAAACGTATTCATCATCACTTAACTGGTTAAGCACTGTTTTTAATTTTTTAGCAATTGATGACGATGAGTCTTTATCAATATGCTCGGCCTGCCCCAGATTATTACCACAGGGAATCAAACGTAAATTTTTGCGGGTTTCTATAATGACATTTTTCAATTCATCATCATGTAACAGCAAATCTTCAATACCTAAGTGCTCTTGCCAGTTCACTCCAAGACTAATCGTTAAACTACCCTGCGGGTCTAAATCTATTAATGTAACTTTGTAACCTTTTTGTGCCAGCATATATCCCAGGTTTGCTGTAGTGGTGGTTTTACCAACACCGCCTTTCTGATTAATAACCGCAACCTTTCTGGTCATTCGTTATATTCTTTATTCTGCTATTTTATCTATTACTGCTAATTCAGCAGCATTTAGCATGTGGTCTATGTCCAGCACAATTATCATTTTTTCTTCGATGGTGGCTAAGCCCGTAACAAACTCCGTGTCCACTGCCGTACCAAAATCGGGTGAGGCTTTAACATCATCAATGGGCACGTTATAAACATCGGATACCGCATCCACTACCACGCCCATGGTTCTGTCAGTCTTTCCATCATTCACCACATTTAACACAATGACTACGGTGGTGGCATCGTACTCTTTCTTCTCAAGATTAAAACGTAAACGCATGTCAATAATAGGTACAATACTACCGCGTATATTAATAACTCCACGAATATATTCAGGCGTATTAGGAATATTAGTAACCGAATCCCAGCCTTTAATTTCCTGCACTCTTAAAATATCAACACCATATTCTTCACCCGCTAAAAAAAAGGTGAGTAGCTCTTTAAATTCTTTATTTGATTCATGTTGAGCTATTTCTTCGGCGGTCTCTGACATTATTTTCTCCTTAAGCGGCAAGGCCGCCACCTTTTATTGGAACGACATTGGCCATATCTTTTTGATACAATTCGATTAGCCCGGCAATATCAATAATGAGTGCAACTGTGCCATCACCTAGAATGGTCGCTCCTGATAAACCTTCAATTTTTTTAAAATTGGTTTCTAAACTTTTAATAACAACCTGTTGTTGTCCGAGTAGATCATCGACATAAATGGCAATTTTTTTACCTTCTGCTTCAACTACCACTAACAGTCCACTTTCTAACTCAGTTGATATCGGCTTGATACCAAAAATCTGATATAAACGGACTATTGGTATATATTCATCACGTAATCGATAAACTTCAGAATTTCCTGCAACAGCATTAATATTTTCAGTTTTTACCTGTAGTGATTCAATAATGGATATAACTGGCAGAATATAAGTTTCATTGCCAATTCCAACCAACTGACCGTCAAGAATTGCCAGCGTTAAAGGCAGACGTATGGTGAAAACTGAACCTTCACCGGCTGTCGATTTAACTTCAACCGCACCACCCAGCTCACGAATATTTCTGCGCACCACATCCATGCCGACACCACGCCCGGACACATCACTCACCACATCTGCCGTTGAAAACCCCGGTCTGAAAATCAAGTCGTAAATTTGATCATCACTGAGATGCTCTTCTTTGGTAACCAGGCCTTTCTCTTTTGCCTTGGTAATGATTCTGTCTTTATTTAACCCGGCACCATCATCTTTTATTTGAATGACAATATTTCCGCCTTGATGAAATGCACTGAGTTCGATAACACCGGTTTCTGACTTACCCGATTCAATGCGCACCTGCGGGGACTCTATGCCATGGTCAAGTGAATTACGTACCAAATGCACTAAGGGATCACCAATTTTCTCGAGTACAGTTTTATCCAGCTCGGTGCTTTCACCCGTCATCACAAGTTCTATTTTTTTATCGAAGGTGGTACTTAGATCGTGCACCAATCGCGGAAAGCGTTGAAAAGCAAAACTAATTGGCATCATGCGAATGCGCATCACACTTTCCTGTAACTCGCGGGTATGGCCTTCGAGCTGTGCAAGGCCATCTTTTAATTTTTCTATGGTACTGGCATTAAATTCTTCTCCTTCACCAAAACGACTTAACATGGATTGGGTAATGACCAACTCTCCTACCATATTAATGAGCTCATCCACTTTGCTAATATTAACGCGTATCGATGATGACTCTACAGGTTTATTACTACGTTTATCCGTTTTCCTTTTATTAGGCTCAGTTTCACGACAGTCATTATCACTATGTTCCGAACCAACGGAACTATCATCTTGTGCAAGCGATTCAATTATTAATTCACATTCATCATCCACCCACGCGAACACTTCTCGAATATCATCTTCACTAATATCATTGCCAATTAAATTGATACTCCATGACTGATGGCAATCTTCAGGATCTAACTCACTTAATAGGGGCAGCGAATCGTTATTGATTGTAACTTCAGCACTCTCTGCCAATGAATTTAGTTCTCTCAGTAAACGCACCGTGTCATTACCGGTTTTCATAATATCAATGTAGGGCTTAAAATTTACTTGCCAGCCTTTTGCTGGAATAGCGGCTACTTGTGTTTCGGTTGAACCTGTACCAGCACTTTCCTCGCCAAGAATGGCTTTAATTGCGACTGTCACTTCAGCTACGCTACTTACATCGATGTCAGATCCATCTCGGATGGCATTTAACATATTACGTAACACATCAACACTACCTAGCAGAGTTTCTACAACGGCTTCTGTCACCTGCCGTTCACCATTTCGCATCTGGTCTAAAAGTGTTTCCATATCGTGGGTAAACTCTGCCACCGCAGTAAAGCCAAAAGTTCCGCTGCCACCTTTAATTGAGTGGGCTGAGCGAAAAATGGTGTTAATGTTTTCTAGATCAACGTCACCCTGCTCCAGCTCTAGCAAACCGGATTCCATAATATCTAAACCTTCAAAGCTTTCTTCGAAAAAGGTTTCGTGAAACTGCTCCAGATCAATTGACATTTTTTGCTCCGTAGATGGTTTTAACCCAGTACTTTTTTTACCGTATTTAATAACTGGTCAGGATTAAATGGCTTAACAATCCAGCCAGTTGCACCCGCCGCCTTACCTTGTGCTTTTTTATCCCCTGCTGATTCAGTTGTGAGCATCAACATAGGTGTAAATTTATAATTAGCCTCACCCCGTAAGTTTTTAATAAAGGTAATCCCATCCATTACCGGCATATTCACATCTGTAATAATCAAATCAAATTGCTGTGATTTAGCTTTTGTCAGTGCTTCCTGCCCATCAGCTGCTTCTGTCACCTGATAACCGGCACCTTTAAGTGTAAATGTCACCATTTGTCTCATAGATGCAGAATCATCAACTGCTAATATTCTCGCCATCACTCTCCCCTTAATATTTTGACCACGTAGAAATTCTCATTTTTACAAAATGTTTATAAATACGTATCACGTAGATTATGTATAGACCATCTATATTTTTTTACCTAATTTAAGCGTGATTAATTTTTTTAATTGGTTTTTATTGTTTATTTATGAGTGACACGAATATTACTGAGTAAACTTACTAAAATAGTTTTTTATATAAGGTAGGACGCTAGTGACGTAAAGAGAGTATTAAATACAAAACGTCGATTACCGAGACATAGCAGCACTGACATAATTTCGACCATTCGCTTGCAAAAGCCATTATTACGACTATGCTCTCAGAAAGAGAGAGAGAAAAACATTAAAGTAGCGATAGTACAATACTATCCAATGAGTTAATACATGAATGGATTCTGTAACATAATAAGATTTTCTTATATCTATAAAAATTATTTCATTGATAATGAGACAAGCCCAGTTAATATAAATTTTTCTAAAAACAACTTCTTTAACTTTCGCAGCTTTTTGCATATTGTTTTTTAGAAAAACCAGGATGGATAAGCGTTTTACAGTTGCTATGACTCAGTATAAATATCAATTAGTTTGCATAATATTTTCACTCATTTGCGCCACAATCTATAGTGTATACCCTGAAAAATGGCTTATTTATAGCTACTTTTCTTTAATCAGCATTATAAGTTTCATTTCAATTTTATTATCTGTAAAAAACAATAATATAAATACGGCTTCCATTCCAGATTCTGAACGCCTCTTGATAATAGATAAACTTAACTCTTTATTTACCCAGTTATACACTACAACAAAAGATGAGCTTAGTATTTTACAAGATGAAAATATGCAAATTCAGAGCTTATTAAATAATGCAATAAGCGGTTTAGTTGCTAGTTTTCAAGGTTTGGAGCAGGAATCAACACAGCAAAAAAATATGGTTTTCGAATTACTTGATGACACTTCAAACAACTCGGATGACCACCATACAATTAAAGAAATCGCAAACGATGCAGCAAGTTCTTTGAAAACCATGGTTGATAACATTACTCAAATGAGTTCTCAAAGTATGGCTTTAGTTAAATCGTTAACATTAATAAAAGATGATTATGAACAAGTACTAAAACTGCTTGATGAAATGGACTCGATAAGCTCACAAACCAATCTACTCGCATTAAACGCAGCCATTGAAGCAGCCCGAGCTGGTGAACAGGGACGTGGATTTGCCGTAGTGGCTGACGAAGTCAGATCACTCTCACAACGCAGTAAAAGCTTTAGCGATCAAATTCGAGAACAATTTAACAATACCATTAACACCATCGCAACTGCCAATAATCAAGTTGGAAAAATGGCGTCAACCGATATGAATATGACCATGTCTAATAAAAACCATCTTGATGATATGATGCATGAAATTGAGTCAAAAAATGAAGAAACCACGACTCAACTCTCAACTATTTCTAACATATCTGAATTACTAAATAAACATGTTGGTAATGCAGTTCAATCATTGCAGTTTGAAGATATGATTACTCAACTTACTGATCATATTGATAAGCGAATCCAGCGTATTTCGACCTTAGGCTACGCAAATGAAGGCATAGCGACTGTACTTCATAGTGATGCTGATTTCGAAGCTATTTGCCCAGAAATTATCTGTGTTTTAGAAAGTACGCTATCGAAGGTAAATTCTGAGTTTGATCAAATACCAAAAAATCCAATTCATCAGAAAAGCATGGATGACGGAGGTGACATTGAATTTTTTTAAAACAGGATCAAAGCCCTTAAACTGTTTATGTGGAGAGAGCCATGAGTAATATATTAGTCGTAGATGATGACACATCGATACTGATATTAATAAAAGAAGCCCTTGGAGATACTCATCACATACTTACATCTGAAACTGTTGCAGAAGCAGAAGCTATTTCTAATAGCAATCAAATCGACTTATTAATTGCAGATTTAGTGATTCCTGAAAAAAATGGAATTGATATGATAATGGAGTTTAAAAAAAAACAACCGAACATAAAGATTCTCGCCATATCTGGCGGAGGTGGTATTACCGGGCGCTTTGACTACTTGCCAATCGCACAGCTTGTTGGCGCTGAAGACACTCTAAAAAAACCATTCTCTATGTCAGAATTAAGAAATAGAGTTGATAAAATACTAGATAGCTGTCATTAAGCTTTCATAATGTCAAATAATTACGGAATCGATCCATATTTAATAGAGCAAACTCTCAATTGCTTGAACACATGTATTTTTGATGAGAGCATCTCTTTATTGTATGTTAATGAAAACTTCAGTTCCCTTATCGGATTTAGCAAAGAAGAGTTAATCGGTAAAACCCTTTTACATCTCAAAGATTACCAGCAACCCAACTCCAACTATGAATTTCTTGTAAACACCATCAAACAAGGTGAAGTTTGGAAGGGCGAACTTCAACTTCATCATAAAAAAAAACACCCAGTTTATCTGGATGTCACGATAAATCCCATTGTACTTCATGATAAATCAATTCGATATATTGCCACATTCTTAGACATACAACACCGTAAGCTGCTCTTTGATAATTTAAAACAACGAGCACATCAGCAAAGCCTAATTGCCATACTTGGTCAACTTTCTCTCAACAACATTCCAATAAATGATCTTTTAGAACAAACCCTTTCCGTTGTTTGTGGTTCATTAAATATTGATTCAGGTGTAGTTCTTGAATTATCGGTCAATGGAAAAAAAGCACTTGTTCGTACTTCATATAATTCTCCGGAGCTGCATCCAGATGAAACCCTGGTTGATATTGAAAAAAACAGTTTATTAGAACATGCACTGCTTAGTGACAAACCTTATGTTTGTAAATCACTCATCAACGAAAAAGAGGGATTCATACCAAAGATATTTCTCAACAAAGGCATCCAGTCGGCAATTTTTAGTGTTATTGGAGACTTGAAATATCCATTCGGAATACTATCACTACTGTCTAAAAACAGCAGATTTTTAAATATAGATGAAGCACACTTTTTACAATCAGTGTGTAACATTTTAGCTGAAGCAATTAATAGAAAAAACATGGAGAAAGCACTTCGCCATGAACAAAAACTTTCCAAGAATTATCTTGATGTCGCCGAAGTCATTTTCATTGTTATCGATAGAGATGAAAAAATATTACTTGCCAATATGCATGCTGCTGAGGTCTTAGGTTACTCTCAAACTGAACTCGCAGGAATGTCATTCTTCGATGTATTCACATCAGAATCCACACGGGAAAAATCAAAAAATGAATTTAAAAATCTATTAAATAATAAAAAAATCGATAAGCATGAAATAAGTATTTTAAAAAATGCCACCCCTATAATTAACAAACAAAAAATAACTCGATTTATAAAATGGAAAAACTCAGCTTTGCACGATGATGATGGTGAAATAAATTCAGTACTCTACGCAGGTGAAGATGTTACCGATTTATTAGAATATGAGCGCGAACAAAAAAGCCTGGAGCAGCAGTTAAACCAGGCACAAAAAATGGAAGCCATCGGCATGCTAGCCGGTGGCATCGCTCATGACTTCAACAACATTCTTGCTAGTATTTTAGGGTTTTCGGATCTGGCTTTTGAATTGCTTGGAGAAAAAGACAAAAAACTCTACGAGTACTTAACTCAAATAAAAAATTCTGGCATTAAAGCTCGAGATATCGTCGCACAAATGCAGAGCATTAATTTGCATGATGAGACATCGACTAAAGCAACCATATTGCCGTCTTTATTGAAAGGCACTTTAAAAATGCTTCGCTCAGCAATGCCCTCTTCAATTAATATGCAGGTTGATATAAAAAACGACATACCTGCAGCTTATATAAATGCTTCGAAATTTAACCAGATAGTCATGCATCTGCTTGCCAATGCCCGAAATGCGACTAATGGGAAAGGCAGTATTTTCATTGATCTCTCCTTAGTCGAATTCACCAACAAAACATGTAGTGCCTGCCATGAAATTATAAATAGTAAATATGTCGTGTTTAGTGTCCGTGATGATGGCCCTGGATTTAATACTACAGATTTCAGCTATATACTCGATAACCACAAAACCTCCACCCCGTCAGGCCTGGCACTAATCAGCAAATTAGTGCATGAAAGCTCTGGACATATTATTATTACTGACCATCAATATGATACCGAATTTTTTTCCAATGAAACGAGCATTCAACTACTTTTAGATATACCTGAAAATCACCCACAGATTGAACAAAAACACAACATATCAAACAGTGATATTTCAAAATTAAATAGCAAACATTTAATGATCGTTGATGATGAAAACAGTGTCGCAACTTTTATGGGTGAATTATTCAAAAGTGCTGGATTTAAAGTTAGCGTTTATTGTGATTCGGCAGAAGCGCTAAATGTGTTTAAAAGCCAACCCGATGATTATGACTTAATTGTGACGGATCAGACGATGCCCATTTTAACCGGCGATATATTAGCCGCTAAAATGATTGAATTAAAACCTGAATTACCTATCATTATTTGCTCCGGCCATAATGATATTTTTCAACACTGCTCAGCCCAGGACTTAAAAGTCAGTAAAATATTGAAAAAACCCGTAGAATCTACAGAGTTACTTCATACAGTAATGTCTTTGCTTTCGAAAAACTCAATGCATAACGACTACAAGTAACCTGTAACTCTTTATGCAAATATACTGACTCCTGCATCAACACTTATACTCATTACTTTATTCGTTTCAACACTTGTTTCATTATCATTACTACTTGAGTTACTTAATGCTAACTCGTCTTTTTCCTGTTGTGCTTCTGAACTGGCTTGTTGCTGTTGCTCTGACTGTGCAGAAACATCTGCATCTGCCAAATTCAAACCCTGCTGTTCAAACATATCTTTAAGTCTGGGTAAAGCTGCATCCAATACATCACGCACCGGTGCATGCTGTGCAACAAAATTAACGGTTGCCTGATCATCATTTATTGCAAGCTTAATCTCCATTGGTCCGAGATGTGCTGGGTTAAGTTTAATTGCCGCCTGCTGAAACCCACCTTTAATCATGTAGGAAACTTGCTGCGTCATTTGCTGTGCCCAATTCTGGTTATTAATATTGACAGGAATTGATGCATTCAATGTGTTTAATGAGGCATTATTCACTGTCGTATTATTATTTAATGTAGCGGCAGCGTCCGCTAAAACACTACTCATGGTATTTTGAGTAGACGATAAACTGGCAGACATTGCACTAACAACTGGCACTTGTTGTTGACGTGATGCTTGTGTAATTTGATCTGATGTAAGCTGCTGTTGTGTGTTTATTTTACTATACCTTGTATCTTGTAAAGTCGATTTTTCAGCCAGGCTTACCGATAAATTAATAGCGGCATTAAGCGGCTTTTGAGATAACGGAGCTTCAATCTCAGTTTTTCCGTTAATTATTTTTTCATTAATACCTGATAAATTACCGCCTAACTTAGCTGTAGCAGTTTTAAATTTATCATCACTCAATTCGCTTGTAATTTCTGCCTGCTGGATACCCATTGGTTTAGACGTGTTAGCGAGTAGTGTTTTTTCGTCAATCCCTATTGCGCTTACAGTCGCGGATTTTTCAGTGGTAAATGTACTAGTTTGTGGGCTATCAGGCGGCAATATATTGCCTGTTTCTGATGCCGTAGTGGCAATAATGGGGTTAGCTAAAGCACCTATCTGTTGTGCTTTTATCTGCCCAATTTCGGATAAATTCGTTACCTCTGCAGATGACTCTTCAAGCTGATTTGTTTCAGCATACTGTTCTTCTGTGGAGTCCTGCATGTCCACTACAATACGGGTTTGATCTGACACTGACTCTTTATCTTGTTGATTTGGTTTATTTTTTTTATCATCAACATTTGATTTTAGCTGTTCCACCTGGTCATTTAATTGCTCTTCAAATGGCTTGTTTTTCAATGCATCCGTACTATCTGTAGATTTATCAGCGACCTGTATACTTGATTTTTTTTGTCCACTTTCGACTGATTTAACATCAATTGTTTGAAGTAATTCCATAGCCCACCTATTTTAGGGATTAATGTATTACTTAGGTGATTGCAATTGGCAGGCCAACTTTAATAACTTACAGATTTAGCTTTAATCTGACAATATTGACAGTAGGTAAGGGTCTCAAAACACCCTGAAGCGGACGTTTGTTTTATTGCTTTGCTTGTTGGCAAGTTGCCCTGTTGTGGAACATGACCATCAGGGAAAGGTCGCCGTTTTTTGGCGCCCTGTCCCATGTGGTAAT
>Ga0316206_1000368_pt1 | contig 67822 bp, 64 predicted proteins | sample 6monthpyrite_MG_FD_204942 | JGI IMG/M metagenome (GOLD analysis project Ga0316206, IMG submission 204942) | Microbial mat bacterial communities from mineral coupon in-situ incubated in ocean water Damariscotta River, Maine, United States -... | ecosystem: Environmental > Aquatic > Marine >...
ACACTTGCTTTAACATCAATTCCGGCTATTTCACCAAACAACTGATAAATATCAGCTATATTTGTCATATGCGTAACACTTCGATCTGCCTGTTCAACTTCGATTCCAGAAACAACAAGAGGCACCCAAACGCCTGTTTGGTAGGCAGTTCCTTTAGCCATAAAAGGATCAAATGGAAGCTTTACGGTGTACCCTAATGAACCATTATCACCGACAACTACAATCATAGTATTTGAACTCTTTGGATCATACACTAGCGTTCCATTTTGATCTTTTGTCGCAATACCTGTTTCTAAAAGCAATCGGCCTATTTCTTTATCCATTGCTTCAATTGTCTCGTTACTAAAAACGACAGCATTATTTGTATCAGAACAATTCAGGTCACTATGAGTAATGGCATTAGAAGAGAGCAATGCTGTTGGAGGCCGATGGAATGGAGTATGATCACTTGCAAAGCTTAAAGTTGCCATCCATGGAGTAGTATTTGGTATAGTTTTAATCCAATCTATGGCAGCATTGACTGAAGCTGTTGAGCGGTATGTGCGTGCACGAATATCGGTAGAAGGCACTATTTCCACACTACCATCGGCATAATTAATACCCAGAGGGTTAACAGAGTAAGCATTGAATTTATTGAAATTAATGTATGCAGGAGCGACAGTTGAACAGTTGGCATTAGGGTCTAAAACTCCTCCATTTTCAAGGCATATCCGGCCTGCAGAAGCTTCATTGTTAGTCGATAACATTTCACAGCTATTGTCTGGTTTATAGCAGGCTCCAAAAGCCGCGGCATTTGCTGTAACATAACCACATGTATATGTGCCCTCAGGCGCAACCCCACCCGCTGTTGTATCTACAGAAGATGGGTCTCCTGTTTCATCCATCCAACCATAAAAGTAATCCCATCCCAATGAAGCAACCATTGAGTATCCATATGGGCTATTGCCTTGCAAGCCAATGTGAAACTTGCCGAACAAAGCACTTTGATAATTTTTTAGTTTTAAAAGCTTAGGCAAAGTTTGTTCATATGGTGTTACCATTGAGTTTGCTAAATCATTTTGTCCAAGAGCTCCCATGACATTAGTTCGACTTGGAAAACGACCTTGAAAGATCACTGAACGACTGGTTGAGCACGCTGGCATTGCCCATGTATTGTGAAACCTCACACCATTTTGGGCAATGGTATCGATGGTTGGCATAAGAGGAGCTGTCTGTCCGCCATAACCGAAGGATTCCATCTGATCTATTCCCACATCATCCATTATAATAAATAAAATATTCGGAGGTTTCACAGTGTTGTAATCACTATCATTGCTGTCAAAACAAGCAACCGATATAAACGCTTGAATCATCAAAAGTGAAAATATGGAAACTTTTAAAAGATAACGCTTATTCATCTTAATCCCTTATAATAGTGATCTTCTGAAAATATTTAATAACATTTTATAATGATACTATCACAAACTGACTTAATTAGCGAGGTGGTTTGATATATAATAATTTCAAATAATTACCTTATAAAAATAATTAAAAGATGTGTGCTGAGTATAGATGGTATACATCTGCTTATAATATTATCCAGCTTCAACCCAATAGAAGGTTCGTTTTATTCCTACTATTAGGTTCAAAACACAGAGTTAACATCTATAGAGGAATAGAGTTTGCCTGTAAAACTCGTACTAAAAAGTGAATATAGCGGTTCTACACGATGTCACGTGAGAGCTTTGACAGGTTGCTTAATCTACTCTTTTAGATATAAGCTTAAGTGTTTCCATTTTAAAATCGTTAACAAAACCATGCGTAGTAACATTAATCAAAGCATTTTCACACGCTTTTAAATTGACTGTTTGGCTCTTGGAACGTTTATAAAAAGCTGTCACATCTTTAGGTGGTGTTGCAAAGCTAATACCCTGTACAATCCCATGTAAGTATCCTAGAAAGAATCGGTTATTCTCTTCTTTACCAAAGACTATGTATTGACACTGTTTTTTTAGCATTGCATCTGTTTTACTTGCATATGCAGATGTTATAAGTAAGGTAAGGACAAATAATGAGCCAAGTATATGAGGTTTCATATGTTAATCCTTTTTTATAGAGTATATAGGAACTTTCTTATAAGTCAGACATATCTATCATTATCAAGCAAGAAATATTTTATATCGGGTAAATAGTATTAATATAACTTAATTTAGGGCTAAAAGTGAGTTGGCAGCAGTTCTTGAGATCATCAACAAGGGATAATCCTTGATCAATAATCTTGTATTAAATGTTATAGATTTAGCTTAAACGAAAGAGAGTATCTCTTTTTCTATATCATCCTTATCTATGATAGTATCTTGCAACACCTCTTTGCAAAAGAGTTCATTAATCATAGAGGGTATTTTTACACCTGCCTCAGAGGCAATAGACTTCAGGGCATCAATATCATGTGCATCCACTTCACCGGTAAGTGCATTCGCAATGGTTGGGGAGAATTTTGTCCATTCAGCCGTTGAATAAGCGATGGTCTTAATATTTTTGGTAGCGCAGGTTTCATGGGCTTTAAAACATGTCGCAGTATGTGGGTCCATCAGATAACCGCTTTCAAAGGCTTTTTTAATATATTCCTTGCCCTCATCCCCGTTACAAAAATCAGCTGAAAAAACTGTTTGGATAGTATAGAGTTCATCTGAACTCAATTCGTACGTATTTTTTTCCTGAAGACTTGTCATTAATTCTTTCGTACGAGCAGATCCGAACATATCAAATAAAATACGTTCTACATTAGAGGACTTTAAGATATCCATAGCAGGTGAAGTCGTTGAAACAACGCTAGAATCTCGTAAGTCATATTTACCATCATTGATTAAACGCGTTAACACATTGTTCTCATTAGAAGCAATAATGATTTTTTCAACAGGAAGGCCCATCTTCATCGCATAATAACCACCCAATGCATTTCCGAAGTTCCCACTTGGAACATTCAAATAAACCTTCTCACCCATCTTTGCCTCACCTTGGCGGATTAATTCAAGATAAGAATGAATATGATAAATAATCTGGAAGATAATACGACCGAAGTTCACTGAATTAGCCGCAGATAAAGAGATATGATCTTCTTTTAATTTTGCTTTGAAACTGTCTGAATCCAGAAGTGCTTTTAATGCGTTTTGAGCATCATCAAAATCTCCCTTGATCCCAATAACCTTTAAGTTAGCTGCATCTTCTGTCACCATTTGAAGACGCTGAACATCTGATGTGCCTCCATCGGGGTACAAACATGCCACCTGAACATTAGCCCGGTTTTTGAATGTCTCTAAGGCCGCAGGACCCGTATCACCACTTGTAGCAGCAAGAATAAGGTAGTTTTCATTTTTTTTCTGTGCAATTGAAGAAAGAACCAAACCAAAAGGTTGAAGTGCCATATCTTTAAACGCACGGGTAGGACCATGATAAAGTTCGCTGACATAAAGGTTTTCTTGGACCTTTACAACAGGTACCGGATTAGAAGAATCATCAAATTTATCATATAAGTCCAATGCCTCATACAAGACATCCTTATCTATATCAATGTCGAAACTACGCAGCATATCCATAGCCATAACCTTATAGCTAGAATTAAGATGTTTTTCTAAAAATACTTGTCCAAGGTCTGGAAGTTTCAATGGTACATACAGTCCTCCAAAAGAAGCTATAGGGCTTAATATTGCTTGAGAAAAGCTAACATTATAAGGACGAGTTCCATCATTACCACGTGTTTCAATAAAGTTCATATCTATCCATCTAAAGGGCATGTAGACATGCCCAAATATTTTTTTGAAATTATAGCGTAAGTTGTGTAGCTGGCAAAAAGCAAAAAGAGCATACTTCTAAATTTTATCGTTCAAGATACTTTTCTTTTGCACTTTTATTCAGACCCGTCAGTTCCCTTGCTACATTATGCATCAACATTTTTGCCTTATAATCATCTTCAACACTGTTAAACAGCCCTGTGTTCATTACCATGGTGTAAAAAGTATTATAATTGATCGCTTCAACAATGAGCAACCAGTTTAGCGTCTGCATATAAGGATCATAAGAAGACCCTTTAAACGTCTCAAGGACTGGATACGGAGATAAAATATCTTTCTTTACACCTACAGAATACGGTATATAGACCAAAAGCGAGAAAATAAACAGTTTGGTCGCCAGTTTAATAAAAAACATTCTAATCGATGCATCACGATGAAAGGCTAAAAAGATCAGCAAGACAATAACAGAGACAATATTGAGTAAACCCGCGACCAAAGACATGAATATCGCAAAAGGTGGAATATACAACATCTTAATTGCCGTATCACCATATTCCGCCAATTTTACATCAAAGTCCTCTTCTTCAGGAAAGGCTTGATCATAATATTTTGCACGAAGCATCGGCTTGTATAAACGTTCATAAAAACCTGTCAAATCACCTTCCAAGATCATCTGATACATTATATTTCCATATTTTTTTTCTTTGTACTGTAACATAATCTCTTTTTTGTATTGTGCAGCAAATTGATTAAAAGAGAGACCTAAACGTACATGCTGAATACCGGTTTTCGAGGCAAATTCTGTTTGAAGCTTTTTCTTTTGCACCTGAAAGTTAGCATCAACAGTCTTCATATAACCTGCAATATATTCTTGTTTTGAATAATTAAAAGTGCGTTTTACAGAAATACCTTCTTTTCTTAGCTTCTGAACAATTCCCTGACGCACACTTGGATGCTTAAAGAACTGTTTTTGTGAGAGGTTTAAAGGAAGATTATTATGATCTTTATTCCACTTGGCAAAAGTCTCTTCTTCAATAACAGTCGCAACTTTACGTGTTGCAGGACAAACGCCACCTTCGCACCATCTTTTAGGATCAATATCATGCCCAAAATATTTTTGCATTATATTCTCATATTCTTGCTTACCTATAATGGAACCATCTTTAATAAAATACGTAATAAGCTCTCTATTAAGATCAGCCGCAGAACCAAGGTTAGCATTTAATATATTAGTATACTGTCTAACATTAATGCGGTACTTTGTATACTCGCGCTTTAAATCTTTAGTGAACTTCTTATATTTCTCATCCAGCTGTTCTTTTGAGTCAATACGAGAGAACTTTTTATTGACAGTAGTGATCCCATCACTATAAAGGTCCCAATCTTCTTGAATACGAAGTGCCATATCCTCAAAACGATAACGTGCTTCATTATAGTCTTCTTGAAAATACTTATTAATATATATATCAAAAAAGCTCTCTTTTCCGCGTGATACAAACTTTTTAATCAGATCCTTATCAATCTGTGTTAATAAAAATAGATTTGATATCATAACCTTGTCGTAAATTGAGAGGTTATCAAGATTTTCTTTGGGAATAAAAGAAGAATATCCTAGTTTACCCGTCAACATTCCATACTTGAACAACTCTATATAATAGGACTCATATCGTTTGTCCTTATTTTGTTTTACGATTTCAAAGACAGCTCTATTTAGCCCCTTATGTATCCCAAAATACGTTGCAAAGGTAAGTATAATCATCACAATGACCATAACACCCTGATGAAATTCAAAAAACTTTTTAACAACAAGATAATAAAAAGGAATGACCAAAAGCGTAATACCAACAGAACTGATACGATTACCAAAACTTTCAAGTTTATTCATTAGGTCTTGATCAACGTGCGTTGACGTAACTACATCAATCACAAAACCGTTATAATATGATTCAAATCCAAGATAAATCAACTTGGCTATAATCAGAGACAGCATAAAATAAAAGCCCATCTTAGGGAGCTGAAGGGCTTTCATTATAAACCTTCGCTAAAGTCTATAAATTCTTCGTGTTCTGGTAATTTCGTTGTTGTCTTTAAATTACGATTGGATTTTTCGACATTAATCTTATGCTTTTTAACCCGAATCTTCCCCTTCGCATCAAATTCAGCTTCTTCATGGAAGATGTGTATTTTATAATCCCCATCAACCGTCTTATACTTACCTGTTTCAAAAATCTCTTGTGTATTAGCAACCGCATAATGCATATCGGCATCATCGGGTAGATATAAGACCGAAGTTTTTGGAAGGTTGAAGTCTGAACGTTTTTCACGCAGACGCTTAAAAAGTTCAGAGTTCAGTAAGGCAATTGTCTTTAAAAGATCTTCATTTGAGGTAGATGAATCACGTTTGCTTAGAACAGGTGCAACAATGTCATAAACATAATCTGCATCAATGACTTCAACTTCAATACGGCCGTCAAAGGCTGCTATTACATCATTTTCATCAACTTCTTCTCCCTGCGGAGAGTAAATACTTCGTGTTTTTATAATAAAACCGTCAGCTTGAATATTGTTAAACCCCTCTATGACTTCAACTTCATCTTCAAGTTCACCTGTATACAGGGGTGTTTTTTGTGCATCCAAGAAGAGTATCTCAAATTTTTTAATGTTTGAACTTTTGGCATTACCATTAACAACAAACCCACTCTTCTTCAAGTGGATTTTTTTAATAATATAAGGCTTATCAAACTTATATTCAATAAAAGGAAGTTCAGTCTCATCAAAAACAAACTCACCGTCAAATGACTTTCCCTTAAGTTGATTCATATGAGACAGCCCAACAGTAGGTGATATCTTCTTATATGCTTTTTGAAGGACTTCTTTTTGAATCGGTAAGGACTGTTTGAAAAGAGTTATCTCAGGAGAAAGAGTGACAGGATCAATGGCAACAGGCTCGGGTTCTTTTTTAGCACATCCTACTATGAAAACTAACAAGATGATAAGAGGGTATATTTTTTTCATTTAGCTTCTTTATTTACTTAGTCTTCTTAGGATAACTAAAAAAAACTAACGATTGAGAATATAGATATATATTATGCCTTATTTTTTTTAAGCCTTACTTTTTTTCTCACTTAAAACAATTTTAACCTTATAATTAAATGTGAATAGTTTGTTTTTTAAGAAAAAATCTGTTTTCCCAGTTGTTCCGCCTCTTATTTTATAGAAGACAGCGAATTTAAAAGCCAATTTTTATATTCTGATGATGCCTCGCAGATGGGTGTTGCTATAATTTCAGGAAGGTCATACGGGTGTACCTCTTTAATGCGTTGTTCCAAAGCTTTAAAATGAGAAGAATCCGTTTTTATAAGAAGTAAGACCTCTGTATCTTCACAGAACTCACCTTCATATATATAATATGATGTAATCTTTGGTATCGTATTCACGCAGGCACACAAAGCCTCCATAACCAAGATGCGTGAGATTTCTTGGGCAACTGTATTATCTGGTACAGTACAAAACACTATCATAAAGTAATCTGTGTTCCTATACCTTCAGAGGTGAAGAGTTCTAAAAGCATAGAGTGTTCAACCCTACCGTCTATAATATGGGCCTTTTGCACTCCCCCTTCTATTGCTTCCAAGCAGGCATCAACCTTAGGTACCATACCGCCATTAATTGTTCCGTCTGCTTTAAGGGCTGTTACCTGCGCCTCACTTAAAGTTGAGAGTAATTTTTTATCCTTATCGAGTACACCCGGCGTATCGGTTAAAAATATCACCTTGTTTGCACCTATAGCTTTGGCTACTTGAGATGCCGCAAGGTCAGCATTGATATTGTATCCAGGGTGGCCCATAGTGCCTCCTGCCGCGATAGGAGCAATAACAGGTACAAACTTCTCATTAATAAGATTATGAATAACCTCGGCTTTAACTTCGGTGATAGTTCCCGTCAATCCCCATTTAGCATGTTCTTTGGGTTCTGCCATAATAAAATGGGCATCTTTTCCACTCACACCAATTGCTTTTGCACTGTGAGCATTTAAAAGTGAAACAATTGAACTGTTAATCTCTCCACTTAGTATCATCTCAACAATACGCATCACCTCCGGCGTTGTTACCCGCTGACCATCAATAAACTTGGTCTCGATATTCAACTTTTCCAACATGTCAGTGATCTTTTTTCCACCACCATGTACTATCACAGGCTTAATACCTACTAAATACATCAGAAGAATATCTTGAGCAAAGCTCTCCATTAACTTTGGATCTGTCTGCGCCGAACCGCCGTACTTTATGACAACGATCTCTTTGTTAAACGCTTTAATAAAAGGAAGGGCATCAAGGAGCGTCTTTACTTTTTCTATTTTTGCTTGCATTGGGAAACTTTATTATTTATTTTGTGAAATTTTAACATATTCTTCTACACTTTGATACACAGTTTCATTAAGCTCTAGCTCCAGTTCCAAAAAGGAAAGATCCAGATCAAAACCCTGCATCTTCACCCCATCTTTTCGTGTCACAAGAAGGGTGTCCGCCCTACTCTCTTTTAAGATCTTCTTTAACTCATCTTCATTAAAAGCATAATGATCAGGAAAATAGACTTTATGGATGACATTTTCATTAAGATAGGGGTCTAAACGCTGAGGCTTGGAGATAGCAGTAACCAAAACCATCTTCGAACTTGGGTCAGTTATTTGAACTTTTCTACTGAAGTCTTTCTTTTCTTCTATGCACAACGCTTTTTTATTTTTCCATAAACGTTCTCTGTATGGACCGGAGGGAAGACATAAACTGTTCTTTTGTTGAGAAAGGATAAGGATATCCAACTTCTTTATATGATGCTTGCTGTAGGCATCATCCAAAAAAACAATTTTAGCGCCCATTAATTTTGCTTTCTCTATCCCTACGACTCTATCCTCGGCAACAATAACAATAGCCTGAGGTAGAAGTTTAGCATACAACATCGCTTCATCCCCGCTAGTCTTCACATCACAGTAAATCTTCATACCATCAGATACAAGGTACATGCCCTTAGATTCACGTCCATACCCACGCAAAACAATAGCCGCCTTGTCATACCGTTTTGCCAAAGCTACACTTAGCGGTGTTTTGCCGCTACCACCGACAATAAGGTTTCCTATGCTAATAATAGGCAAAGAAAAGTCTTGGGGTGTGGCTGTTTTATATTTCATCCAAACGAAAAAACAATAAACAAGAGAAAAAGGATAAAGAAGAAGGGACAAAAGTCGTTCTAAGACTCCGGGTGAAAACAGATATTTTTCACCCCAAAAAAGAAGTATTTTCTTCAAGCGTTTTTTTAGACCCAGTGCTTAGTGATGCTTATGATCGTATCACATACATAATCAACTTCACTGTCACTCATATCTGCATATATAGGAATAGAAAGAACCTGCTGGAAGTTTCGTAAGGCAACTGGAAAGTCATTAACACGTAAAGAGTACTTACTTTTATAATAACTCAGAAGATGTAAAGGAATATAATGAAGACCGGTTTCAATACCTTTTTCCAAAAGTTCACGTGCAAATGAGTCGCGGTTTTTTCTTACCTTAATGATATACAAAGAGAAGGTATGATCTTTTACCATCTCCGGAAGTGAAATATGTGAGGCACCTGAAAGTTTTTTTGTATACCGCGCAGCAATCTCCTGCTGACGTGAAATGGCATTATCTTGCTTTGCAAGCTGCCCCAGGATATAAGCTGCATCAAGTTCACTCATATTATACTTGCTTCCTATATCTACAACATCATAAACATACGCCAAGTTTTCATCAGGCGTTACCATTGCATGGTTACGAAGAAGCTGGGCACGTTCAAGAAGGTCTTCATCATCTGTTACCATCATTCCCCCGTTACAGATACTGCCCTTAAGATGTGGATTAAAGGTAAAGGTCGTGATATCCGCGCCTGTAGCACCGATTTTCTCACCCTTGTAACTTCCACCAAGTACCTCACTTGCATCTTCTATGATGCGGATATTATAAATCTTTGCAATGTTATATAGACGTTCAAGATCAATAGGATGACCTGCAATATGCGATACAATCACAGCCTTCAGCTTTTTTGACTGGTTGTCTGAAAGAATAGTCTCTAATCTGTCCAAGTTTATACTATAACTTACTTCTTCGGCATCGACGAAGATAGGTTCAGCATCAAAATGTCGGACGACTTCGGGAACAGACGGATAAGCATTAACAGAACATAAAACTTTATCTCCACGCTTAAGGTTTATCGCGAGCATTGCCAGATGAAGGGCTGATGTCCCATCTGAAGTTGCTACAGCATACTGTGCACCTGTATATTTTACAAAAGCAGTTTCCAGGTCTTCAACTTTGTTCGTATTTCCGGCTAGAACATCCTCGAGTTGGGCTTTCTCTTTATTGTCAATACGGGGTCTATAAAACGGTATTTTCTTTGCCATGTGTATTCCTCTTCTTTAGGTTTTTGTCTGAAAAGTCACTCTAAAAATCCACGCTTGTAGATTTTATAAAGGGCTTTTTTACAAGCCTATATCTCTAGGATAGTTAAAGTCGTGATTAATCGACCTGCTTGTAAGTTTTGCGATAACCGGCATACGCCTTTTAAACTGATTTTGATAGATACGTCGTATCACCAACGCAACCAAATCTTCTTCAAACCCCTCTTCTAAGAGTTCAGCCTCGCTGCATCTACATTCAATATGCTTCCTTAGGACAGAATCAAGTTGAGCATAAGTATACCCCAACTCATTCTCGTCACTTTGTCCCTCCCACAGATCTGCTGAGGGTGCCTTGTCCACTATACTGGCGGGAACACCCAAATAACGGGCCAATTCAAAGACCTCAGTCTTATAAAGGTCGCCTATAGGATTAATGGCTGAGGCAAGATCACCAAAAAGTGTACCGTAACCCAGCATTAATTCACTCTTGTTGCTTGTGCCAAGGACAAGAGCATTTTCCCTCGCAGAGATATCGTATAAATTAATCATACGAAAACGCGCGGAAAGATTTCCGATTCTTAGGGGGCTGAGTCCATCAATGGCATAGGCTTCAAGCAGCTGTGAAATATCACGTGTTTCATTACGTATCCCAAACTTTGCACACAACTCGTTTGCATCATCCAAAGAGCTCTGTGAAGAGAATTGTGAAGGCATTTTTATACTAAGCAGGTTCTCGCCAAAGGCCTTTTGTGCCAATACGGCAACAACAGCAGAATCTAATCCACCGCTTAGCCCGACTAGAACATTTTTTAAGCCTGTTTTTTCCACTTCATCTTTTAAAAAAGCGCTCAAATAGTTTGAAATTTGTGAATACTTGCTCAATTCCATTCCTAAATTAAAGTTTAAGTGAAATCATTATATCTAATTTTTTTTATTAATTTACTGTCAATTATATTAATTTTTAATGTTAATATATAATTTATCTATACCGATTTTCAAGATGATATACTATCAAAAGAAAACAAGGATACCTATGTCAAATCTGCTGACGTCCATAGCGCTTGCAAAAGATCAGAAGAAAGACCTTTTTTATAACAGTTCAGGTTCTAAGCAGGCTTACCAGCTTGGTGTCAAGCATATTAGTGCTACAGAATTTCTCGGCTTTTCCGATCGCCTGCCTAATGGTGATCTGCGTATAAAAAAAGATTTTTTATTAATTGATTTTGAAAAAAACAAGGTACTGCAAATATGCAAAGGTACGAAAATCACACCCGTTAAACTTCAAGACGCTTAAAACACCTTTCAACAGTTTACTTCGGCGTTCATACGCTTTAATTCATCACAAGAAAACCCTGCTTCTTTACGTGCTTGAACATTTAGATCTTTTTTGCGCGGAAAACTTCCTGGGTAATAGTGTTCAATAATATCAAAGTACACATCATAATCAACTTCTATCTGGTCACAGGCATACTTAAACCAAATATCACCCTTATGTACATGGTCACACTCTTCTTCAAGAATGATCTTCAATACTTCAACAATCTCTTCTGCCTTTTTATCTCCTGAAAAACTCTGCATCTTTTCTATCATAACAGGGGTAACATCCAAACCATTGGCTTCGAGATACCTTGGGACAACCGCCATACGCTCATGCAAGACAAGTGTCTTGCATGAGGCTTCAAACAGTGCATTATGCACAGGCAGTTGCCCATAAAAAGAGTCAACATCAAGCAGTAGTTTTTGCAGCATCTCAAAATGCCTAACTTCATCATATGCTACACTGAGCCAATCATCATAATAAGCCTTAGGCATCTCTTTAAAACGGTAAGCTCCATCCAAGGCTAGGTCGATAGCAGAATATTCTATATGCGCGATGGCATGCAGAAAAATCGCCTTTCCTCTGTCTGATGTCAATTTTTTTCTCTTGAGAACCACCGTTGGAGAAACAAGTTCGCAATACCCTGTGTAGGAAGGTTCAGTAAATATAAGGGCACAATGATCATGGTCAGAACCAATATTCCCCTTTACATACCGTTTATAAAACTCCTTGAATGCCGTACATTTTTGTGAAGGTTTTGTCATCGTTAATATAGTTTCTAAACTGTTAAAAAATTCCATAAACGTATTATGCTAAAATTTCAATAAAAAGAAGCCTTATGAAAATCCAAGCACAGCCTATGGGTCCATACCAGACCAACTGTTATATTGTGACCATAGACGGTAAAGATATCATCATCGATCCGGGAGTGGGAGCAACTGAGTGGGTAAGCAAGCATGTCACTAATCCAATCGCTATATTAAATACCCATGGTCATTTTGATCACGTATGGTCCAATCAAGAAGTTAAGGAAAAGTACAATATACCTTTGTACACACCAAAAGATGATGTATTCTTACTGCAAAATTCGCAGATGATGCCTGGTCTGCCTCCTTCTTATCCGGACTTTGAGTTAGAAGACGACGCCGAGTTTGAGCTTGAAGGTATTAAGATAAAATTTCGTCATTTTCCCGGACACTGTCCCGGATGTTCAACTATAGAGATAGAAGATGCTATGTTTAGTGGAGATTTTATCTTTGAGCGTTCTATAGGCCGCTGTGACTTTCCTTTTTCATCACCAGAAGATATGATAGACAGTCTGGAAAAGTTTAAAACAATAGAATATGACAAGAAGGTGTATCCAGGACATGGCGGACCTACGAGCATAAGATCTGAGCAGGCCAATGTAGATTATTGGATTAGAGCGCTTTAGAATTCGCTCTTACTTGCATTCATCAGATCTAATTTCAGTACATGTTTATCTAAAACAACTGTTTTAAATGCGCCTTCAAAGACCTTGATTTCCAAGACCGAACCGGTTACATTAACCTCTCTTTTTCGACCGTCTTTATGACGTACTTTTGCTTCAAACACCACTTCATCACCTACACGTACAGGCGATAGAAAGCTTGTCGTCGCAGCAGCAAGAACGACATTTGGATCATTCACCGCAGCCATAGCGGCAAAATCACTGGCACAAAAGATAAAACCGCCGTGTACCAGTCCATAAGAATCGACACGCATCTCTTCATTGGTCATCAGGCTTACTTTGGCATACCCATCTTTTAATTCATCCAGGTCACCACTGTAACGACTATTGATCATATCATGTGTTTTAAGCGTGATTTCACTGTTTAGGTTCATTTCCTCAAGTTCTTCGTTTTGCTGAACATCTTCGACTTCTTGTCTTTTTGCCATGATTATTTCCTTACTGCTTTAATATATACACGCTTAGGTGCAGGATAGCCTTCAACCGTTTTTGAAGCATCATCAGGGTCTAAGAAACTTCCGAGACTCTGCCCTTGTATCCATGGGGTTGAACGCTGTTCATCTTCTGTTGTCACTGTAATTTCCAAAACTTCTATATCAACAAAGCCTGCACGTCCACACCAGTTCTTGAGTGCTTTGACTGTAGGTACAAAATAGATATTAGGGATCTTAGAATAGGTTTTTTCCGGAGTAAGGCATATATCCTCATCTCCGTCTATCATAAAAGTATCCAAATAAAGTTCCGCGCCCTTTTCCATACCTTTAGCCAAGGCTTTGAGTGTGCCTACAGGATCGGGTCTGTGATACAATACACCCAGACAAAAGACTGTATCAAACTTCTCTTCATAAAAAGGAAGGTGCTCAACTCCGAGCAGTTCAAAACGGATATCGCTCTTGACATAATGGTTAATAAAGTCAAATTGCGTCTTGTACAAGGCAGAAGGGTCAAAACCAACGATCTTTTCCGGGTTTTGTTCAAGCATTCTGAACATATAATAACCATTATTACAACCTATGTCGGCTACTTTCTTGCCTCGTAGATCAAAATATGGTTCTAAAAGATTATATTTTAAAAAACTCTGCCATTCGGTATCAATAAAAAGACCGCAAATATCAAAAGGGCCCTTTCTCCAAGGCATCATCTGTTTAGCAGCCCCTTCTATTTCAGCCTTAATATCATCATTCAAAGGCTTAATACTCTTTATACTGACCGTGTCTTTAAAATCACATTCGACCTCAATATCTTGTAGTGCACTGAGTGCTTCTCGTAAAGGTGAAATATTTTTCCATGTCATCCATTTTTCACGTTCTTGACGAATTTCTTCTAGATTCACACATTTTCCTTCAAAATAGTGCCTAATATTACCTTTTCTTTGCTAAAATAATTCTCATAAAGCTTAATAGCCCATCTGAGATCTGCGGAGAGACATGCGTTTAGAGAAAAAAGCCACTATTGTTTCTAGTGCAACAGCAACATTATTAGTCACTTTAAAACTCTTCATTGGAATTGTGAGCGGTTCCGTTGCCGTTTTGGCTTCTGCTATTGACTCTGTTTTGGATCTTGCCGTTTCTATCTTTAACTATTTTGCCCTGCATAATGTTGAAAAAGCCCCCGATGATATGTTTAATTATGGCCGAGGCAAGATAGAAGCACTTGCCGCTGTCATCGAAGGCCTTATCATCACGATCTCCGGTTTGTACATTCTTTATTCAGCCATAGACAAACTTCTGCATGAGCACCAAAGCACTTATCTTCAAGAATCCATCATTGTTATGCTGGCCTCCTTAGTTATCACGGGTGCCCTGGTTCTCTTTCTTAATTATGTCTCCAAGAAAACAGGCTCGATGGTCATTCGTTCTGATGCCTTGCACTATAAGACCGATCTGTATTCTAACGGTGTCATTCTTTTTTCCCTTGTCGTCATCCATTTTACACATATCTATATGATCGATTCAATTTTAGGAATACTCATTGCCTTATATATCATCTATTCGGCTTATGGCCTTATCAAAGACGGTGTACTTATGCTTATGGATGTTTCTATGCCTGAAGAAACGGTTGAAACTATCAAAGCTATCTTAGACAGTAATACAAACATCACTTCTTATCATCAACTTCTGACTCGGTGTTCAGGAAAAGATGCTTTTGTTTCTGTGCATCTTGTATTCACAATCTCTACCTCTTTGTATGATGCCCACCGCGTTTGTGATACAATTGAAAACCGGATCAAACGTATTGACAAAAATCTCAATTGGAACATGGTGATCCATCCTGATCCTTATGATGATTCCCAACTTAACGAAATGGAAGAATAATGAAAAAAATCCTGCTAACTTCTTTATTACTCGGCGCTAGCGTCTTTGCTGATCCTGTTCCCCAAAACATCATTAATACAGGGGACAAGCTTTCTAAAGAGCTTTTGAACAAACTCAGCTCAAAACTCAAATATGAGATGAAGACCAATGGTCTTCTCGCTGCTGCAAGCTTTTGTAATACTAATGCCCATATTCTTACCGAAGAAGTAAATCTTCATCAGCTAGAAGGCATCACTGTAAAACGCATCTCTTTAAAAGAAAGAAGTGCCGCCAATATTCCTTTGGAAGATGAGACGAAGGCCTTACAGTCACTACAGGTGCTATTAAATGAGAAGAAACTTCCTGCTTATGTTATTGAGGAAAGCCCACAATCATATAAGTATTACAAACCCTTACTCATACAGCAAGAAGCCTGTCTTAAATGTCATGGAAACATTACTGAAACTCATGAACTATCAGAATTTTTAAAAGAGAATTATCCCCAAGACAAGGCAAGAGGGTACAAAATGGGAGACCTACGCGGGGCTATCGTAGTGGAGATAAAAAAATAAGGACTATATTAATCTTCCTGCACACTTTCTAATGATTCTGTCCCCCAACCTTCATAGCGGCCGTGTTCTACCTTGATAAGAGGAAAAATATCTTCGGTCTGCTTGTTTAACAGTTCTATACTTACAGGCGAAAACTTTGTAAAAACGACTCCATATACAAAATCATCTTCTGCCTTTTCATCAAGAAAGTCCTGTAAATAACTAAACCCTGCCTCTTCTATCGATGCCGTAAAACGTTTTCGCTGGCTTGATGTCATAAAAACAGCATGATATTCAATACGATGATCTGCTTCCAGGTTGTCACCTGAGTCTTCAAGATCAGCAATGATCTCTTCGCTTTGAATATTATGATATTCTTTGTCATTAGGCATCAGCATCTTATAATAGGTCTCATACTTTTTATCTTTACGATTCCCACTTTCAAACTGGTATTGTGGTTTCAAGGCCTCATTAAGAGAATTTTCAAAACCCTTGGCATGTTCACCATAAAAGTAGACTTCCAACCAAGAATCAACAAAACGCCAACCCACATAATCAAGCTTAAGCTTTTGGCTCACTTCCAAAAGCCTCTGTTCAATATTGAGAAGTTCTTCATCGTCTCCGTCAAACTTGATAAATGTATATAAGAGTGTCGTTTTCTCTTCATAAATATTTTCTTCTGGGAAGAAGTCTTGGACACAAACACGTGCACCCTCTTCATCGGTATAAAATAATGCCATCGATTTCCTTCGTTTATTGGCGCAATTATACTATTATTTCAAATGACTTATTCATTCCTATTCTTTATATTGTTTATCTTCACAGAGTTATTCGAACTTTATTGGCAGAAATCCCCAACTTTACTTGCCATGATTGAAAAGATATATGCTTACTATAAAAAGAGCCCTTACCTGCTGTATGCTATGCATCCTTCTTATATCTTTAGTATCTATCTCTTTTATCTAAGTCAATACAACCTTTGGATACTTGCCATCATAGTTATCAAAAGTATCGATATCATCTTTAAAGTCATTTTAATACAAAAATATTTTGTAGATCAAAACATGAGTGATGAAGTAAAGATGATGCTCTCTCAGCCTCTGCATCCTTTTATGCTGACCATGGGTCTAATGCTTTATCCCTACCTTCTTTTCCTGGCTATATTCTAAACAGGATAAAAAATGTCCTGTTTCTACACATCTACTTTTTATTAAACTCAAATTTTCAATAAATTATGATAATTATTACTATTACTCTTGACATTGATAATAAATATCACTACTATTCTCCAAACAAAACAAAGATACTGATAACAATTATCAGTCGTAATTGGGAGATTATGAAATGAAAAAAACATTAATATCATTAGCAGTTGCTTCGGCACTTAGCACAAGTCTTTTCGCAGATGCAGAGACAGATGTCTTAAAACAACAACTTAAAGCACTTATGGAGCGTTTAGATAAACTTGAAGCACAAGACAAGGTTTATGAAGAAAAAGCAGCCGTAATGCAACAACAAAACAATGAAATTGCTGAAAAGACAGATTCTCTTCTTGAAGAAACTGCTAACTTGCAAACAGGGTTTAATTTTAATGTTGTAAATCCAGACTTCTCACACAATGGTATGGGTGCGGCTGCATCTAAGGTTTATACATCTAAGTCACCACTATCGATTGGTGGTTATGGTGAAATGTATTATGCAAGTAAAGAAGATGCAGACAATATTGGAGATATTTATCGTTTTGTACCCTACATCGGTTACCGTTTCAATGAAAACATAGTGTTGAATGTTGAGCTTGAATTTGAGCATGGTGGAGCAAAACCTGATGATGAGGAATATGGCTACGCTGTTATTGAATTTATGTACCTTGACTTTATGTTAAGTGATGCCTTCAACGTCCAAGTAGGAAACCTTTTAGTACCGATGGGACTTATAAACCTTCGTCACGAACCGACATTATTCAATACTGTGCAGCGTCCAAATGTAGAGAAATACCTTATACCTTCAACATGGAATTCAAATGGTGCCATAGCTTATGGGTCTATAGGTGAAAGTGGGTTTACTTACAATGCAGGTATTATTCAAGCCCTTGACTTGAATAATATAGATAGAGGAAGGAAAGAGCAAATACGCTCTGGGCGTAGTGGTACAGGAAAGTCTACCTTTAATAATGCTGCCTTTGTTGGTCGCTTAGACTATATTGGAATGCCAGGTCTTATGCTGGGAGCATCTACTTACTATGGCACCGCGACTCAAGGTTCTGTCTCCGGTGCAACTGCACTTATGTATGACGTACATGGTACATATGAAAACTCTGGTTTTAAATTGAAAGCACTGTATACTGCAACAAAAATTGATGATGCTGATAAAATCGCAGGAGCGACTATTGATGGTATCCCTGGTCCAGATAGGTCAACTGAAAATGCAAATGGTTATTATGTTAACCTTGAGTATGATGCTATACACCTCATTAGTGCTGATTATAAACTACCTATTTTTGTTCAGTACGACTATATCAACCCAACTGATTCAGTTGTTGACTCTAATGGTATATCTACTGTTGTTGATACAGGAGCAGAAAGTGCTACAACGACCTTTGGTGTGAACTTCTTTCCAACTGAGCAAGTTGTACTAAAAATGGATTATGCCATGACTGATTATAAAGATTCTGCAACTACAAAAGACGATCAGAACATCTTTAGTATAGGCCTTGGTTTTATTTTCTAAAACCCATTTAATTTTCAGAATCTAACAAGATGGGGTTTTCTCGTCTTGCGTTATAATTCCAAAAAAAGTATCAATATGAAATTTTTTCTACTTTTACTGATCGTATTCACTCTACATGCAAAACTACTTATCTCTCCATATGATGCAATGAAACTGCATTTTGGAGATGAGTGTGACATTGAGAAGAAAAGCCTTTTACTGACGACTAAGGAAGCCAAAGCTGTCACTCAATTAGCCAGAGTGAAACTAAAGACAAAGATATACAAAACATTTCGTGCTTCTAAAAATGGAAAACTTTTAGGGTATGGTATTCTTGTTCTGCATAAGGTTCGATCTAAGGACACCGCTGTTCTTTCTATCATCGCACCCGATGGTAGCTTGAAGACGATTGAAACAATTGCCTTTAATGAGCCTATAGAATATCTTCCTTCTCAGAGCTGGATAAAAGTACTTAATAACAAAACACTAAGTCCTTCTCTTGCAGTAGGAAAAGATATTCCATCTATTTCTGCCGCAACAATGTCAGCACGTGCTGCTACCAATGCAGCACGTATTGCTTTAAGTATTTATGACGTAAAGTTTAAAAAGTAAATCATGAAATTTCTTGTCTCAAAAGATATCCATTCTAATTCAAACTTCACCCTGCTCCTTGGCTTTTACAGCCTTATGATGCTCTTTTATTTTTTAGGTGACGTTATCTATCTTTTAAACTACTTTGGAACATCTGTGTCAAATGTCTTGTCTACGCTAAAAGGAGATCCTGATAACTTTATTGAACCGCTCAGTCTTTTAAGTCTGCTTGAGCACCTTCACATCTCTTTATTTCTGGCTATTTTAGCACTGTTTACAACGATGGCTATTGTCTTACGTATCAAACTGACGCATACACACAAGAAAATTATTATTATACTTTCCATGTCCTCTTTATTGCTCTCAGTCGTCTGCCTTGTCGGCACCTATTTTGTTCATATTGCATTTGTGTATGGGCTGATAATTTTTGAACTCTCTTGGCATCTTTTAGGTGTTTATGCTCTGAGTATTATTATCTATCAAGTTTGGATAAAAAAACCTTGATACCTAAAAAACTCTTTGGCATCTTGTTGTTCTTAGCCTTGGCACTGATCTCTGCACAGCTGCTTTCCGGTATTTGTCTTTTCATTTTCAAGTATGGACTGAGCCCTAGTGAGGTCTATCTCTACTTTGCCGGAGATGAAGAAAAATTTATTATGCCCAAAAGTATCGAGGGTCTTTTGGAAACTGCCGTCCCGCATTTTTTTGCTATCTCCACGACAATCTTCGTTTATGCACACTTTTTACTTTTCACAGCTGTCATCTCTTCCAAACAGAAGCAATTTCTTATCATAGGTCTGTTTCTAACAGCACTGATAGATATATTTTCACCCTTTGGTATTCTTTATGGGTATAAAATATTTGCCTGGCTCAAGGTGATCTCTTTTTGGAGTTTTGAGTTTTTGATGGGGATACTCTTATATACTCTCTTTGTGGCGAATTTTCAAAATAGTGAATATCAAGCTTCTGAGTAAGACGGCCCAGCTCTTCATTTTCCACTACTCTTTTATCATTCGTTACCAGTAAATAAGCCAAACCTAAACTGTCTAAGAAGCTCAAAGCCTCTAACTCCGGCATAACCGAGGCCGCCGTAGCATAGGCATCCAAGTCACTATTGCAATATTCAGTAGAGATTAGCGTGATCGAGGCAAAGGCTCTTTGAGACTGCCGAGTCTTAGGGTTTATCAAATGATTGTATTTTATATTTTTAACATAACGGCGGTAATTTCCGCTGGTAGAGATAGCACTCATCTCTTCTGCCATGACAAAGCTGGCCAAAGTATCTTCAGAAAATGGATTTTGAATAGCCATCTGACACCTATGAAAACAAAATATATCCCCGCTTAATGCGATAACACCCTCTTTTACACCCTGCTTTATCAAGACCTCTTTCGCCTTATCCACACCAAAGCCTTTTCCCATACCGCCTAAGTCGATCTTCACTCCCTCATCTGTCCATGCTTTTGTCCTGTCAAAATGAAGACCGTTAAAGTCGATTTTTGCTTTTGATAATGCATCTTTACTGGGTAAGGCTTCTGCTTCGCCAAAATGAAACAGTCCCTTAGTAATAGAACCGATAGTAATATCGAAATACCCCTGTGTATTTTCATAATACTTTTTTGAAAGAATTAAAGCGTCATAGGTATCTTTTGATAGATTAGATTCGTGCTGATCATTAAGTTGATATATCTCTGCTTGGGGATCATACGAAGAGAGTGCATTCTCAACTTTTTTAAGACGTTCAAACACCTTTTGTGACAAGGCAAGGTCTTTGTTTTTAAGACTAACAGAGACATAAGTTCCCATCAAGACTTGGGTACGTTTAGTCAGCTCTTCAGCCACAAGTATTGCATCAAAAAAATGCGCTATCAGCAGAGAAAGAAAAACTGTTTTCATTGGCCCCATCTATTCGTCAGAATAAGACTTTTGCATCTGTGCCTTTGCGGCAAGGGTCTTGACCGTAGTGGTAACATCCCTGTCGGAAATATGGTAATGTTCTTTAAGTTCATATAATGACGCTTCAATCTTTTTATGTATATCTACTCCCAGTTTGTCGATCTTATTGTCCATGATCTCAAAATGCCTTTCCTCCGCATTACCCAATTCAGAAGCAAGAATATGCAGCTCTTTTTTGGCATGCTTATATTCACCGTAGATGTCCATCAAGCGTGAAACAAGTTCATTAAGCGAGGCATAAACAGGGCGTACTTTTTGAGACTGATTGTAGGTATCTTCCATACTCTCATGAATAGTGTCAGATTTTTGCAAGAGCTGACTCGCATGCTTGTGCAGTTCTTGAAGTTTGACTTCATATTCCTGTGTAGACAAGCTAAGACTCTCACTGAGTTGTTTGGCATGATTTAAATCTTTTGACAGACTTTCTAGACTTGCGTGAAGTATTTCTTTAATCTCAAGGGCAACAAGACTCGCACTCTTTTCGTAATTTCCTTCCATTATATCAAGGCGCTTATACATAGTTTCAAGGCTACTCTTAACTTCTTTAGCCACCGTGCTATCGTTCATATTATTCAATATTGTTTGAAGTTTATTAAAATGGTCCTGTTCAGCTATACGCAAAATATCAATATGTCTATGTACGACCGTATCCAAATCAGGTATCTCTTTTTCCAAGAAAGCCTGTATCTTAATAAGTGCGTTTTCTTCTTGAACATACATCTGCTCTATCTTACCGGAGAGTATTTCCTGTTGAGAGGAGAGCTTACTAAAGACAGAGAGTTCATTCTTCAAAGCCATCTGAACTGCATCTAGCGTTTTTTCATCTGTGTTTTCAATAGTAGAAAGCTTCTCATTTAGGACAGAAAAGTATTCTTTGATATTGGAGACTAGAATAGCTAAAAGCTTCTCATGCTCTTCCTTCTCAGCCTTGGCGCTATTGATCTTAAGCTGGTACATCAGATACATCACCATATAAAAGATAAGCGAGATCAACAAAGGAAGCAAGGCGTACTGAATATCACTCTTCAGCTCGCCCCTGTCAGTAGAAAAGACAAATAAAGATATAGAAGAGATTAGCCCTACGATCAAGACAATAGGTGCGTAATTAATCTTACGACGCATTTTAAAGACAACAAGCTGACGCCAAAAAAGAAAGAGTATGATAACACCTGTTAAGGCCGTCCAGATTTCAGGCATGTATACACCTTTGTAAAAGATAGTTTATTATGCCATAAGTTTATTGCCAAGAAGCCCTTAAGTGGCTATTTTTCTCTTGGACATGTATGAATATTATAAATAAAATAGCAGGCATAGGCAATCAGCAGGACCGTAACAACCTTTAACCATACAAAAGGCAGCGTAAAGACAGAAACTGCACCAAAGACTGCAATCATACTAAATGAGAGTACCTTCGCAAAATGAGGAATACAACGTGACTTTTCCCAGTTGTACAAAACAGGGCCAAAGATTTTATTCCCTAATAACCACTGATGGCATTTTTCAGAAGACTGGGAAAAGAAAAAAGCAGCAAGGAGAATAAAGGGCGTAGTCGGTAAGAGAGGAAGAAAAACACCCAAAACACCCAAGGCAATAAAAAGAAATCCCAAGCTTATATACAGTGCTTTCTTCATTCTTTTTCGCATCTTTTCATCCTTATAAATTAGCGACATTATAGCTTTTTGTACTATGTCTTAGCTAAGAGTTTATTCTTGGCATTTATTTTAAGCAAGGCATATTTTGACTCAAGATGTAAACACCATCAACCTTGATAGATCATAATGTCTTGACTTTCATTTAAACTCCCGTATTTTATGATGGGAGTATAAAAGGAAATGGATGTGTACTGATGTGGAATAGTTTAATTTTATTAGAGAAGAAGGAGGTTTTAAAAATCATATAGTAAAAGGCTGTTATTTAAAAAGATCAAGCAAGTCTTTTTCATCCATTTTTGAAAAGCCCTGCTCTTTTCCTTCATAAATAGCTTCAGCCAGAGCTTTTTTACCCTCTTGCATCTGAACTATTTTTTCTTCAACACTGTTTTGGACGATAAGCTTATAAACAAAAACAGGTTTATCCTGTCCAATACGGTAAGCCCTGTCTGTTGCCTGATCTTGTGCAGCAGGGTTCCACCATGGGTCATAATGGATCACAACGTCCGCCTTAGTCAGGTTTAGACCTACTCCACCTGCTTTCAGGCTGATCAAAAAGATCGTGGTCTCATCTTTGTTAAACTTATCAATCTCTTCTTGTCGCTTACGCGTTGAACCCGTCAGTTTTGAATAGGAGATGCTTTTTTCTAGCATCTGCTCTTCGATGATTTCTAGCATACTGGTAAACTGTGAGAATATTAAGATCCGACGACCTTCTTCTGTGAGTTCTTCTACCAAATCCAAAAGCATATCAAGTTTGGCAGACTCTTTTACTTTTTGTGCCTCTTCAATCTTTAGTAGACGTGGGTCACAGCAGACCTGTCGAAGTTTTAACAGGGCTGCAAGTATGGATATGTGACTTTTGGCAAGGCCCATTGTCTTGATACTCTCTCTTACCGATTTTTCCATAGAAATACGGATGGTTTCATACAATTGCGCCTGATCAGACTCAAAACTGACCGAACGAATAACCTCAGTCTTCAATGGTAACTCCGTAGCCACCTTGTCCTTTGTTCGTCTTAACATAAAAGGACTAATTCTTTGGTTGAGTCTTTTTTGAGCATCAGGACTGTGCTCTTTTTCAATAGGGTTTTGATACAAGGTTTTAAACTCTTTGAGCGAACCCAAAAAGTTTGGCATCACCGTATCAAAGATAGAATGCAGTTCACCAAGATGGTTTTCCATGGGTGTTCCGCTCAGAGCCAGGGCGTACTGTGTATTAATAAGTTTAGCAGCCTTTGCTGACTCAGAACGGGCATTTTTTATCTTCTGTGCCTCATCCAGAACCAGGTAATAAAACTTCTCTTTTTTTAATATCTCCAGATCAAGACTAAGTATAGTATAGCTTGTGATTATCAGATCAAAATTATTAATATTATCTAGTATTGAGTTTCTTGAAGCCCCATAATACAGGTCAATTCTCAAGTTAGGTGTAAATTTATTTGATTCTGCCTTCCAATTTCCTAAAAGCGAGGTAGGAGCAACGATCAGTACGGGCTTGTCTAGTCGACCAGACTCCTTTTCTATCTGCAGATGCGCCAAGGTCTGAAGTGTCTTTCCAAGTCCCATATCATCTGCCAAAATACCGCCAAAACCATAACGTCTAAGAAACTGCATCCATGCCACACCCTCTTCCTGATAAGATCGAAGCGTCGCATTAAGTCCTATGGATTTATAGTCTAAGACATGTCTTGTTTTCATCTCTTCACTGAGCTTTTGTAAAACAGTGGTATCTTCTATCTTAAAGCGATCTGCAGGAAAATTCTGCAGAACCTGGGCCTCATATTTATGCAGTTTAAATCCTTCACTGTTAGGCTTATCTAAAAGCTCATAAAAGGTCTTCACAATAGGTTCTAGAAGCTTTGGAGCAAGAGAGATATAGGTATCTGTTTCTACTTCAAAACAGAGATCTTCCTTGGAATCCAGATCGATACCCTCATTCAAAAGTTTCGAGACAATAGGGAGCAAAGGCAGTTTTTGGCCATCAAGGGTAATATGCATACCTACATCAAACCAATGCGAAGTCTGTTCAACCTTTACACCGACCTTATCAATGGCATGAAAATTTAAAAAGAAGCCCTTATCCTTAATGACCTCAAATCCCAATTCCTTAAGACGCTCTAATGTCTCAAGGAGGGATTTCCATGCATTAAGGTTCTGTGCTGAAAGCCCCTCTTCTTGCTCTTTAAATCCGTAAGCCTTCAATATTTCTATAAAATAATTTTCCTGTTCTTTGTTCCTTCTTACTTTTAACCGCTGGGCAATAAAGGTCTGCGTCTGAAAAAATGGAAAAGCGTTGACCTGAAGATCATCATAAAAGAAACTTAAGGTCAGAATATAACGCTCTTTAAGCTGCTGAAGATGTATACAGGGTTTAACGACAGCATTATCGACAAGTTTTATATCCAGAGTCTGTGGCTCTTTAATATAAAGTTGAGGAATCTTAGAGGCAACTTCAAGCGCTATCTCTTCTATATCTTCTGTACGAAACTTTGGAGCCTGCTTAAGTAAATCCAGCTGCTCTTGGGTCAAGTCCGTTTTAACATGCCCAACTTCCTTATTCTTCGTATCTACATATAAGAGAGGATCAACACAAATAAGAAGACTATTCTCACCCACTTCAAGATTTAAAGAAGTACGTGTTCCTTCTTCCCTCCAAGCCAAAGAGAGTTCCCGTTCATGGGCAAAGGCCAAAGCTTTTTTATGGCCCCTTTTCCAAAAGCACCTGCCCGAAGAGACTGCTCCTTCAAGTAATAACGCACCAAGTTTTCCACTTAAAGGTACTGTCGTCTTAAGCCCTGAACTCAAGGTCTTAAAAAGAAGAACCGTCTCTTTGTCATTTCCTTTAAAATATTCAGGTGGTTTATAGGTATTAAAGACCGTATTTGCTCTAGCCCTGTTCACCTTTCCGTAACCACCTCCCTTGAGCTCTCTTGCTGTGTACAAGCTTAGCTCGATCTCCTCTGATGGGGAAAGATTCAATTCATATAAAAGAAGACTTGATTTGCTGAAGGTCTCTGTCTGTAGAGGGAAAAAAGCCGTCTGCAAACGAGAAAGCCAGTCACCTTGCTCATCTTTGTTTGGAATTTTTGCTACAAGTACCTGTTCTTGAGCAGATGCCTGATCCAAGTAGGCCAAGGCAGAGGAGATCACATGTTTGCAATTTCGTCCCTCTTCACAGGAACATTTTCCTATGATCTTCAGCCCTTCTTCTTGAGCATAAACATTGACGCTTTGCTTATAGAGTTTGGAGCCTTGCGTAGTAGAGGTGATCAACATGATATCTTTACTGAGCATACTGACACTTTTTATCTCACTGAAAGATGCTTCGTTTAGATCATATCCGCGGGAAAATACAGAAGGGTCGGCAATAAGGCGGACATCGCTGAGGCTAAAGTGAATCATACGTGGATTATACTATAATATTTTAAAGGAATTTTGATGGATAACGAACATCTATTTATTATGCTTGATGAGTGTATTGATTACGCAAAAGAGGTCTTGACCTCCTCCAAGACATTGGAGTCATTTGCCATGGTTTTAGAAACAGATAACAGTATTCGCAGTATTACCGTACAAGAGCAATACGGGGAAGAACGGTATGAAGCACTTTTAACAACCCTTAGAGATGAAGCGCAAGCTGAAATGATTACAGCCATGGCCCTGATTGCCAATGTGACGATACCTGAAAACTTTTCACCGGCTGTATCCAGCGGCATCCGTATTCATGTTGAAGAAAAAGGCTTTAAAACACAGAACAAGCTCTCTGCGCGGCTTCTATATGTGCCCTATCAGCTTTATAAGACAAAAGAAGATGATCAAATCCACATACAACTCCATGATCCCATACCCGTTGGACTCGCTTGCGAGATTTTCACATAAGATGTCATTTACTCCCGTAAAACATTTAAAGAATCCCCATCTTCAAACTATCTTCCCCCTGCTCATATCACGTCACAAGCTTTTAAGACTTTCAGAAGAGTTCGTCTTTGAAGATGGTGACTTTACCGAGGTTGTATGGAGTGAAGATCCTAACTCGAAAAGTTTTGAGCATGTAAGTGTTTTATTTCATGGGTTGGGTGGATCATTTAATTCGCATTATATTCAAAACATGACACGTGCACTCAAAGAAGCAGGCCATTTATGTGTCACGATGCATTTTCGAGGATGTGGTATGCGAAATAACAGTTCTTTACATTCGTATCATGCCGGTGAGACAAATGACGCAAAAACTTTTATTGCCCATTTAAAAGCAAGATTTCCTCAAGCCAAGCTTCATGCCGTCGGTTATTCTTTAGGGGCGAACATGTTATTAAAGCTACTGTGCACCTATGCTCATAACTCGCCCCTACATTCCGCAGTTGCCATCAGTACCCCCTTAGACCTTGCATCATGTACCGAACATTTAAATAAAGGGTTTGCTAGGGTATATCAACGGTACTTGCTTAAAGACCTCAAAGCACAACTTTTTGAAAAGTCAAAGTATCTTGATCTGGAAACATCATTGGGTCTTAGTTCCAAGCGTATCAAAGCAATAAAGACTATTTATGAGTTTGATGATATTTACACGGCAGTGGCAAATGGTTTTAAAAATGCAAAAGATTACTATAAACAGAGTAGTTCAAAACAGTTTTTAAAGTACATTCAGACCCCAACATTGATGTTGCATGCCAAAGATGATCCCTTTATGCCTTCATCTGTTTTACCCACGTCAGATGAGCTTTCGCCAATGATAAATTTTGAACTTAGTGAGCATGGTGGACATGTCGGGTTTATCGAAGGAACGCTTGCACACCCTGGTTTTTGGCTAGAAAAAAGAGTAAAAGCATTTTTTCAAGAGAACAATTAAAAAACTAACTATTCATCTCCGTGGGCAGCAGCAGCATCTAATACCTCTGCCTCTTCTGTTGCTTCGACGTTTGCTTCAATTTCAGCTTGCGTTTCAAGAGGGTGCAGTACAAGGCTCCAGGCTTTTACACCTTTTAAAAGCATTGAATCTATCTTTCTAAACCATTCTTGTTTATTGTCTTCATTCTCAAAAAGATACAATTTATCATTATGAATATACCAAAACTCTGGATCACTGATGACAAGATCACCTTCGACTAATTCATAAGCACAAAAACCGCTAAACTCTGGAATATATGCTGTAGGGTTTGCTTTAAACATTTGCATATTTGACTCAGACTCAAAGTTCCAGTTTACATTATCATATGTATATACATACGTCTTATCTGCTTGTACTGCTTTAAAGGACACATGATAAGCAACAGGATCATATCCGTTCAGTGCCGTATTATTAACACTCATAACCTGCGCCGGTTCAGCTATTTTTGCACATCCCCAAAAGCTTAAAAAAATCATGATAGTTAGTGTTATCTTAGTCATATTCATAAATATACTCTTCCTTTATTTTCGTAAGGTGCAATTATACCAATCTTATTTATAATTCCGCCATGACAAATACAAATACCATTAACGGTCTCTTCCACATACCAGATGAGGGAAGTTTCCTTAAAAAACTCATTCTCGGCTATCCTACAGTTTATAATCCTGACGTCGTTCTTGCCTTTAAAGCACTTCAAGAAGTGCACCCCAACCTAGAACTTATTCATAAAGATCATTATTTTTCTCTTTCTTTACCTACACAGTCTCCGGGTCTTTCGCTTGAGGCGATGCTTATTACTACTGAAGATAAAGATGAAAAGCTCTTTAGCATCTATCACCGACTTCACTTTGATGAGAAGATGTATCCGCAGGGACCACGTGTCATTGAAGCCGATGCTTTTTTACGTTTGAGTGCTGTACTTGTAAACGTTCCTATCAAAAACCGTCTTGAAGGCTTAACAAGTCTACTAAATTATCAGGTTCAAGAAGCCCTTAATATAGAGATTACCATGCTTAGTTTAGCTGACAGTGACACACAAATAGTTGAAGAGAATGTTCTTCCATTTATCAATAATACTATAGGCCGTTACATGCTGGCAAGTCAACTTGATGATGCCCAATATATACGTCCTATGGGCAGTGATGACCTAAGCCGTTTGGTTTCGGGATATTGCGATATACCACTTGTGAATGTAGGCACAGGCGTAGAAAGACTTGATGATTTTTCTCTTGATGTTATCAAGTCTGAAGATATTTTCATACCGCAGTATGCATCTTCGACGCTGTGCCTTATGCTTTTACTCATTGAGAAAAAGACAGCATCTGCTATGTTAGAGAGTGGAAGTTTTAAGACAGTAAAAGAGTTTTTACTTGATAATGCAAAGCTTTATAATTTAAAAGATATCACAGCAGAAGGTGAGACACTGGGTAACTTTCAGCAACTCACCAATGACTAGACTTACATCATAAATAAAAAGTAGTAAATACCGACACCTTGTGCAATGGTCACAAAGATACCTACGATTAAGATTCTCGCGATCTTTTTATGTTTTTGTCCTGTTCCCACCTTTAAAGTCCCTGCTCTGTATCCTTTAACTGATGAGATAAGCTGATAAGACCAGAGGTTAAAGGTTGCAATTGCAATCAGAATATGTATGATTAAAAAAGTAATGAAAAATGTATAATCAACAGGACTGTTCTTTATATACTCACGAAAACCGCCTTCTAAACGCATTCCTGTTTCAAAGATAACAACAAAAATAAGCGTAAATACAAAGATAGCTGCTTGTGAGTATAAATGCTTTTTAATGTCGCCTTTTACGGCAAAACGAATAGAAAAGAAAAGCAAAAACGGGAGTAAGAAAAAGAAAACTCCGACAATATCTAAGTACATAGGTGCACGTGTGCCCATAAAACCTGGTTCAAAAAACACAATAATCCTTGAATCGGGTGGTTGTAAAATTTCTTGATCCACCCATATATAGTTGTGAAATCATACCCAAACTACCTAAGTTTTTTTTGAGGATTTATCATAGCCAAAGAGTTTAAATGCGTCTTTCATGTACTATTGTGTTAATATAAGCCTATGCAAACAAAGATAAACACAATCATCAATGAAGTTGAAAAAATCATCAAAGGTAAAAAGCAAAAGGTTCAGCTTTCCTTGTGTGCCTTTTTGGCTAATGGGCATATTCTTATTGAAGACCTTCCCGGCGTCGGTAAGACCTCTTTAGCTAAGGTTTTCAGTCGTGTCTTGGGTTTAGAGTATTCTCGTGTACAGTTCACCTCTGATCTTCTACCCAGTGATATCCTGGGCCTAAACTATTTTGATACCAAAAACTCCACTTTCCAATTTAGGCCCGGGCCTATCTTTTCTCAGTTCTTACTTGCCGATGAGATCAACCGTGCTACCCCGAAAACCCAATCTGCTCTACTTGAAGCAATGGAAGAACATCAGGTCAGTATAGATTCAAAGACGATGGCCCTGCCGTATCCTTTTTTTGTGATGGCAACAAAAAATCCTTTTGAAGAAGTCGGAACCTTTGAACTACCAAGTTCCCAACTTGATCGCTTTGCGATCTCTTTTTCCTTAGGATACCCTGACAAGGCAGCTGAAAGGAGTATCTTGCGTCTAAGTACTTCTTTACAACTCAATGAACTTAAAAGTATTGATATCGATAGTATCAATGCTCTAAGGGAAGCGGTAAAAACAGTACACCTGTCAGATGCTCTTTTAGATTACCTCCAAGAAATTCTGGCTTTTACACGAGATAGCGGTCTTTATATAAGCGGTCTTTCGACGCGAGGTGCCATTGCACTAAGCAGACTTTCTAAAGCCTGGGCATTAATACAGGGAAGGGAGTATGTCATACCCTCTGACATAGCGTTCCTACTTCCCTTTGTAACCGCGCATCGACTAAAATCCAAAGAAGGGTTTAAAACACCTAAAGAGATTTCAGATGAGATACTTACACACCTTCATCCTGATACTTAAAGGTATAGATACCCGGCCTACAAAGTATTTTATCTTCTTAGTCTTGAGTATTGTCGGTCTATTTTTTCTTGCCTATATGCATAATTATAATATTGTCTATCTGATGATGTTTTTTATTTTTTCACTCGCCAGTGCATCCAGCATAATCGGCCGACTTAACCTTTATGAGATAGAGGCATCTGTACTTACTTCTCAAGACTTTTTTGCCAATAAACGCAATAACTACACCCTTAATATCTACAACCCAAATCAGGAAAAAGACTGTTTTTCTCTTGAATGCAGTAATAACGACTCTTCTGCCTTGATCCATGAACTTCCGGCAGGACAGAGTAAAAGTATTAATCTAAGCCTTCTATCCCAAAAGCGAGGAACCGACGTACTTCCTCCCTTAAAACTCGGTAGCCATTTTCCCCTGCCCCACGAACTTCTTTTCAGATACCTTCCTCTGACGTATGAAATCATTATTTTCCCAGAGCCTAAAGGAGAGAGCCTAGACAGTTTTTCCAGTAAACACCTATATTTCGTAGGCGAATATGATGACTTTGAAGGCATCCGTTCTTACAGACCCGGTGAATCACTCAGTCTAATATATTGGCCTTCTCTTGCCAAAGGCGGAACACTTATGTCCAAGGAATTCAGCCTCTTAGAAAAGAGCAGGCATCTTCATTTTGATTTCATTAAAGCAGCGGACAATGATGAGGACAGACTCTCTCAACTGTGCTTATGGGCTCTGGAGTGTAAACAAAAAAATATAAGTTATACCATCTATTTTCCCTATATCTCACTCAATTCAAAATCTAGGAGTCATCATGAAATTCTTAAATTTCTTGCCCTCTACTAGGTTAAATTCTCAGCAGCTTCTTGACATTGCACTTGTCCTGTCTTTGCTCCCGCATCTGTTCATCCTTAAGCTACCGATGTTGATTTATCTTTTTCTTGGGATAGTCTTTATTCTCAGGAAAAAAAACTCTACTGTAATTATTATCACATTTACTCTTTTGGGAATTATTACCATAGGACTGAGCTTTTTTTCAGAATATAATTTTTCAAGTTTTTCCCGACTGCTTGTCTTTATATCTATACTGATTTCTTTACTGGTATACGCTGTCATCTTGCAAAGACTCACAGGCAAGGCCAATATTTATCTTCTTATCTCGCCTGCAATGTTAATGATCCTCTCCTTTTTCTTTTATAACTCAATAGGCATGCTCTTTTATGCTCTTTTTACCCTATTTTGTTTTACCCTTTTACTCCTTTATGAACGTATGCAGAGTTCTTTTAAAAATGCTCTGCGTATCAATACACTTTTGTATCTATTTTCACTGCCTATTGTCTTGCTTTTATTTCTAGTCTTCCCTCGTATCTCTTATAAAAATTCTGATTTTGGATTTAAAGGTGAAGAGATTAAAAGAACAGGACATGACGGTACTATGTACATAGACTCTAATGCTCTTTTGGTACCTTCATCCAAAATTGTAATGGAAGTGAGTTTTAAAGGCAAGGTTCCCCCTGCAAAGTATCTATACTTTAGAGGGTCTACGCTTTATATTGCTAAACAAAAACAGTGGATACACGGCGAACCTGTTCCTAAGAACAGGCCAAGAGTCTTTGATGTTAATAATACAATTGATTATCATGTCAAACTCTATCCTCATAAAAAGCGTTTTATATATATGCTGGACCTGCCCTTAATTATTCCACAGGAGAGTTCACTCGATGGTGACTATATTACCAAGTCCAAACTTCCTATAATAGAAACATATACGTATGATGCACGTTCCTCACTTGCGTATAAAACTCAAACTGCTGATAGAAAAACACTATTAAAAGCATTGCAGGTCAATGAACAGCGCAATCCTAAAATCTATTCAAAACTGAAAGAAAGCATTGATACTAATCAATATGATTATATTAAAGCACAAAAACTTCTTAATTTCTTTACTTCTTTGGACCTTTCATATTCTTTAAGACCTAAGGCTATAGACCTAAACCATCCCTTGGATTCTTTTTTATTGGATACTAAGGTCGGTTATTGCGTCCACTTTGCATCTTCCTTTGCTTTGAGTGCACGGATGATTGGCATTCCTTCGCGCATAGTCACAGGGTACAAGGCTGACAGAAAGAATGCGATTGAGAATTACTTAGTCATAACGGAAGCAGATGCCCATGCCTGGGTTGAACTCTATCTAAAAGACAGAGGTTGGGTAAGGTTTGAGCCCACATCCACAGCACAGCACTTTATTCTTTCACACGATAGAGGACTGTCAAATTCATATTCACAGACTTCTGAATTGGGAAGATTACTTAAAAAAGTCAACCTCTACTATATGTACACACGCCATATCATTACTACCTGGGTCTTACATTATGATAGGGCTAAACAGATGACCTTGTTAAAAGCGATACTTTCAAACACCCTGTTTTTACTTAAATTCATATTTTCTATTTTGGGGTTTATTCTTTTATGTGTCTTTATCTTCGTGCTCTTGCAAAAAAAGCAATGCGATGATTTAATTTTATATGAGATGCAAAGCCTGCTAAAATTACTTAAACAAGATGGTTTTAGTCGAAAAAAGAGTGAGACTATGTTTGACTTTCTAAAGAAAATTGAGGGCAAAGGTAAAAGATATGAGAGGATTGAAGAAATAAACAGACTCTATCATAAAGCGCGTTACGGTAAAACGGAAGAAGGACCCACCCTCTTAAAAGAGAAGATCCGAGCCTTTAAACATTCTATTCAGAACGGCTAGTCACTTCTACAAGATGATATCCGAATTGTGTTTGAACAACATGGACAACACCTACTGCCTCATGAAAGCACACTTTATCAAACTCCGGTACCATTTGACCAGGAGAAAACTCACCTAACTCTCCACCTTGTGCTTTTGAAGGACATGAAGAGTTTTCTTGTGCTGCTTCACCAAAATCCTTTCCTGCTTCGATATCAGCCTTTAATGCTAAACATTTTTCTTCACTATCAACTAAGATATGACGTGCGCTTGCTCTTGCCATTGTTTTTCCTTGAATTTTATTTCCAAGATTATACAATAACTTTTTTAAGCAGGTTATTGTTCAACTTAAAGGAGACCTTATTGAGTAAAATGTATGTTTGGTAAAACTATGATTTTTAGTTTTCTAAAGAAACTTTTTGCCTTGCAAAACCGCCTTGGCTAGTTTTCTAAAGAAACTTTTTGCCTTGCAAAACCGCCTTGGCTAGTTTTCTAAAGAAACTTTTTGCCTTGCAAAACCGCCTTGGCTAGTTTTAGGCTATAATACAAGAAATTTCATTTATGGATAAAGACATGAGTCTTATTACGACACTTAAATCACCAATAAAAATATTTGTACACTCCACAATAAATCCCTTTGTCTTCAAGATATCAGAGCAACCTATGCGTTTTCAAGAACTGATGCATGCCAATAAGATCTATAATGACGGTATGAACCTTGAATATAACATGACAGGTTTTCGTGTTCGCTTAGCCCGGGTCTATCTTGTATTCACGTTGCTGGTTCTTTTAATTGTCATACCGCCTTCAGCCATCTTTCACTCACTATTAGCAAAGATTGACTGTCATGCACTTATAATCTTATCCATCATTTCTACAATCTTACTGTTCTCCACTTTTGCTCTGTTTAAGTCATGGCTTATTGAACAGGTATCAAAACAAATAATTAATGAAGCGTGGAAAAACCACTTTCCCCATTTTGATTATTTTAAGAATACCCAACAGGTGTCACATATCTATGCCGAAGCCTTAGAAGAAGGTATAAAGAACAAAGATTTGCAGCGCTACATCATCACCAAACTAGTCAGTGGAGAGTAAGTGAAAGAGCAGTTTTTAAAAAATAGCTCAAGTTTAAATCGAAGACACATCATTTTATACTATCTACCTACTTTGATTTTAAGCCTCAAAAATATGAGAGACCCTTTGATTAAATAAGGTCTATAACACCAGATAATATGGATGTCTCTAGTAAAAAACCACTTTACTTAGGCTTATCATAAGAATATTAATATTATGGGAAAGACAGCCGACATAACGAAAGAGCTTGATGATATTTTTAATATGAATACAGAGTCTTTAGCCATCTTTTGCGACTATAATCTCATTAATATTAATCAGCGCGTAGAAAAAGACTTACAAGAAGTTACAGACTTGATACATACCTATGATATAGTCTCACTAAAAAGGTAGAAAAGCCATTGAACAGATTGAAGATCCGATCTTGTATCAGGCTATGCAGATCTTGGTACAAAAATTAAACCTATTTACCGATTTTTTCTGATATCTCTACCATTTGAGCTTCACTCAGATCAGCAATCTTTCCCTTCATTAAAGCACTCATCGGACCGCCATAACTTCCATTTAAATAACCTTTCAGTGCTGAAAGAATTTCAGCCTTACTCATTTTAGAAATCACTTTACTTCTGCCTAATGCCCTCAGTTCACCATTTTCACCATGACACTTGACGCAAGACTGGTAAGCATCAGCCATTACAACGGTGTTAAAGCTAAAAAGTATTACGGCCATTATCATCATTTTCACTGTTTAGGTCCTTTTATATAATATTTCATATTTTTGTATAGTATCAAAAGTAACTTTATTTACCTATCTCTTGTGCAATACTTATTATATCACTCTCATTCAGATCTGCAACAAAACCCATCATTATAGTCTTGTAGGAACCTTCTTTTGTACCATTTTTATAGGCATGTAAGGCAAAGACAATATCTTCTTTTGACATTTCACCGATCAGGACACTGGCACCCAATGCCTTTTTCATCCCCTTATCTCCATGACAGCCGTTGCATTTTTTAAGGGTATACACATCTGCAAAAGAGATCGAACAAAAGAACATACAAATTAAAACCACTCTTTTCATAAAAGATTCCCTTTGATTAATATAGTTAATTCTACTGGGTTTTGTATTAATCTTAACAAAAAAGTGTCTCTTATGAAAGTTAAAAAAGTATTGAAATGAATTTTAAGGATAAAGAAGAGGGAAACAGACCTTATAAAGGCCCGTTAAAAGAACGAATTATTTACCGATTGTTTGAGCAAAAGCTTCTAGTTCTTCGTTACTGTATTTTTTAACCATGTTTTTCATAATTGTACCTTCAGTACCAGCTTTGAATGCTAAAAGTTTAGCAGCAATATCAGCGTGAGACATGTCAGCTACTACCATTGATTTGTTCATGGCTTTTTTTGACCAGTCTGCACCGTGACAGCCAGTACAACTAGCAGCATTAACAGCAGCAGAAGCAGCAGTAACAAGACCTAAAGTAGCGATAGATGCGATTATAATTTTTTTCATACGTATTTCTCCTAATTTTGAATGCTCAATTGTATAGATTTTTACATTAATTTTACTTGATATTGGATGGTTTTTTTTAAATATACTTAATATTGTGATATAAAAATATAATAATAGATTGTTTTTACTATAAATTCAACAAAGTATACAAAGATGAAAATCATTGAAAGCAGAGCAATATACCTCAATTTTACAAAATGATATATCCACAGGCTCATACTAATATTATCTAAGAAAGATGAGCTATTCGTGCAAAAATATTTGTTTAATATCGATAAAATTTAAAATTATCACTTATTAGAAAAAGCTTATGTCCATATAATAGGAAATATCCAAAAAAATACTCGTAAATACTTTTTTCAGAAACAAAAAGACGAGTCCTCAAATGAGTAACTAAAAGGACTCTTGGTTTTAGTTAGGATTTGAAGTGCCATACTTAGAATGGATCTTCCAACCGAAGTCATTCTCAGCATTGTTATGCGGGCCAGATTTGCCAGGTGCATAATCGTCACCATTTCCCCACCCATTGTCTCGATGGAGTGATGATGAATTACATTTTCTATCTTTATATGCTTCAGCTTGTGACGTTAACGTACCCAAAGCTATCACTACTGGAGCCATATATGTTTTCTTTAGTAACTGGCGTCTAGATGTGTCACATACTTCACTTTTTTCAATACTCTTCATCAATTACTCCTCTAAACTTATATTTATCGTATAATTGTATCATAATAGTTAACAAAAAGTAAACAAATATATATTTATAAATATTAAAAAATATTTGTATAAGCTATAATACAATAAATTATATTTAAAAGATTCATACAATGAAGGCATTTGGACACACTATTTTTTTAGATTATCTTTCTGTTAAACCCACTCAAGCCATTAAAAAACCTCCAATACTTAATCTGTGTAATTATAATAAACCCTTTATTCCTTATGATAATGTAATAAAATATCAACAAAATCAAGGCCGTGAAGTTTTTTTATCCACAAGTCATTCTTTTGATAGCAATATTGATACTCAAATGTGGAGCTTTAGTATTGTAGATGTTGTCACATTCATTTGGAAGAAAGGAAGTTCTACTATTTATTATCTTAGTGATGAGAGTGCGAGTATCAATCTGCTTGAATACTGGTTTTTACACACCCTGCTTCCCATCTATTTTACTATTGAAGGAAAATATGAACTTATCCATGCCGGTGGGATTGAGATAGACTCGCATCCCGTTCTCTTTGTCGCCCCCTCTTATGGAGGGAAATCAACATTAACAGACTATTTCATTCAAAAAGGCCATACTATGGTCAGTGATGACAGGGTCGGCCTATTTGAAGATAACAATCAGATCATGTGTGTCTCTTCATATGACTATCACAGACCCTACAGGAAGATGGAAGACCTTGGTATTAAAGTCAGTAATTTCATGCTGGAGAGCAAGGGCTTACATAAGATTTATGTTCTTGAGGGTGCTGATCCAAAAAGTATAATATCCTTTGAAAAATTACAGGGTATAGAAAAGTTCAAAGCATTACAATATAATTTTGACTTCACACTTCCATTAAACAAAGCTCGTTCTTTTGAATTAATTGCTAAAATTGCTTCAAAAGTTGAAATTTACCGTGTTGAAATTCCTTGGGACCTTAATCGTTTAGAAGAAGTATATAATGCCATATGCAAACATTCCACTGATAAAGAAGAGATATGTATCTAGATAAAAAAATAACCTTTCCACCACACATTATGCTTCAGTCATTTGATGATGAGGCTATACTGCTTGATATACGTACACAAGAACATTTTGGACTTGATAGCATTGCTAGCCTCTTTTTAATGCACCTTCAAAACAATAAAAATCCCAAAGAAATTTTCACACTTATCTTAAATGAGTATGATGTATCAGAAGAGCAGTTACATACAGATATAACTGCTCTTTTAGACTCACTCTTAAAATATGGCTTAATCGAAGTCTCTTGAGAACACTTACTAATGAATTCAAACTACTACTGGAGACTTCTCAGGTATCTCCCTCAATGCAGACTATCTTGGACCTGCTTAAAGAAAAAATACACACAGACAAACTTTTTTCATTGGCTCAGGCAAATGGGACGCTGCCCTTATTATGTAGATACCTGCAAGAACTCCAAGAAGTCTCTTTCCATAAAGACTTTAGTGATGAGAACCTACATATTAAAAGTATCAACTTTTATATGTCAGCACAACTTCTACAGCTTGTCTTTCTACTTAAGGCAAAAGAGATAGAGATCATTCCTATCAAGGGACCCTTATTATCTCAGCATGCATATAAAGATATTACTCTTCGTCCTTTTAGTGATTTGGACATACTTGTGCAAGAAAAAGATCTTATGGAGGTCACTAGTACCCTGCTTTCTTTAGGCTATGAATGTCAAATGGATATCAATGCTTTTACTCACCCTTATATCTTAAAAAAGTTTACTGACATCTCTTTTGTTCATCCCCAATCTCAGCTTATTGTAGAACTTCATTGGAAATTACTTAAAACGGCTTCTTCCATACTCGCTGACACTACTGCCCTTTTTCAAAACTGTATAAGCATACCCTTTCAAAACACACACCTAAACTCATTAGCTCTGGAAGAAGAATTCTTATATCTATGTATTCACGCATCAAAACATCGATGGGAACGTATAGAATGGATGAACGATATTAATTACTTATTTGAGCAACATCAACACCAGTACAACTGGGACAAGCTTTTGAAGATGGCGAAGGACGAGAATGCTTTAAGTTCTTATCTCTTGGGAATATTGATCTTAAACAAGCTGTATAAACGTACCATAGGTCATTCCCTTACTAGCGAACTGAGTCAAAACAAAAAGATCAAGAAGGTTTATTTAAAAGTAATTGAACTTCATATGAACGATTATATATTACAAGAAAAAAAGTCAGGAATTCGCTGGATGGAAGTTTTCTTTGCCATCAGGCTTGAAGACAGTTTCTTCAAAAAACTATTTATATTTAAGAGTGTGTTCTTTCCTTTGCACATCACTGACATACTTTTAATGCCAAGTCTGCCAAAAAAATTAAGGTTTTTGTATTATCTCAAACCCCTACAGCGTCGGTTCAAAAAAGAACCTTCCTAAGCACTGATCACTCATCTGCAAAATCATGCACCACTTTCTTGACATAGTCTGTATCGGAAAAAAGGTCGATAAGCTTAGAATCAAAATGGCTCCGCTTATGCGCATGCACTAATTCAAAGTTTTTTTCTTCAAATTAAAAGCCTTTTAGCACAGCCCTCGCAATCGCATGTACCTCTTCGTCATCATCTACAATAGTGACCTTTTTTAAGATCAATATTATTAAAAATATTATGATTTATACTATCGTTTTTTTCAAAACTCTATCAATAAACGCATAGACTGAAAAAAAGACCTTTTCTTTTCCTTCACCTAAAACAATCACATGACGAGAAAATTCAAAACTTTCTAGCGTCTTATCTTCTGATGAGACCTTTTCCAAAATCTTTTGTGCACTTTCAGGTTTAACAACGGTATCCTTATCTCCTTGGATAATAAATATCGGTGCGGTCACTAAGCTTAAGGATTCTTGACACTCATTCATCAACAAACGCAACTGCTCAAGTGATTTTATATAATTGCGTCTATAGTTAAACAGCGGAAATTCAGGCTCAGATTCAACATATTCTAAACCTGTATTGAATACCGAAAGGAAATCATTAAGCTTATTCAAGGTTGGTACAACATAATTTACACGGATATCTTGAAGTTCCAAAGCTGCATTAATGACAACAAGCCCATCAACCTTGTTGAGCTTGCGCGCTGTCGCCAGGATCGCTAAAAGCCCGCCTGTTGAAAAACCTGCCACAAAAAGTTTTTTATTTACCTGACGCATCGCAGCAAAACCACGATTAAAACTGTCATACCACTCTTCCCAAGTACTATCGCGTAAGTCTTCACTTACTGTTCCATGTCCTTTTAACCTTACCCCATATACATTTATACCTTTTGCATATAAAAAATGTGCTAACTCCTTAATCTCCGAAGGTGAAGATTTATACCCATGAGAGAGGACTATTCCCGTGGTAAACTCAGGATTATAAAGAATAAAAGGTGCCCCAATATCCTTAGGCTTGGACAAACTTACCGAATAACTTCGATTATAGTCTTGTGTGTACACCTTTTGGTCTTTGTTATAGACAATATAAAAAACTTCATTTTTTATTTCATGTGAGCTTTTAGCTAAATTATTCTTAACACTCTGACTTACATTGGGAAACAAAGAGACTTCGTTCAAGATAACACGTAACGTATTTTGTACACGAATAGTATGAAAATCATGCTCATCTTCGTACACACTTCTATTAATCTTGTATAGGTCATCCTCCACAGGGACTAAAACATGTTGCGCAAGCGCTAGACTTAATGTACTTTCAAACCAGGGATCGGCTTCATCTATCAAAAGTTTATACAGTTCATCTGTGATACTGTGATGAACATGATAGGTCTTCAATCCTACCACATCTCTTGCTGCAATAAAGATAGCTCTTTTAAGCTCATACTTGCCTATAAATTCTTCTTGATAATACTCTATGACCAAAGAAAAGATATGATCAAAGTTGATCAATATATTTTTATAGACCGCGTCCATAAACTGCATAGTAAGGTCATGCCGGCAATATTCAATAAGTTCATTATCTGAAATATTTGTACATTCCATATCCTGACACTTCATCTCTTCTTTTGCATGATATAGATACTCGGCAATATCAATTGGCTTGTCAAAACGAATATGTATCTCCGAGTTCAGCAAAAGGTTTCCCTCTATCTCAAGTTCTTCTCTAATACGCTCATCGATCTTTTCTACAAATTTATCACCTATGCTCATCAAAGGGTTAAGCCCCGGTCGAATAGGTGTGTAGGTAATGTTGACCGGAACAACCACTGTATTTCTATAAGAGGTGCGTTCCTCAGGTTTTATGAAATATTTTTCACGCATCTGTGCCACTTTAATAATATCACCGGCTCTTTGGGCTCTACTATATTCCAATTTTAGGAGTTCAGCCCGCATAGCTAGAACGGCCGAACCGGTGTGAACACTGTCTTTACCATCTAAAAAGTCTAAGACAAACTCTCCATTTTTTATTATCTTCTTGTTTTTTACCATAGCCCCTTCAGGATAAATGATCCAATTTTCTCTTCCTGTCATCAGATCACCCAAGATGATCTCATTTCGATGCTCATGGTTTGTAGCTAATGTACCTACCTTGTTTAAGAATTTTCCAAAATATCCCACAAAAATAGAATGATCAGCCAGGGAACGTACACCCATGTCTGAATTAGAAAAAATAATATAAGGCATAACAAAGGTCTCAAAGCGCGTAAAATGATTGGCGACAAAAAGTGTTGGAGAATCATGAAGAAGATGTTTTTTTCCATGAAGATGTATGTTGGTGTCCAATATAGACTCTACCATATGTATAATATAATTACTGGAATTATAAAGAATATTACCCATCTATCACTTCCTTAATCAGGGTGAAGTGACACCCTCTATTTACGCTGTATATATTCTTTCATGCTAAACTCATCTACAGCAATTGCCTCGATCTTCACCTCGACTGCTTGTATGATTAGCGTATGTTCTTCTTCATTAATGATACCCAATTGTAAGGCATCATCATATAAACTGCTTGAACCTTTTTGAAGTTTACCCGCTTTGACCGCCAGCTTAACCTTATGCGCTATGCTGTCCGCTTTACGTGACAACTTAAAAGCATGTTCCAAACGGCCTAAAGCTTCTTTTTCATTTGCAGGGATATAGATACCTTCTGTGAGTCTTTCTCGCTCCTGAGTATCTGTTGTTATCTTTAACGCTAAGGATTTTGAATATCTATCTGCAGGTGCCTTTGAAAGAGAATTTAAGCGCATGTACCAGGTAATAGGGTAAGCAAAGATCAAACCAACAACAGACCGGTCTATATTATTACTAATCTCTTCAAAAGCGATTTGGATCTGATTGAGAGCATAGTCTCCCATCCACTGAACATAGATCCTATCTTCAGACTTTTCACCCTCTGCTTCAAACCGTTTCAACGTCGCAGTCAGTAAATACATCCAGGATAAGATGTCTCCAAATCGCGCTGTTATTTTCTCTTTTTGTTTCAAACCACCACCATAATAACCCATTACAAAATCAGTTAAAAAAGAAAATGTAGCTGATGACCAGACCAGTTTTCTTTCATACTTTCTAATCAATGATGACCTTGGCGAATAATGAAGATAACCTCGGGTTACACTCAACAAGAGCATTCGTATCATATTTCGCAGCGTGAAACCAATGTGTTTAAAGAAATTCTCATCAAAGGCTTTCACATCTCCTTCTTCTAAGGCCTGGATCTCTTTATAGGCATAAGGGTGACACCGTATGACGCCCTGTCCAAACTGAATAAGCGTGCGGGTCATAATATTAGCACCTTCGACTGTAATGGCGACTGGCGCACCGAAATAAGCATGGGCAATGAGGTTCTTCTCACCCAATGATATTGCAGCTCCCCCCAAGATATCCATGGAATAATTGATAATATCTCTAAATTTTTCAGTTGAATGGTACTTCATCACGGCATTAATGACAGCAGGTTTTTTTCCCTCATCAATCGCACCGATTGTAAATTTTCTGGATGCATCCAGCATATACGTGAAGCCTGCTATCTTAGCAAGTTCTGTTTCTATCCCTTCAAATTTGGCAATAGAGATACCAAACTGCTCACGAACCTGAGCATAAGCACCCGACACCCTCGCTCCAAGCTTTGCACCCCCAGTACTCGTTGAAGGCAGAGAGATTCCCCGTCCAACAGCCAAAGACTCCATCAACATCATCCACCCTTCTCCAATACCCTTTTCACCTCCGATAATATCATCAATGCCAATAATCACATCTTTTCCGTTAATTGGTGAATTGATAAAAGGAACGCCAAGAGGATCATGACGTCGACCTTGCTTAACACCTTTTATTGTAGATTTCACAAGCGCACAACATATACCAAGGTCTACTCCTTTACCCAAAATATCATCAGGATCTCTAAGAGTAAAGGCCAAACCAATAACGGTAGCTATAGCACCTAAAGTGATATAACGTTTTTCAAACTGTATTTTTATCTTGGTCTCGCCTTTGGCATCTTTATAGACTTCGCCATAGGAGCGTATAGATGTCGCGTCTGAACCTGCAAGCGGTTCCGTTAGAGCAAAACAAGGGATATCAGTTCCATCAGCCAAACGAGGCAGATAATACTCTTTTTGCGCGTCTGTCCCGTAATGTAAAAGAAGTTCAGCAGGCCCAAGTGAATTTGGCACCATCGTTGTAATGGCTAAGACCTGAGACCGCGAAGCCATTTTTTGAATGACAGCAGAATGTCCCAAGGCCGAAAAGCCAAGACCCCCATAAGATTTTGGGATGATCATGCCAAAAAACTTCTCATCTTTAAGATATTGCCAGACCTCGTTTGAAAGATCTCTGTCTTGAAACACCTTCCAATCATCTGTCATCTCGCAAACGGTGTCCACTTTGGATTCTAAAAACTCTTTTTCCTCAGGTGACAAAGAGGGATACGTCTCTTTAAAAATAGTGTTAAAGTTTGGCTTACCTGAAAAGAACTCCCCATCCACCCAGATCGTACCCGCTCTTAATGCCGTCTTCTCCGTCTGCGATATACTCGGCATCAGATGAAGTTTATTTATCAGTCCTACCAAATGGGAGCTAATGAGGTTCTTACGTATTTCAGGTGTTAAAAGTATGACATTGACGGGGATATAGATAAGCCAGAATAGTATTCCGGGAGAACATCCCAAAAAGATTATTACAGCCAGAAGTCCAGCCCAATAAACGGCCTTTGTTCCCAAATACCACATCCCTACAAGTGCAATTGATAAAACAATAAGTAAATATTCCATTTCTTATCCTTTAATAAAATGTCTTTTCATTCTTCGCCATATCCACTAAAAGTTTGGCCGGTTCAAAACGGAGTCCATGATGTTTTTCCAAAGACCGCAGTGAAATAACAATACTTTTGATACCTATTGAATCAGCATACTTAAGTAATCCACCTCTAAAAGGAGGAAAACCTGTTCCCATTATCATCGCCATATCCAAATACTGGGCATTTTCTACGACGCCCTCTTGCAAACACATCGCAGCCTCATTTATCATTATCAGCATAGCCCTGTCTATAATCTCTTTTTCATCAAATTGACGCTTTGAAAAGACCAAATTTTTGACTGCATCATTGACAACACGGTCTTTTGAAGAGTGAATATAAAAGCCCTTACCGGACTTTTTACCCAAAAGCTCCATCTGCTGATAGACTCGGTCTAAGATAGACGAGACCTTCATTCTTTCTCCGTAAGCATCTTCTAAGACCTTAGCCACCTTATAGCCGACATCAAGCCCCACTTCATCAGCTAAGACAAATGGCCCCATCGGCATACCAAAATCTAAGATTACTTTGTCAATGCGCTCATAGTCAGCACCCTCTTCAAACATCCTTACAGCCTCATTAATATAAGGAAGCAAGATACGATTCACCAAGAACCCTTCACAATCACCGACAACAATAGGTGTCTTTCCAGCTTCTTTGGCAAGTGAGACTATCGTTGCAATCGTCTTGCTGGATGTTTTCTTACCAGGTATTATCTCTACAAGTGGCATTCTAGCAACAGGGTTAAAAAAGTGCATACCGATAAAACGATCCGGATGCTGCATCTTTTCACTTAGCATGGAGATAGAAAGCGAAGAGGTATTAGACGCGATAATAGCCTTTTCATCCATTTTCTCTTCAAGTTGGGCATAGAGTTCTTGTTTAGCCTCCGTGTTCTCAACAATGGCTTCAAGGGCGAGGTCACAATGTTCAAACCCATTAAACTCAGTCGTATAAGAGATATGCGCCATCTTCATGCCGACTTCTTCTTTAGTCAAACGGTGACGCATGATAAAACCCGCATAGACCTTATAGATGTTTTTCATCGCCTCTGCAGCTTGTTCATATCGACGTAACTTCATGCGCACCAGTTTATCAATCTTTGAAAACTGAAACACTATCCCTGAGCCCATCACACCGGTTCCGATAACATTAATCATATTAATTGGTATGGGATTGACTTTTCGTTTAACACCCATCTCTTTTTTGAGCGCTTCCGAGCTATAAAAAAGTCCAATCAGATTTTTGCTAATATCCGTTACAGCAAGCTTGCAAAAGGCTCTTGCCTCAAGTTCCAAGCCCTCTTCTACCTCTTTATTTTGTGTCTTTTCAAAAAGGTCTAAAATAGCCAAAGCAGCTGGATACTTTCCTTTTGTCTTGGACATAACGTTTTTACGTGCATAAGAAAAGACTACTGAAGGTAGAAACCTGTCAAGTAGACTTCCTTCTTGGCGTTTTACCAATATCTTCTTAGCATCATTCAAGATCAGCTCTATAAAGGCTTTTTCTTTAAACTCAAGGTAGCCTTGCGGTACACAGGCATCAACTATTCCCAATTTCTCTGCTTTTTTACCATTTAGTATTTTACCCCCAAGGATAAGCTCTAGTGCCTTGGATAGCCCTGTCAAGCGTTTTAAACGCTGTGTTCCGCCAAACCCTGGCAAGACGCCGAGGTTTACCTCAGGCAGTCCTATTTTTGTCTTTACGTTTTCAGTAGCGAGTCGGTAATCACAACATAAGGCCAATTCCAACCCTCCACCTAAACAGGCTCCGTCAATAACGGCCAAAGTTGGGTACGGTAGAACAGAAAACTTTGACAGAATCTGCTGTCCTTCTCTGACCAACGTGTAAGCTTCATCTTCATCCCTTAAAGATTCAATCTGAGATATATCTGCGCCTGCAATAAAAATCCCCTCTTTAGCAGAAGTGATCTTCAGTAATTTAATATCTTTAGCAATCTTAAGTTCATCCAGTTTTGTATCAAGGTCTTTGAGGACTTCAGATGAAAGGATGTTTACGTTGGAGCCTTCTAAATCTAAACACAGTGTCGCAATTCCATCGTCAAGATTAAAGTCAAATGTTTTCATTACTCTACCTCCAAAATCAATGATGCACCCTGTCCACCACCAATGCACAAAGTTGCCAAACCTCTGTTCTTACCACGACGACGAAGTTCTTTAAGTGTATGTATAACTAAACGCGTTCCCGTCATCCCTACCGGATGGCCTAGGGCGACTGCGCCTCCGTTGACATTTAAAATACTTTCATCAATTTTACCCAGAGCTGTTGTCCTGTTCAGATGCTCTTTCGCATACGAAGCAGAGTCAAAGGCGCGAATATTAGCCAGAACTTGCACCGCAAAGGCTTCATTCATCTCTATAAGATCAATCTCTTTCATAATGAGTTTGTGTTGGGCAAAAAGTTTTGCCGTTGCATAGGCAGGGCCCATTCCCATACGCTTTGGCTCTAACCCCGCATAAGCATACTGACTAAGATAGCCTAAAGGTATAATGCCCATTTTCTTGGCCTTGCTCTCACTCATTAATACAACCGCTCCTGCCGCATCAGATATCTGAGAAGAGTTCCCTGCCGTAACTGTTCCGTTTTTTCTGTCAAAGAAGGGACGAAGCTTTCCAAGGGCTTTCATGTTTTGACCGTATCGTACTCCGTCATCATCTTCCATAATCTTCCCCTCTTTAAGGTCATAAACCACTGGGGATATCTCATCTTTAAAAACACCTGCTTTAATCGCAGCTTCGGCTTTTTTATGACTGTACATTGCGAAGATGTCTTGTTCTTCTCTTCCTATACCAAAGTCTTGGGCTAAGATCTCTGCCGTCGAACCCATCATAAGACCAGATACAGGGTCTCTAAGCCCTTGCATAAGACCAACAATGGGCTTTAGATATCGCGGTCTGAAATGACTAAGGGTATAAAGTTTTTCAGAAATACTCTTTGCCTTAAACAGCGCCGCAAAAAGTTCCGTCATCTTTTCTCCATACATCAAAGGAACATTTGACATGGACTCCACCCCACCGCATAAGTATAATTCACCCTCACCCGCTATGATCTTAGATGCTGCCGAAGTAATCGATTCCATACCTGAAGCACAATTTCTGTGCACAGTTGAGGCGATAGTTGAATCAGGAAAACCTGCTTCCAGTGCAATAACCCTAGCAACATTGGCTGCATGGCCAGGCTGAGACACGTTGCCCATAATAATCTCATCATAATCTTTCAAGGGCAACCCAACACGCAAAGCCAATTCCTGAACAATATGCGCACCAAGCTTTTCAGCCTGAATATTTTTAAATTTCCCGCCTGCCTTGGCAACAGGTGTACGAAGACCGTCAATAATCGCTATTCGCTCTTTCATAATTCATCCTTTACATCGCTATAAAAACTCTCAATTTCATTAAGGTATATTTCTTCTACCTTTTGGCGAGAGACCTTCATCGAAGGCGTCAAAACCCCACTTTCTATACTAATATGATCACTAACAATGTGAAACTTTTGTACCTGTTCCCATGGGTTAAGTCTTTCATTTACTTTTTTAATAATTTTCATCACTATAGCCTGTACCCTTCTGTGCGACACCAGCTCTTCAAAACTCAAATCATCCAGCTTCTTTCGTTTTGCAAAGGCCTCCAATAAGATTTCATCCATAAAGATTAATGCACAGACAAAAGGCCTGTTGTCCGCTATCACCACAGCATAATCTATCCATTTGTTCGCCGTAATCTTCTGTTCCATAGCAATAGCAGAAACATATTTCCCCGTAGAGGTCTTAAAAAGCTCTTTTTTCCTCGAAACAAGTGTGATGTAGCCTTCTTCATCAATTTGGGCAAGGTCTCCTGTATGGAACCATCCCTCTTCATCAATGACCTCTTTTGTTTTCTCATTTTGTTTATGATAGCCCAACATCACGCTATCACCTCGGGTCAAAAGTTCCGAATCTGCAGCAAGTTTCACTTCAGAATGAGCAAAGGTCTTCCCGCAAGTACCCACCTTATTGTTTTGCGGTGTGTTCACGCTGATTACAGGAGACGTCTCAGTTAGACCGTATCCTTGATACAGGGGAAGACCGATATTATAAAAGAACCTGTACACCGGCATCGAAAGTGGCGCACCGCCTGTTATCAAATATTTTAACTCTCCGCCTAAGGCATCAAGCAGTTTTCTATAGACGGTCTTGGCAAAGAATTTATCCAAGAAATTGTGATAATTGGTATTGGGATCCTTCTGATTAGCCCTGTAAAGTGCAGCCGAAGCTATCAGCCATTTAATTCCCTTAGCCGAAGCTGCATTTTCATGCATCTTTGTATAGATCTTATCCAATAGACGTGGGACTACTGTCATCACATCTGGCTTTAACTCTTTCAAAAGAGTGGGAACATTTTTTACATCATCTGCAAAAAAGACTGAAATACCTGAACTTAAATAATACGACATAACCATACGCTCAAATATATGGGCCAAGGGAAGAAAGCTAAGAGCCTTATAGTCAGGTTTCAACGCTATACATTGGCGGGTGTCCTTTATCTGAGTAATAAGATTCTTATGCGATAGTTCTACTCCCTTAGGCAGACCGGTTGAGCCACTTGTATAAATGATTGTCGCCAAATCGTTTTCTTTAATATCTGGTCTGTCATAGCCTATGTTATCTGACAAGAACATTTCAAATTCATAAATATTATTTCCATCTGCTTGAACATCTTTTACCAAAACTATATTCATCTTATCAAGATAGGTTTGTAATTGATCATATTTCTCTTGAGAAGCGATATAGACGTATTTAATCTCAGCATCTTCAAGTTCAAAATTTAGATTTTCTGATGAAATATTGGAAAAAATTGGGACGGAAACGGCACCTAAAGATTGAAGTGCGTAATCAACAATGAGCCAAAAAGGCGACGGGTCTGAGATAATAGCTACCGATGTACCCTGCTGCACTCCCTTTTCATGGAGTGCAGTTGCTAAACGACGGACCTTCTCAACGAAGTCTGATGAAGAAAGACTAATCCAATGACCCTCTTGTAAATAATTTAAAAAACTTTCATTACTGATCTCAGTATCTATATAATCAACAATTTCAGCAAGCGTCTTACAGTCAAACATATCCACTCCTTAGATTGTCTATCCTAATACATTATATTATTATTTAAACATCATTTAACTTTTTTTAATATTGTATTATTAATTGATTTTTTTTCTTAAGGTATTATTATGATTAGTAATATTATAACCCCTGTTAAAGCGTAGAAATGAGATCAAGAAAAAGATAACATCACCTGCTACCAAACTACTTTTAAAAAAAACAGTGTAAAATTATCTTTATATTTACACACAGGATTTTTTGTGATTGAAGCACCCAATTTTTATGCTGTCATCATTGGTACTGAAATACTAGACCGCCGCAGAGAGGATAAGCATTTTGATTATCTTACCAAGGCACTTTCAGCCAAAGGGTTTAAACTCTTTGCTTCTTTTATCATCAAAGATGATGTTAACCTGATAGAAAACACCTACACGCTTATAAAAAATGACCCGAAGGCAATGATGTTTAGTTTTGGCGGTATTGGTTCTACACCTGATGATCTAACCCGTCAACTCAGTGCCAATATCTTTGCGGATGGAAAGCTTTACCGTCATCCCCAGTTTGAAAAAGACATCATTGCCCGTCTTGGCGAACGTGCTTATCCCCATCCTATTAAAATGTCTGATCTACCTAAAGATGCTGAACTTCTTTTCAATCCGATCAATAATATGTCTGGATTTCATTTACAAAAGAAATTTTTCTTTATGCCCGGTTTTCCGGAAATGGCACAACCGATGATGGATCAGATTGTTGCTAACTATCTCCCAAATGCCAGATCCATACATACAAGAGCCTTTCTTGCGCAATGCGGCGAAGGCAAGATTCAGTCCCTGATGTTTGATCTGCCTAAAGAGATCGAACTCTCTTCTTTGCCGATGATGAATGATGGAAATCCGCGTGTCGAGTTCAATCTAAGCTCCATGGATGAAGGCCTATTAGAAATTCACTTTAAGATTTTCACGGACTTTTTAGACAGGTCAGATATAGGATACACCCTGCTATGAGGTTTTCGCTCTTCTTTTTAGCCTTTCTAGGTGTGATGGCTCTGCTAAACTTTTACATCTATAAGCGTTTTCTTAAAAAACTGCATTCACCTTTTAACAAGCATGCCTATCTCATTCCTTCTATTTTGATGCTTGGTGAGATATGCTTCGCCATTGAAGCGATTATCCATATATTTAGAGGTTCTCCTACACTTTATTTTCTCTTGTCTACCTCCATAGGCATCACCTTCTTATTTTTTGTTATAGCTCTGCTTTATGACCTTAACCTGTCTTTGTTCAAGCATATCCCGTTTCAACAAAGTCGACGAAAGTTCATCAAAATTGTTTTTGACACGACTATGCTCATCCTAGCTATCAGCTACCTATTTAGAGGGATTAGCGGAGGTTTGTCCAAACCTATATTAAATACTATTAATGTTGATATTAATGGTTTTGAACATGATGAATACATTATCATGCAGCTCAGTGATGTACATGTCGGACGAACCATACAAAAAGCCTTTGTGCACGATCTTGTGCTCAGGACCAATGCTGAAAACCCCAACATCGTTGTTATTACTGGTGACCTTATAGATTATGATATCAATGCGATAAAAGAAGACCTTGCACCCTTAAAAGAGATCACTGCCCCAACCTATTTTATCTTAGGTAATCATGAGTATTTCCACGGTGCCGCAGAGACGATAGAATATATCAAAAGTCTTGGCATCCAGGTCTTGTTAAACGAAAACCTGATCATTAAGGACAAAGGTATTTCCTATAATCTTGTCGGTCTGACTGATATCATAGGAGAACGTTTCGGTGAGTATCCTATGGATATCGAGAAGGCCTATGCGAAAATAGACCCAATGATACCGACGATTGTTCTAGCACATCAGCCAAAAAGTATCTTACGTCTTAAAGAACACCCCTGCGATCTCATGCTCAGTGGTCATACCCATGGGGGACAAATCTTTCCATTTGGTCTGCTTGTCATGGTTGATCAGCCTTATCTTGCTGGTCTGTACCAGCATAATTCCAAACAGCAGATCTTTGTCAGTCGGGGAGCCGGATATTGGGGACCGCCTATTCGTATACTCGCACCCAGTGAGATTTCAAAAATTGTTATCAGGGGCTGATCATCAAAACTTTACTGCTATTCATCCTTGGCTCTGTTCTTCATGCGCAGATTATAGATCGACCGATTATCTTTGATAAAGAGCGTATCAGTTTAACTAAGCAGTACATCAAAGAACATTACGGACTTAACGTAAATACGATTGATATCCAAGCACGTATCATCGTTATCCATTGGACAGCACTTAATGACCTTGAGCGTTCAATAGAACGTTTCATGCAGCCACGTCTTCCTTCTGACAGGCCCGACATCCAAAAAGCCTCTGCTCTTAATGTTTCAAGCCATTTCATGGTGGACACTGACGGTACAATTTACAGACTGATGGATGAGACAAAGATGGCAAGGCATGTTATAGGACTTAACTACAGTGCAATTGGAATAGAGAATGTTGGCGGCGAAAGTAATATAGACAACCTAACGCATGCCCAACTTGCAGCAAACGTCTACCTCATTGGCCATCTTACGAAGAAGTATCGCTCTATCGATTATCTGATTGGTCATTATGAATATAAAAAATTCAGTGACAACCTCCTTTGGCTGGAACAGGACAAAGACTACAGAACTCTCAAATACGATCCTGGTATTAGGTTCATGACTGCCTTGAGGGAACATTTTCCAAACCTCAAACCTACGCAACAAGAAAAACCGTGATATCCAATCCCTTACTGTATCTTCTGTTCCTATCTTCTCTGGCTGCTGTGGCTTTATACCTTTCAAGAAAAGAGTTCAAGCTACTTAAATATATACCACCTATTGTACTTTTATATATGTGCATCATGCTATTGAGTTCTTGGGGACTTTTTGAAAAGAATACGGGGATCTCACAAACCTATTCCACACTAAAAAGCAACCTTCTTCCGGCTATGCTTTTTTTAATGCTTCTACCAAACAAAATATCCTATCTTCTTAAGCTTGGGCCAAAAATGTTTTTGAGTTTTTTCTTGGCCAGTTTTAGTCTTTTTATCTCTTTTGTTCTAAGTTTTTTCCTCTTTTGCAGTTCTTCTTTTGATATAGAAGTCTTTGCCCCACTTGCAGGATCATGGATGGGCGGCACAGCCAATATGTTAGCTGTCTCTTCTGCCATCAACGCCAGCGAAACCTCCCTTGGTATCACCATGCTTATAGATTCAGTTGACTACAGTCTATGGGTTATGTTCTTACTTATACTCGTACCCTTTGCCTCCGTCTTTAACCGTTTTACAAAGGCTACTGATCCTGTTGAAGATGTTGCTTTAGAAAACTATTGTGCCTTGCACTTCTCTTATCGTGCTTATAGTTGGTTGATTTTTTCAGCTTTGGCAATTTCGCTGGGTGCTCAGATCAGCGCCAATTTCTTGTCCCAACTATTTTTCGGCTCTGTGACAACATGGTCAGTTATTTTAGCCACACTGGCTGGCATACTGTTCTCTTTTTCACCACTGTCAAAGATCAAAGGCCTTCAGGCAACTGCAAACAGCATGCTTTATCTTCTTATAGCATTGATTTCTTCGCGCGCAGATATTCACTTTGGCCTTGAACTTCTCTCCTACCTGTTTATCGGTCTGAGCATCCTACTGATACATGCCCTCTTGATGCTGGTCTTTGCAAAACTTTTCAAACTGGATCTTTTTAGTATTTCAGTAGCTTCTTTGTCCAACATTGGAGGAATTGCCTCCGCACCTATACTTTCTGCAGCTTATTCGCAAAGCCTTGTGGGTGTGGGAGTCTTAATGGCCAGCTTAGGATATATTATCGGTACCTTTGTCGCTCTTTTTCTCAACGAGGTCTTTAAATGGCTTGTATAAGAATAACAGGCTTTGAGGTATCAGAGCTCAGTATAGCACTAAAAAAGCCTTTTATTACAGCTTTACGGCGTGTTGAGTGTGTAAATGATATCATCATCAAAGTCCATACAAACTCAGTCCATGTAGGTTATGGTGAAGCCTGTGCAGTGACTGCGATAACGGGAACAACAAATGAAAGTCTGATGAGAGACCTGAAAGAAACACTTTTTTCTCTCTTAATCAACACACAAATCGATGAGGAGCTTATCTTCAAAAAGCTCTATGCCTGCAAAGTCTCATCCGAAGCAAAGGCCTGTATTGACATAGCCCTATTTGATATTCTTGCCAAACAGTCTGCGCAAAGCCTTCATAAATACCTCAATGCTTCTTCCTCGTCCCTTCAAACCGATCTTACCATTTCCGTCAATGAACCTTTACTTATGAAAGATGATGCGAACAAAGCACAAGAGATGGGATTTAGATCCTTAAAGATAAAACTGGATCACGACATACAAAAGAATATTCAAAGACTTCACTGCATTAACGAAGTTATCCTCCCCACTACCACACTTCGACTCGATCCCAATCAAGCCCTTGATCTGCAAGGATGTCTTAAGATGCTCAGCCATATCAATATTAAAAATATCGAGTGTATAGAACAACCTTTTAAGGCACAAGACATCGCTTCAATGAAGCAGTTAAAAAAGAAAAGTATTGTCCCTGTATTGGCAGATGAGTCTCTGTTTAATCTGCAAGATGCGCACATGCTTTTAAATGATGAAGCCATTGATTTGCTTAATATAAAGTTGATGAAATGTGGGGGGATTTATGAAGGCCGCGCCATGGCTAAACTGGCTAGAAACTTCAAAAAGGACTGTATGATCGGTTCTATGCTTGAGGGACCCATCAGCCTCCTGGCTGCGGCCAGCCTTGGTTTATCTCAAGACAATATCATTATGGCAGATTTGGATTCCCCCTTGTATTTGAAAGCGCACCCTCTTTTACTACCCTTTAACCTCAAAAATGACACCATCAATCTTGATAAAAAACACGGGCTAGGTATTGACAAGATTATGCAAGAACTTAAATACTTCCCATCTCGCTAGTATTTTTAAAAACCTCAATAAGCATGGTTTCAAACTCTTTCTTGTCTATCTTATTATTTTCAATAAAGTTATCAATCAAATCTGTATCAAAGCTCTCAACTGCCAAAGCAATGGAATATAATTCACCTAAAAAACCGGTCTTGTCAAACAAGGCATCATAAATAGCCTCTTCCACATGGAACTCGCTAACCACATCTTTTAAAGGAATATGCATGAGTGTATCCATCAAAGACAAGATACCGACGAAATAGGCTTCACTGAGTTGTGTCTGAGAAGAGCTTTGTTTTATCATCTTCATCAGGTTAACCATAATATCGGTACGCTGTTTAACCATTAGAATAAGCGGGTTTTGAAACCGCGTATTAGAACTAAAGTTTTTTGAATACAACAGAAGCATCAGCCACTGAACAAGAGCATTTCTGCCTAAAAGAGTAATAACCTGATGCACTGATGAAATGCGGGACCTAAAATGGAAGGCCCCTGAATTGATAAACTGAAGGAGTTGGAGTGTGATAGAAGGATTTTTTTCAAATTCCTGCACAATCTCAGAGATAGAAGCACCGGACTGAATAGTGTTACATAGTTTAAAAAGGGTTAGATGGTTACCATCTAACTTCTTGTCCTTGATGATCTTAGGTTTCGCAAAGAAATAACCCTGATAAGCATCACAGCCTGCTTTTTTATATCTTAAAAAAGTCTCTTCATCTTCGACTTTTGAGGCAATAAAGGAGATTTTTGACGCTTTAAACTCATGTATAAAAGCGTTTAAAAACTCGTTTTCAAAGCTACTTGTATCGATCTTCACACAAGAGATAAAGGGCAGTATCTCTTTAAGAATAGGCATTTTTCTATACGAATCAAGGTCCATACTAAATCTGTAATTTTTTTTGTGAAGACGTTCAATCCTTTCTATAGAGCTTTTATCCAAGGGACTGATCGCAGTTAATTCAAATACGAAGGTATCTGATGGAATAGATTCAATAAAATCATGCCGTAAAAAAGAGTCATCCACATTAATAAAAGCAATGTGTTCACCAACAATATTTTTAAGACCTGATTGATTAAGGACATTAACAAGTACAGAGGCCGTTGCATGACGCGGGTTGTCAATATTTGTGTCAAATTCATTGGATCTGTACAGGAGTTCATAACCCATGATAGAGTCATTATTATCCAAGATAGCTTGCCGTGCAAGGTAAAAGTGTTCTGTCATTTTCTATCCATTATTTTAACAATATTTAATAATAGTAAAAATGCAATATATTTAAGCTTAAGGGCCAGCTACTTTAGTAAGAATTAGGTAAACATAAGATAAAAATTAGATCACCTTATATGTACTTAACTAAAAAACAAGAGACTACTGAAGACTTTTCCACTCTTTTACACAATAATCTCTAGCCATTTCTTCCACTTGGGGGGTCTTTTTAATGTCAAGCTTTAGCATTTTAAAATCCCATTGGCACTTTTTTGCTATATTGCCTTGATTGATTTCTCTGGAGAATGAGAGATTTATACCTATGCTCTCAGCCGCATCTTTGATCACTTTTTCTTCCTGCTGAGTCGGAGCAGCGAACACAAGACCTGAACCTAGTAAAACCAATATAATCAAATACTTCATAGTCAACCTTAACTTGAGTTCACTAATTATAATATTTTCATTATAAAAAAAAATTTAAAACAAAGATGGAGTTAATGGCACCTTAGAGGAGTTGTATTAGCAGTCATTTTATGTCCATGTTGATCTGCATAAACTGCTCATAAAGAAAGTTTCTGGCTTCTACTACAAAGCTTGTCCACATCTTATTGTTTTGATCTTTCCTCGATAAGCATTATGACAATATCCAGTAGATTATTATGCGTTGGACCCGTAATAATAAGTTCTTTCGTCTGTGCAAAAAAGCCATTAGAATTAAAAGTATCAAGATAATCTTGTGCATTAATATCATGCTTTCTTGCATAAGCCTGACTGTTTGTGTCAATAATGGCGCCTGCTGCCTGCGAATTTCCATCTATACCGTCCGTAGCCGCACTTAAAAAAGTGAGATCTATGTCTGCATCTAGCTCCTTTAAAACAGACAAACATAGATGTTGATTACGTCCTCCCTTGCCTTCACTTTTAGGCAAGACCCTAGCCTTGCCACCAAATATATAACAATGTCTCTTACCCTTATGCTGCTTTGCATAGGCAAGAAGTTCCTTGGCCAGGTTATCGCAATCTCCTTGGAGTGGCCTGTTCATAACCGTACTATAAATACCTTTAGTTTCTAATATCTGTTTTGCTTTTTCAAGAACAAGCCCATTTGAGCCTAGAATAAAATGCTTGATATTTGCTTCCGGCATATCAGGTGTTTCTTCATGCGAACCAGCTTCTCCTTCTTTAAGAAAAACTTGAATACTTTGAGGAAGTTGTTCAAAAATCCTATATTCTTTAAGATAACTGACCGCATCATAAAAATTCGTATTATCGCAATATAAAGGCGCCGATCCAATAGAGTGTAAGTCATCTCCAATGACATCAGAAAGCACCAAAACCAGACCTGTCGCCTTCGTTTTTTTAGCAAGCTTTCCTCCTTTGACCTGGGAGATATGTTTTCTAACACAATTCATTTTTTCAATAGGCATGCCATTATCAAGCATAATTGAAGTAGCTTCTTGAAACTCTTTCAAAGAAATACCCTTTTCAGGCCATTCAACCATAGCAGAGTTTCCCCCTGAAAGAAGGTAGATAAAAAGGTCATCCTCGCCAAGTGTTGACATAACGGTCTGTAAAGATTTAGCTGCCTGAACGCTTTTTTGAGATGGCAGGGGATGTGTACTTTTAAAATACAAGCAGTTTTCAAATTTGTCCGTGCAATCATATGAACCGATAATCAGAGTCTGTGAAATATAAGATCTTAAAAGGGCATGCATAGCTTTAGCCATAGGTATGACAGCCTTACCGGAGCCCAATAGATATATTTTTTTATATTTATCTAAATTATATTGTTGGTCTGAAACAATTAAGGTATGTCCTTTTAGTTGACACCTTTGTTCAATCAGTTTTTGCGGTGATATCTCTTCAATAAGGGCATCGAAGCTCGTATAAAGTAGGCTCTTGTTAGACATCAATATGCTCTTTTAAAGGTTTATTCTTCTCCATCAGGATAGAACGACTGACCTTACACCTCTTTGTGAACTTTGCCATAGACAAGACCGGCTTTAAACTGCCATTATTGTCATCCAAAAATGTGCCGTATAAATCAATAAAGATTCTTGTTTTTTCTTTAATCATGTCAATCAGTATATCGCATGATAAAACAATAAATAATCACTTTATGCTTATATTTTAGCCATATTCTTTTTATTCGCAGAAAATAGTAAAATAATATCTTTAGCGTGAATCTGTTTAGGAACTTCCACTGATAGAACCAAGTCTAAGTTGTTAAAACCTTGTTCCCAGTTCAACACTTAAAAAACGGCCATTATCAGGAATGCTGACAACAGCACCACCTCGTGAGTACGTTCTTATATCTTCATCAAAAAGGTTTCCGATTTTAAAACGAATATCAAAATCTTTGTAATCTTTTTTCAGCCATGAGATATCAACTCTATTCCAACTGTCTATCGCTTCAAAGCTATTAGGATCACTCACATGCTTGGCATTGACAGTCACAACACTGCTATCGGGTAGGACTTGACGGACACTAAGATATCCAAGAAAGTTATACGACCCCGGAACACTCTGTTTTACACCCGTGATAGCGTGGCGTTCTTCGGTATCGGAATAACTTACAGCAAGGTCTATTGTAGTGTGCTTTGAAGCCATAATTACTCCATGCCAATCAATTCCCTTAAAAATCTTGTCATCAGATGAATTGAACGCATAACTCGTACCTATAAAACCACTGTCACTGACCTCTTTAAAGTCAGAATGTTCCGCATAATATAAAGAGAGTGAATGCGACCAGATTTCATAGGTATGGCTATAAATAAACTCGTAATTATTCACAAACTCTGGTTTAAGGTCATCATTACCTACAAAATCAGCAATTTGAAGTTCCCAAGTACTTGGTGCTAAAAAACCTCGACTATAAGCAAGTTTAAGAGAAGCGTTTTCAACAGGACGATAGATCAAAGCCAGTTCCGGTAAAAACTCTGTTGTTGACCTAAAGGAATACTTCTCTAACCGGCCGCCTGCCTGAACTATGAAGGAATCATACAAACGATAATCTATCTTCGAAAAAACGGACCCGTTCGTGTAACTTCTATCCGAATCAACCGAATACGTGTCAAAATTATCCGTAAATTCAAGACCTGAAACAATGGATAGCTCATCAGAGGGAATATAACTTACACGATACTCCGCGCCATAAGCCTTCCCTCCATATTCCAAGAACTCGTTGCCATCAGGTGCTCTGTAAGGAAGGCCATCATATATTCCATGCCACCTGCCTTCTGAATCAATATAATACACACGTAAGAGTCCATCAATATCATCTACGAGACGGTGCGTATGTTTTGCCTGTACCGACCTATGCTCAATATTGTAATAACTCTCATCATTATTAAAGTCTGTTCCAAAGGCACTGTCCGGCCAGACTATCCGGGCATCACTGTATTGTGCCCGGATAGAAAAAGAATCAGACTCCAATTTGGCAGAGGCTTTAACAGAATTAATGGTGTTATACCCATCAGCTACCCCGGTGATTCCGGTATTAGTCGGAGGAATGCCATTAATAAAGGTAAAATCTAGATCATCACCTTCTGAATACTGAACCCCTGAACTTAAAGAAAGGTACATATCATCTATTTTTTTACCATAAGAGAGATAGGCTCCGACCTCACCCACCGTCGAGCCGTTTGCACTAAGCGTGATTCCCTCATCTGCATTTTTGCTGATGATGTTAACTACACCTGAAAAAGCACCGCTTCCGTACAATACAGATTTAGGGCCTAAGATAACTTCCATACGTTTGATATCTTTCATCTCAATGGGTGCTGCGCCGTTAAAAATATTAAAGTTATCACCCTTCATCGTCATCGCCTGACCATCCACCATTAACAGTAGTTTAGAGTCAGTAACCGCTTCTCCACGTACGACAATACGCTCAAGGTACCATGTTCTGTCCATATGAATACCCGGTACCATCGTCAAAGCTTCTGCTATGCTCATATAACCACTTTCTTGAATGTCTTCTTGTGTTATAACATAGACCGAGGCAGCGACATCTTCCATCTCCTGCACTCTTTTTCCAGCAGTCTCGATTTTAACATGTAAGAGTTCTTCAAGACTCATCCTATGAATATCATCCAGTGTAAGGGCAGTATTTTTAAATTCTACAGCGAGAGCGTTGGTACAAAGTATCGTAAACATGCTTGCGATGACAACATATTTGATATTCATATTTCACTCTTTTTCCTGTTTAAGATATTATCAGTATAGAGTAATACATTTAAAATTATATAAAATAATAAAAACTAACAGTTAAAATTTCTAACCCAAAACTAATTAAGTCTAAGCTTTTATTTTCTTCATTATCGTCCTACAGAGTTTTTCAAGTGTCAAAACAACAGACCCGATGAAAAGACCCGTTAACAGTTCAGCTAATAGGCTAGGTAAAGATTCCAAAACATCATGTATCAAATGCACATTATGCATAAAAATACCACCTGCTACTAAAATCATGGCCAAGGTTCCCACAACAGTCAAAACTCTAATGACCTTTGGTAAGGCCGAGACCAAGATATTGCCTATACCCTTAAGTAAACTGTTCTTTCCACCTGAAACCTCTATCATCTTATAGCCTACATCGTCCATTCTTACCAAGAGTGCCACAAAACCGTAGACACCTACTGTTGCCAACAAGGCCACAAATGAGACAACGAGTATCTGTATTGGAAGACTTTTTTCAAGAACTGTACCCAAGGCAATGACAATGATCTCAATAGAAAGAATAAAGTCCGTCAAAATTGCAGATTTAACTTTTTTTACCTCATATTCCAGAAACTCTTTTTCGCTCAAGGCTTGCAACTGTTCTTTCTTATCCTCATGCGGAAAAAAATATTCAAATATCTTTTCAGAACCCTCAAAAGCCAGGTAAAGACCGCCTATCATTAAAATAGGTATGATGCTCCATGAAGCAAAAGCACTTAACAAAAATGCGATAGGCAATATAATTAATTTATTTCTCAATGAACCCTTTGTTATAGCCCATAAAACAGGAAGTTCACGTGTAGCAGAAAAACCCGACGCCTTCTGTGCGCCAACAGCGAGATCATCACCCAAAACACCTGCTGTTTTTTTAGCAGCAACCTTACTCATCATTGCTGCATCATCCAAGAGCATTGTGATATCATCAAATACCGCGAAAAAACCTACTGACATACTACACTTCCTTATCAACAAAGATTCAGCAGGTATTTTATCAGACTTTAGACTCACCTCAGCTTTTTAGTGGCTTGTATAACTTTAGCGTCAATTATTATCAAAATCAGCCTATACAAAAAAATAGCATTAAGTACATGCCAAAGTGAATGTGTTCCAACGGATATAAGCTCACAAACTAAAAAATCTACACTGCGCAGACTTATAGAAACAAGAAAAATAAGTATGGCTAAGACAAAATCTTTCAGAAAAATACTTTTTTTCATAATTGCTACCATCAAAAACAGATACAACAACGCCGGGATATAAGCAATGGATCCATTTAACGCATTAGGGTCAATAGTTATAGAAAAAATGTAGTTAACGACTACAAAAGAAAGGACAAAGACAAAAGAATATAAGAAGTCCCACCTAAATATATTGCGCGCAAAAAAGTAAAGATACAGGTGCATAAAAATAGTTATGGGGATCACATCCGCCATTTCAGCCCAGCTACTTGCAAAAGTGTGCCACATAAAACTTCCTATTGCAATGGCGAAGAGTATTATGGTGAGCAATAAAGGAGACAAGAATTCTTTACCTTTTAAACCGGATCGATAAAGGTACATAAAAGCAAGATAAGCAAAAAGTATAAAAAAAACATTAGAAAGTGCATTAACAGGTTCCGCCCAAAAGCCAGGATCTAAACGTTCACAATAATCAAATTGACGCATTACAAGCCTTTTTTCCAAGTATAACAGACTAAGGATACCGTTTCGAAACAAAAGCTATTTAAGAGTACTACTAACATATAATCTTGGTATTACGAAATCGCTTTTCATAAATATAATACAAATTAAAACTATACGTATTGATAACCTTATTAAAGAGAACAATAAAACTCAATTCAAAGGTTTTAAATAAATCTAATAAAAATCCAAGCTAATGCGGTTTAATCCCTTCTGTATACTGCTTAAACCCATGTTTAGTCTTGTAAACAAGCACTCAAAATAATGCCAATGATTAATAAACAACCATTTTGTAATAAACTTTTCCTATAATCTGATGTACAATAACTTTACTACTTAAAGGACGTATCATGGTCTCAATTAAAAAAAATGGTCAAAAAGCGTGGGTCACTTTTACATTTTCTCCCAAAGAGGATGTAAATAATGTAGTTGTTTCAGGTGAATGGAACGAATGGAAAGACGAGCCGATGAAGCAGAAAAAAAGCGGTGACTTTTACATTACTAAAGTATTTAAATCGGGTGAGTGTTTTCAATTTGGATACAAGGTTAATGGACAAGGTTGGACAATTGAAGACGAGTGTGCCTGTGTACCCTCACCTTTTGCAAGTCAAAATTCTTTGTTAGAACTTTAAAAACCACATATTCAAAGATAGCCAATATAGTATTTAGGCTATCACAGCGTCACATATTATCTTACATATCAGGAACGTAAATGAAAGCAGTTGTTATGGCAGGTGGGTTCGGTACAAGAATACAACCACTAACGAACTCTCGACCAAAACCAATGTTACCTATCATCAATAAACCGATGATGGAACATACTATGATGACCCTTAAAGATTTAGGGATTACCGAATTTATTGTTTTGCTTTACTTCAAGCCGGAAATTATCCAAGATTATTTTGGGGATGGAAGTGATTTTGGGATCAAGATCACTTATGTGGTCCCTGATGACGATTATGGAACGGCAGGGGCCGTCAAACTTGCACAAGAATATATTGGAGATGATAACTTTATCATTATCAGTGGTGACCTTGTAACGGACTTTGACTTCCAAAAGATCTTCGATTATCATGCTCAAAAGAAATCAAAGCTTACTATTACACTGACGTCTGTTGACAACCCTTTAGAGTTTGGTGTTGTTATCGCTAATGAAGAAGGGAAAATAGAAAAGTTTCTTGAAAAACCAAGCTGGGGTGAAGTCTTCAGTGACACAATCAACACCGGTATTTATATCATAGAACCTGAGATTTTGGACTTTATTCCGAAAAATGAAAATTTTGACTTTGCTAAAGACCTTTTTCCTAGACTGATGCGTGAGGATATAGACCTCATGGCTGGGTATGCTGAAGGCTACTGGCGAGATGTCGGTAACCCTGAGAGTTATAGAGATGTATACGATGACATCCTTACAGGCAAGGTCAACCTAAAGATAAGCGGTACTAAAACAACCTTTCCTGATGGCGTCTTATACAGTGAAGCCGACTACAAATTAGACAAGAGTATAGAGATCATCGGAACCGTTGTACTTGGAAAAGATGTCGTACTTGAAAAAGGCGTAACACTTAAAAATGTTGTCATTGGCAATAATGTTCACGTCGGCGTAAACTCAAAGATACGTAATTCTGTTATTTGGGAAAATGTAAACATTGGTAAAAAAGCCATGCTTGACAGCTGTGTTATCTGTAATAACAATGTCATTGGCAAAAATGTTACCGTTAAAGCCGGAATGATCTTAGCAGAAGGCTGTGAAGTAGGACAGCTTGTCACTATTGAAAAAGATGTCACGATCTGGGCTGACAAAGTTATAGAAGATGCTTCGATTGTCAATAACAGTCTAATATTAGGAAGCCGATATAAAAATTCTATCTTTGAAAACGGCAGAGTTATAGGAAAGTCTAATGTTGAGCTTTCGTGTGAAATGGCAACAAAGCTTGCAGAAGCTTTTGGTGCACAGCTTCCAGTGGGCTCAATCGTTCTTGTATCACGCGACTACCAAAAAAGTTCACGTATGCTTAAACGTGCATTTCTTGGCGGTTTGCTCTCAGCAGGCATAGATGTCATAGACTACAGTGATATACCTTCGGCAATCTTACGGTGTAATCTCTCTTCTCATAAAACTTTTATGGCAGGTGTTTACTTCAACCAAAAACTTGATGATCCTACCAGTACCGTCATCACTTTTTATAATGATGAGGCGCTTCGAATCAATAATGATGTTGCTAAAAAGGTTGAAAAGGCATTTTTTAAAGAGACTTTCAGACGGGTTGACTACACGAAGATCGGTCAAATACATGAATCTGATCATGATCAAGAGTACCTTGTATACAAGGAAGGCATGAAAGCATTACTGCAATCACATATGTTTAAATGTACAGACTGTCGTATCGCTGTTGATATGATGCACGGTATGTCTGCAGAAATCTTCCCGCATATTTTGAATGACCTTGGTGTTGACAATATCATGTTTAACTCACATCCTGATGAATACCGTTTAGCCAATGTCAATTCCCTAGTCAAACAATCAGAAAGTGACATGAGTGCCGTTATCAAAGGACTAAAACTTGATGCCGGTTTTATGCTTTACCCTTACGGACAGCGCCTTGATATTATGTGTGATGACGGCATGACCCTTGGAAAACAAACTGCCCTATATGTCGTCTTGACTCTTTTAAATATGGAAGCTAAAGAAAGTGCAACTATAAAACGCGTCTTTTTACCAACATGGGCGGCAGATCTCGTCTATTTCGAACACCTTGAGATTTTACGCGGACAATACGCAAACTTTAAAGCTGAGCAGATAAAAGAATTTGACCTTGTCGCTACAGGTGAAGGAAACTTTACCTTTACCGAGTTTGCAACACACCGCGATTCTATGTACGCGACTTTGAAGATTGTAGAACTTATGATAAAACATAAAGTGCAACTTTCGGCTCTTATCCAATCTCTTCCGAGTTTTTATTATAAAACGACACAGGCCAAATGTTCTCAAGCACTTAAGGGCAAGATGATGCGTATGTTCCTTGAAGATGCCAAGGGTAAAGAGTCATCAACGCTTGACGGTGTTAAGATCTGGCTGGATAAAAACGACTGGATCTTAATGATTCCAGATCAGTATAATGATGCGCTTAACCTTTATATTCAAGCTGTTGATGAAGACAAAGGTCAAAAGATCTTAGACACCTATACGGCTAAGATCGAAGAATGGTCTAAACGCTAATGAAAAATTCTTCACTCAATCTCTGTTTCTTTTGGCACATGCACCAGCCTGATTACAGAGGCAGTGACGGAGTAATGAGTATGCCTTGGGTGTTTTTGCATGCTATTAAAGATTATTATGAGATGCCCTGGCTATTGAGTCTACATAAAGGTGTAAAGGCAAGCTTCAATATCACCCCACCCTTAATAGAACAGTTAAACCTTTATAGCGACCCTTTAAAAAATGACTATTTTTTATCTTTGTGGCATAAAAAACCAAGCGAGCTCGATATTGAACAGAGAACGTGGTTAATCAAAACCTGTAAATCAACACAGTATGAGACCATGATCAGACCCATACCCTACTTTAGTGAGTTGTATCATAAAGACGTATTGAGTGATGCAGAACTGATTGATTTTGAGGTAGTGTTTATGCTGGCATGGTGCGGTAACTATCTGCGTCAGGAAAATACTCTTGTTAAAAAACTCTTTATAAAAGAGAAAGCTTTTACCCAAGATGATAAAAGTATCTTGCTTGATACCCTGACCTCTTTTTTAAAGGGCATACTTCCTTTTTATGCCCATTTACAAAAGCAAGGTCGTATCTCACTTTCTACAACACCTTACAATCACCCTATATTGCCTCTTCTTCTAGACATGAACAATGCAAAAAAGGCCAATGAACACACAAGCCTTGTTGATAATCCACTATCATTAAGAGACGATGCAATTGAGCAGGTAGAACGTTCTATTGCCTTATATAAAGAGACTTTTGGCACAGCACCGACAGGATTCTGGCCTGCAGAAGGCGCCGTTGATGAAGAGAGTATCGAGATTTATAAACAAAGGGGCCTGTCTTGGATAGCCACAGATGAAGCCATATTGTTTCGTTCCCTTGAAGATGATGAACGTTCCAACTTGTACAAGCCTTATGTTTATAATGATGTTACTATCGGCTTTCGTGACCATGCATTAAGTGATCTTATAGGCTTTAATTATCGCTTCAAATCGGGTCATGATGCAAGTACACATTTCATGCAATCCATTGAACCCATTATGCAAAAAGATAAAGAAGCTACCGTCTTTGTTATCTTAGACGGGGAAAATGCTTGGGAGTTTTTCGACAACAATGCTTATGACTTTTTTATGGAGCTGTACAAATGTTTTGAAAACACATCATGGTGCAAGACGGCAACTATGGATGAAGTCTCACAGCTTAAGAATAAAGGTCATCTTGATAAACTTGCTCCGGGAAGTTGGATACATGGGAACTTTGATACCTGGTCCGGCCATCATGACAAGAACCGCGCCTGGGAACTTATTTATCAGACCAAACGTGATGTTGAAAACTATTCAGGAAATATCTCCAAAGAGATACAAGAAAAAATAAGGTTTCATTTTCTCGCTTCAGAGTGCAGTGACTGGTTCTGGTGGTACGGTGATGATCATGCAACCGAATTTGCTTATGAATTCGATGCCTTGTTTAGAGAGCACTTAATGAGTATTTATACTCTTTTAAAGATACACCCGCCGGCTGATCTTTTTGAACCTATCATCTCACACAAGAGCAGCGTATCCTTTTTACTTAAACCACAGATGTCAATATCACCTATCATTGACGGAAAGAACAGTTCTTTCTTTGAGTGGCTTGGAAGTGGAAGTGTTGATGAAAGTAAGCTTTATTCTACCATGGACAGAGTACGCGGTCCTATAGAAAAGATTTATTACGGTCATAACAAAGACACTGTCTTTTTAGCCTTTGAAGGTGACATCATCTCTTTGGATACGTCCAAAATGCAGCTGCTTGTCATCATCGAAGAGACGGGTGAACAACTTAGCTTTTCTATGCATAAGCCGTATGAGCATAAGGGAACACAGTTAATCATAGCTGAAAGAGTGGAACTCGCGCTATCGCGTTCACATTTCAAAAAACACTCTATGGTACATCTTCGTTTTGAAATGGTTCAGGGCACAGAGATTATACAAACTATGCCGGGTTACGGTGCCTTGGCTATTGATTTGGATGAGACTTATGCAAAAAACTGGTTTGTCTAGATGAATTTTTTTTATAACATTAAACATATTTATAGGGATTAGAGATGGCAACTACAAAATTACTTTTTGGTATTCATATGCATCAACCCGTTGATAATTTCGACTGGGTTATTCAAAAAGGTGTCGAGACCTGTTATGGACCTTTTTTCGACGTCATGAGCAGATACCCTGATTTTCGTTTTTCCGTGCACTGCAGCGGCTGGTTAATGGAGCAGATACAAGAGCATCATCCTAAACTTTACAAGCAGATAGTGACACTGGCAAAAAAAGGAAGCATAGAGTTTTTTAGCGCGGGCTATTATGAACCGATTTTAAGTGTGATTCCTTCTACAGACAGAGTCACGCAGATAGAGCTGCTTAATGATTCAATACAGTCGCAATTCAAGCAGACACCTAAAGGGCTTTGGTTAACAGAGCGTGTATGGGAGTCTTCTTTGATTCCTGACCTAAGTAAAGCAGGCATAAAGTATACGGTAATGGATGATTACCATTTTCAGTGCGCTGGATTTGATGAGGATATTTTAGACGGATATTATATGAGCGAAGAAGGCGGTCATGAGATCGGGCTTTTTCCTATTAATAAAAAGCTTCGCTACGCCATCCCTTTCTTAAATGTTGATACTGCCATCAATACTATCAAATCCTTTGATAGAAAAGAAGACTCAGCTGCTATTATCTTTGATGACGCTGAGAAGTTCGGCATGTGGCCGGGAACGTATGAATGGGTTTATGAAAAAGGCTGGTTAGATAACTTTGTCAAAGGCGTATTAGACGATGATGCGATTGAGACCATGCACTTTAGTAAATATTATGAATCTGAGCGAACACGTGGTATAGCCTATCTTCCCAATGCCTCGTATTACGAGATGGGAGAATGGAGTTTAAGAGCAGATGACGCCCTTAAACTTGAAGCCTTAAAAGAAGAAATGGGTTTTGATCGTTATGAAAAAGAAGGTGTCAAGTTCTTAAAAGGCGGTATCTGGAAGAACTTCCTTGTCAAGTATGATGAAAGCAATCGCATTCATAAACGTACCCTGGAGCTTTCAAAGGCACGCCAAGAGACAGACAAGCCTAAGTTTGATGCAGCTCTTTATAAGGCACAAACAAATGATTCACTCTGGCACGGCGTATTTGGAGGGCTTTATCTTCCTAATCTAAGGGATAATGCCTACACTTATATCATCGAGGCTGAAAATGTCAGATACGGCAAAAAAAGTGCCTTAGTCATTGATCAAAATGAGCTTGACGGATATGACAAGGTCAAAGCAGTAACAACACAATGTATTTTTCGTTTTGACGGAGCACAGGGTGGACAACTTGTTGAGTTTGACAATCGAAAGGCCTGTTTTAATTGGCAAAACACCTTAACTCGCCGAAAAGAAGCTTATCACGCACGTCTTCTTGAGAACAAACCTATCCAAGAAAAAGCAGATAACCTTGACGGAATAGACACCATTC
>Ga0316206_1000370_pt1 | contig 67296 bp, 68 predicted proteins | sample 6monthpyrite_MG_FD_204942 | JGI IMG/M metagenome (GOLD analysis project Ga0316206, IMG submission 204942) | Microbial mat bacterial communities from mineral coupon in-situ incubated in ocean water Damariscotta River, Maine, United States -... | ecosystem: Environmental > Aquatic > Marine >...
TAGTGAATTATTGCAGGCATAATAGAGTAAATCACTATGGTATTTTCTCAGATAAACACTGTTATAAATAAGCTTGCAATAGTTTGTTCTTTATTCAAGAATAGTCATATTCGTGATATATTCTAAATGTATATTTCCCTTTCATGGCAGAGACTTATAATGAATGATTTCTGGTACTGATAATATCTGCTTTTTTATCGATAAATGTGTTTAATTCTTCCTCGATGTTGACTATCAGAGCTTTTTAAAATTTCTTACTAAGCATGTTGAATAACAATCAATATGGCAAGGTTAAGGAATCTCTTGCTGAACGCTATCTAAGTGATAGTTATCTTGTTAAATTCAGCGTTCTTTCACGTAAGGAGATACGAGTGTATACCAAAGTGTTAATTCAAATTGTTGTGTTGCTCATGTTTATTCTCAGCGTTGCTTGTACCGAGAATGAACAGCAAATCAGTTTCAGTAAAGATGTCATGCCGATCTTTGTTGAACATTGTACTCAATGTCACAACGAGGGAGGGGTAGGGCATAATGAAAGCGGTTTTCTGATGAAAGATTATGATAGTATCATGCAAGGGACTAAGCTCGGTCCGGTTATCCAGGCAGGGCAGAGTCATGCGAGCACATTACAGATTTTAGTTGAACATAAAGCAGATACTTCCATTAATATGCCTAAAGGAGGAATAAAACTACCCAAAGATAAAATCGAAATTATAAAGAAGTGGATTGATCAAGGGGCAAAAAATAATTAAAAATAATTGTCGAATGATCATTGATGACATTTTTTAATGCGTGGCTGATGACTGATTAGTCAGCGTATTAAGAATTCATTTTTGATTAACACTGTTAGGATACTTTGCAGTGCATTCAACGGAAAAATGGATGCAACGAAGGACTAACATGATTCGTCATGGACGGGGTTACAAACTGAGGAGAATGATAATGAAAAAAGGGTTATTGATTGGTGTGGCATTGAGCGCTTCAATGGTAGGTATGAATATTTCTCTAGCCGGTGGTGATCCGGTTATCGGAGAACAAAAAGCCAAAGGCTGTGCGACTTGTCATGGTGCTAAAGGAGAGGGTGTTCTGCCAAACAATCCAGCGCTTGTCGGGTTAGAACAGGCATATATCGTTAAACAGCTACAAGACTTTAAATCGGGTGCACGTAAAAGCCCAACCATGAAAATGTTTGCTCAAACGCTGAGCGATGAAGACATGAACAATATTGCGGCTTATTATGCTTCACTCAAGTAAACCCCAACGTTTCAAAAAAAAAGGGTTAAAAAACCGTTTCACTGCTTTATTTACAGCATCTAAGGACGAATACTCACTTTTCTTTGAAACGTTAGGGTAAAGTGCGGTAATTGTCTGCTACATTTGCGTTGATTACTCTTTGCAGTTTTTATCATACTTGTCTTTAGCCATGGGCGCGTAGAATAATCCACCGTAGTATTCGCTATGCAGGAATTTTTGCACGCCCATGAATAAAAAATAATCACAGAGTTGCTTATCGATTTATTTTAAAACTGGACAAATTGAATGACTATTTCATCGAGTCATGGAGAAAAATATTTATGAATTCCCCCCCTGTCCATCGCCTGTATTTGCATTTTCAGGAACTACCCCCTAGCCTGCGTACATTATTTACAGTGACGCTATTAGTGCTGGGTTGTGGATATATCTTTGCTATGATTTATATTTTTGAATCACATGCCGGGCGTGATGGAAATCCATCTCTTTCGGTGCAAGATTTAATTATTGCATACAGTGGCAGTAAAGAAGGTAGTCGTCTTGAATCAGCCATGCAAGGGCCGATGGCCAACATGTTGCCCATTAGCGAAGCCAACATCATCTCTGCTTGGGTGCGCAATGGTAGTGAACTCGCCGTCTATGAAGAAACAATAAAACCCATATTAGAAAAGCGTTGTACGACGTGCCATGATGGTAGTAATCCGCACATTCCGAATTTGCATGATTATGAGCATGTGCTAGAAACAACACAGTTGGATAAAGGTACTGATATTTTTACCTTAGTGCGTGTGTCTCATATTCACTTATTTGGTATGACGTTTATCTTTTTTATTATGAGTTTGATTTTTAGTCATGCTTTTTTGCGGCCAGTATGGTTAAAGTGCTTAATTGTCGCAACGCCTTTTGTCAGCATTTTATTGGATGTCTTTTCATGGTATTTAACCAAGGTATACGAACCGTTTGCTTGGGTTGTCATGATTAGTGGTGTCTTTATGGGGGCTGCTTTCGCATTTATGTGGATCGTCTCCATGTATCAACTATGGTTTTACACGATGCCGGAAGAAATATGTCATCGTCCCCCTTGCCCTCCTCGCACGGTGGGTTAGTGATGGATAGTTATTTTTTAAGAATGATGCATAGAGAATGCTGTTCGACATTGAGGTTAAATCAGTGAAATATTATTTATCGCGTATTGTCCTTACCCTTATACTGTTTTTGCTTAGTGCTGTCACTATCCAAGCGATAACCAAAGACAATGGAGCGGCGCAACGCAGTGAGCTTTTTGTTAGTTCTCTTGAAGTGGAAGAGGGAAAGCGCATTGCAGAATCGGTTTGCGCTGAATGTCATGGAATAAAAGGCGTGAGTGTTGAGCAAGAAATACCGCATATTGCCGGCCAGCATGCAGAGTATATTTTCAACCAATTAAAAGCTTACCAAACTGGTGTCCGACAAGAGGCCAACATGCAAAAAGCGATTGGTTTTTTAAATCAAGAAGCGATGACTCAAGTGGCCGCGTATTATGCGAGTCTTGATTTGCCAGTACCAGACAAGCCAATAAAAACGTCAGTCAATGACTTGGATACCAATGCGCTTGACGCGGGAAAGGCTGCAGCAGCTAGTTGCGCTGCCTGTCATGGCGCTGACGGTAATGGTGCTTTTGCTGGTATGCCGAGCATCACTGGGCAAATGCCGGAATATTTAATATCTGTGATAAACGCGTATAAGAATGGAGATCGCAAAGATGCCATGATGCAGCTCGCAGTTCAGTCGTTGAGCGATGATGATATTGAAAATATTGCGCTATACTATGCTTTGCAGCCACCCAAAGGCACTGCCGCCGCCGTGACTGGTGATGCCAATGTCGGAAAAGCAGCAGCTGCCGCATGCAGTGGATGTCATGGCGAACTTGGCGTCAGTTCGTCTTCTGGGACACCAAGTCTTGCTGGTCAAGATTCACAATACTTGATTGCCGCCACCCATGCGTATAAGTCTGGGGCTCGTAATCATGATGTGATGCAATCGATTGTTAGTTCACTAAGTGATGATGATATCGCGAATTTGGCAACATTCTTTGCCACACAATCGCCCCAAGCACCTAACGTTGCTCAACCGTTAAGCACTGAACAATGGGTACAAAAGTGTGATCGTTGCCATGGTATTAATGGCAATAGTATTAACCCCCAGATACCCTCATTATCAGGACAGCACCAAAGTTATTTGGTTAAATCACTGAACGCCTATAAAGACAATACGCGAAAAAATACCATGATGCATGCCATGTCAGAGATGCTAAATGAAAAAGATATCAACAAACTGGCAAGTTATTATTCGAGTAAAATTCGTAGAAGTGTTATTTTTGTGAATCTTGATTAGATCAATTAAATAACGTAGACAGCTTGCTCATAGGCGATATTGCTTATGAGCGCTGTTTGATTTTTTTTGTCTCGTAATCTTTAATTCGTCTTTGCTCGCTTAACGAATTACCCTCTGTGATGTTCTTTTCGATCTTGTCACCCCAAAGGCAGCGAGGCCTAAGCTGAGAAGCATAATTGTTCCGGGTTCCGGGGCGGCGGCAACGGTGCCCTTCCAGTCAAAAGACATAATATTGTTACGGTAGGATTGATTACTAAACGTGTATGTACCCGTTTGTTGGTTCGTTGGCATTTGGGATGAGAGTCCACTATAAACTGAAATAACGTTTGCATCTAAGATCTGTCCATTAGTACGTAATAGCGAGGCAGTACTGATGATTTCGACGGTGGTTGGGTCGATCTGTGTCCAAAGCATTTGATAGTCGACTACGCCAATGAGGTCGGTCGGACCCGTGTACGTCCCATTCACCGTTGCGTCATTAGCGGTCATGATGCCAGCTGACGTGGTTACATTAGCGGTTAATACGATTTGCTCGCCGGGTAGAGACGACCAGCGAACTGTTCGGCCTGCAAAATAATTACCCCCACTCAAGTCGAATAGATTGACAGCATCTCCGTACTTGTTACTGATAGGCAGGGCAGCGACCCCATGGTAAGAAGAGTTCCAGGAATTGGTTGCCGCAAACGGATTAAAATTGTTTGGTATTGTGATAAAGCTAAGCTCAAAGTGATTAAGCGTATTACCCGTTGTATCCAAATGCCCGGAAACATTCGCTTCCACCGGAGCGCCATTTATTTGTCCAATGTAAGTGCCTTCGAGCTGTAAAGGGATGGCTAGGATTTGGCCTGGAATGCCTAACGAAAATATCAATAAAAACCATCGTGAGAGAGATGTCAGTGGATGAAAGTCAGTGGGTGAAGGCATTGCTCGTCGCATATGTTTTCTCCGTTTTTGAGGTTCGGCCTAACGAATCTGTACAAAAGCGCATTGTGTCATAAAAAATTTAGATTTGCTAAAAGAAATGGTATTATCTGCATTCCCACGCAGGAGCGTGGGAATGGGTCAGGAGTCGTTATTTTTGCATATGGGTATCAACACCTCATGCTGTTTTTTTTCGCGGTACTGAAAAACCCATAAATCCAGTTAGTCCAATTCCGAATAAGATCAAGCTTGAAGGTTCGGGGATTTCTCCACTGACAATGAGGCTCACCCCTCGTATAAAGGCGTCATCACCGTATACAACTGTCAAATCACCGTCTCGAAGTAGTCGGTTAGCAAGATCAAAGGTTCCACCTGCAGCACTACTTATATTCATCAAGTCAATAACTGCGGTCGCAGTGTCACCCACTGAGACAAAATTAGCTGGATTATCGCCTAGATCAAATCCAAAAGCATTGAAAATTTCTTTTCTACCGAATCCAGTACTCCGCTGATTTCCCATAAAGCCTTCGTCTGTAAAAATGTCGGCAAATAGCAATTCCTCGGTTGAAAATCCTGCGATCTGTCCAACGCCGATATCAAGTCTGAGAAAGGCACTATTAACCTTTTTGAGCGGTGGCAGCCCCATGAACGAAATAGCAACCAGTTCATCAATGGCATCACCTGGGCCTTCACCGATATTTCCAACCAAATCTGTTGCACTGTTTTTTAAACCAACGACTGCGTCAGATCCTGGCCTCACCCAAGTCAGTGTAAGGAACTCAGACAACTCTGATTTTGGTTTGCTGAGCTGCTCCATGATTGTGTCGTTATCGACTGGAGTCTGAGAAACGTTGAACGAAATTGGTATAGCCCAAGCCGAGCTTTCCAGAAACAAAATTAATAGACTTGCTAGTCCTAGAACAAACGATTTTTCTTTTTTAATTGACATACTATACCTTCCTTTTATTATCTGCTATAAACTTGCTAATACTTTGACTAGTAAGGCAAAGCACAGACCAATAAAACTATTAAAAAAATGCGTCATAAGTAATGTCGCAACGAATATGAAATATTTCCGAGCAGAAAACAACTCTGCTACTAATAACAGTAAAAATAAATTAAATAAATGACGACAGCGTTTTGTCGTTAGATACAATCATTAATATCTTTCTGAATATGAAACGCCTGTGCCATTGAATAGATGTTGTAAGCATTGCCGACAACAATAGGGATAGGTATAAATACTTAGAGAGCACGACAATATGCGATAATTTCTGGGTTTATTAACACTTTGAGGTTTAAATGAGCAAGCCGAGCTTGTAAGATATGTCGACATGTTATTTGAAGGAGTATGATTTATTTTTGATCGGAGCTTTAAGCCATAACGTGTGCTGGTAGCAATTTTGACCTATATTTGTGCAAGAAAATGTGAAAATTGAGGGATGACCGACTGAGAAAAAATCAATGAGGATATCAAATGATAGATCACCCCATATAGGCAGTATAAAAAATGCGGCAAAATAAACAACAAATCGTCTCCTTAAAACAAAGGCAGCTCCATTGTATTCATGCCCATTTTGGTCGATGGGTCAATAATAGACAACTTCATGCGTATATCTGATCATGTATTGACGAAAGAGGAATTCTCATCGCTTAAAAAAGGCGATGCGGCAGTTTTTCGAAAAGTTTATGAGGCGTATTTTGGATTGATTTTGTATGTGGCGAATCGTTGTGGTTTGCAGCATGCCGAAGCGCGGGATGTGGTGCAGGATACATTTTTGAAGCTTTATGAAAAAGCGGGGGGGCTGCAAAGTGTTGATGGACTTAAATCCTGGTTGGTGATCACCGCAAAAAATCAGGCGCTCGATAATCTCAAACGGCATAAAATGCAACAACAAAAATTACAACGAGCCCATAGCCAAGCCAATGAAGAGGTAGCTGTTGACGATAGCAATCAAAGTGAATGGCATGAGTTGCAAGTGCTGGTAGTTAGGAAATTGGTGGAAGAAATCTTTGAGAGCACCGGGGATGATAGTTTTCGACTATTTTATATTGAGGGTAAGAGTGCCAAAGAAATTGCCCAGTTAAATAATGAGCCCATCAGTACCGTGACCAATCGTATTTCGCGAACTCGACTACGATTTAAAGATAAATTCAAACGCCATCTTGAGTCGTTACACAAGGTAAATATGTTATGAACAAGTCGCAGTCTAACAGAGAGATTGATCAAAACTTGTTGTCTGATGATGAATTTGTGGCATTAATGGATGCCGAGTATCAGTCGATGCAAGTTTCCGAAAACGAGCTGGAGAAACAGCAGGTATGGCAAACCATTGATCAGGGTGTTAAAAAAACAAAACGTGCTGATCGACGTACTTGGCTTTCGCTGGCTAGCGCGGCGATGATTGTCCTGATGGTATTGCCACTGCTTTTACTCAATACGCCACAGCAAGAATCGGTTCGTTTAAAAGGAGAGCAAGCTCCGCTGCCTGCACTTCATTTGAGTGTGTACTCATTAAATAACAATGGTGAGTTAAAGCCGCTGAGTCATACGGCAAACGTTGGGGATACCTTGATATTTAAAATTGGCGCGACAGAGCAACTGCTGGTGGGACTGGTGGCGGTGAATCATGGTCAACCTAGGGTACGCTTTGTGAGTGATAAACTGGCCGCCGGTATGGAACAATTATTGGAGCGCGATGGTCGTGCTTATGGTTATATTATTGAAGCCGATGATCGAGAGCTGGAGTTTTGTGCCATTGCGGCTTATGGAACCGATCAGCTCGAAGTTGCTATCAAGTCCTTTATCGACAAACAGAATTTGTTAGCAAGGGAAGCTTGTTCAACCTTATACGTGAATCAATGATGCTTTATTTGCAAGGTTGGTTTGTCATTTTCGGCTTATTATTGTTCGTTGTTGAGTTGTTCGCTGCTGAGGTATTCATTCCCACTCAGCAAATCAAAAGTCCACTGGATCGTTATTATGTGATTAATATTGGCATTAATGAGTACCAAGATGATTTTTGGCCGGCGCTAAAATGGCCAGTCAGTGATGCAAAAAAAATTGCACAGTCGTTAGGCAATAACACAAACTATAACCGTATCAACGTTTCATTACACAATCAAACCGCCACATCCAATAACGTAAAAAAAGTACTCAATGATATATCGCTGGATATTAGTCGCCGGGACACGGTGATTTTGTATTGGTCAGGGCATGGTACTTTAGCTCAAGACCGTTCGGGAGAATTTGTTCGTGTGGCTGTGATGTATGACACGATGCAAAACAATCTTCTGGATACCGGGTTAACTCACGCCTGGTTACGCAATTGGCTGGAGAATTTACGCGCTAATAAAAAAATGATGATTTTTGCCACCTGTCACTCTGGGGTGGGTAAATCGAAGCTACCCGAAAATGTAGCGCGTTTAATACGTTCCCGAAAAGGGGCATTGATCCCTTTAGCTGAAGTCTCCGAAGGGGCGTTGATTCTGTCAGCCGCCGCCAAAAACGAAGCCGCTAGAGAGGATGATGCCTTGCAGGGAGATATTTACACGTATTTTTTATTAAAAGCGTTGAACTTGTATGATCGTAATAAAGACGGCATGGTTTCGGCTTTGGAGGCGCACGATTATGCCAAAGAGCAAACCTGGAGGTATACCCAAGGTAAACAACGGCCCACAGCAGATGCCAAGTTGATCGGTGATGCCGATATTCCCCTGGCAGGAAAAAAACAAAGCAATGGATTGCCGGTCTTGGAAGCTTATAACGAAGCGATGGCAGGCTTTGTCGTGGAAGTGGATCATCGGCAAAAAGGACGCTTGCCTTTGGCGTTTGCGCTTAAACCGCAGGGAAGTATCGTGGCGGTTTATGCGCCGGGAGATGATACACCACTGGCCCGGTATAGGGTAAAGCCTGGGCAAGTCGGGACCATTTCTTTAGATGAGGTGATGAACTCACGTCCGATAAGGCTAGCGGTGGCTTATCGTCAATACCGTTGGCAGGATGATCTTTGGCAATCGCTAGCGGGTCAGAGTGAATTTAATCAATTGGAATTTGAACTGGGCTGGGGATGGCAGGGGTTGCAAAGTGGCATTAATATCAGTTTCCCGAAAAGTCAGCAACAAAACGTTGCGACTAATTTACAAGCCGAAACCTCGATTCAATCACAGCGTATTTTTGTTGAATATAATCATAAAATGATTCACTTATCAGTAGGTATGCGAGGGGAGCTAGGGATGGATGCCTTGAAGATACAATTTAATGATCTTGTCAGTGACAGTCAAGTGACATACCAGGATCGATCCAAAGTATACGGTTTGAGTTTTACCGGAAAATACCAAATACGATCCGATTTATTGCTTTCTTTTTATTTGGGACGGTTGTGGTCAGGTTGGTCTTATGGAGAGCTAGGTAATATCAACGGCAATCGAAATTTTATCGGGCTGGGGTTGCACTATCGATTTGGCTTCAAAGCGAGGACATTATGGTAGGTTTGATTTGGCTGCTTGTTATTGGCTTGCTTTCAGGTTGCGCTGGAAGCGCAGATTCTCCTGATAATATTCCACCTCCCACTGATACACGAAACCCAGTGAATTTTCTTTTTTATACCCGTGATGTGTTGTCACCAGCCAGTCGCTTACCTGCGTACAGTAAAGTGGCTGAGCGAGTGAGTCTGGTTGATCCCGTCACTGAACAAGAAGTATGGCATGCGGAGGCGAAAGGATATCAATATGCCATTGCATTGCCTGATTTATCGGGGGCGGCATTGGTCTCAGACTCGGCTATTGAAGTGGTCACACAGAACGGGCGGAAGCGTTTTGATTTGTCTGGCACGTATTATTACTCGACATCGGCGCAACATCACCCGACCTATGTCTTGATGAGGAAAGATATTCGTGCGGTTGACGTGATTCATTCATTAGGCAAGGGTGAATGGCAAGTTGAAACTTTTGATTTGCCCTGGAATATAGCTCGGTCTGAGCCAGAAAACAGCACGGCATTAATCATCAATCATCAAGCGAGCCAGTTAATTGCGTTTTCTTTATATGATGGCAGTTATGCGATGCTTGCTGCCAGCGGTGAGGACGGTGTTTTGTCTACCACACAAGCTGTCTGTATGGGGGTTGAGCGAGCAGGTGCCTCTTTTCGGCTGTATACGGCGATTGCTCAACAAGTCTCCTCAGGTATGTTATTGGTGGGGGATAATGCAGGCCATATTTTTCTAGTCGACCCGACTGCGCCGTGTCAAACCATTGATAGTTTGACGTCTGTGCAAGTGGACGAAGGAGCTGAACCGGTCAGTATCGCGGTCGACGACACTGGATTAATACGTATTTTGCTAGCCAATGGTCAAATATGGCGCTCGCAAATAACCGATGCTCTGATGTCCCAGCCACAACAGGAGTTATCAACTTCCTGCATTGATTCTTCTGCGCTGATGTTATCATTTGACAACAATTATTTATTATTGGTTTGTGCCAGAGAAAATAGAGTCTCAAGTCTTGTCAGTCGTCATTTTAATGTTGCTAGCGTGATCTTAGACTATATGACCTATGATATGACGACGGGCCAATTAGTCTCGCGTTTTTCTTTATTGCAGGAAGAAAGCGCAGGAACCGGCATTGATACTCAGACCGGCATCATGTACCGGATAAAAGAAAGTAGCCTTGGCGAGTTGGAAATTTACCATTTATTCAATGATGAAAAGCGAGTAGTAAAAGGCCTTTTTTTACAGAACTTCTTAGATACCCTCTGATTTTTCTTCCTTTAAAAATAACTGCGGCAAAAATTTTTCCCGTTCGTCTCTATATTTATTTACGGGAGGCGTATCCATGAAAAAAACTAGAAAAGATCGGTGCTTGTCTGTTGCCATTGGTTTGTTGTTACTCATGTTTGGGCTGCTTTATTATTTACTGTTTCGTAATCCGACATCACTTTATCTTTGGTATTTTCCGGGCATCCGTTGGTTGACTCAGGTCACGAGTGACATCAATCCTGTTAATTATTTTTCTGGGTTTGATAGCCTACCTTCCTTTTTGCACGTATTGGCTATGTCTTATTTATCCCTTGGGTTAATAAAATTAGGGCGCAATGTTGTTTTAATCATTCCTGCTTTTTGGTTGTTGGTCAATTTATTGTTTGAACTTGGACAGCGATACCCTAATGAGGTGTTATTTTTTATTCCAGAGAGCGAAGGATTTTGGTTATTACATCATTATTTTTTAAATGGAGTATTTGATTGGGGCGATATTTTTGCTTCATTATTAGCATTTTTGATTATTTCTTTTCATATGATAATAAACATGAAACATTCCCTTTCATTGAATTTTTCATGCCTTAAGCATCCTGTATTCACTCATGTTGTTGGCAGTTGTGTTTTTGTCATCGGGATCGGTTCACTGATGGGAACAAGTGTTGGATGTGGAACCAGTGACGATAGCCGCAGGTGTCCCCAATATTCCTCCCATGATCCTGTTTATCTCTCTTACGAAGAATTGCGTCGTCCAGTGACCACCAACAATGAACAAACCTTAGAGGATATGGGTAAGATTTATCTTTATCAGAAGTATTTATTTGTCAACTCTAGGAATAACGGTGTGCATGTTTATGATAACCAGGATGCGACTAATCCAATCCATCTTAGCTTTATTAATGTCCCTGGCAACATCGATATTGCCATCAAAGACGGTTATCTCTACTTGGACAGTTATATCGACCTGGTGGTGGTTGATATAAGTGATGTGCAGAACATACGTGAGGTCTATCGAATCGAAGACGTGTTTCCTTATAATCCTCGTCAGAATCTTCCCGAGGACATTTATTTATCTCACTATGATATTAAAAAAGGCGTGGTGATTGGATATAAAGGAGAGCAGCAATGAAGATTAATCCATTATGGGTGATTGCTTGGTTATCGCTATTATTAGGTGCATGTGCTCAATCGGGCACAGGTAGTTCTACCGGATCGAGTCAAGACAGTGTGGGTCAGGCCGGTTCCATGTCACGTTTTGCCATTGTCAACGACATGCTTTATGCCATTGCCAATAATCAACTGCAATTAATCAACATCGAAGCACCTGCCTTGCCCGTGCTATGGAATCGGGTTCCCGTTGAGTTTGGTATCGAAACTCTGTTTCCGATAGATGATTACTTGTTTATCGGATCACAAACCGGCGTGTTTATTTATGACAACTCAAACCCCTTGTATCCACAATATCTGAGCGAATTTACTCATGCACGCAGTTGTGATCCGGTGGTGGTGCAGGGCAGTTATGCCTATGTCACCTTGCGAGGCAATGGGCGCTGCTGGGGTGGTCAAAATCAACTGGATATTTTGAACATTTCCGATATCGCCAATCCTGTCCTAGAAAGATCATATCCCATGCAGGAGCCTTATGGTTTGGGAATCAATGCAGATAAACTGTTTGCTTGTGATGGACGAGCGGGATTAAAAGTCTTTAACGTTGAAGATAAGAGTGATATTCAAATCATCGAGACCTTGCCCGAAGTGAATTGTTACGACGTCATTCCCCATGATGAGATTTTATTGGTGAGCGCCGCGACTGGCATATTGCAATATGATTTTAGCGGTGAGTTTTTGACTAAATTGAGTGAGATAAATGTTGATGGTGTCGGTGGGAACGAGAAATGACTTAAACCATGTATTAAATCGAGTCAGGCTCGAATATTTAAAAATTATATCGAGTCCGAAGCCATTTAAAAAACGGCAGTTGTCTTCCTAGGCTATTTTCGTCTAGGAAGACGGTTGGGGTGTTTATTTTTTTTATCGATGGATAGGATTAAAAACAAGTGCAAACCGAATCTGAGTACAACGCAACTGAGCTATTGAAATTTTATTCTTGGTGAGTTATGTTTACGCACGATAGCCCAAGGGTGAATCTAAATGGCAATGTGTTGCTTATCCAAGCGAGCAAGAATGTCACGCTCAGTGACGATATGTTCTTCAAGTAATTTAGATATTTCATTTAGGCCTATCAGGGTTATGCCATGTTGATTAGCTGCCGCTTGTACTTTATTCACAAAACCTTCGGCGTTAGTCACGACAGCTAAGGTATCAAATTTTCGATTAATGGATTTTTCATAGTTTTTACGAGCATAAATTAGTTCCTTGAGAGCCTCTTGTGAACGCATTTTTTTGTTACGTGAAGTATGTTTACATTAAACCAATAGATTTTTAGTCTCGCTATGTATGACAACATCAATGCCTCCATCTGCACCTTGCTGGGTCAGTTTAAAGTTAAGCATTAGTCACAATACTGACCAAGAATCCCATTATTGACCTCATTGTCATAAAAGTTATCCTGTTTAAATTGTTTACTGCCGTGACTTATAGATCAGGATTAGTGTTTCCATATCGCTGAATGTAAAACGCTTGAATACGCTAAGGAATTGATCTAGGCGATTAAGTGTTTTTTCACAGCACTTGTTCTTGAAGGCGTCATAATAAAGTTCAGATTTGACGACTGAACAAACACAGATATCGGTTGTTCAAAGCTGTATCAATTGTTTCAATACATTTGAGTCGTTATTTTTAAAGTATGATATACAGGGATTGGTATCGAGCAAATATGTTTTCAAAATCACGGTGGTAATCAATGTTAGAAAAATCAGGAATACTGTCTGCTGATAAGTCTCAATCCCTTCTTGGTCAGGGCATCATTCGATGCCCCTCTTGACTTTTCCAAATGATAAAAATTTCAAAAGGTTGCAAGAAATTTTCTTTGATCGTTTTTCGCTCGGAAAAAGTTAGCTTTTTTTTGCTGGTTTCTTCGTCGACTTTTGTTCGGTTAATGTCCAATTTTTATTCACTTTTCCTTCAATTGAATTTGACTTTTTCTGGAGGGATTAACAGATAATTAGTTATTGGAAAGCATTATGATTATAATGCTTTCCAATAATTTGATCAGTGACTAAGAGAAAATTTTTTAAATCAATCTAAACTATATAGATAGGTGTAAGGATAACTAATTAATGAAAACAGGATTTAATTTACTATTTATTCTCTTGCTATTAATGCCTTTTTTAAGTGCCTGCAGCAACGATAAAGAAAACACACCGATAGAACAAGCCAAGCTCATTCGACTATCAATCAATAATAACAACTCAGATCAGTTACGCACTTTATCATCACTTCCATTATTAGTTAGTACTCAAGAGTGGACTAGTTCCGATGATGGATATGGCTTTGTTTTAGGTGATTCAAAGCAGATTGAATTAACAACAGACAAAGAGTTTCAAGAACATTTCAAAGCTACTATTAACTCTATTCATATACAGGGAGAGCAGGTCATATCGGACATATCTCTCAACATATTCACAGAAGAGTTAAAAGATCAGATTAAACGCTGGGACTCACTTAATTTATATTTACTAAAGCGTGGTGAAGGTGATGTCGAGCATATTGTTTTATTAGGCCTAAATAAGAATACCAATAAGCTTAGAGCTATTTATATTAACTAAACGCATAAAGGATGTACTATGGTAGCGCTATTCGACCCTAAAGGAAAAACTTTCGATCAATGCTTGGCTGCTTTTCTAGCAGATGCAAAAGCAATTCATGGAGTATCAATTACCAAAGACAATGGCCGTACAGTAACATGGCAACAAAAAAACCATGTTGCACACATGTTTCTATACAACGCTTATAAAAGCACTAAGCCTGCCAAAACTACAGCTGAAAAAAGAACTATTGCATGGGACCACTTTTCTAGCGCCAAAACAATTTGGGATACAGTCTCATTCGGTGAATTTTTGCGCACAAAAAAGAATACCATTCCAGTCAAACAAGGCCTTGCATGGAAGACAGGTTTCGAGCCAGATCAAGCGGCCACTGAAAAGCACGTTAAAGCCATGCTGATTTCTGCAGGAATTGGTAATGGCGGTAAGGCCATGGTGTCCTCAGGTCTAAAACCATGTGGCGAACCCTGTAAATGCGGTGCTGGCCGCTCAAAACATCTGGATGGTGTTGCAGCCGATTTACATAGCGGTCATCTAACAACCTTATCTACAAAGCTTACTACTGCAAAAGCTGGATCTTTAGATGATTACCTGAAAAAATTTGGATTGCATCGTCCATTGTTGAACCACCCAAGTAGCCCAGAAAAATGGCATGTAGAGGCTTTGCCTTAGAGAACCCTCTTTGAATTTTATTTGTTGGACTATAGCTATGTCTGTTTGTTAATGTGTCGGAGTATTCTTTGGAATAGCTGTCTTGGCTATGGGGTTGACTTTAAAACTTAGGGAATGGCCATCGATCTTAGTGGGGTTAAAATGACTGAATTTATAGAGCAACACAAAGCACATGTCACTGAAAAACTGATTTTAATCGGCATTAGTTCATGCCTTTTAGGCGAGAAAGTCCGTTTTGATTCGAGTCATAAACACCAAAGTTATATTACTCAAACGCTAGGTAAGTACTTTACGTTTCGTTCTTTTTGTCCTGAGATGGCCATTGGTTTAGGAACTCCCCGGGAGACATTACGTTTGGTAGTGAGCGATGGTGCGGTGCACTGCATTGGTAACAAAACCGAAACACTTAATGTGACGGCGCAATTACAGGATATTGCTGAGGAACAAAAGCCGTGGCATCAGCAGTTGTGTGGTTACTTATTGAAAAAAGACTCGCCAAGCTGCGGTATGGAACGAGTGAGAGTTTATGAGAATGATATGCCTCAGCGAGTTGGTGTTGGTATTTACGCTCGTGTATTGCAAGACAACTTTCCACATCTTCCGGTTGAAGAGGAAGGTCGCTTGGGTGATCCGGTTTTAAGGGAGAATTTTATTAAGCGAGTGTTTGTATTTCGTCACTGGAAGGATGTTAATATTGATGGATTAACAATGCACAAACTGACAGATTTTCATGCTCAATACAAGTATGTGTTGCTTAGTCATGATCAGCATCGCACTCGCAATTTGGGCAATCGTTTGGCTGGCGCAGCGAAAGATCCGTTTAATGAGGTGTTATCGTGGTATTTTCCCGAGCTAATGACGATTTTGAAAATAAGAGCTAGTCGTAAGAATCACGTTAATGTGTTACAGCATCTTCAAGGCTTCTTAAAAGATGATATTGATAAAGAAGATAAAAAAGAATTGACAGAAACCATTGAGAATTATCGCAGAGGTTTATTGCCTTTGATTGTGCCAATTACGCTATTCAGGCATCATTTTCGGCGTTATCCTAAGCCGTTTATCGAACGATCAAAATACCTTGATCCACACCCCTCCGAGTTAATGTTGTTGAATACTTTATAATAAGCACGTTAAACTCCGGTACACAAAAATGCAGAGTTAGGAATGCGCTAGTCTTGCTTTATGACTCTCCCTTTACGAATAGAATATGAACACGCTTACTATTACGTAATGAGTCGTGCTAGGGGGGGGGCAGTGTGTTTTTCATTCAGAGGTTTATTATAACGGCTCCCTTGAGTGTATTGAGCAAGCGGCTCAGCGTTTTGGAATAGAAATAAAAAATAATTATCATCTACTAGTGAAAGCCCCCAGGGTAATTTAAGTCGTGCCATGCGCCATATTAATGGTGTTTATGCTTAAAAATATAATCAATTCAAAAAAAACAGACGGAGCCTTGTTTCGGGGTCGGTATAAAGCGATTCTGATCAAAATATCAGGACAAAACCTGTCGGCGATTGGGGAGTATTTTAGTGTGGCTATTATTGTACGGTATCGAGAACGAGTGGTTGATTGAACAAGGAGTTGACTCTTGGCGGAAAATTAGCTGAGTATTTTAATAGCATAAGTAAAGCTTGGTATTGGTGGGTTTCGCTTTGCTCTATCCATCCTACACGTGATTGGATATTAACGTCCAGATCTATAACTGGGTGTCTATACATATTGAGGGGTGTCGATGAAATTTACAACTTAGACTTAAATCGTATTATTAAATGTAGCGGGGCGAATTTAGTTATAAAAATACGACATAAGTATGTCGTAAATAAACTGAATCAATTCACACTTGTGCATTTTAATATTTCGCAATTTAATCTAACAGTTTGTAATAAAATGTTAGGAATGGGGGACGTGATAACTTCCCTGTTTCGCATTCCATCTTTAGCCTGTCTTCGCCTAAAGCGCCTACTGTTGGTGCCTATAGGGATATAGGCAAGGGGCGTGAGCAGGACGCGGAAGCTTGGCCCGTTCTTCGCTCACAAAAATTCGAAATAGAACAACTATTCCTGCATTTTTATTCACTCAGAATGAACTCCAACAGTCGGTGATTTAGGCGAATACAAGCCAAATCTGGGCGCCAAACCGGAAAGTTATCACGTCGCCCATTCCTTAGACACGGTAAACGAGTACTCTTGGCTGATTTTCAACGATTGGACTTTGGACGATGATATTCACACCATTGTTTTCAAGTAGTTGAAACTATTATGCCTAATATTTCAGTTCCACGAACTTTGGGGTTTCGAGAGAAACCGTGCTTTTCTCCAAACCCCAAAGTTGTATGTAATTGATTTTGTTTAAACACTTTGAGTTCCCAAAAACACTTAATTTTCAAGTGTGGCATTATATGAGAATATAACTGAATAGTTATGCTGTCTGTCCAAAGTCCAATCAACGAAATAGTGATAAGCGCAGTAGTTTCTCAACAGATTGCCAAATTAATAAAAGTTCAAATGATTACCAACAATCATGATATATCAAATATTGATTACGACAATACTTTTGTCGCAGTCCAGCACGCTATTAAATTGGCAAGTGGATTGCTTAGAGGCTAAATGTAGGTAAAAATAATGAGTTATTATGTTCGTCATAGAGGTTATAGCGAATATCTTAGCCATTCGCATTGTAGTGCTGGAATCTGCAATTCTTGTTATTTTCGACCTGGACTTATGAGGCTCGGTTTTAGTAGAGCAAAACTCAACAACCAGTGAGGGTAGGGGGCGTTAATACGCACCATAAAGTGGTTAAGACAAGCATGGTAGCTTGGATGTAGCGTAGTCTGGGAAGAATAAGGCCTCATCCTCGCTAATCTCTTGGCCAATATGGTGCTCCTACCGCAAGGAACCAAAGGGATTATATATGGTTGACCTATCAAATCTAACAAACTATCCGCATGAATGTGTAAACATCATATCGTCAAACAATAGTGCTACGGTATTGATTGTTGATCTTGACGGAACGCTATCACCAACAGATACATTGGTTGAATCTGTGATCCAGCTCATCAAGAAGACACCTGCCAATCTGTTAAAATTACCCTTCTGGTTATTAAAGGGCCGCGCTGCCTTCAAAAAGGAGGTGGCCTCCCAGACACAGATTTCAGTAAAGTACTTGCCCTATAATGAATCCTTTTTGAACTATTTGCGTAGCGAGAAGAAGAAAGGTCGCCGTATCATCCTGGCCACAGCTACCCATCAATCAATTGCCGAAGGTGTCTCTGCGCATTTGGGCCTGTTCGACAGTGTACTTTCCACGGGTACTGGTCACAACCTCAAAGGCAAGGTCAAGCTTGAGGCTATCCAGCAAACGGTCGGTGAAGAATTTGTCTATGCGGGCGATAGCCGTGCCGATATTCCTATCTGGAAAGCAGCAAAAGCTGCTGTCTTAGTGGGGGTGCCCGCAGGTTTGAGTGAATCTATTCGTCAATATGTTCCCATTGAACAAGAGTTCCCAAAGGAAAACGTTGGGCTTTCTATCTGGTTACGTGCGTTTCGGGTTCATCAATGGTTAAAGAACTTGTTGCTTTTCGTGCCTTTGTTAACAACCTTTTCATTCATGGAAATAGAGAAGCTGACGACGATGATGGTTGCCTTTCTGGCATTCTCGTTCACAGCATCGGCAACCTATATAATTAACGACCTGTGGGATTTGGAAAATGACCGGGCTCACCCTCGTAAACGGCTTCGTCCTTTTGCCAGTGCCAAGATACCGATCTTGCATGGGCTCGCTGTGGTCGGCAGCTCTCTTGCCCTGGCGTTTGTTCTGGCTCTTACCGTATCCCAAAATTTCTTCCTGATACTGCTCTTGTATTTTGTGCTGACCAGCACTTATAGCTGGGTGCTGAAAGAGTATGTACTGATTGATGTGCTCATGCTGTCTTTCCTCTACACCCTGCGCATTCTTGCAGGTTCTGTAGCTATTGGGGTTACCACCAGCTCCTGGTTGCTCGCTTTTTCTCTGTTGATGTTCTTTAGCTTGGCACTGGTGAAGCGCTGCTCTGAATTGGTCTCACTCGAACAATCTGGGATAGAGGCCACGCGAGGCCGAGATTACCGTGTTTCCGATTTGGTGATATTGTGGCCTCTAGGTGTGGGGGCTGCCCTGTCGGCAGTGGTCGTTTTCGGGTTATTTATCAGTGTCCCCGAAACACAAGTACGCTATGCAGTGCCACACCTGCTGTGGTTTGTAGCTATCGGATTGGTTTACTGGCTGACCCGGCTTTGGATCAAAACTTCACGAGGTGAAATGCACGATGACCCCGTGATATATGCGATTAAAGATCACGCTAGTCGTCTCACCGTTTTCGCCATGATAGCCACAATGATGGTCGCTCATTTCCTGGTATTGGATACTGTTCTGTGAATACCTTTGGGATCGCCACCTTGAGCATGGTGCTATCTGTCATCGCTCAATTTTCCTTAAAGGCGGGGATGTCCAGTGCCGAGGTGAAAGAGGTCTTGGCTCATCCTTTCGCATTTAGTACCGCTTTCACCGTGTTTTCAAACCTATTCATACTTAGCGGGTTTTTACTCTATGGAATGGGCGCAATCTCATGGCTTGGGGTATTAGCCAAATGGGATGTAAGCAAGGCATACCCATTGCTGGGGTTGGGATTTGTATTCACCGTAGCCATTGGTTTTGTGGTTGGGGAGGATGTGACGCTTCCTCGCATAGTGGGTGTTGCGCTTATTTTTACTGGTATTATTCTAGTGGGGCGTAGTTGAATAATGAACATGTCTAAAACCAGGCTGATTAGCCAGGAAACGATAGGTCTACTTGTGATTATTGCGGTGGGCCTGATTATTCGTGGTGTGGTAATTAGTGTCTTCAGCCACGCACCCGAGAGTGATGAGCTTGCATACCACAGCATGGCTCTGAACCTGATAACGGGGAACGGAATTGTTGATTCAATGGGGAATCATGCTATGTACAACGTGGGATACCCCTTGTTTATCCTTGCCCCTCTATTCACCCTTTTCGGCGAAGATATTCTTATTGTTCGATTTGTACATGGGGTTCTTGGTGGGCTGTCGATTGTGCTCTGCTATGCAATCGCTAAGGAAGCTGGTGCTGGAAAAACAGGACGACTCCTTGCTGCGGCTATGTGGGCGTTCTACCTGCCTGCAAGTATCTATACCGTGTACCTTAATAAAGAGATTCTAATGATACCGCTTATGCTCGGTGTGATTTGGTGTGCTTTGCGCTTAGCGAAAGAGCCAACCACCCTTACTGCGATTGTTTGTGGTGTGTTGTTTGGACTACTCGCCTTGACAGGCAATTCCGCGCTATCTCTTGCTGCGCCAGTCATACTCGTATTGGTGTTCACATCTGCTAACCTTGCACGAAAAGTGTCGTTATTCCTGGTTATTTTGCTGTCAGCAGTTCTTATTGCCACACCTTGGGTGATTCGAAATATACAGGTGTTAGGAGCTCCACTATTGAATACCAATAGTGGCATAAATCTATATTTAGGCAACAATTCTGCTGCAACGGGTATGTTTGTTTCAATCATTGATACACCACGTGGCCCAAGCTGGAAAGAATTGCACAAGGAAGGTGAGGTAAAGGCGTCTGAGATTCTCAAAGAAGAGGCTATGGCATGGATTAAGGAGCATCCGTCTGAGTTCGTCACCCTGGCCTTTAAGAAATTAGCCTATTTTTGGATGCCTCCCTTTCACAAAGGTACAGAGCAGGCTTCAGGGACCGAAACGATTGTCAGGATCTTGTGGGCCATTCAATTTTTTATTCTTGTGATTGCGGCCATCGGGGGGGTGTTTATTTCTCGCCTAAGAAGTCGCCACATGGCAATATTATGGTTTTCAATTGCCTGCTATACGGCTGTTCACATGCTGTTCTATGTTATTTTTCGATACCGTTTGCCTATTATGCCGCTTGTCTGTGTACTTGCAGCATTTAGTGTTGAGTATTTAATACTCAGATGGAAATCTACACCACTGCACTCCAAGGTGGTTATTCCTTGACGGTAGTCGAGTCTAAGTTTGTTGTGCGGGACAGTTGGAAAAGCGACTATCTTAGGCAGCCTTGCACATGCAATAATTAAACGTTTGTCACACAAACAGCAACTATCGGTGCGTATTATGACAGATACATCTAAGAGTCACTTTAACACTATCGCGAAGACCTACAATGAAGAGGTTGCAGATCATGTTAGGAATCATTTAATTCAAAAATGGTGGGGGCTGGTTGGCCACTATTTTAGGGAACATTGTGGCGTCATTGATATCGGCTGTGGTGAAGGGAGCAACGCTTGTTTTCTTGAAGATAAGGGGATGGAGGTTGTCGGTGTCGATGCTTCGGAAGAGCTAATAAAACACGGTTCCAAGAGGTATCCTCAATTGACTGGTAAGATCCGCGTGGGAGATGCGTTGAGCCTTGATTTTGATGACAACAAGTTCGATGTGGCTACCCTTATTGGCGTATTGCATCATATCTATTCCCGCGATGATCAACTCAAGGCCATTCGAGAAGCGTTGCGGGTGGTAAAACCTGAAGGGACAGTATTGATACGAGAGAGCAACCTGGTCAATCCCTTATTCAGATTATTTTGGAATTATATTTTTCCATTGACTGCAAAAATCGATAAATTTGGTGGTGAAAACTGGATTCCAATGAAGTATTTGACAGGTTTTTTTGGAGGTCAAGTCGATAGCGTGCAGTTTTTCACATTTATACCAAGCTTTACTCCCCAATGGATGCTTCCCGTTGCAACAAAAATAGAGCATAGATTAGAGAGTGGGCGTTTTAGCAATCTAGCTGCACATTACGTACTGGCTTTGAAGAAATAGCCTTAATTTTACTGTACTGATCACATGAGTGCCATCTGTTTTTAATTCAATGGCGTTGGCATAAATATCACGAGCTGCCTTGACCTCATCATGGAAGTCACCTTCATCTTCAATGGGCGTATCAAGCCACTGTTTTACTTTGTTTGGAGATGGGATGCCACCGTTCTGCCACTAATTAATCCCGAACACCTATGATGTGTCATTATAGAAAACACGGGTGATGAGTGAAATAATTCAGCATGTTCATTAAGCTGATATTGCGCAGTTTATTATTTTAGGTCGCTTGATCCTTGACCCCGCAATGATCTTTATTCAATTGACAATACCGCCAGTATTATGCTCACTCAGGAAAACCATTGTGAGACCCAATTTCTTTGTGATTTTTGCATGCTGATAGTTTTTCAATTAGTAATAGAAATATTAACAATACATGGCTACTTATAAGTCAAAAAATTAGTAACCATGGGAGGATTAGCATAATGAAAAACGTTTATCACATGAACTTCAGAATCAAGGACAACAGGACAACTTTTGGAGCACAAGATTTGGTTTCGCTGGTAATTCAAGCGGGGGATGCTCTTATGTCTCAATACCAAATACGACAGGTCCTTCCACTTTTGTTAGCTCTGGGTGTGGCTAAAGTATTTATTGCTCTGGAAACTATTATCCAGATATTCGCTTGGTATTGATGGGTTTTGCTTTGCTCTACCCATCCTACACTTGATTGGATATTAGCGTCAGTCAGGTCATGGTGCGGCCTTAGGCGTCTTCTTTTTGTCAGCTGTTGTTGATCTCTGGATTCAGGTGCATCGCCTTCAAACAGTGGCGTCATCTATTTTAATTTGTTATAGTAGCCACTCCTCAACAATCAGCCGGCTAATCAACCGGTATTACTGTGAAATCCATTAATAATGTAGTACCCGTTACTCAATCCTCCCTTGCTTTGTCGAAAAGTCACTTACGTGCTTATCTGCTTTCGCTTTTGGAAAATCTTGAATTTGTTGAGCAATCACCGAGATATCACCCTGAAGGGAATGCTCTATTCCACTCCCTACAAGTGTTTCAGCTCGCCCATCAGTCTAGTCAAGATCCCTGCTTATGGGCCGCCGCACTGCTGCATGACATTGGCAAAGCCATTGATTATCAGTACCATGACGAAGTCGGTGCCGAACAACTCGAAGGTTTACTGTCCCCGCGTATCGTATGGCTCATTCGCCATCATCTCGATTTACTAAAATCACCTAAACGAACTCGACATCGACTGCAAGCCTGGCCACAACTTTTACAGGAATTGAGCTGGTTACGGCGTTGGGATTTGCAAGGGCGGCAAATCCATATTGACGTTCCCAGTCATGATTATGCGGTTGAGCAGATAATCCAATATTTTGCCATCATTACCGAAATTCCTAAGGACTCGATTTACCAAAAAATCCATTAAATCACTAATGCGGCAACTAGCCGTCAGATAATATGAAAAACAAACGTTTAAAAGGGAATTCACAACTCAGACAATTACTAATCCGAGAATCTGCCCGCTTAATGTATGAAGAGGGTATCACACAATATTTCGATGCCAAACGCTTAGCGGCAAAACGTCTCTTAGGCAAAGGGGGTAGCAAGACCATGCGTTTCCGCCCTCAAGATTTACCCTCTAATGGTGAAATTGCCAAGGAGTTAGCTTCATTATCTCAGTTTTATTTGGGTGACAGTCAACTCCAACAACTGTTTGCCATGCGAGTCATTGCATTGGAAGTCATGCACGAGCTAGAACCCTTTACCCCTCGACTCATAGGCTCAGTTAGCACGGGCTCCATTCGCACTGGTAGTGATATTGATTTGCATGTATTTACGGATAACCCGGAAACCTTGGTCGAACATCTTCATCAGTTTTCATGGCGTTTTGAAACCAAACAAGTCAACATTCGTAAATGTAACAAAATCATGAGTTATACCCACATTTATAGCGAACGAATTTTTCCGATAGAATTATCCGTATATCCCTATCAAGACTTACGTATCCGCAACAAAAGTAGTACTGATGGCAAACCCATTATTCGGATTAAAGCTAGCCAGCTCCCTCAACTCATTATGGAAGAGCATCATGAGTATTGGCAACATTACCTGCATACGGGAGAGTTAGTCGGCATAGAGAAGACTCGAAGGGGGCAAATATCATATTGATTGGTTTATTTTTGATCTTTATGAGTCATTGAGCATGTGGAAATCAATACGAGTTCATATGATACTGGAACCCTATTTTTTATTTTTACAGAATTCGATCGCCTGACAAATTCAGGTCAGATAACAGTCATTTTTAATATGAGGGATTGATGTTATCTGGCCCAGGTTTTCCGAATAAAACCGGCCCTGAAAAACAGAGCCGATATGTTCTTTCTACCAGTGGAGATGAAAATCTATTTCATCTTCCATTTGATGTTGTTTGGAGTGCATAGAAAACTGAGGTTCATAACAGCCGACAGGTGTACCTTTCAGATTTAAGTTATCTTGGTTAAACTTATCGCAATACCCCTTGAAAGAAGTAATTTGAAGCCCAAGCTGCTCAGGCATATCCCAAGCGGCGTAACCATGGTAGCGTATCTGGAACATAATATCGGCACCTTGGGGGTTCTCGAAGTAATTCCCATCTGATGGTCCAAGATTTATTGCTCCGGGCAGATTTCCAATTTCGACAGTTTCAGAAAAATAAGCTCGGCCATCGTCACCGGCGATACCGCCAGTCACCCAGAATACAGAAATTTGAGCGGCCTCAATTTGATCCCAATTAAGTCTCCTGTCTGCTGTTAACATATCCAGAAATATATCATCCTCCCCGCAATCGAAGTTACTACATGCTTCTGGATTGTCAAAGGTAATCATCCATACGGTATAGGCTCCAGGAGGCAGCTCTCTAGTATTAATGCTAACATCGACACGATCTTCATATCGTTTAATCTTGGATTTCGCACGTTTAACTCTTGTTTCTTCAAGAAGCTCAAGACGCTCATTTTTGAACTTAAGCATCGGGCTACTGCTGCTACCATAACTATAACCTTGCATTTCATAACTTGATGCGAAATTCGAGCTACTGAAAGTCGAAAGGGTGAGAAAGGCCACCAGTCCAAGCTTGATTTTTAATTTCATATCTATACACTCCTTTGGGTTGCGGTTTTTATTGCTAGCAATGATCAGTTGGCGCCTGTATTTAATTATTTTTAAAACGATATCTTGTTCTTTCGTCTTGCGTTCAACTGGTTTTGCAGGATAAATGGTTCGCTAGGCAGACTGCTTTCATAAGCCTTACACATGGCTTGCATAGATGGTTTATTTTTTATATTTGTACTTATCAGTGAGATAGCAATTGGTTTGGTATAGGAAAATTGATTTGGCGCACAATGCGCAAAGCCTGGAATCAATAAAGCGCTATGGGCCGGCTGGGGTATTTTAAAACAATTGAATAGTTGACTGGCAGTTAACCATTTATCTTCTGCAAAGCGCATCAGTTTGGCATCAATGACAAATAGTTATGAATGGGCAGCAAGACCATGCGTTTTCGCCCTTAAGATTTACCCTCTAAGGGACATTGAAATTATTTTAAATATTTCAGTTCATTCAATATAGATAAAAAATAAGTTGATGATGTTAAATTAACCAAGTTCGCGCTAAGCAATGCCTCAAATCAGCAACGTGTTATGGTAACAATGGAGCTATTGCGTTAAGCTGTTACCATTGACTTCCAGCATAATAAACAACACCACTGCTTTTGTAATGACAACGTATCAATTGTAACCAAATCCGCGTTTATCGCCTGGGTTGTAGGGAAATTGACCTATTCAATTTAGGGGTAGAGTGATCAGCAAAGTGAATCGTAGCGTTATTTATCCACCTAAAATTATTTGTCCCAATACGGCGAAGATAATCCATCGAGCACGACTTTTTAATGTGTTAGATGAAGCCAGGCAACAAGCCAAGATAATCTGGATCGCTGCACCAGGTGGCTCGGGGAAAACAACACTGGTCTCCAGCTATTTAGAGAAAAAATCGGTAGCACATTGTTGGTATCAGATCGATCAGGATGATAGAGATTTAGCTACATTTTTTCACTATCTGGGGTTAGCGGGAAAGCTAGCCGCACCACGTAGAAAAAAGGCGGTACCCAAGCTGACCCCGGAATATCAACAAGGGATTCCGGCATTTACTCGCCATTTTTTTAAAGACATCTCTTCCAGATTACAAAGTGATGGGCTTATCGTGCTGGATAATTTCCAGTTATTAGCTGAGACGGACCCCATTCCAGTGTTATTAACAGATATCGTTGAGTCGCTGTCCGCTGGCGTTTCGTTACTTATCATTAGTCGGCATTTACCGCCATCGACAATGGTAACGTTTGCCGTTAAACGTCAGCTATTTGTTATTGATGCCAAGCTGATGCGCTTTGCAGAAGATGAATGGCTGGCTGCCAGTCAACTATTTAGTAATAAACATTCTAAAGAGAAGCTGCTGTCATTACATCATAAGCTGGATGGTTGGATAGCTGGACTGGTGCTTTTGCCTGATACGCCTAGCGCATTTGACAATACAGACACTTCAGGTCTGGGTATTGAAATACTGGATACCTATATTGCCGAACAGTTTTTATCTTCTTTGACGGTGGAAACAAGTGAGTTGTTGATGAAGGTCTGTTATATGCCGCATATTACAGCCACAGCGGCACAGGCGGTCAGCCATATTTCTCATGCAAAAAAATTGCTCGTCGGACTTGCACAGAAAAATTTATTTGTCCTGCAGCAAGGTGACAAAGGTTATACACTGCATCCTCTCGTGAGAGAATATCTCAAACAACGTGCTGAGGACTCCTTGTCAAAACAGCAATTGCATGATTTACGCTTGGCAACAGCACAGGCATTGCTGGCGGAAAATGAGTGTGAAGCCGCTGCAGATCTGTTGCTTGAGCTGAAAGCCTGGCAAGCGTTAGTGCTTGTTATTCTGAACTATGCGGCTGAGCTGCATGACAGTGGTCGAATTGAGTCGTTGCAACGTTATATCAGCGCCTTACCGCAAGAGTTCATTAGGTGTGAACCGTGGATCAATTTCTGGAAGGGTAAAATATCTGCCTATAACGATGTGATAGCCGCGCTTGATCTTTACGACACAGCCTATACCGGTTTCATGAAAAAATCGGATGTCAAGGGAGTTTACATGGCATGGTATTCAGCGGTGTCGGTTATTTGTAGTACATTGCAGGGGGACGATCGCTTAATTACCTGGGTGAATCGATATACTGAATTGAGTACGATTTACCCGGAGCCACCGCAAGCACTACCGAAAGGTTTTATCGACGCAATATTATTGCAATCCTATTTTTGCTCTGGCTTGGATCCCGAAAAACGAGTCTTTCTGCAGGCACGTTTGGCAGGCTCAATTGATGAGGCGACCGATCCTCTGATGCGCCTGCACATGATGTCATATTACGTTCATGTCGCGATTATATCCGGGATTAAAGCCAGCGATAAAGTGATTATCGAACGATTTGAGAGTCACTTGGATGAGATGAAAGAGGACCCCGTGTTATATCTTGGAGCGTTGACTGTTTGCTCTTTGGTTGCCTGGTCTTTTAATGATTTTGATAAATTACTGAATTTAGAGTGGCGAGCACTTGAGGTGGCGAAAGAGAGTGGTACCTCCGTTTTTGATTGTCATATTTATGCAAAAATTGTTATAGCCGCATTAGGTTTAAACAAATTTGACCTAGCTAGACAATATATAAATATTATGAGAGAAAATATAGCGGAAAAAAATCAAGTTTATCAATCGTTATATTTTTCCTGTATGATTTATGCCGGAACCTATATGAATGAAACGAGTGAACTGGAGAAAACGACCAGACACTATTTGGGTATTTTAGAGAGTGCACAATTCCCGGCATTCATTCTCCATAATAAACTGTTTTATACGTATTATTTATGTGTCCAAAAAAAAACAAAAGCGGCATTGGTACTTCACGATGATTTGCTCAACCAGGTAGAAAAATTGGCATTCCCTGGGCTATCAATCCGGTTTTATATGATCTACGCAAAAATATTTTTCAATGATGGCAAACTCGATCGTTGCGATTCTTACTTAAGCAAAAGTTTCACTATCGCCAGAAATAATGAGCTCATTACCTATGGTAATTGGGACCCAAAGTTAATGGTGTGGGCTTGTCAGCGAGCGCTTATATTGGGAATAGAAACGGCCTATGTTAACCGTTTTATAGAAATACACTATGTTAATTTGCCACAACCTTCCTCCATATGTCAGCCGTGGCCATGGCCTTTTCGTATTTATACATTTGGCGGTTTTGAGCTGAAAACGAGAAATGGCGTGATTCATCAGAGACAACGGGCAGGCAAGTCGTTTGCTTTGCTAAAAACACTGGTGAAGGCGCAAGACAGACTTCTAACAAATGATGCGATAAAAGAGACACTATACATTGATGATGACCCTGACAAGAGATCACAACTACTTGATACACAAATTCATCGCTTAAGAAAACTCCTTGGCAATGAACAAACAGTCTTGCGACAGGGAGACAGCATAAAACATAATTTGAAATATTTTTGGATTGATACGCGTGAATTTGAAGCATTAAGCAAACAGAAAATCACCACAGAGAATGCATTAGAGATTGCTAAGCGGCTACAGGAATTGTATCAAGGTGAGTATTTGCCTGATGATGAGAGCATCGAAGTCATTGCCCATCGTGAACGGTATCGAAATATGTATTTAGCCACTCTATTCAAATGCATTGACCATATGGAGACAGAAATTGATAAAGCGATTGAATACTGTCAAAATGCGCTGCTACTGGAACCCTTGTCAGAGCCGCTGTATCGCAAGTTAATGTCAGTTTATCTCCGACAGAGTAATCGAGATATGGCCGAGGCAACACTAGCACAGTGCCGTAAGCTGGTGAAACACCATCTCGACAGTGAAGTATCCAGCGAAACTTTGTCTCTGTTAAAACCAATTAGCCCACTTCAGTATTCCTAATTATTTAATTTCCACTCCTTAGGAAGCCCATCATGCCTAATGTGACAATGAATACACCAAGCCATTGAAGTAATGTCGGGATCTCACCCAATATAGGAAAAGCTAATATTAGTGCAAGACTTGGCACTAAGGCACCGAAGATAGCGCCACGAGCGGCGCCTAGAATGGCGACTGCTCGAGTATAAAACAATAACGCTAAAATAGCAGAGAGTAAGCCTTGAAATAAAGCCTGAAGTATAATTTCACTCGCTGGTGCAAACAAGATCATTGAGTTTCCGGCAAAAAGATATGCCGGGACGTAACCTATCATAGATACCACGGAAACGATGGTGATAGCATGTAGAGGCTCAACTGACCAATAGCGAATAGCAACAGTATAAATGGCCCAAAAACATCCTGCAACAACCAGCATTAAATCGCCAACCCAGGCATTGTGGTGACTATTAAGCAGTCCTTCCCAACCAATAAACAAAAGACCAGCAATAATGAGTGATATGCCAATCAGTTGGTTACGATGTGGTTTGTTTCCTAGCCACAAATAACTGCCTAATGTGGCAAAGATCAGCATGCAACTTGGGGTAATGACGCCAAAATGGCTGGCTGGTGTGAGTGACAAACCGCCAGTGGCGATAATAAGATAGGGTGCTCCAGCACCACACGCGATCAGTATAACGCCAGGGTAACTGACTCCGATAAACCGTTTACGCCAAAATATGGGTAACAATATGATGCCTGCCACAGTAAAGCGCAAGGCGGCAATGTCGTATAAGGTTAATGTTTGTTCAATGCCAAGTTTGGTGATTGCAGGAAAGCTTGCCCAAATAACGGCGGCAATGAAGCCGAATGTTAGACCGAGGTAGATATTGTTTTTTTGGGTATTTAACACGTTAGGATTGCTATGAAAGAATAATAATAGGGGTCAAATATCATATTGATTATTTAACTTTCATGATTTATTGAAAATACAAAAATAAATATTAATCAATGTGATATTTGGCCTCTTTACGCAGACTAGAGTCCTTTCCAAGTATGTAACAGCGTGCGGGCAACAATGCTGATGAATTCAAAATATTGGGTTTAAAACTGCTGGACTATTTTACTGAATGACAGCGCATACAGTTCTTTGTTGGGGCGAAGGAGACTTTGCCATGGCACACTCCGCAATATTTACCTTTTAATATATCATCCATTTTGATGGCATTTGCGCCTTTTTTTTGTTTAAAAATACCTGGATGACAATTTTTGCAGGTAAGCCATTCCGTATGGGCTTTATGCGGAAATCGAACCTTGGGCATTGAAGCTGTGTCGGTGAAAATAATATCCAGATCAAGTGCTTTTAGATCCTTGCTGGTACCGTATAAATCTGAACGAGGTGCAATATGTCCCTTTCTTAGAGCTTGTACCCAATCAATTAAGCCGGCATCATCACGTGGAAAATTTTTCATGGCATCGACCGGCGGTTGTAATCCATACAAAGCGGTGATATTGGTTGGGTCATGTATGCCATCTTCTGCAATGAGAGCGACTTCGCCTGTCAGTTGAAAATGTTTGCCTGCGCTCCAAAATTCACCGGCTAACTTTTTTTGCTCAGCAGCAAATGATAACGATGTTAAAGGTAACCAAAATAAAATAACAAAAATAAAGCTGATCCGCATGACTTGAATAATTCCTAGGCTAATGAATTGTCGGCCAAGATAATGAACCATATTAATGTGCTGATTTAGTGGGTTATTTATAGGTAAGACATAGAGTAAATATGCCTGTTCGTGTTGTATAAATAACGACCATAATCATTTCATAAAATGACGGACATTATACACCAAACAAAAGCCAGAGAGGTGCTATATCGTTTTGGTGGGTATGATATTCTGATCGCTGAAATCATGATTGTGGGTGGAAGAATGTTTTGGTGTGGAAAAAATAGTTGCAAATAGAGAAGTCCCGCAGCAATAAAACCCGCTGCAGGACTATTTATATCTACGTTATGCTTCTACTTCAGCCTCTGTCTCTATGGCCTCAGGCGCTTCACTTTTCATTTGTGAAATCGCTGCATCTCTAATTGCTTGGGTAGCAAATAATGTACTTGTCGCTACGATTTGGCCATTTGATGCTTTGATGTTAAAAAAGAACTTTCCATTTTTTGACTCTTTCAGTTCGTATCGACTGTCATCAATGCAATTCTTTTTTACTGACGCAATTCCATTTACGGCACTCTTTTTAGCGGCATAATTTTCACTTCTGACTAAGGTGGTGCCGTCATTGTTTACAAAACTAAAAGTAAATGGCTCTTGTGCATCACTTTTTTTAAGAATAATCTTCACAATATTCACTCCTTGTACATTTGTTAAATCATGCTAAAGCGTATTACAAAGTTCATCTGAAGTGAGAAAAAGCAATCTCGCCTTTTGACAATCCAGTATCAAAAATTCTAGAACAACTTTTTAGCCATTCCAGCCAATCCATCGACCCCGCCAATACTATCAAGTAAAGATCCACCGTTGCTTGCCTTATCGATTAAATCTGGAATCATACCAGACAAACCGTCAACTGCCGTATTGATGTTAAGCCCAGCGTTTGATGCAAATTCAGAGATTTTTTCTTCGCCAAAAACTTCCTTAACCTGATCGCCAGAAACCGGGCTGTTTTCGCCATCACCCAGCCAGGACGTGACAAGAGAGGCCACTCCGCTTGATTGAAACTTCGAGACCAAGTTCATGATATCAATATTCCCATCATTGCCTGAGAATAATCCAGTCAATGCAGAAGCAATATTGTCTGCATTTCCTTCACCGCCAGTTTTTTGTAAAAATAGCTTTGCTGCCATTTCCATAATATCCATTGTCATGCCCCTTTTTGTGCGGTGTTTTAAAACACCGATAAAATAATATTTTATTCTTAAATTTATTGATGGTTGGCGGATAAGCTACGAGTATAGTATGTCGCACTAAATTATATTGAATATGAAATACAACTTAAGCGTCGCCAAAAACTGAATCAAACTGTAACAAATAAGATACGCATCTGGAAAGGGAAAATGAGTAGTCAAACTAACATTTTACATTTATTTGCAATTCTATCCTGAATTTTCCTTCTGCAAGGTCACGAAAATATCACAAAGAGGATTGTTTCAATAATCTCGCGGGTATAGCTAAGACCTAAAATTTATGAGTTTGATTTCATTGGTTTTCGGCGTGAGGGTGTTGTTGTGCTTCTTTTTTTTCGTGCAGGGTTAGCCTGAGCCTGGGGTGTTACTTTAGGTTTTTTCACGCGTGGTTTGGCTTTTTTTCCGCTCAATCGTGTTTCTGGTACATCATGATCTGGCTCAAACCCATGAATTATTTTTCGGGGTAATAATTTACCAATCAGGTTTTCTATATCGGATAGGGCATCGACTTCATCCGCGCAGACTAAAGAGATGGCTTCTCCTGTGGCTCCGGCACGACCCGTTCGGCCAATGCGATGCACGTAGTTTTCCGCCGTATCCGGTAGATCAAAATTTATCACATGGGGCAACTCTGAAATATCAATGCCTCTGGCTGCGATATCTGTTGCTACCAGGACTTTTACTTTGCCTTGTTTAAAGTCGGCTAAGGCCCGTGTTCGTGCGCCCTGACTCTTGTCTCCATGAATGGCTTGTGCATGAATTTTGTTTTTTTCCAGTTGTAAAGCGAGTCGGTTTGCCCCTCGTTTGGTTCGTGCGAAAACCAAGATTTGATCCCAGTCATTCTCCCGAATTAAATGGGTTAGCAATTTGGATTTAACTTTTTTATCGACAGGGTGGACAATTTGTTTCACCGACACAGCGGTTGTGGTGAGGGGGCTGACATCGATTTGTACCGGTTTGTTTAGCAGTCCGTTGGTTAATTTACGAATGTCGCTTGAGAACGTCGCGGAAAACATCAGATTTTGACGTTGCTTTGGTAACAGAGCAAGTATTTTGCGAATGTCGTTGATAAAGCCCATATCAAGCATTCGATCTGCCTCATCGAGAACCAGGATTTCAAGCTGATTAAATTTGATGGCATTTTGATTGTATAAATCCATTAAACGACCGGGGGTTGCGACTAATATGTCGACACCTTGGCGCAATTTCATCATCTGTGGGCTGATTTTAACGCCACCAAACACCACCGCAGATCGCAAGGACAGGTGTTTGCTATATTGTGAGACGTTTTCATTGACTTGTGCTGCCAGTTCGCGGGTTGGTGTTAGCACCAGTGCGCGTACTGTGTTTGGCTGTGCTTGATGTCCTTCAGCAAGTCGGTGTAAGAGGGGTAGGGTGAAGCCGGCGGTTTTACCGGTGCCGGTTTGTGCTGCCGCCATGACGTCTCGCCCGGCGATGATTGGCGGTATAGCTTGGGTTTGAATAGGTGTTGGAACTTTATACCCTTTGTCGCTGAGTGCGCGCAAAATGGGATCAGATAAACCGAGAGCAGAAAATGACATGAAAATACAATTCATTGTTGCTTTGCAAATAGACCGAGCTGACTTTTTGAGCTGTTATAATATAAAAACCCCGCCAATCTTGGTGGGGCTTTTGTCATGCTGGTGTTATGAACTTAGCGTTATGCCGCGCTTACGTCTGCGGCTGAAGGGCCTTTGGGGCCGTCTTGTACGGAGTACTGGACTCGCTGTCCTTCATCCAAACTTTTGTAGCCTGAGCCCGTTATCGCGCTGTGATGCACAAAAATATCCTTGCTGCCGTCTTCCGGTGTAATAAAACCAAAGCCTTTAGCGGCGTCAAACCATTTCACAGTACCAATATTCACTGGCAATATTCCTTAAAATTCAGTATGTTATATATAATGTAAGAGTCATGCAGGAAGGAGAGGAGAAGGATACTTCAGAAACCATTCTCGAGCTTGCCGCCCGTTAATCATAATACGTTCACTACTCATTTGTTCATTACCCATCAACAAGCCTATCCTACTGATCATACACGAACAAGGCATAAGCCTAGCAGCATATGGCTCGATTCGCAACTTAAAATATTGTTTTTACGTGTCAGTAAAATACGGGTGAGTCTGCGTTACTGTTGCGAATGATTAGGTTGGCCCGCCTTATTGTGGCTGTGTTTGTTTATGACTAGATTGAAGGGTTCTAACGTATAAAACGTTTAACAGCTACCATCAGTTCGTCAATGACGGTATCGTCCCCCTCACGTACTGAGTTTTTTACACAACCCTTGGTGTGATCTTCGATAAGTTGCATTGCCACGGCATCCAGTGCTGAGCGAAGTGCGGTAATTTGCGTGAGAATATCAATGCAGTAACGATCGTCTTCTATCATTTTTGCGACCCCGCGTACTTGACCCTCGGCGCGTTTTAAGCGGCTCAATAACGCTTTTTTGTGTGGTTGAATGGTCGATTTATGATTGGTTTTTTTAGTTGATGACATCGAATCCCGCATTTTGGATGGCTTGATGAAGGGCCTGACTATTGGTTTGCATTGCATCGAATACGAGGTTGGCTTCGCCAGGCTCAAGTGTTACTTCGACTTGGCTCACCCCAGCTATGGCTTGCAATACATGAGTCAAGCTGTTGACGCATCCACCACACGTCATGCCTTCAATTTTTAAGGTAATTTGTTCCATTGTTTGCTCCAGATGGTTGTGCTGAAAGACATCGTCACGTTATTTTCCTGCTTTCCAGCGTTTTAATAATAACGAGTTAGTGACCACCGATACCGATGACATGGCCATGGCTGCCCCGGCGATCACTGGGTTCAGCAGACCAATGGCGGCTAATGGGATGCCAATGATGTTATAAATAAATGCAAAAAAAAGATTTTGGCGTATTTTTTTTAAGGTGGCTCGGGATAAGCTAATGGCATCGGCAACACCGTTGAGGTCGTTGCGCATTAAGGTGATATCTGCGGTCTCAATGGCAACATCCGAGCCGCCACCCACCGCGAAGCTGACATCGGCGGCAGCTAATGCCGGTGCGTCGTTAATGCCATCACCGACCATGCCCACGTGGGTTTTGTTATCGCGATAACGATTCACTGCATCGGCTTTATCCTGAGGGCGCACGTTGGCGGTGAATTGTTTAATGCCGGCTTGTTGAGCAACGGCTTGTGCGGTTTTGCTGTTATCGCCGGTCAGCATGATCAGTTCTATACCCATTTGTTGCAAACGCTGTACGGCGGCCAATGAGCTTTTTCGTAGTTGATCGGCGATGGCAATGTAGCCGAGGTTTTGCGTGCTCTTGGCTAAAATAACCACGGTTTTGGCTTGTGTTTGCAAGTTTTCAAGGATACTGAGATCGAGCTGAATGCCGCGTTGTTGGGCAATGTGCGGTGCGCCTAGCCAATAGTTTTGACCGTCGACTTGACCAGAAACACCTTCGCCGACGTGGCTATGAAAGTTCTTGACCCGTTGCAATGTGATTTGTTGTTGTTTGGCATGGTCGAGAATGGCACGTGCCAATGGATGTTCTGAGCCTTGCTCTAAGGCTGCTGCAATAGCGAGTATGTCTGCTATGTTGTGATCGTTGGTGGCTGGACATACATCGGTGACTTTCGGCTTGCCTTCGGTGAGGGTGCCGGTTTTATCGATGATTAAGGTGCGGATATGTTCGGCGTGTTCCAGGGCGGTGGCATTTTTGACTAATAGGCCATTTTGGGCGCCACGCCCAGTACCCACCATGATGGCGGTGGGGGTGGCCAGTCCGAGTGCGCAAGGACAAGCGATAACTAGTACTGCGACGGCATTGATCAAGGCGTCGGTAAAACTGCCAAGTAGGCCCCAGCCAGCCAGTAATGTGACGATACTGATGGCGATCACAATGGGTACGAAGATGCCGGCAATGCGATCGGCAAGTCGTTGGATCGGTGCTTTGGAACCTTGTGCCTGTTCTACTAAACGAATGATGGCGGCTAATTGGGTTTGGCTGCCAACGCCAGTGGCGCGGCATTGTAACTGACCTTGTTGATTTAAGGTGCCAGCATAGACTGGGGCACCAATTTGTTTGGTGACCGGCATGCTTTCACCGGTTAATAAAGATTCATCGAGGCTGGATTGACCATCGATCACTTCGCCATCAACGGGTACATTTTCACCGGCCCGTACCACGAAAATATCCGCTTGTTTTAACTCTGTTACATTCACTTCAATAAGTTCGCCATTTTTTAACAGGCGTGCTGTTTTCGGTTGCAGTTTAATGAGTGATTTAATGGCTTCTGAGGTTTTATGTTTGGCGCGGGCTTCGAGTAGTTTGCCCATGAGCACTAATGTGATAATGGCGGCACTAGCTTCAAAGTAAACATGTTGTTGAAGAGCGAAAATGGTCACGATGGCACTGAAAAAATAGGCCATGGAGGTACCCAGTGCCACTAATACGTCCATATTTGCGCCACCACTGCGTAACGCGTTCCAGGCACCGACGTAAAAACGTTTACCGATCCAAAACTGGATGGGGGTGGCTAATATCCACTGTATCCAGCGAGGTAAAATTTCGTCTCCAACGCCGAATAACATGGCGACCATTTGCACCATGAAAGGGGCGGTTAATGCAGCAGCGATGGCAAAGATAAATAAATCATGTTTGATTGCCTGATCTTTGCGCTGTTGTTCTGCCAGGCGCGTATTGTCTTCACGGATATGGGCTTGAAAACCGGCTTTTTGAATGGCCACCATCAAGTCACGGCTAGACAGAGTGGCCGGGTAATCGATTTTCGCTTGTTCGCTGGCGAAGTTAACTTGTGCAGTAACGCCATTGATTCGATTGAGTACTTTTTCCAAACGAGTGGCGCAGGCGGCGCAAGTCATTCCCTCAATGGCCCATTGATTTTGCTGCTTGGGTACCTGAAACCCCGCCGATTTTATGCTGTTGATCAATTGATCGTCAGGTGCGGCACTCGGGTTATATTCAATATGCGCGGTTTCAGACGCGAAGTTTACTGTCGCGTGCGTACCGGGAAGTCGATTGAGTACTTTTTCCAGGCGAGTCGCGCAGGCCGCACAGGTCATGCCTTCGATGGGTAAGTCGAGGGTTTGTTGATGATGACTGGTAGACGTATTCATGCTAATCAGCGTATACCCCCATGGGGTATTTGTCAACTAGAATTTTCTTGGGGTGTTTATTGTTTTTATTAATGCTTGAGGATGGGGTCCAGTAAGTATTTCAAGACTGACTCAGTAAAAAAGTTACCGGACCATCGTTGGTCAGGCTAACTTGCATATCTGCCCCAAACTGCCCTTGTGCAATAGTGTGATACATGGCTGAACTGGCGGTGAGGATGTCATGGAATAAGCTGGTGGCGTAGTCGGGTGCGGCGGCACTGGAGAAGCTGGGCCGTAATCCTTTTTTGGTATCGGCCGCCAGGGTAAATTGGGGGACCAGTAACAGTCCCCCATTGATGTCGATCAGGCTGTTGTTCATGCGGCCATTGGCATCTGCGAACACGCGATACCGCAAGGTTTTATCGATGAGCTTTTTACCAATCGCCAGGTTGTCGTTTTTTTCTATGCCAAGCAGCACTAATAAACCCTGTTCGATGTGACCGATGATTTTTTCATCAACGGTGACGCTGGCGCTGCTAACGCGTTGCAGAAGTGCAATCATGTTTGCTTGTCTAGTTGCGATCGTCGATGATATTTTCTTGGAAGCGCAGGGCGGCGGTAATACCAATGGCCAGTAGTCCAAGCAATAATAGACCGGGGCCGATACCTGTGCTGAGTACGGTTTCTGCCCACGGCATAAAAAATACCCGGCCTAAATAGAGCATGCCTGAATGTAATAGGGTGCCAACAATAAAGATCCAGCTGATTAATTGTTTGATAAAGGGAGGGGCAATAATAAAACATAAGATGACGCCGACCGCAACATTAAGTAATGCTTCCAGGTTGCCATGGGCATGGGCGCCCCCTTTGATAATGTCAATGGCGGCTTCGGCGTTGATCAGTTGATTGATCGCTAAAATACCATCGGTATTGGCTTTGGCGATTTGTTCGGCGGATAAGGCCTCTAAATCTTCTTCGAAATCTTCGCTTTTTAATTGTTGTAAACGACCTACGGATTGTTGCTTCAGAGACACGGCTTCATTATAGGCGCCGTATTTATCAACCATTACTAAGCCGAGTGAGGCGGTGAATACCAGATAGATAAAGCCAAAAACGATATTTTTTTTACCGATCATAAATTTGCTCCCAAATATGGCTAAGATTCGCTCGCCGTTAATATTAACGGTCCAGCAATAAATATCCAGCTATTTTTTTTGTGTTTGGCCAATGCCCATAAAAAGATTGTTTGCGAGCTTGCTAAACTCGATTATTCAGTAGTTCATAACTGTAGTATAATTGATCGCTTTGATTATAGAGGTGCCCTGGATGATGGTTGGAGTGACGGTAAAATGAATAACAAAGTCGGCTTTGTGAGCTTGGGTTGTCCAAAGGCTCTGGTGGATTCAGAACAAATTATTACCCAGCTGAGGGCTGAGGGGTACGATATTAGCCCGAGTTATGATGAGGCTAATTTGGTGGTTGTTAATACTTGCGGTTTTATCGATGATGCGGTGCAAGAATCCTTAGAAACCATTGGGGAAGCACTGAATGAAAACGGCAAGGTGATTGTCACCGGTTGTCTCGGGGCGAAAGGCGATATTGTTAAACAACAATTTCCACAAGTATTGGCGGTAACGGGTCCGCATGCCTTGCAAGAAGTGATGGCAGCGGTGCACCAGCATTTACCCGCACCACACGATCCCTATACCAGTCTCATTCCTCCTCAGGGGGTGAAATTAACCCCTAAACATTACGCCTATTTAAAAATATCCGAAGGCTGCAATCATCGCTGTAGCTTTTGCATCATTCCCAGCTTGCGTGGCGATTTGGTGAGCCGACCCATTGGTGATGTGATGCAAGAGGCGGAGAATCTAGTCAATAGCGGTGTGAAAGAGCTATTGGTAATTTCCCAGGATACCAGTGCCTATGGAGTCGATACCAAATATCAAACCGGATTTTGGCAGGGAAGGCCGATAAAAACCCGCTTTGTTGAGTTGACGCGTGCGTTGGGGGAGCTGGGAGTGTGGGTGAGGTTGCATTATGTGTATCCTTATCCTCATGTGGCCGAGGTGATGCCGTTAATGGCCGAAGGCAAGGTATTGCCTTATTTAGATGTGCCTTTTCAGCATGCCAGTCCGGCGATTTTGCAATCCATGAAACGTCCTGCACGCAGTGATAATACGTTAAAGCAAATCCGCCAGTGGCGTGAGATTTGTCCTGAATTGGTAATACGCAGTACTTTTATTGTTGGTTTTCCTGATGAAACTGAAGCAGACTTTCAACAATTAATCGAGTTCTTGCATGAGGCGCAGCTCGATCGAGTTGGATGTTTTACCTATTCTAATGTGGATGGAGCAGCGGCTAAGGCCCTGCCTAATCAAGTGCCGGAAGAGGTCAAACAAGCTCGCTTAGCACTTTTCATGGAGACGCAAGCAGAGATTAGCACCCATAAACTTAAACAAAAAATAGGCAAGACCATGGACGTATTGGTAGATGATTTGACTGATTTTGGTTTTGTTGGACGCAGTGCAGCCGATGCGCCGGATATTGATGGCGTGGTGGTAGTGGAAACTGACCAACCAGTGTCCGCAGGTGAATTTATTGAGGTGGAAATCATCAATAGTGATGAGCATGATTTGTACGCTTCGTTGGTGCCTTAGTACTCTGCCAAGGGAGTCGTGCAGCATTCTACAAATTCAGCTTCTTATGTAGTGTTCCTCGTAGCCCGGATGCCGCGCAGCGTAATTCAGGAAGAGCGCATTAAATATGGGTGTAGCTCTTTTACTCGCGGAGCTATAGCAGTCGGTTGCTAGCAGGTTGTATTTCAGGCAGAAAATAGAACGAGGATTGCTAATGAGATGGTGGCTATGGGTGGACTTGAACCACCGACCCCAGCATTATGAATGCTGTGCTCTAACCAACTGAGCTACATAGCCATTGGCAATAATTTTTAGAGCGCGAATTTTCGGGTTTTATGCTACGAATGTCAAGTTTTTATCCAAATTGTAATGTAATTACGGTGAAAATGGCTGTCCTTGTACAATAGTTTTATAAAAACAATAGGTTATCAACTTTTATTGGTGGGCTATTTGAATGAGGCTTTGTATTTAAGAATAATAAAACGGTTTGACTGATTGCTTTTCATTCATTCATTGTGGGGTTTGCATTGATGATTAGTTCTTTTTTTAACCATTAATCCATAAGCAATCAGATTGATGGCAATAACAATCAGTGCCAAAATAAATTGAATCTGCTGGGTCAGTTGTGCCGGATAAATGATCGGTAATAGATATTGCTCGACAAAACTGGTGTCATAGGTTTGTTGGTGCGCTCGTTGTCGAAGTGCATTCTCCAGATGGGTTAAAGGACATATCCAAGCCATCATTTCAACCCATACTGCCCACATCACGGCGGGGATGTGCAGCCAAATTAGCCATTGCCACCGTAGTGCTAAAAAACCACCGAGCAAAACGAACAAAATAAACCCCAAGTGGATAATGAGGACCAAGTCTGATAACAAATGATAAGGCGGCATAGGGAAATGATTGCGTTATACTTTATAGTAATTTAATTAGGAATGGGAAGTTATCACGTAGCCCATTCCTTAGTATATCCTATCGATGAGGAATGAGCTTATGGGAATCGCGATTGAACGCTCTGATTTTTCAAAACAAGAATATCAAATATTTTCCGAGCGTTTACAGAACAACCTAACGGCGCTTGCTCAGCTCATCGATACGCCTGGTTTTGGTGAAGGTCCTGCCAGCTTTGGTGCTGAGTTGGAAATGTATATTGTTGATCAGGCAGGCAATCCGGCACGCATCAATGAGCAATTAATCCAGGCAAGCCAGGATCCTCAATTGCAAATGGAATTAAATCAATTTAACTTGGAATACAATCTATCACCGGTGGTTGCGCAAGGAGCACCATTTTCTTGCATTGAAAAGGAGTTGCAACAAAAACTGACCGCGCTAGAGAGTATTGCCAAACAACATCATGCCTATATCATTCCCATTGGTATTTTACCGACGTTAATTCCCGAGGATTTCTGTTCCAATGCATTGAGCCGTGCGACCCGTTATCAAGCTTTGTCGAAAGGCTTGCAAAAAATGCGAGACGGGCCTTTTCGCATTGATATTGACGGTGAACCGCCGCTTGCCTTAACTTGCGATGATGTGACCTTAGAAGGAGCTAATACGTCTTTTCAAGTGCATTGGCGAGTGAATCCAGCCGATTTCGTGGATACTTTCAATGCTCTTCAATTAATGACGCCTTTGGCCTTAGCGATTGGCGCTAATTCACCGACGCTGTTGGGGCATATGTTGTGGGATGAAACGCGCATCTCATTATTTAAGCAGTCGGTTGATTCTCGCGATAATGCATCGATATCCTGGCGTATGCCTACCCGTGTGCCGTTTGGTTTTGGGTGGTTACGTAAAAGTCCCACCGAGCTATTTGCCCAAACCGTTGCGTTATTTCCTCCGTTGATCCCGGTGGTGGGCAATGAAAATAGTGAACAGGTATTAAAGGCGGGTATCACCCCTCAGTTAGAGGAGTTACGGCTGCATCAGGGGACCGTCTGGCCGTGGAATCGGGCGATATTTGATCCAGTGGATGGTGGACATCTACGCATAGAAATGAGATCACTACCGGCTGGCCCGACCCCGCAGGATATGTTAGCCACCAGTGCTTTTCTGATTGGCTTAGCGCAATATATGAAATCAAAGATGGATGATTTGATTCCCGCCATGCCTTATCAATATGCGGAATATAACTTTTATCGAGCGGCACAAAAAGGTCTCGATGCGCATTTGATTTGGCCACATGTGAAACAAAACCAACCGACAGAACAGCCCGTGACAGAGATTATTAAAGCGTATTTACCATTGGCTCGTGAAGGTTTAGCCATGCTGGAAGTCAATGCCTTAGAAATAAAACAGTATTTGGGTCTTATTGAAGATCGTTTGTTAAGTGGCATCACTGGAGCACGTTGGCAGCGGCAGGTCTTGCAGCGGATGACCAAGAAAAAAAATTCACCAGAGGCCTTTGTTGACTTGCTGTGGAGATATTATGGCGAGTATAAAAGTGGTCGAGCGGTGAGTGAGTGGCGGATGCTGTGAATTCTATAAGAAAATTTTTATGTTTAATGAAAAAAATGTTGGCCAGATGGTGGAGTCTATTATCGGTTGTAAATGGTCGTTATTGGTGTTACGTCTACTGCGTAATGGTATTCAACGGCCAGGTGAAATGCAGCGGCAAGTTGACGGTTTAACCACAAAGGTGCTCAACGAACGGGTGGTTAAGTTCACTCGTTTTCGGATTATTGCTAAAATGGTGTACCCTGAAACGCCACCGCGTGTTGAGTATTATTTTACTGACTTTGGTAAACAGTTTTTGAAGATTGTGGATGTGGTTGAGCAAGTTCAGGATGACTTGGATAAAGGATTTAGCAATATTAAATGATAGACGGTCGGGTATTGGTATTAGAGTTTGTACTGAAAGAAAATTTCTGACCGATTTTCAGTAACGCTTTCTGATACCCTGAATGCGCTTTTTTGATCCTTTATTTTGCCTTTGCGGGTGATGGCGGATAGTCGAATGCCTAAATCAAATCGTTTAAATTGTTGTTTTAAGATGATTGATTTCCGTAACATACGATCTTGGTAATAGAAAAACTTTGTTTGGGTTTTTTCAAAACGATTGTATTTGTCAATGGAATCGTAGCTGTGCCAGGCAATCGCATAGGATATGCCGGTATTTCGCCAAGAGAGATGAAACATACCTCGTAGGGTATAACCCTTGGCATAATAATATCTCTGCATTTCTGTGACAACACGGATACCATCCAGCTTAATTTGGTCTTCTAGTTTATCTAGCGCAAGTGCATTAATCATGGCGAAGTCATAGTAGACTTCAGATTGAAATCCATATCTCCAAGGCTTGTTTTTATTTTCATAATACGCAGCGATGCCAAGCAGGTTAATGATAGCTAACCAATCGGAATGGTTTGAGTAATCGCGGGATTCGTATTCGAGACCTGTTGCCAATCCCAGCAATGCTAATTTTTGTCTATTGAAATTAGCTGTTTCATAAAGTCCGTTAAAAATCAGCGTGGCCCGTGTTGTGAAATCATAATATTTTCCCTCAGTAATATCCATGCTAGCCTGCAGTTGGGATAATGCGATGACATTCTTTCTTGAAAATTGATTGATGTGATTACGTTCGCTAGTAAAACCTAAAGACAATGTATTGTGGCTGATATCTTGGCTGGTTCTATTGGATAAGCCTGCTTGCCAATGAAAAAAACCATAACGAGATGGCTGATTGATCAGTTTTTTTGGATCGAATTTGATGGGCATTATTCAATTATATATGAAAGATAGCATCGTTGACATCAAGCCTGTCGTTACGTTACTGCCGTTGTTTGGAATAAAAAATTAACTTAACTCATTCGGTCTGAGCAAGAATTATCGATAACTGGTAGGGGTAAAGAGGTCTTGGGAGGGAAGTCGTTGCGTCGCCCATTCTTTAGGCATGGGCGCGTAATAATTCGGCTACCAATAAAAAAAGATCGAAGACAATGAGTCTTCGATCTTTTTTTATGAGACGGTCGGTAATAAATGCTTTAATTTTTGTTTATTTCCAACGCCCTTTAGAAGAACTTCCGACGTTAACGGAAATTGATGTGCTGGCACTATTGCCACTTGCATCTAAGGCTTTTACCGTAATGGTATATAAACCTTTGCTAACTTTTCGCGTGTTCCAATTGCAAGTGTAATTGGTGCTATCATTGATCATGCCGATGAGTAGGCTGTCGACTTCGCAACTGAGCATGGCAACACCGATATTATCACTGGCTGTTATGTTAATTTTAACGTTTCCGCTAACTGTTGCCCCATTTGTCGGTGACAGAATGGAAACACTCGGTGCTTCGTTGTCCTCAATGATTGGATTATCGATAATGATATTAAGTTGGCTTTTACCCATGTTGTTGGCAGCATCAAAAGCGTAGGCTTCCAAGAGTATATTGCCGTTGTTGTTTGTTGACGTATCCCAGTTAAAGGCATAAGGGGCGACTAGGTCGCTGCCGATCAAGGAACCATTGGCGTATAATTCTACCTTGTCGACTCCCACATTATCGTTGGCGGTGACCGAGACGGGCTGAGTGCCACTGGCCGTACTATTATTATTCATCTGAATGGTGACGGTGGGTGCTTGATCATCAATCGTGCTGCTGCTATTCAGGGCAAGGTCAATTGCTGCGGCGGCATTGATACGGCCATGACCAAACTTATTGTCCCAACCGCTGTTACCTAAATCCTTGGCGCTACTTTCAAGAATATTTTCTACCTCTGCTGGGCTAAGTTGAGTGTTCGCTGACATGATTAATGCAACGACGCCAGCGACGACTGGGCTTGAGAAGGAGGTACCATTCCAGGCGCCTATACCACCGCCTAGGTTTGTGGTGAGGATGTTAGCACCGGGTGCGGCCACATCAATATAATTGCCAAAACTCGACCAACTGGCAAGTGCATCGGTATTGGTGGTGGCAGAAACTGATATTAAATCAGGGTTGTCGCTGTAACCGAGGTCAGAGCCACTATTGCCTGCGGAGACTACCACAAGGCCACCATTTTGTTTCATATAACGTGCGGCACTGGAGATTGCGGAGCTGGAGGTTGCATCATAGCTAATATTGGCGACTTTTGCCCCTTGGTCGGCGGCCCAAGTAAGGCCTTTGGCGATGTCGCTGAAATAAGCATATCCGTTACTTTGATTGGTGACTCGAATGGGAAGAATCGAGACATCCCAGGCAACCGATGCGACCCCGCTGTTATTATTAGCAATGGCGCCTAAGGTGCCAGCAACAGCAGTGCCATGACCATTGATGTCGCTTGAAGTGGCGCTATCATCCACTGCGTTATAACCGGGTAATAATTTTGCCTGTAGCTCGCTATGATTGGGATCAACTCCGGTATCAAGTACCGCGACAATAATGCCGGAGCCGGTGACGTTATCCCATGCGACCGGGCCTTGGATCATGGACAAGTGCCATTGATCTGTATACCGAGGATCATTGGGGATGCTTGCCTCCAGTTTTAATAAAATATCTTTTTCAGCAAAGGCGATGTTTGGGTTGTGGGAGAGTGCATTGGTTACTCGGTCTTCAGCTTGGGCGGGGACATTTACTAGATGAAGGCCAATTTGTTGTATTTTGGCAACACTATTCGCGTTGTGACGTGCCAATAGTGAGGCCAGTTTAGCATCAGTGACTCCTGGAGCGGGTTGTACCAAAATACGTCCTTTGGCCCAAGTGGGTGTGTTAGCCTGTGCAAATGCGTTTGCTAGTGTCATGTTTGCCCACAAAACAATAGCCATGAATAAGGTGATAGCTAGTGATTTGGCCAGGTTAGGGACATGACTTGATATAGCGACAATTGAGCTGAAATGGAGTTTTTTAATTTTCATCTTTTCCTCGTAAATTCACTGAAAAACATTTGAAAATGACCGGCGCAAATCACTGTTGTCAGGTGATGACAAGTCTTGATGAATAGAACGTCTGCAATAACAAACGCTGTATAGTGGATACTGGGATTTGTGGTCAATTTCGAATGTCGTCTGTGAACTAGTTCATAATTTGATTTATTTTTGTCTCATTGCGTAGTGCAAAAAGGTCCAATTGGCTGGTATCAATAATTAGGCCATTTTTAGGATTGTCGTTATTTCTTACAGAGTATTTGTGTATTGAACGTGAGGAAGATAATGATTTTTCACTTCAGATATTGGTTTGCTTAAATGGATCGGGTGATATTGCTTACATTTAGCCCATAGTTTTTAGAATTTAGGGCTTGAAGACCTTGACCGCTGAAAATTATCCAATGTCTATGAGGTATTGTTTGAATGTGCATTGTCATCTTGTTGAGTTTTTTAACAGTTTAAGTGCTGTATTAAAAAAAAGTAATAAAATTGTATTTTAAAACATGAGGTTAGATTGTGGTATGTTGTGTGCTTAATACATTTGGGAAATGTTTGACCTTTTTCAGACAAACAAAAAATATACGGTTTTGGTTAATTGAGAGAGATGTCAGATCTTGATTAGCTCTCTCTATAACAATGATAAGGATGAAGTGAATGAATCAGCTTAAGTTTTCAGCAGTGATGATGAAGTTAGGGGTAGCATTAGCTTTTGTTTTTGTTTCATTGTCAGCAAATGCTTTTGTGATTACCAGCCAAGTTACAGGTGATAACCGTAATGGGAACCCCGCTGATCTTATTATCGATGTGACAATAAATGTGACAGGTAACACCGCCTCTTGGTTAATTGATATTAATTCACCAGCACATCCTAATATCAAACTGGATGAATTTTATTTTAACATGGCTGTTGATTCCGCTGATCTTACATTCAATAATTTCAATTTGCCAAGCTGGACTATTAGCTCGCCAGCTTCAACAGTTGGGGGTGGTAATTTCGGCCCCGGTTTTCATTTTGAAACGACCGATGGTACAGGTAGTCCAGCCAATAATCCGACAAATGCCATTGATCTTAGTTTTGATATGATATTATCAGCAGGAATTTTTACTGAGGATGATTTCTTAACCGCCGTCGTTTCTTCTAGCTCTGATGTCGTCTTGGGGTCTGGACAAATGGGAGCTCATCTTCAATCGTTAACCGTTAACAGTACCACTTGTCCTCAAGGCGGATGTAGTGATAGTGGATTTGCGCTTGGCATGTATGTCGGCGATCCAGGTGGTCCCATCGTTGGTAATCCAGTGCCTGCGCCAGCAACTATCGCACTTATGCTCATTGGTCTCTTAAGTCTTGGTGTTAGGAAGCATCTGCCAAAAAATTAAAATAATATCTGACAGTTTTAAATAAAAAAGGCGCTCTAAGCGCCTTTTTTATTTGCCCCGGTTTTTCGACCCATCAATATAATTTTTCAAGCGCACTAGCCGTTCATTTAGACCTTGCTCATCAAGAAAAAAATCAAAGCCACCAAGATTGCGATGTAAGTGCATCAGATCGGTGAGAAAGTCAAATACCGCATTAGCGGCGGCTTCCTGGGCGATTAATGCGGCGTTTTGTGCATCCAGTAGATCGAGGATGGATAGGGTGCCACGGGAATACGCGTCGGAGACGAGATCTAAATTTTTTTGCGCTGCGATTGCTGCGTCTTTGGAAAGCTGGATAGCCGGGTAGGAGGCGCTAATTTGATGCAAATTGAATCTTACGCGTTGTTCAACTCGTTGGCGGGTTGCCAATTGTTGGTTATGCTGCTGATCAAGCTCTAAACGATTACTGGCGAGACGAGAACGGCGAGCCCCGCCTTCAAAAAGTGGCAGTGAGACATTAATGCCAACCATCCAGTTGTTATCACCTTGCATATCAAGTCCTGCTTGTCGACTTTCATTGAGTACATGTAATACTTCACCTTGTAGGGTGACAGTGGGTGACCAATAGGTGCGTTGGTTCGCTGTCAATTCACGATTTTTAGCGGACACTAAGGCTTCTAGGCCGGCTAATTCGGGTGAGCTTGCCAACGCCTCTTGTACCAGAAAGTCACCCATTAACTCAAAAGATCGATCATTGATCACGTAACTAAATAATTCCTTACGGCTAATCAGCAGGCTTGGGTCATCCAGCGTGGCAGGTTTTGCAATAAAGGATTCCTTGAGAGGGCGATGTAATAGGCGGTTGATGGCATCGCGGCTTTGAAGACGTTGGCTTTGAGCGGTTAATAGTTTTTGTCTGGCGGTGGCGAGTTCACTTTCCCAACGATAGACTTCAGCGGGATTGCCGACACCAAGGCGTTGCCGATCTTGGGATAGCTCAAGATTAGCGCGGGTTAAATTCAATTCGTCTCGGCGGATATGTACTAAGGTTTGCGCTTTGAGTAAACTGAGATACGCCAGAGTGGTCTCCTGGATAATATCGAGTTCCAATTGTCGGTACATTGCTGCTCGATTGTTTTGTAGATAATGCTGAATGTCCACATTGGCCCGTATTTGATCAGAATAAATCAATTGGCTTAAGTTAATTGAGGCCAGCGTGGATTGTTTGGCAGTTGCGCCACTTTGTACCATGGCATTGTCACCATTTAAGCGTGCATAACGGACATTCGCTGCCAGTTGTGGAAGTAATGCGGCACGGGCGATATTGACATTGTTTTGCGTTGCTTTTAGTCCCAAGGCTACGGCGTGTAAATCGAGATTCACATTAACGGCCTCGATAGCGGCGGCTGATAAAGATAATTCTCGTCCCTGAGGCTCAGCTTCTTCGTGAAGTAACACGGCGGCATTCATGATATCGAAGCGTGGTGATAAGCCGATGGCTCGTGCGGTTGCCATGTTGATTGTCATGTGGCGTTTGCTTTTAAAAGTGACGGGTTGGCGATCAGTGGATTCACCATGTATGACTGAATGCATGTTTAATGCGTTGCGGCGTGCTAGCCGTTGCCAGTCAGAGGCTGGCGCTTCTGACATCAATACACCTTGCTCAACTAAGTGCGAGCCAATAAGGCTAAAGCTGGGCAAACCTTTGTCTATTAATCCGGTGACTAAATGATTCATTGCGTTGCTGCCAAGGCGCGGTAAGCTGGTGACTACCACCGCATCCGTTGTGTCAGGAAGCTTTGCCGCCAGGTCTTCGTTGCGCGTTGTCTGCAAAACAAATTCAAGCGTGATGCCTGCTGCCTTGGTGACCTCATGAGCCCGTTGAATTAATAGGGGCAATGCGTCATAAATGCTTTGATCGATCAGGACCGCTAAATGATGAAATTCAACCACACTTTGAAAACTTTTTAAATCTCGAATAAAATTGCTCTCTCCGCTGAGATAATTGAGGTTTTTGACGCCACTGGCGTTATTTTTTCTTGGTAAACCCAATAGCTCGGCATCCATCACAAAAGGTGCAAAGCTTGGTTTTTGTAGCGATTGACTCAGTGCGGCGATGGCACTGGATACATATCCCAGGGTTAATACCATATCAACTTCCGGGTCGTTTTGCAGATGGCTAAATGCTTGACGAATTTGTTTCGCAGACCAACCGCCGTCGAGTTGTTTTGAGTTCGGGAACTGTATGTCGAATTCACCTTTGACTAATACCAATAGTTCATTTTTAAATTGTTCGACAGACCAACCGGCTTGCTCCGTGGGGCCATCAATGAGCACCCCAATATTGATGGCTTTGGCGACCTGACTGATACCAAGCAGTGACAGCATGAATAATATAAGTGTACTGAGTTGCAAATGTCGTTTCATAGCTTTCCATATATCATATGTGAGTTAGCGTAACGGTTTTTCTGAATCGTACTAATGCAGCCAGGAATAACACGACACCAATACCGGCTGTCGCTAGCAAATTTGGCCATATTACCTCAAAGCCCGCATCGCGAAACAAAACAGCCTGGGCTAAACTGACAAAATGGGTGGACGGTACCAATTGCATGATGTACTGCAGTCCCTGGGGCATGCTTTCCAGAGGGGTATTACCTCCAGACAATAGCAGCATCATAACGAATATGAGCATAGTGAGTAAGCCAAACTGGGGCATGGAGCGGGCCAGTGTCGCCAAAAATATTCCTAGCGAACTCACCGAGAACAAATAGATGATGGCTCCGGCTAAATACAGAGCAATAGAGCCGGTAATAGGTACTGCTAAGGCACCTTGCACGATTAGATAGAGCGATAAGGTTGCTGCCGTGATGACAACCAGAGCGTTTGCCCAGATCTTAGCGAGCATAATTTCAATGGGGTGCAATGGCATCACCAATAGATGTTCAATCGTGCCGTGTTCACGTTCCCGAATCAGTGCAGCGCCGGTGAGCAATATGGCGAGTAGAGTAATGTTGTTGGTCAGTGACATGGCGGCTTGAAACCATTTGGCTTCCATATTGGGATTAAATTTTGCGCGAGTAATGATATTCACGGCTTGTTGAGCATGATCCGCTTTTAAATAGGTAGCCACTTCTTGGAAAATAATACGTTGGATGTAGCCAGCGCCGGTACCGGCCATACCCATGGCGGTAGCATCCACATTAAGCTGTATAACAGGTTGTCTGCCCGCTTGGAGATCGGCTTGAAAATTTGGCGGAATATCGATAACAAAAGTATAACGTGCGGCCTCCATGGCGGCGTCGATTTCATTAATATGCAATCGCTCTGGCGATTGAAAGTAGGGCGCTAAGAAGGCATCGTGAATGCGCCATGATAATTGGGATTGATCTTCATCAACAATGGCGATGGCGGCATTGACCACGCCGGTGGTGGCATTTTGGGCTTCTTCGAACACGGCAAACGTGAACATATAAACAATGAGAAATATCATCACCGGGTCGTAACGTAAACTGAATAGTTCCTTGATACCGAGTTGAAAAATATTTTTCAGGCTTCGGGTCATGGTTAACGTTCCTGGGTTTTTAAAAAAATTAGACTGAGCAACAGGTAAATCGTGATTAGCAGTGCTAACATCAGGAAATTGCTAATGAGCATTTCAAAGGCCAAAGATTTGGTGAATGTACCGAGACTGATTTGCTGGAAATAACTGCTGGGAAAAATTTGACTAAACACCTGCGCGCCTTCTGTGAGCGAAGCCACCGGTGCGAATAAGCCAGAAAAATTGACCGCAGGCACGGTGGTAATAATCGCGGTACCAAAAATCGCAGCTATCTGGGTCTTCATGAATGAAGACATTAATAAACCTAACCCGGTAGTGGCAATCACATATAGCAAACCACCAAATAATAAGGCTGCAATGCTGCCCTTAATGGGCACTTGAAACAGAAATACGGCCAACAGTACCAGGCTGATGAAATTGATCAGCGCGATAATCACATAAGGAAATTGCTTGCCAATGAGAAACTCCAGGCCGCTGACCGGGGTGGCATATAAATTGGTGATAGAGCCCATTTCTTTTTCTCGAACAACACCAGCAGCGGTCATCATCGCGGGAATCCATATCAGCATCATCATGATTGAACCCGGCACGATAGCATAGGCGCTTTTAAAGTTTTGATTATAACGAAAACGGGTTTCTATGCTTAGCGGTAATGATGGTGGAGCGTTGCCAGTTTTTTGGATGAATCGTTGTTCAAGATAATGTTGATGAACTCCCTGAATGTATCCTTGTGCCGTTTCGGCGCGAAATGGCATGGTGCCATCCAACCAAATAGCGATTTCTGGTTGGCGATTGCGCTTTAGGTATTTACCGAAGTCAGGAGGGATTTCGATAGCAAATGTGAGTTGGCCTTGGCGTAATCGGTTTTCCATGTCGACATAATCACCTAGCGGCGCGGATTGTTCGAAATAGGGTGATCCGCTATAATTTTCCAGGTAACGGCGGCTTTCCGGCGTTTGGTCTCGATCGAGTACCGCATAAGAAAGATTCTCTACATCGAAGGTGATGCCATAACCAAAGGCAATTAATAGAATGATTGGTCCAAGTAACGCAAAGGCAAGACGTATGGGATCTCGTCTAATTTCCATGCCTTCCCGCCGACTATAGGCCCAGGCGCGACGTAGATCAAAAGCCAATCTTCTACGCGTAACAGATATCGTGCTTGATTTAGGCGGATCGCTGGTTTGGGTGCTAAGCTCAGTGGCATCGGATGTTTGTTGTTCTGCTTCTTCTAAATAGGCGATGAAGGTTTGTTCCAAGCTTTCTGATCCATGGGCACGAACTAGTTCGGCAGGGGTATCCTGAGCCAATACCTTGCCAGTATGCATGAGGGAAATGCGATCACAGCGGGCGGCTTCATTCATGAAATGGGTGGAAATAAAAATAGTAACCCCATCGTCACGGGAGAGCTGGACTAATAATTCCCAGAACTGATCTCGTGCCACCGGGTCGACGCCAGAGGTCGGTTCATCCAGGATTAACATCTCCGGGTGGTGGATGACGGCCACAGCTAAAGAAAGCCGTTGACGTATGCCAAGCGGCAGTTTTTCTGCCAGCTCATTTGCGACCTCCAGCAGGCCAAAGCGATCCATGACTTCAGCAACTCGTGGTGAAATTTGATCGTTAGCTAGATGAAAGATTCGAGCGTGCAATGTTAGATTTTGACGCACTGTCAATTCGGTATAGAGAGAGAATGACTGTGACATATAACCCACTCGCCGACGAGTATTGATATCTTTTACATCAATCGGATTGCCAAATAACCAGGCTTCGCCATCGGAGGCGGGTAATAGTCCTGTCAACATTTTCATGGTGGTGGTTTTGCCGCAACCATTTGAGCCTAAGAAACCGAATATTTCACCGCGCTCGATACGAAAACTGACTTTATCTACGGCAGTGAAACCATCGAAGCGTCGGGTTAACTGGCGTGCTTCAATGGCTAATTCACCGGTGAAATATTGCCGAGGTGGGATCACTAAAGCGTGATGTTTGTTGCGTTTTGTTTCCGGTAGCAGGTTGATAAAAGCGTGTTCCAGGTTATTTTTACCGGTTTTAGACTTTAACTCGTCGGGGCTCCCCGTGGCTAACACTTTGCCTTGGTCCATGGCCACCAACCAATCAAAACGATCCGCTTCATCTATATAGGCGGTGGCGACTAACACAGACATATCTTTACGTCGACTACGAATGCGATCGATGAGTTCCCAGAACTGGCGGCGCGAAAGTGGATCGACACCAGTAGTTGGTTCGTCGAGAATTAATAGCTCGGGATCATGTATCAGCGCGCAGCACAAACCGAGTTTCTGTTTCATGCCGCCAGAGAGTTTTCCGGCAGGGCGGTCGCTGAATGCAGCGAGTCCGGTGCTGGTTAATAATTCTTGAATTCGCCATTGTCTCTCGTGGTGTGATTGACCAAATAAACGGCCGAAAAAATCAATATTTTCGAATACAGATAGGGTTAAATAAAGATTGTGCCCTAATCCTTGAGGCATATAAGCAATGCGTGGGCAGATGGCATTATGGTGTTGTTGGTGTTTAATATTGCCATTCAGGACATTGAGGGTGCCGGTTTGTATTTTTCGCACGCCGGCAATCAACGCGAGCAAGCTGGATTTGCCGACACCGTCTGGTCCAATAAAGCCCACCATATGGCCGCCAGGGATTGACAGGTTGATGTCATCCAAGGCAGTGGTATTGCCGTAATGGTGAGAGAGCTGAGTTAAGCGAGCGATGATTTGTTGATTCATGATTGATGATTCATGATTGATGAATTTACAATAGATGATCTGGCCACTGAATATTCGAATCCAAGCGAATATAGGCCATGCCTGGTACGCCGGTTTTTGCAAGCTCAATATGATTTTTCAAGAAATCAGCATCGAGTTTGATTTTGACGCGGAACATCAATTTTTCGCGTTCGGTACGGGTTTCTACTTCTTTGGGGGTGAATTGAGCGCTTGGTGCAACAAAAGTGACAGTTGCAGGAATCGCCGTATCGGGTATACCGTCTAATATCAAGCGTGCGCTACTGACCCCGACCGCTAATTTGACAGCATTTTTCGTTGGAAGAAAAACCGTCATGTAAATATCCATGGGGTCGAGTATCGTTAATACCTTGCCACCGGCGGGTAACACTTCACCAGGCTCTGATAGTCGGTATAAAACGCGACCATTGATGGGCGCCTTAAGCACACTATCGTCAAGCTGGACCTTAAGCAATTCTGTGTTGGCGATGGCGGCTTCGATGGCTGCATCCGCATTAGAGCGTTGCGCTTTGGCGGCGGCTAAGGTTGCCTGGGCAGTTTGTACGCTGGTTTCGTCGCGTTGTAATTGCTCAAGGGAAATACTATCGTTCTCATAAAGCCCTTTAGAGCGTTCCAAATCTTTTTTGGCAAGCGATAATTCGCTTTTACGTTGGGCAATGACCGCCGTTGCAACGTTCTTTTCCTGACGGGCGCGCCGCACCTCAGCGTTTGCCCGGCGTAGCTGTGCGTCTAATTCCTTGGTATCCATTTGGGCAAGGCTTTGCTTCAGGTTGACATTATCACCTTCGTTAACCAGCACTGTGGCGAGGCGCCCGCCAAACTTGCTGGTGATATCGACTTCAATGGCCTCAATACGTCCATTACTGGCTACGATTCCGGATGGAAGTATAGGCTTTTGTAGATATTGCCATAGGCTCCCTATGCCAATAGCAATGATGGCTAATAACACCACGACATACTTCCATAGTTTTGCATGTTGATCAGCCATTAATGACTCCTTTCTAGTTTTTTATTATTGCTTTAGCAACCACAATATCTTGATTTTTATTTGGGACCGCTGTTGTTGCTCTGATTCGATACTCAATAAACTTGATTCTGACCACGGCCTTGGCAATCGATAGCACAAAGGTCCGGATATTACATTTATTGATGGGCATAACCGAATGGGTAAAGCGCTAATAACACCCTACTGGGAAAGTCATTATTTAGTCCATCCGTTAGCTATATTTTTCATGATCTGAAACGCTAAGTCAATTTGCTTTTTATCGCTAGCCGATGTTATGTCATTGAGCATTATTTATCATTTTACTACGTAGTTATACGTATGAATTTCTCTATGATGTTAAATAATTTGGCACGAAAAATATTCATAAATGATACTTCGTTTTAATTTATAACTTGAGTGATTGGGTTGGGTATATCGTGAAATGTATACGGCAGAGCCGATTAAATTTCTTTTGCTTAGCAAAAGAAAAATATTCAGAAAATTGATCTTTTTGTTGCACAATATATCAGTTGCATTCAACTTCAAATATTGGTATTAATGTACTGTAGCATAATTAAAAATCTCAAGCTAACAAGATACAAAACCTTGGTGGGGAAAAGGGTGCCGGGGTTCATTGCTTAAAACATTGCGATATTGTTTGCAATGCTTATCTATCATACATAGTCAAATCCTTCCGGTGATTAATTGCTGTATTTGTTGCGGCGATAATGGGGGTGTTATGTGCATGCCATGCAACGACTTCAATTGAATTAGCTCATCTTCTTTTAAACAGCGTCAGCCAAAAGCATATAAATTGTTATTGAATTAGTTTGCTCATTGGAATTTTTCGCTAACAAAGTAGGTTGTATCTCGATATAGGTTCAGCAAGAATTTTATGGATGGAAAGTGATGAAAGTATCAATTAAGTTAATTAATTGTTTTGTTATGGTTTCTGTTTTTTTTAGCACAGCAATTGCCTCAAGTCTCGATGATGGTGCGCTGGTTGTGTTTCAAACAAATACTAAAGCGATTGCGAGTGAAGTGAATAATAACTTTAATGTCATTGAATCGGCTGTTAATGATAATGATACTCGCATTTCCGACAATAAAGTCAGTATTGATGCTCACACATCTGAAATCAGCGTTCATGCAACAGATCTTGCAAATAAGAGCGAAAATATACAAAAAAATAGTGAGGCAGTTACCGTCAATGCAACAGCTATCCAAGGAAATAGCACGACCATTAATACTCATACTTCAGATATTGCTACTCTCAAATCAGATCTGAAAAAAAATACTGACTCGATCACTGCCAATATCTCATCCATAGAAGGAAATACTGCCATCATCAATACTCATGCGACGGATATTGCTACCCTTAAATCAGACCTGCAAAAAAATAGTGAAGCCGTTGCTAGCCATACGACAGCCATTGAGACAAATACAACAACAGCCAATAGCCATACCACCGACATCGCTAACAATGCGACGGCCATTAATGAAAACACGGCAGCCATCACCACGAATGGGCTTGATGTCAATGCCAATCGTTTAAATGTCGAGGCTAATCGTACGGCAATTAACGATAATAAAACTGCGATCAATGCAATAACCGCCATGGGGATTGCAGGTGTTCAGGTGACAGACTTTAATAGTGCTATCGATGTTGTGGATGATAAGAATTATGTTGAATTATTATCGGTGGATGTGCCCGTAGCAGGGACAATCAATGTTCAGCTAACGGCGCACGCTTATACCGAAGCAATGAATAATGCACCACGCTTTGATTTTTCTATATGTCAGACAGATTGTGGCTGTGCTCTCCGGGTTGGCAGAACTTTTTATCGGCCAGAGATTAACACTATTCAAGCCACTTCAGTTGCCCTAACGGGTTATGGTGCTGGCATAGAAGGACCGGCCACATTCAAATTTTGTGCGAAAAAATTCGATTTTTCTGCGGTCGACGCAACGGTTTATCTACGCGGACTCAATGTCATGTGGGCATCCCAATAAAAAATCAAGCCAGGCAATATTGATTGAGTACAAGACATGTCAAATTTTATCCGTATAAATACTAAAAAGTGGTTTACAAGGATCTTGAAGATGCAACATAAAAATAATCGATGTCATTCAAAAAACATAATGGTAGTTTTCCTGGTGATGTTTTTGACTATTTCAATCAGCCATGTGCAAGCAAAAGGTTGTGGTAGCCTCGTTGCGAAAGGTAATCAGACCAGCGAGTGCATTTTAAGCGGGCCGGGTAGGGGGTGGCAGGCGAGTATTGGCTCGGATGAAGACGATCTGGATAAAGACTGGAAAGACAATGTGAATAATAGAACATGGATTGCTATCGATCAATATTTTGAGAAACCAGACCCAGACCTAGACCCAGACGGATATCCAAATTCGATCACTCGCCCAGATGACTTAATAAAAGAAACCAGTGCTCAGTTAATGTGGTATTGGGATGATAAGCAATTAACATCGGAGCCAACAGGGAAAAACGGTCCAAATGTCGCTTATTTTCGTTATGATTTAGGCCTTTTATCGAGCGATGAAAAATATGAATCAGGGAGTATATCTATCCTCGCCGATGATTATTTCAAGTTTTACATTAATGGCGATTTAGCGGGAGAAGGTTCATTGGATAATTATCTGGGGAACAAAGATACATATCCAAATCTTTTTGAGTTTGATTTGACGCTGTGCAGTTCAGAGCGACCAACAGCCTGTCTTAATCCCAGCGGGAGAAATGTGCTCGGTATTATAGCGGCTGATGGATATTCTTTGGAAAATTTTGCTGCTCATGATCTAGTATATGAATATCTATTTGTAGATGGAGGTATTGTGGTGACGGTAGCAGAACCCATTAGTTGGTATTTATTCGGTGTGGGTTTCATTGGGTTGTTGGCCTTTAAGCGGAACGTCTATGGCACTAAAAAATACCCAGGCTTAATGACCAAAACTCTATGATGTAGCCACCGTCTCAATGATTAAATAAGGCGATGCACGATGATGAAAAAAAAATTGCGATTATCAGGTCTGTTGTTTCTCTCTGTGTTTATTACGGCCTGTGGTCTTGGTCTGCCAGAGGATGAATGTAAAGATCCTCATCCCTCTCAAGCGGATCGGTGTGAAGCTGAAAAAAACCCGGACAGCAGTTCTAATTGGGATAATATGATATGGGATAAGGACAATTGGGGGTAATCAATAGCGCATAAAATAGCAAACGCTTATTTGATTTTAATGGGAGTTTTAATATGGTTAACATTCAGCGAATACTCTACTCTTTATTAATATTGTTAATATCGGCGGTAGTCATTGCGGATACCGATGCAGATACCGACAGGCGTGGTTTACAGTGGCAAGGACCAGCAGCAAGTATCTCAACTCCGTATCTGCAAGGTAATTATCGTGCGGTTATTATTGGTAACAGCCAATATAGGGATGAGCACGGTGTTTGGAAAAGCCTGGCAACACCCGTCAAAGATGCGGAGTCGGTGGCTTCTCTGCTACAAAATGACTATGGATTTCACGATATCGTAAAATTGCAGGATGCCAGTCGGCGAGAAATTTTAGTGGCGCTTAATGATCTTTCTAAGCGGGTAGAGCCCAATGATAATGTGTTAGTTTATTATGCAGGGCATGGTCATTTAGATGAAGAAACCAAGCGCGGTTATTGGGTGCCCGTCGATGCGAAAGGGAAAGACAAAACCACGTTTATTCGTAACTCGACAATTCGGGATGAGATAAATATCATTGCAGAAAAAACCAAGCACACCTTATTAATTTCTGATTCTTGCTTTAGTGGTTCATTGTTGCGAAGTGGCAATCGGGCTGCAACGGAGTCAGAGAAAACCGATTCCTATTATGTCAAGGTTGCCAATAAAAAAAGTGTCCAAATTCTTGCTGCTGGCGGCATTGAATTTGTGGATGACAATTATCGCTCATCCGGGCATTCACCCTTTACCTATTTCTTACTCAATGAATTGAAAAATAGTGTAGATAAGTTGTTGACCACCTCGGAATTGGCAATCAATGTCATCAAGACGGTGGCAAATAATGTGTCGCAGACACCGGAAAGCGGTGTGTTAATGGGAGCAGGCGATGAATTGGGTGAATTCATTTTTGCACGCGTGAATATGCAAGGCAAGGTAGTGGAATTTGTCTCTGGAAAAATTCAAGCGAATGACCAAAAGTCGCAATTACCCAAGACCGGCTTTCCTGAACAACAAAGCAAGCAAGACAAATCTGAATCAGCTGTGACAGCTCCTTTACCGAGGTTTTAATGTGATGAAGAATATTTTCCTTTCCACCTTAGCTGGCTGTTTGTTGTGTGCTAACTCGGTTTGCTGGGCAAGCCGTTATAACGTTGATATTCAAGGGGAGTATGAATCCTGGCGCTCTGGCTTGGGTGGACAATCAACGGCCTTACTGGCTGGACTTGGTGTGGGCTATCATGGTCCCAAATTTTTTTCGGGGATTGGGTTTGTCAAAGGGGATTATGAGACTGAAGACCATCGCGATGATACATTACAGCGTACTGATGTTGATTTGGTGATTGGTTATCGTCTGGATCAGCGATTGTCGATCTTTGCCGGTTACCGCTTTAATCAAATGAAGTATAACAGTGATGCCAGTGGCGCAAAAAGTTTTGATGAAAATGCACACGGTTTGGGGGGTGGGGTAAGTTTTAGTGCATTTATTCATGAACAATGGGTTTTATTTGGCTCAGCGGCGTTAAGTTTTTTTTCCACCAAAACCCAATATGACGATGATACAGCGAATAACTCTGGCAATGGATATAGTCTGGGAACTGAAGGTGGGGTGTTATTCCGCATGAGCCAAAAGACGAGTATTGCCTTGCGCCTGAAATATCAAACCAGCGAAGTCAATTACGATAATGGCAATTGGCCAAACGCTTATCAGCGCTTAGGTTTACAGTTGAGTCAAGCGTTTTGATAACATACCCAAAACACTTGAGATTTGGGTATGGATGAGACCGAAATAACATTCTCATCCCCGTCGCCATTACTATTATGCGTGCTTAAGAATGGGAATGGCCTTGCGGCGCATAACCACACCCAACATACCCATAGCCAACAATGCTAGAGTCGTCGGTTCAGGGACTGCACTCACTTCACGATTAATCTTTCTGACAACAGTTTCGCCGAAAGTATTAAATCCACTGGCCACTTCAAGAAATGCATTATCACCACCAACGATGTTTTGGGTATACCAAATGGGCAACCCCTGGTTCTCATTATCGAGAATAGCTAACCCATTAATGCTATCGATACCCAGTGATAATGCTGTATTGCGAGCGGTAAAAGTAGTATCGCCACGATTTTGATTGCCATCCCCGGAAACATCAATCACCTGTCTAGTGGATTCAAACCCATTGCCGATGGCGCCGCCAGTTTCTGTGCCAAAAAGCTCAATGGAAAAGTTAATCGCAGACCCAGGTGCGGTATTATTTCGATCACCAATAAAAGAGCGTGTACTATTATCAATGGCATCCGCAAAATTATTGGCCGATTCAGCATCAAATATTTCTGTCCATTCTACCACCACGTTCTGTTGTGAGGCACTGCTCCATTCAACATAAGAGACGGCAATGCTGCCGATGGCACCACCATTGATATTATCGATTAATGTTGAATTACGAAAGGCATTCACATAACCTTGTGTTTGCAATGCATACTCATTGTCATCAATGCTGCTAGAAACATCGACGAGTAAAACGAGTTCGATATCCACTGGAACCGCAAAACTAGTGAAAGGTAGCGTAGTGAGTAAGCTAAAGAAAGCGGTCATGAATACAATTTTTTGATATTTTTTTAACATGTTATTTTCCTCGAATGGATAAATTAATGGAAGCAATTAGGTAGACGGACAAAGGGGAAAAGCTGGGGGATATAATTTTTTAAAATATCGGTGGGATAATGACAATGGTCATTAATAAAACAAAAAGAATAAATATTGACCAAGAAAAAATAAATTACTATTTACTTCTCCCCATTTAAGAGCGGTTGTCCGTCTTGTATATCTAAAGTTTTCAATGCAGGGAGTAAAACGATGTTAAATCCGCTAAATAATTTTAGACAGCTGCTAGGGTGCGCCACGGTCATCACTTTGTTGGCATTACCCAGCATTGCCTTGGCTGATCGTGCTTTATTAATCGGGGTGGGCAAATACGCCAATAGCGCTTATGATTTAAACGGTATTGATCTGGACATCCAAACTGCACGTATTTTGATGTTACAAATGGGTATTCCACAGAACAATATTAAGGTATTGCAAAATAGTGAAGCTACCCTCGACAAAACCTTAACCACCATTGAAAATTGGCTAGTCAAGGGGACGCAAAAAAATGAACGAGTCATTTTGTACTTCAGTGGGCATGGTACTCAAATCGATGATATCAATGACGATGAAATTGATGGCGCCGATGAAGTGCTGGCCATGCATGATTTTTCTCGGGTCGTCACCGCGACGGGTAAAGCGCGAGTTAAAGGGGTATTAGTCGATGACCAGCTCAATGCCCTGTTAAATAAAATTCCCAGTCAACAAATCTTTGTTCTGGTAGATGCCTGCAATAGTGGCACCGTGACCAAAAGCATTCAGGTTCGCTCGGCAACCATGTTCCCAGCCAAAACCGCTAGCACAGGTCAAGTGAAATATTTAACCTATCCAGGCATGCCACAAACTCGTAGCACAGCAGGGCAAGCCGTTTCCATACTTGAGCAAACAACAAATAATGTGGTGGCCTTAAGCGCCACCCGTGACCATGAAAAAGCCACCGCCACCGAACATGGCAGTATTTTTACCCAGGCTTTACAATAGAGCATTAATAAAGCTATTCGTACTCGAAGCAATCGTATTAATTTTGCTGAGTTGGCTGCTGAGACTACCTTGTTTATCAAAGCCAATATTGTCGATCAATCGCAGCACTTTCATCCGCAAATTACCGGCAATGTGAAATTAGCAGAACATCCCTGGGCCTTAACCCAGGTACAAGTACAAGCTGGACCGGTTTGGCAAGCGCTGGAAACCTTAATGAACAAGTCTCAACAAACTTTCCATATATCGGCACAACGCGATACTTTTGTGATGGACGACTTTATGGATATGACACTAGATGTTCCCTGGTCAGGGTACTTAAATATCATTGAAGTCGGTGAAGATGATCAGCCTACCATATTATTTCCCAATGAATTTCAACCTGATAATCAGATAAAAAAAGGACCCATGAGCTTCCCGCCGCTCGATGCCATGTGGGGCTTGCAAGCCAATAAAGTTGGCCGCTCACTCACCGTGGCTTTCTTGAGCACACATCCCGTTAACCTGTATCAATTAGCCAGCAAAGAACTGGCTAAAAATGGCAAACTTGATGTCTTTGCTGCCTTAAACCAAACGGGTATTTTAACACTCCATGAAACCCTGCACCGCAACTTCACTGTGGCACCAAGACCAAATCGAGTAGCAAAAATAGCCACCGGACGTCTATTGACAAAAGTGGAAGCTGTTCAAGAGGTAAATACCGATGATGGGGCTTCGCCGTTATTGTTATTGGAGGAATAGGGGGCGTTTATACACCAAATAATAGCGGTGAAGATGGCAGCTTATTAAACGAGCTCCGAAACTTGAGTAAAAAGAGCACATGCTACATGTAAGTGGTAATCAAAATTGATCATAATGTCCGCCAATGGCAAAGATATAAATGTATTGATCATCGTATTTATAGATGACTCGGTCTTTCTGGCTAATGCGTCGTGACCATAGACCCGTCAGGTTGTATTTCAAGGGTTCGGGTTTTCCTGTCCCAACAGTAGGATCACCACGAAGCATTTCTTTGAGTATTTTACAAAGTGTCTTATGCAGTTTTTTATCTTTCTCTCGGAGTTCTTCATAAGTTGTCCATGTGTTACCCTCAAATACCAGTGATCTCATTGAGCTCTCCAGCTGTTGGCGAATACCCTTTTCCTTTATTGTGGGTATCAAGAGAATCGGCAATTTGTTTCATTAGACTGCTGTTTTGTAAAACATAGAGGGTTTCTTGTTGCCGCTCCCAATCTTCGGCGCTAACAACCACAAAATCTTCTCCGCTGCGACGGGTTACTTTGAGTGGTACATGATTAGTTACCACTTGTTCTACCAAAGTTTTCAGATTGTCTCTAAATTTGTTTACGCTGATGCTATCCATTTGGGTATACGCTATGATGTACGGAGTTACCGTACATCATAGCTAGATAATTTTAGCAAAACAAGGATGAATGGCGGTATTTGCTCGCATTTTTGAAATGGACTAATTTCACCTCACCCAGATCCCCAGCCCACCTCATTTGTCCGTCTAATCTTGTAGAAGCCAATAAAAATCCTGCGCTAATGATGCTAGCTTGATGATATGCCATAAAAATATCAATCACTTATCTTAACGGCTTTTTATAGGTAATATATCTATGGTAGGGTGCATATATGCACCAAACAGCGTTTAGACGCAGCACATGCAACGGAGACATCTCTATGTCAACACACAAACCAACCATCAGCCATGATGAGCGTTTTAACGTCCAACTTGGCTTGGCTGCCGCCCAGCAATCATTGGATACAGATTGTCCTGATGCCGGTGATATGGCGGCTTATGTGGATCATCAATTGTCCGGGGAGCGTAAAACAACGGTAGAATCTCATCTTGCCCATTGTCCCCGTTGTTATGCGGCATGGTGTGATATGGTGGAATTGTTAACGCCTGAAACCCCGCCGGTGACAACTTCTAAGCTGGCAACATCCGTCTCGGCTTGGTGGCATCGGTTAACTCAGTGGCCAGTGATGGGTGGCGGTTTGGCCACTGCGATGGTTGCTGTTTTCAGTGTAATTATTTTATTGCCACCACCGAATATTGATGAGCAGTTGTCCGATTTGTATGGACAGTGGCCAGCCACAACGACTGCTATCAATGAGACCTTTGTCAGTCAAGCAATGAAATCCACCGCTCGCTTGACAGCACAAGATTTGGCATTTAAACAAGGCTTGCGAGACGGCCTGCAACGTTTGGTGCCTAATGAATCTGAATTTTGGCGGGAAGTGATGACTATTTTAACGGACCTATCTGGTGATTGTGATAACGCCAGTGACCAACGGGCGTGCCAGACAGCATTGACATTATCCCGTCAGGTCGGTCAATGGGTGGCCATTAATTATTTGCAATGTTTTGCCACAAAACCCGTGCTGGATGCGCAATCGCCGTACTGGACAGAGCAGCAAACATTAGCCAAACAGTTGTTAACGGAAGTAAGCAAACAATCCATGGATAATCAATTCCAAGCTCGTTTAACTCAGGTTGCCAGTCAACCTCAAATCAATAAATCAACCTTTTGTACTCAGATAGAGCAGCTTGCTGTGTTGGGCTTGCACTAGAAAAAGGGTGGGGTATATATGCGTCGGCAATGTTTTACGGTATTACTGGCCAATGTGTTATTGGGTATCATGAGTAACGCGATAGCGCAGCAAAAAACCATTCATGGCGTTGATGATCGGCTGGAAACCTATCAAGTGAATGCCGCCACCCAGCGTGCAGCGGATGCCGTCGTGGCTTTTTTTCATCGCAGGGCTTTACGCTATCAGCCTGACACTCAACGTTATTTACTGGTCGATAAAAACCGCTTAATCGATCAGCGCTGGTGTCATCAAGAGCGTTTTGCTCAACAACCGGCCGTGGCTTTTTGTACCGGTGTTTTAATTGGCGATCGTTTAGTTGCCACAGCAGCCCATTGCGTCACAGATAACGGCGTAGAGAATTCAAGTCTTCTTGAGGAATATGCGGTAGTTTTTGGTTATCAAATGTCACATGCCAACCAAGCGCCTCAACAATTTCCTGAGAATAACGTCTATTTTACCGAAGGCATTGATCAGTTATATTCCGACCCGGAACGACGTCATGATGCGGCAGTGGTGCGTTTGCACCGACCGGTGGTTGATCATCAACCGATACAATTAGCACTCCGGGTACAAATGCCCATTAATACTCCGCTGACGCTGATTGGGTATCCATTGGGCTTGCCACAAAAAGTCGCCGCCGGTGGTTTAATTGTTGAGCGTGAAGCGGCGGGGGCTTATGTGACCAATGTAGATGCTTTTCACGGCAACTCCGGCTCACCGGTGTTTGTCACCGATAGCTTGACCACCGACTATCCTGTGGTGGTGGGTTTATTAAGTGAAGGCAGTCGTGATTATACCATCAAGACCACCGCTGCTGGTCAATATCGAGCTAGCCATCATTGCCAATCCATCGACCCCGACAGTCTATCGTGCAAGGGGGAAATTTTGACACCGATTGATCAGGTTTCAAGCTATGTGAATAAAAAGCGCGAGCCATAACACATAATAATCGACATTGAGCAAGCTATCATCGGTTAATAAAAACTATTTTTTCTTCTTTGCCCTCAAATCATACCCCTTTGTCCGTCTTATTCATTATACAGGATGAGATGTTGTTACTCTCAAAACTTTGCAGGAATGGGAGAGTCGGATGAATACGTTAACAATACCAGGTTATCGAATAATCAAAAAAATTGGCCGTGGTGGTTCAGCAACGGTGTATTTAGCTGAACATCAATTGCTCAAACGCTTGGTGGCGGTGAAAGTTCTTCATTCTCAATATACCGATGACAAGGATTATTTAGCACGTTTTTTACGAGAAGGGCAGAGCATTGCCCGATTAAATCATGACAGCATTCTGAAAGTTTTTGATATGAATTGTCATGAGGAGACGTATTATATTGCCATGGAATATATGCCCAGTGGCACGTTACGGCATTGGATACAACAGACCAAACCGAGCCGAGAGCAATTGTGGTCGGTATTTTTAATGTTATTGGATGTCATTGCGTTTATACATAAAAATGGTTTTGTGCATCGTGACATTAAACCTTCCAATATTTTGTTTCGCCAAGATGGCACACCGGTGCTTGCAGATTTTGGACTGACGCGCATTATCGATTGCGACAAAGGTCTGACCAATACTCGGATGGTGCTGGGTACGCCAGGTTATATGAGTCCCGAACAATTGGAAGGTAAACTCGTCGATCATCGTTCTGATTTATATAGCGTCGGTGTGTTGATGTATGAATTATTAACCGGCACAATGCCCTATTGTGCCGATAGCGCTTATGAAGTGATTAGTAACCAACTGCGTTTGCCTACGCCGAAGTTACCCCGGCCCCATCGACGCTATCAACCCGTGTTAAACCGTTTGTTAGCAAAATCACCTGGCGATCGTTTTGAGACTATTTCTGCGCTGCAAACGGCTTTACCCACGATGATTGTTGAAACGGCACCACCGGTTAATGTGACTCCTAAAAAAACCAAAAAAAGCTGGCGAAAAATCGCTTTAGCCAGCACCTTGGTGGCGAGTCTTTGTTTGCCGCTGTATGGTCTGACAAAAAGCGAAACACCCAAAGTCAGTGAAGCACAAATTCAGCAGCTTCTTACCTTGGCGAGTGAACAAATAAAATCCTTACGGCTGACCACACCGCCGGGAGATAATGCATTGACTACGTTAAATCAAGTATTAAAAGCCCAGCCCTATAATCCACGTGCCAGGATAGGTTTAAATCAAATCGTTAGCCGTTACGCTAGCCTCGCTCGGAAAACCTTGTCAAAAAGGCAGTACCAACAGGCTCGGCTGTTTGTGAAAAAAGGACTTAAAGTGGTTCCTGAGCACGAAATACTACAGCAATTAACATCAGCAATAAACGCGCATGAGTCTCAATCAAAGTAGGGTTAGTATAGCGTAACCCAACATGTTATAAATCTATGACATCAGCATAGAGATCTTGCATGGAGAGGTTGATGGAGGTTAAATCAACGGTGTCGTTATCTTCATAAGTGGCGATGAGCCAATAGTCTTGCTCTTTACGGTAAATGCTGATGGCCATTTTGTCTTGTGAAACTAACATATATTCTTGTAGGCTAGGCAGGCGCTGGTATGTTAAGCGTTTTTCAAACCGGTCTTTGGCTTCGGTGCTAGGTGAGAGCACTTCGATAATTAAGCAAGATTCTGTTTCATAATAGCGACTTTCATGGTTGTTCATGCAGCTTACCAATAAATCGGGATAATAAAATACATTTTCGATACGCACTTTGATATTGGCAAAATATACTTTGCAAGGGGGTTTCAGGTGAGCACGAATGGTTGCATATAAACTACCAGCAATCAGGTTATGGCGTTTGCTTGTGCCAACCATGGCAAATATTTGTCGATGGCTGTTTAGGGCTTGATCGAATAATAAGTTTGGTAGGGTGCGTTCCACGCACCAAACAACGGTGAAAATGGCAATTGCCTTGAAAATAAAATTCATCGTTGGGGTTGTCTCAACGCTGAATGGTGCGTATAACGCACCCTACGAGCGCTTGGTTATCGTGGTTGTTATATGTCAGTCATAGCATTAAGTAACTTTAATTTTTTATGAAAAGGCAGGAAGTCTTTATCGTTGTGTAATAATGAATATTTATTTTCAATGCAATAGGTCGCAATAATGACATCAATAGTTTTTCTTACGGTTACTCCCTTTTTTCGTAGTAACCGAAAATTGTCAGCACTTTGAATTGCTATTGGTGTATTGAGTAAATTATCTATAGGCAGAGATGTTAGTAACTCTTTTGCTATTTTGTAATCTTTCTCATGGCTAAAGCCCTGCAAAACTTCAGTGAGAATAATATCGCCAGTTGCCAATGGTGCATTACCTAATAGGTTGTCAAGTTTTGTTGTTTCAGGAATATCAACACCGTTAAAGTAGGCAATCCAAACACTGGAATCAACTAATATCATTTATTAGTTCTCATATCATCCAAATCGCCTTCCCATTTCAATTTACCGCGAAATTTCTTGATATTTTCTTGTTTTTTTAGAGAGATGAGTGTTTTAAGTCCGAGCTCCACGGCCTCGCGTTTGGTTTTTACTCCCGTTAGTTCCATTGCATCATCAATCAGATTATCATCGATTACAATATTGGTTCGCATAAATCACCATGTGTATAATTAGTAATAATATACACATTTAATCATTGATTGTTATGTAGGTCAATACCGATATATAACATTCAAATTTAACCGTCAGGTAGGATGCATTGTATGGCTTCGTGAAATAGCCAAAGTCAAGCGGCTACATGAATATAGGCTGATAAACTTGATGATGTAGGGGGTCAAATCTTTACATTTATTATTTTATGCTCTATCATATTTTTATGACGCGTCCTTTACGAATAGAAAATGAAAATAATTTTTATCACGTGATGAATCGTGGCAGGGGAAGACAGGTTGTCTTTCATTCAAAAGCTTATTATCAAGTTTTTTTCCAGTGCATAGAGCAAGCCTGCCAACGTTTTGGGATAGAAATACACGCCTATTGCTTAATGGGGAATCATTATCATTTGTTGGCATAGGTGTTCGGGATTTTATTCACACCCGAGTGCTTCGGCTAAACATTGTAATGATGTTGGTCTCTTCCTATAATTTTTTTCAATGATTTCACGAGAAAAAAGTATTATTTTATTTTTCAATCGCT
>Ga0316206_1000371_pt1 | contig 67197 bp, 70 predicted proteins | sample 6monthpyrite_MG_FD_204942 | JGI IMG/M metagenome (GOLD analysis project Ga0316206, IMG submission 204942) | Microbial mat bacterial communities from mineral coupon in-situ incubated in ocean water Damariscotta River, Maine, United States -... | ecosystem: Environmental > Aquatic > Marine >...
AAGAAAATAAATATGAACCTGCTCATATTCTTTGTTCTACGGCAGTACGTGCGAAGCAAACGGCACAGCTTGTCTGTCAACAGCTAGCTTTTGATGAAGCCGATATCCACTATTTACCCGACTTGTACCTTGCAAGCTGTGCAAGCTTGTTATCAACCATCGATGCTAACAGGGATAAACCTGATCCTTTACTGATCGTTGCTCACAACCCGGGAATGGATGAGTTAGTAAATTATTTGGCCCATAAAGAGGTGCCATTAACCGACAAGGGAAAATTAATGTCAAGTGGCTGTCTTGCACGTTTTAGACTCCCTGATATTGGCCAGGAGTTACACCACACGGCTGAATTACTATCAATTACACGACCCTCAGAACTATAAGGATATAACCGTGCCAGAAGAAATTAATCAACAAGCCATGCAACAACTTTTTCTTGATGCTCGTAGCTATAATAGTTGGCAGAAAAAATCCGTTAGTGAAGAGCAAATCAGGAAGCTCTATGATTTGACCAAAATGGGACCAACCAGTGCCAATGCCTGCCCTGCCAGATTTGTTTTTATAACCTCAGATCAAGCCAAGGCGAAGTTAAAAGACTGCCTGGACGAAGGTAATATCGAAAAATCGATGACAGCACCGGCCGTGGCGATTATCGGCATGGATATGGAATTCTATGAACAGTTGCCAAAGCTTTTTCCGCACGGAGATGCCAGGAGCTGGTATGCAGGGAAAGATGACAAGATATTTGATGCAGCATTTCGAAATAGCTCATTGCAAGGTGCTTATCTCATTATGGCGATTCGTAGTTTGGGTTTAGATGCTGGTCCCATGTCTGGTTTCAATAATGACAAGCTGGACGCAGCCTTTTTTTCAGGGCCTACTAATACCACTGTAAAGTCAAATTTCATTTGTGCATTCGGTTATGGTGATGACAATAATCTTTATCCAAGAGGGCCGCGTCTGGAATTTGAAGAAGCGGCTTCGATCGAATAGCCAATTGATTCAATTATAAGTGACATTGTTTTAAGAAATCGAAAAAGATGACGCTATACTATTTATGATGAACTACTAGTATAGTGACACGCATAACCCTGACCTCATGACCCCACTAGAAAGATACAAACAAGACTTAAACAAGCCGGGCTTCAAGGAAGATCCTTTACAGCTTTCAGCGGTAGAGTCACTTTCGGTGTTATTCGATACGCTGAATTCAACTTCGCAGTCATCGCCATCCTTAGTACAAAAACTATTGGGCAGAGTTAAAGCTATCCCGGGAATATACCTGGTTGGTTCTGTGGGACGAGGCAAGACATATTTAATGGACTTGTTCTTTGACTGTTTGCAAGGCATGACTAAAAAACGAGTACATTATCATCGTTTTATGCTCGATATTCATGAAAAATTAAAAAACTTGCCTAAATCCCCTGACCCATTATTAATTATTGCGAAAGAACTTGCTGAACAGACTCAGGTACTTTGTCTCGATGAGTTTAATGTGACGGATGTAGCGGACGCCATGTTGCTTACTGGATTATTAAATACCCTGTTCAAAAATGGTGTGACGCTAGTGGCGACATCCAATATTCAAATAGATAATCTTTATTTGAACGGATTACAACGTGAGAGATTTATGTCTGCGATTCACTTATTGAAGGACTGCACGGTAGAAATTGATCTTGAGCAAGGAGTAGATTTCCGATTGCTGCATCTTGAAAAAGGCGGGACCTTCCTCGTTGATAAAGAAAAAAATAATAAAGCCTGGTTACAAGAAAAATTTGTAGAGTTGAGCCCTGCAAGTATAAGTTATTCTGCTGAACTGGATATTCATAATCGTATCATCCATACCATTGCATTATCTGAAGATGTGGTATGGTTCGATTTTTCTGAGCTGTGTGATACACCACGTGCGGCTAAGGATTATCTGGAAATCGCCAGGCAGTTTCATAGCGTTGTTGTTAGTAATATTCCGACATTGTTACCAGCCAGAGATAGTGCGGCAAAACGCTTTATGCATTTGATCGATGCGTTATACGATCACCGGGTGAAACTAATTGCAACGGCTGAAGAAACGCCAGAGCATCTCTATAAAGGTAATATGTTAATTGGTATGTTTGATCGGACGGTCAGTCGTTTAATCGAAATGGCCAGTCATGATTACCTGGCGATGGCGCATCGGCCCTGAAGCAGCCAGAACAGAAGTAAATAGAACAGAAGCAAATAGCATAGAAGTAACCATCATAAAAAAAGGGAAGCAATAGCTTCCCTCTTTGATTAATGTGCCAATATCAACTCGCTATAAATCAGCGTACTCCGAATCCATAGATCAGCATTTTCGACATCAGGTGCGGTGCGTCCATGTAGGGAACAGTGCCATTTTCACGAATAATCTTTCGACCTTCTTTCGATCTGGCAAATGACACAAACTTTTTTACTGTGGGTGAGGGGGTCGGTGTGGTGACTAAATAAAGTGGTCGGTACAGGCCGTAACTACCATTTTTGACATTTTCATAAGTGGGGGACTTGTTGTCCATACTTATGATTTTTACGTTACGTTTGCGGGCAGAACTAACGCCTGTTATTGCAATACTACCAATTTCTTTTTCTACGGAACGTTCGATGGGACCGGAAGAGCGCTTAGTGAAACGTTGTTGTGTCTTAAAATCAATATTCGAATCCTCGAACAGATATTGACGAATGGCATAGCCAACGCCAGAGATCTTTCCTCGTCGTATGTAAAGATGCAGCGGGACATTTTTGCCACCGACCTGACGCCAATTGGTAATTTTCCCCTGGTAGATATCCTGTATCTGTTTGCGCGTCAGATTTTTAACAGGGTTCTTCTTGTTGATGATAACGACCAGTGCATCCCAGGCAACAGGGTGTAATGAGGCGTGTAGCTCAGAACGATCTTCATCGGGTAGATTCATGCGACAACTTCCACCCATATCCGTGCGCTGTTTGACCGTGTCGCGGATGCCGCGAGTCGCACCACCGCCCTCGAGTTGTATTTTTATACCGGTTTTGGTTTCGTAGGCTTTAGCTAGTTCGGCCATGAAAGCCTTTTTGGTAATACCACAGCCAGCCCATTTAATAACATTTTCTGTCACCGCACTTTGCGCGGTTGTCTGAATGGATACCAAACCAATAGCAACGGAAATAATAAAATAGGTACTTCTCGATAATCCCATGGAACTTCCCCTAAAAATAATACATATACTAATAATATGGATATAGGATGCGCCTTCGCTGCAACCAGGGCAATATATCTTAGTAGGGGTAGATAGGGTAAGGGTTTAAGTCGAAATCGGCATTAAATACCTTTTTCTGAATTGAAAATCAGTAACTTACGTTCTTATGCGACAACCTGTCTTGGGTACAGCTGGGTTTCAACCTTGCTAAAGAGATCGCGACGAATGATGGGTTTGCCCAGGAAATCGTTTGCGCCTAGCTTGGTTAGCCAAAATTGTTCAGTTGGCTGCTCCGTGGCGCTGATAATAATGATGGGGATGCTGTGAGTCGCGGGGTCCTTGCGGATTTTACGTGTCGCCTGAAAGCCGTTGAGACCCGGCATGATGACATCCATGAGAATGATATCGGGTTGATGTGCCTTGGCGAGTTCGATGGCGGTCATGCCATCAAAGGCTTCCATCACGTAATAGCCGTCTTGTTCCAGCACTGATCGTAATCCGTGTACCACTGTCCGAGAGTCATCAACCACCAGGACTTTGATAATCCGGCTCTTTGGTGCTCTTTGTTTTGTGCGGCGTTCGTTGCTTTCTGTGCGACGACTAAACAAACTTTTAAGATCCATTACAGCTCCTGAAACAATTTTTATTGTTAGGCCAATTTTAGCCAGATTCGATTGATTAAGACACTCTGCGATCATTGCAATCATCAACCTGTAATCAATAGAAAAATCAATGGGTTATATATTACTCTGACTATGTTAATTTAATGATATTCAGTAACTTATTGATTTAACTAGGGCTGAAATTTGTAAAAGTATGCAAAATATGTGGGTTCTTTAACACTTTTGCAGATTAAAAAGACAAATCGGTGAGGTAAGGTGTTTTGAAGACTGAACTTGGTAATGGTGGTTTTGACGATTTAGTTTTTAAGAGATGCGATGGGTCTTCGTCGAAGGCGGCGATTTTACGGAAAGAGTGAACTAATTAGATCTGTCAACAGTCTCACGGTTATAGATAAAACAACGAGGCAAGAGTGTGAAGAAACTTATTTTAGTTATGCTGGTTTTATCCAGTTCCATTTTTTCGGGCCAGGTCACCGCAGAAAAGCAGGGTGTTGCTGGTTTGAAAGATTTTGAGGGTAATCCCAGTGCAATCAGTAACTACACCGGTAAGGGCAAATGGACGGCGGTTATTCTGTGGGCCTCCGATTGTCATGTATGCAACGTAGAAGCAGAACAATATATTCAGTTTCATGAAGAATTCAAGAATAAGCATATTGAAATGTTAGGCATTTCCACTGATGGTCAAAAAAAGCTGGATGCAGCGAAGGCATTTATTAAAAGACATGCTGTGACCTATCCTAATCTAATTGGTGAACCTGATGGCGTGGCCGCGATGTATGAAACATTGTCTGGTGGGCCATGGGTTGGTACACCGACCATCCTTGTTTATGACCCGAAAGGGGAGTTACAGGCAGCCCAGCCTGGAGCCGTGCCCGTTGAGTTGATCAAAGAGTTCATCAGTGGAAAAATGGCTCAGGCAAAAAGCAGCCAATCTGGGGCAAAACAGGATCACGCCACGGATTGACCCGTAAGAATGTCTGCTCGGAGACCCTTCAGCACATTAATGCCTGTATTTAGATAGTATTGCTGACTAGTAACAATATATATTGTCTATAGTCAGTAGTAACTTTCCCAGTTTGGCATTCAATGCGGTCATTAAAAAAATTTATAATCAGCAATAGTATCCGGAAGCAATACCTGTATCTTGTAGTATTGCTAGCCGGTGTGGTGATATTTTTCACCTGGTTTACAGGGACCTGGATTGAAGAGAGCGGGCAGACCCGAGTCAGTCATATTGAAAAACGTATCGCTATCGCGGAGATCAACAATCAGATCCGCCTTTCCATTGTTGATGCAAATAACGCCTTGGATTTATTTTTACTTTCCCCGAGTATAGATACGCGTGTTCAGTTTGAATCAGAATTAGAACAAGCAGAAGAAAAAATTGATGAATTGATTAAAACCTCCTGGGCCAAAACGGGTGACATGCTTCTGACGTTGCATGGTCTTAAGGCGGTACTCAAAAATATCCAGACGGCGTCTGGACAGATCATGGAAGTGCGACAGACTGCAAACCTGATGTATCCGGCCATGCGATTAGCCAATGGCGAGATGCTGGTAGCGAATCAGCGGATATTAACAGAGACAGAGTTCGCGTTAGAAATATTCAAGAGAAAAAATATACGTAAACTTTCCAGGAGCGAACTTGAAGTATTTATTCTAGTTTCTGAAGTTAAAGATTATTGGCTCAGAACGATTTCTGCTTATCGTTTGTTCTTGATCAATCGTATGGGCTATCTATTTGAAAGTGCAGTAGACAACCAGGTTCACAATGTCGAAGTCTTATTTAGTGAGTTTCAAAAGAAAGTCGATAAACTAGCCACATATAAGAAAAAGAATGGCTTAGAGCTGGAAGTTATTGTTGCGATTGAAACGATCGAAGATCTTGCGCCTAAATGGGAGAAAGGTTTTCGACAAGTTCTTGCTATCCATACTGATGGACAATGGCGTGGTGATATACCTCTGGTAACCCAGGTTATTAATCCCTTGTTTAATGAGGTATACACAAAACTTGCCGTCATTGATGATTCGCTAAAGAAGTTTGCTGACGCGGATTTGGTTGATCAAACAGAAACATCCAGCACCGTTATAAAATCGTTGTGGGCGATGTCACTGTTTATCATACTGGTATCCCTGGCGAGCCTTATAGTTCTGGAAATTAATTTTATTCGCCCCATTGCCAAGGTTGCTTCCAGCCTGAAGGCCGAAGCGAAAGGGCATGAGGTAAGTGAACTGCCTGATGTTAAGGCGGTTGAAATTCGTGATTTAATAGATGCATTCATTGAGTTGCGGCAACAGGTGCATACACGGCAGCTGGCATTGGAACACATTGCGATGCACGATTCGTTAACATCCTTGCCTAACCGCGCATTGTTGATGGATCGCCTTAATCAATCCATTTTGAATACACAGCGGCGTAAACGTTCGCTGGCGTTGTTGATGCTTGATCTGGATCGCTTCAAAGAAATAAACGATACCTTAGGACATCAGACGGGTGATGCCCTACTGCAACAGGTGGGTGTGCGCTTAAAGAAAGTCTTGCGTGATTCAGATACTGTTGCCAGATTGGGTGGTGATGAATTTGCTGTGTTGCTTTCTAATGTGAATGAAACCAACGCCTTGCGGATTGCAGCAGCGATTCATGAACAGCTAGAGAAGGTCTATGACGTTTATGAACATTCACTTTATGTAGGCACGAGTATTGGTGTTGCACTCTTCCCGCAACATGGTGAAACGTCACAGGCCCTGCTACAACATGCGGACGTTGCGATGTATGTTGCTAAACGTTCGAATTCTAACATTACACTTTATGATGGTGAGCAGGATCAACACAGTTTATCTCAGCTATCAGTGTTATCAGATCTACGGGGGGCTATCGAAAATGAAGAACTTATTCTCGAGTATCAACCCAAGATAACCATTGAGGATAACCAGATATATGGTGCAGAGGCTCTGATTCGCTGGCAACATCCAAAACATGGCCTCATTATGCCGGATGACTTTATTGGCGCAGCGGAACAAACGGGTTTGATTAAACGGATATCCAGTTGGGTGCTTGACAGAGCCATTCGGGATTGCCAGCGCATGCATGAGAAGGGTCATAAAATAAATATTTCGATTAATCTGTCAGTGTGGGACATCCAGGCTCCAAATATCAGTCTGAATATTACTGAGAAGCTTGAAAAGTGGGGGCTGGCCGCGAACTATGTCACGCTTGAAATTACCGAACGGGTGATGATGGCTGAGCCGGAAAGGGCGCGTCAGGTTCTCAACAATCTTGCAGCCATGGGCTTGAGTATTGTTATTGATGACTTTGGCACCGGGTTTTCATCGTTGGTTTACCTGAAGCAGTTGCCTGTTTCAATGCTGAAGATCGACAAGTCGTTTGTGATTGATATGATGAAGAATGAAAGTGATGCCACGATCGTCCATTCAATCATTGAGCTGGCACATAACCTGGGTTTGCAAGTTGTGGCTGAGGGAGTAGAATCGGATCAAACCTGGAGCTGGTTAAAGACATGGCGTTGTGATCATGCTCAGGGTTTTTACATCAGCAAGCCACTTTCAATAACTAACTTTGAGCAATATATGGAAAGTTATTCAACGGATTCTGTCTTTCAGCATAGTTAGACAATATATAGTCTAGGTAATATTATAGTAAGACAATATTATTATAGCTGGACTGCCAATTTATAAACCTTTAGTAGATAAACCGATATGAGTACAAAACTTATTGTTGTCATGAATGGACAATCAGTTATTGAATATGACCGGAATATTGAATTGCCGGATCACCAACGTCAGTTCCTGGACAAAATGGATGCAGATATGGCAAAGGGGATGGAAATTAATGGTCAGTCATCCACAAACCCGGATCTTGGTATGCGTGCCCAGTATATTGCCATGCACCTGGTGCGGGCGATTAATGATGATAATGATTCTATGATTTCGGCCATGAGTGCTTATCTTGCAACGCGGCTGCCTGACTTAAAACAAGTCAAAGCGGATGAACAGGGTGAAAATATTTCAATTGATTTAGTATTTAATGACGATGATAATAACAACGTTGCTGTACAATTTGATCCGAACATTCTAAAGAAACATTAATATCATGAGTAACGAAAAAAACGAATTTATTCATACGCTGCGTGCAATTGGTCCGCTGCGCTATGCCCTGATCATCGGCGTGATTGCCTCTGTTATATTGAGGCCAGAGCTAGGTGTGAAGGTTTCATATGAAGGATGGCATGTGGTGAGCGGACTGCTGGCACCGGTGATAACACCAATCTTGTTTATGCTGCTGTTACTGGATTCCATCATGGCGATGGTGTATCGCAGTGACAAACCTGTTGAGGTCAAGGCCCGCTATCTGCGCATCGTCTTTCTTAATTTAGCCCTGGCTATCGGTTTGCTTTTATATTGGTTGCCATTCTACAAACAGCTGCAAGAGGTCCTGTAGTAAGCTGTTATAAATTAGGTATTGTGGCTACATATTTGCGTCGATAAACGCGGCTATTTCCTGTTGTGATTTTGCTCCACTGAAGCGATCCACTTCTTCGCCATCTTTGAACATGATAATGGTTGGAAATCCTCTTACCTTGTAGCGACCTGCTAGTTTCATATTTTCATCCTCATCGACTTCCAATTTCGCAACAAGCAATTCATCTTCATATTCAGCAGCGATTGCCTCAAGAACCGGAGCGATAACCCTGCAGGGCGAACACCAGTCGGCCCAGAAATCGACAATGACTGTTTTTGTTTTTGAGACATCCAGAACCTTTTGTTCGAAATCATCTAAAGAGACATGAATAAGGTTTGGCATAGTGGATAAAAATGACAGCGGTGATGATGAAGCGCCGAATTATAAATTAGCAGCAGTGAATATTATAGCCCAGCAGGTTATATACTACTCCTTTATGAAGACGATATCCCTAACAGGCCCTGTTCCTGCGTTGCAGATGCTAAGCGAGGTTATCCAGCACTATGCGGATGCCGCGTATCCTGTTGGTGGCTCCGAATGTGCGCAGACAGCACGTGCCGGGCTATTAGATACGGTTGAAAAGATTAACCAGCAGATTGAACAGGGATTATTGCACGTAACCATTAGTCGCCGTATTAAGAGCCATATTAAAGCCGCCATTCAGTATTATCTGCAAATGTTTGCCGAACCAAACCTTGAGAAAGAACCTGCTTTACACCGATCTCAGCTCATGTTGGCCATGCTTGATGGCAAATCTGTAGCTGACGATGAATGGCTTTAACGAGCAGAATATTGAAAATGCCAAAGTATTGAAATTGGCAGTGGTCAGACATATATCTAACTGGACATATGCTTGTCATAGTGCCCGTCTATCCTAAGTAGATTAGTGCTTATGTTATAATCAGCCAATACCGTTTCACTTACCCGGATCCCAGATTCCCATGCACGCAGCACAAGACCTATTTTCCTATCGTAAATACTGGGCCCACAAGTTTGGCCCTGCACCCGTATTGCCGATGAGTTTGGATGAGATGGCCGACCTTGGCTGGGATAGCTGTGATGTGATCCTGGTGACCGGTGATGCCTATGTCGATCATCCCAGTTTTGGTATGGCGGTGATTGGCCGGGTGCTGGAAGCGCAGGGTTTTCGGGTCGGCATTATTGCCCAGCCTGACTGGCGATCACCGGATGATTTTAAACGACTGGGTAAACCGAATATTTGTTTCGGTGTCACTGCGGGCAATATGGACTCCATGGTGAATCGTTATACGGCGGACAGAAAAATCCGCAGTAACGATGCTTATACACCCGAAGGTAAAGGTGGTCTGCGTCCCGATCGGTCTGTTAACGTTTATGCACAGCGTTGTCGTGAGGCCTTCAAAAATGTACCCATCCTCATCGGTGGTATTGAGGCCAGCCTGCGTCGGATTGCACATTATGATTACTGGTCTGAAAAAGTGCGCCGCTCGGTGCTGCTGGACAGCAAGGCCGATTTGTTGCTCTACGGCAATGCAGAAAGAGCGATGGTGGATATTGTACATCGACTTGCGGACGGTGAAAAAATCCAGGAGATTACAGATCTGCCCGGTACGGCCTTTGTACGCCAGCATTCTTTAGAAGGCTGGATGGAACTGGACTCAACCGAGATAGATGAACCAGGTTCTGTCGATGCACATCCTGATCCTTATGCTGCTATGGATGAGAATCGGGATGAAAATGCCGGTCAGGCTGATTCAAACGGTAGCAAAGAGCCAGAAGATAGCCATAAACAAGATCATACTATTGTACGCTTTACACGAAATATTTCTAAACACCCTCGTGAGAAGACCTGTGTACGCTTGCCTGATTATGAAAAACTAAAGCAGGACCCGGTGCTGTACGCACATGCCTCAAGGGTCTTTCATCTGGAAACCAATCCGGGCAATGCCCGTGTCATTGTGCAGCGTCATGGTAAACGCGATGTCTGGATCAATCCGCCGCCCACTCCGCTGACAACGGATGAACTGGATCAGGTTTTTGAGTTGAGTTATACACGCCAGCCGCATCCTGAGTATGAAAACAAAAATATCCCCGCGTATGAGATGATTCGTTTCTCTATTAATATCATGCGCGGTTGTTTTGGTGGTTGTACATTTTGTTCTATCACTGAACACGAAGGACGTATCATTCAAAATCGTTCGGAAGATTCGATTATCAGAGAGATCGAAACGATTCGTGATACCGTCCCGGGTTTTACCGGTATCATCTCCGACCTTGGCGGCCCGACCGCGAATATGTATCGCCTGGCCTGCAAGAGCAAGGAAATTGAATCGGCCTGTCGGCGTTTGTCCTGCGTGTATCCAGGCATATGCACGAACCTGGATACCAATCATAATTCGCTGATCAAGTTGTATCGTCGTGCGCGTCGACTATCAGGGATCAAGAAAATTCTGATTGCCTCTGGTCTGCGTTATGACCTGGCGATTGAATCACCCGAGTATGTTAAGGAACTGGTGACGCACCACGTCGGTGGTTATTTAAAGATAGCCCCGGAGCATACCGAGACCGGCCCTTTATCGAAAATGATGAAGCCGGGGATGGGTACCTATGATCGTTTTAAGAAACTGTTTGAACGTTATTCAAAACAGGCGGGCAAAGAGCAGTACCTGATTCCATATTTTATTGCCGCACACCCGGGCACCACGGCCGTTGATATGATGCATCTGGCGCTATGGCTAAAAAGTAATGGATTCCGCGCCGATCAGGTGCAGACTTTTTTACCGTCGCCAATGGCGATTGCCTCTGCTATGTATCATTCCGGTAAGAATCCTTTAAAGAAAGTGAGCCATACTAGTGAGAGTGTTTTATCGGCAAAAGGATTAAAGCAAAGACGTTTGCACAAAGCCTTTTTGCGCTATCATGATGCCGACAACTGGCCGATTTTGCGCAAGGCCCTGCAGGAAATGGGGCGTTCAGATTTGATTGGCAATGGCAAAAAACATCTGGTGCCCAGTTGGCAACCCAAAAGCAGTCGGGGACCCAAATCATTAGGCTCAGCATTATCAGGCTCGGCAATGTCGAATAAGGGCAAACGTTTCACTACGCAGCGCACAGGCCAGGAGGCAGGATTGCCAATTCAGTCACAAGCTAAAGGAAAACAAAAAAAAGTGCGCAGTCGTTCTCGTCGTGACAGCAAACGGTAAGTTAGTATAATCTAATAGTCGAATATAGAAGTTTAAAATAGATAAATATGTCAGATACTGAAAAAGAAATTGAAGAGCTGGTACTAAAAGAAAGCCTGGTGAGTGCCGCAGGACTAAATGCGTCCAGCTTGCAGATTGGTATTCGTGGTGATCCCTCGATGCGTGAAACCACGGGTGAGCGCAAGCGTTACAACTCAGACGTGGATGAGCGTATTGACGAGCTGGTTCCTTCGTTTGAGGAACTACTGTTGAACCGTAGCACTTACCAACTTTTCGTCGGGTTTAATAATGGTGAGATTCGGACCAACTCAGTGTTTGATCCCATGCGCCAGGAGATTCACTCGGCTGAAAAAATGGCTGACCCTTTATATATCCAACGGCAATTTCCACTTATTGACTACCAGGACAAGATTGGTCTGATTAAAGAGACCTATCAAAACCTGAGAGCGAGCAAGTACTATCAAAATATGCCGCAGTACTGGCAAAATATCATGGATCGACGTAGTCAGCAGTGGGAGCCGATGGAAATCGAAGAAGTGATTTCGGTAGTAACCACGTTAAAGACGCTGCGCGATATGCCAACTTATTTTATGCGCAATATAACCATCAATATTGTGCAGTCCATTGTACGTATTCAATTCAATTGTGATGGAACGCAGATCGTCAGTGCGGAAAACTACGGAAAATTCCTCGAAGAAAACCTTCCCGATTAATAATGATTAAACGCTGTCATGTGTTTGTCATTTTCGCCTGTTAAATTATTTAAGTATATGCTGATACGTTTGTATAGCCGGCACATTTTGTCGCTTGATCCATAGGCAACGTTAAAAGTGAGCGGTATACTTGGTCACAACTGTTGCTATCAGACTTGGAGGAGGAAGATGGCAAACAGGATGGATAGTGTTTTAGCAATTTGAGGTAATTATCATGGCGACAGGTACTGTGAAGTGGTTCAACAACGCCAAAGGCTTTGGTTTTATTGCACCGCAGGATGGTGGAGATGACGTCTTTGTTCATTTCAGTGCCATCAAGTCAGACGGGTTTCGTACCCTGAATGAAGGTCAAAATGTGACATTTGAAGTTGAAACGGGCCCCAAAGGCCTGCAGGCAACAGATGTCCTGACCGACTAGAAATAATAATTATAATTAAGTCTAAATACTGGCCCCGCTTTGCGGGGTTTTTCTTTGCCTGAATTTTATGTTCTGGGATTTTGTGTGTCTGGATTTTACCTTTAGGGCTGTCAACCGATCCCCGGGGAGCGCGTTGTTACGGGTATAGCAGCATAATTTGTAACCGAATAGCGAATGAAGAGAAACAAGTATGAAATTAACTAAATCAGCGGCAATAGGCTTTTTGACAGTAATGACAACCGTATCGGCATCCAGCGTGGTGTTAGGGGGAGATGATCTTGGGCAACGGGTTGAAGACCGTATGGATCAGCGTGGCGATCGCATGGAAGAGCACCTCGATGAAAGAGGAGATAGAATTAATGAGCGGCTGGATAATCGGGGCGATCGTATTGAAGATCGGTTAGATCAAGGTGCCAATCGTGCGAGAGAAAATGGACATGACAAACGTGCAAATCGACTTGAGCGAAAAGGTGATCGTATCAACGGCCGACTGGATCGTAAGGGTGACAGAATCGATAACCGCCTGGATCGTCGCGGACAGATAGCCGACAGACGCTGGGACCGCCGTGGTGAAGGCGCGCATCGACGTATTGAACGTCGCCAAAGACGAGCTAATTAATTATATAGTGGTTCATGGTACACGCCGGAAAAACATGGGCGAGACGGTGATCAGATGTTATTGTAATGATGTTGGAACGAAAGCATGGGGAAAGATGTTTGGCCGAACAGTCCGGGACAGTAGCGAGAGATCTCGATCAGTTTCTTGCCGAACACGAGCGTCGAGCCTTTCGTATGGCGATGATCGCCACCGGCGAACAGGCTGATGCGCTGGATATTGTTCAGGACGCGATGCTCAAACTGGTGCACCGTTATGCGCATAAATCGAAAAAAGAATGGCCTGCACTGTTTCATCGCATCGTACAAAATACCATTACAGACTGGTTTCGACGTGAGAAGGTACGTAGACGTTGGCGACAATGGTTTCGTAGAGATAGTGAAGATGAAGAGCGAGAGGAACCACTGGAGCAAGTTGAACAGGTCGGTACACATCAGCCGGATGATTTGGTGAAACAGCAAGACACAATGGAAAGGCTTGACGAATTATTAAACCAGCTACCGTTAAGACAACAGCAGGCCTTTTTATTACGACAGTGGGAAGGAATGAATGTCGCGGAAACGGCAAAGGCCATGAATATTAGTGAAGGCAGTGTTAAAACCCATTACTCTCGGGCCGTGCACAGTTTAAGAAAACAACTTGAAGACCACGTGTAGCTAATGAATCAGAAGGAATTATAATGAAGGACGGAAAGACGACAGAAAATAAAATGAGCGAAGAAGATTTTCTGGCTTCAGTAAAATGGCAACTGGATAAATCGGAGCAGTCGCTCACTGCGGATGAATTACGTGCACTTCGCCTGGCTCGAGCGAATGCCATCGATTCAATAGCACAGTTGAATAAACCTAAACGTTATTGGCAGCCGGTAGCTGGGTTTGCCACGGCAGCGAGTGTAGTTGCTATCGTGATTGGCCTTCAGGGAATCCAAACTGCGAGTGTGGATCCTATACAGCCTATGGAAGATTTACCTTTATTAAGTGCATCAGAAGAGCTTGAGTTTTATGACGAACTGGAATTTTATCAATGGCTGGAGTTTGAAGACCGCGCGGGTTAACTGCGCCGTCGTTATTGGATTAGTAATGACAATCTTTAATCAACAAACCTATGCTGAATATAATGAAACACCATCAATGGAATTCCTTGAATTCTTAGGAACCGGTGTCAGCGTTGAAAATGAGTTTTTAGATCCCGTGAATTACACTGAAATTGAAACTGAATCGGTTGTGGAAAACAAAACCGAAAATGACAAGACGCAAAAAGATGATGAATAAATTTATATATAGTTTGGTTTTGATATTTTGTCTGTATTCAACAGCGTGGGCATCGGATGCCACTTCTCCAGTTCCTGTTGCCCAGGAAAATATATCTTGGAGTAGTTTGAGCGAGGAAGAGCAACGGGTATTAAAACCATTGGCGGATACCTGGGACGAGTTGCCTGCCGAACGTCAGGCACGTCTGCAAAAAGGTGCACATAACTGGGACAACATGGGGCCTGAACAACGTGCACGTATTAAAAAGCGGTTTGACCGCTGGCAAGAGATGACCCCTGAACAACGTGAGCGTATGCGCGGTCGCTTTGAACGTTTCCGTCAGTTGCCACCAGAACGCCAGAAAGAATTGCGGCGGCTTTATCACTGGTACAAGGCCCAACCCGTGGAACGTCAGCAGAATATTCGTAAACGCTGGCGCAATATGACACCGGAACAGCGCCATAACTTTCGTGAATTCCTGCAAGAGTTCTCACCCGAGGAACGTCGCGCTATCCTGCGTAAACTCCGGGAAGCTTCACCGAAAGAACGACAGCAAATGCGTGAACGCTGGCGCAACGCTACCCCCGAGCTACGTCGTCAATACAAAGATAGATTGCATCGGCGGATGCGTAATCGTTAAAGCTTTCGTTGTCTTTGGGAAAAGCGGTGCCAGGAAAATAAAATGCAGCCATATACGATAGCCTGATATATAAAAAATACTGTTGACCGCTCCCGGGTTCAACAAAGATCAAATTAACTTTTTTTATCAATGTTTATAAATCTATTTAATAGTGTGCCCATAGAAAACATTGAATTGCCTCTTCTTGACTTCGCGCTTTCTTGAACCAGACTCAAAGTACTAATAATCGATTTAATCATCATTTTTATGGGGTGTAGTACTGGCAGGGAGGTGTCCTGAGCTGAGTGCCTGATTCTGCATAAATCAACACAATATGCAGATAACGCAAACCGCTCGGTAATCTTGATTCGTCAGGAGGTGTCACATGAAAAAATTTCTTATTGTTTTGTTTGTTGCATGTCTACCCCTTTCAACGGGGCATGCTCGAGAAATCGCGGTCACCATGCATGCATTAACTGCAAGCGGTGTCGGCGATGCAATCGGTGTCATTGTTGTGTCTGAAACAGGTAACGGGCTGCGTATGACGCCTTACCTGCAAAATATGCAACCCGGTGATTTTATGTTTAGCATAAATGAAAACGTAGGTTGTCATAGTCAGATAACAGCATTTGAAACCGATATACCTGGAATGGCTGCAGGCAAGGCCCTTTGGCATATGCCAAATATGAATGTAGCCGCGGATGGAATGGTAACCCGGTCAGTGGAAATCGCAAATGTCCGGCTCACGGATTTGAGTCAACGCACGTTAGTGATTTCAAGGACAGCGAGTCCTGCACTAGCCCTTTTAGGGTTCCAGACAGAACGCGTAGCCTGTGGCTCGCTCGAGCTCTATTGATTGACATGCACAAGGTGTGGCAGCCATGAGGGTTGCCACACTTCTTATTTAAGCAGCCTGGCTACGGTGAGCCCCTAGCCATGCAGAAGATAACAGCCCTAATGCAACTGCAAACCACAGTGTACTTAGTCGACTAATCAGTGGTGCTGAAACCGCTATCGGGGTATCTGCACCGAGTGCGGCGAGTAGTAAGCCCATCGCTACTTCGGTGCTACCAACCCCACCGGGAATAAACGACACAGCGCCAGCCAACAAGCTGATAGCGTAAATACCCATCGCGGCCAACAGGCCTATCTCAACGTTAAGTGTGGTGACGATAAAGTAAAATGCGAAGCCTTGAATACTCCAGGCCAGCAAACCGAGCGCCATACCCGAACTGATCTGCCTCCATGCTAAAAACTGCTGTGCAGAACGAACGAGGGTAATCAGATGCTCAAGGGTTGTTTTAATGCGTGGCCGTTTAAAACGATCATGCAGTGATGTTAGTACAGAAATGAGTAAAGGGCTGCGCACTAGAGGTAGCATAAATAAAATGATAGCGGAGGTAATGAGGACTAAGGCGATGTAGTTTTTAAAGGCAAGGACAGTCAGGCTGGCCAGGATCGCGATTACCAACACATCGAGAAAACGCTCGGTGAAAAAGCTGGCGAGGCTGGTGGGATAGCTGACGCCATGGGGTCGTAGCAGGACCGAACGAATGGTCTCTCCAGCTTTGCCGGGGGTGGTGGTCAAGGCGAAGCCAGCCAGGTAGTAAAGGAAGTGTCGTCCAGAAGGGATGGCGACGGCTGTCTGTTGTATGTATCCCTGCCAGCGGATGAAGCGCAAAAAGTAGTTTGTTAAGGAGCAAAAGAACAGCAAGGCCCAGCCCAATACCCCTATTTGTTGGAATGCTATCCAAATATTGTCAGAACCTGACAAAAAGACGACACCCAGATAGATGGCTGCCGCCAGTGCCAGAGAGAATACAATGGCTTTGCGCTGTTTAGGGCTTAATACAGGCTTGTTTGCTTGGTCTATCATTTCTCAGCATACATACAATTTGTCTGGCGCAAATTATGCATTATTTTGTGAAGTCATAAAGGTGAAATATTGACGATATAAGATACCAGCCACCAACAGAAGGAAATACTATGCGTAGTTATATCCGGCACCCATCTGATATCCCCATCCAGATAGATGTCGACAATGAGAAGACTGTGGCAATCAGACAAGCTGAAGGGCAACAGCTCAGCAACATTAGTCATGGTGGGCTTGCGTTTAATGCGTCCAGATCGTTTGCTGCGGGCGATGTCATCAGCCTGAAAATCAACGTTGTTCAACCTGCCTTTGAGGCAGAGGGGCTGGTGACACACTGTGCTCAGGAAGGTGAGCACTATGTTATCGGTATTGAATTTATCAGCAAGGACAGCCTGTTTGTTGCACGGATGGTGGAGCAGATCTGTCACATAGAACATTACAAGCGCGAAGTAGCAGAAAGTGAAGGCCGTGAGCTGACCGGTGAAGAAGCCGCAAAAGAATGGATTGAACGGCATGCTGCCTCGTTTCCACAGTGGCAGGTCAATAGTTAAGGCTCCTTTTTATCCCGGATTTGGGGTAAGCTAGCTGTCATATTTAAGCATCGGAATGACAGGGGTAAAAAATGGCAGCGACCGTTGATGAAATAACAATGAACTATGAAGAAAATGGCCAACAGTTGGTAAAGGAGCTGGATAAAGTCGTTCTTACCAAGGGAGCATGGTCAACGGTCATGTTCAAGTACCAGGATTGGGTGCGGGCATCTGAAGAATTTGGCCCGATTAAATACTCGATTCGCCGTTATCAAAAACGTGAAGGCAGTTATCGTCCAAAGTCAAAATTCAACATTAGTAATGTAAAGCAGGCTAAAAAAGTTGTTGAGGCCTTGAACAACTGGATAGCTGAAGATGATGACGAATCTGATTAAACGGTTCCAGAAAAAATAGACTTAAGCAAAAACAGATTCTGCAAAAATATGTTTTTCAGGAATGCCCTGCGTTTGCAGGGCATTTTTGGTTTTGGCGATCTGTGAATCCGAACCGGCGATATAAAAGTGATGGTCGCTCTGGTCGCCTTTATAGCTGAGTGAATTGATCAATATATCCACTGCATCGTCTTTGCCATAGCTGATCGGATGGTAAGCAAAGCGATCAAAGGCATCCGCCCACGAACGGCAGTGGTTATGCATATATAAATCCTGTTCCTCTGGCACTAACCAGTACAGTTGCATATTTTCAGTGACGTCAAGCGTCATGGCATGCTCGACCAGACTTTTGATCGGCGCAAAACTATTCTCAAAGGCAATGAAAACAATTGGATTGGGTTTATCCTCGTGAAGGACGAAATGACCGGAAGGCCCCTCTATCTCGATAGTATCATTGGCTTTTATCTGTGTTAGAACATACTCGGAGAAATCATCTTTGTTTCGGGTATCAATATGGAATTGCAAATTCATGTCATCACAGGGACAGCTAGCGACGTGTAGCTTTTTGCCGGCAATACCCGGAATTTCAATGCTGACAGTTTGCCCCGCCAGAAAACGGAGTCGTTGTGTGCGGGGTGTTTTTATGTGCAGGGTTGAAATGTGTTCGTTGAGTGGAACTACTTTACGCACCCAGGCAGAAATGGATTGTGCCGGGATATCATTTTCACTACCGGCTTCTTCTGCCTCAAGAACAAGATCGGTGATGGCGGTGTTAGAACAGGTGAGGATATAGCCCTGTAATTTTTCTTTTTCAGTGAGCACGTAATCATAGTTGCGTATCTTTTTGACTTCGCCAGATACCACTTTAGCTTTGCATTTGCCACAGTTGCCATTGCTGCAACCATAATTAAGGGCAAGGCCGGAGCCCAAACCTGATTCAAGAATACTGTCCGATCCCTCAACAAAAAATTCATGGCCTGTGGGTTTAATGCTAACTTGTGCAGCAACAATTCTTAAAAAAGTATCGGTAGCGAGTATCGAGTATTGTTCAAATTTCTTGTCAGTAATACTTTCGATTTCTGATAATAGCCAGCTTTGTAAGTCTCGTATTGCCTTTGCCGATTCTGGTTCGGTGCTAGCGAGTGTCTTTAGTTTTGTTTTAAGTTTGTCAAAGATGTTATAGAAAATGCTGATTTCGAGTTTTGATTCGGTGAGCTCTTCGCTGAGGATATTCACGCGTGTTGCCAGGGTTTTCATATCAGCCGGCATGATGGCTTTACGGGAACGGGCGCGTATCGATGCATTTTCAATAATGTTTTCCAGCCTCTCGATCATGGCATCAGCATCAGCTTCGACATTAATCGCGGGATACTGTTGTGCGATCTGTTCCAGGTCTACCATTCCCTCAAAGCTGGTAATGGTTCCTTCACGAATCTGCTTTTGCAGGTTTCCACGCGAAATGCCTGCTAACTTTGCTGCGCGGGATACCGTAACGAGTCTGGACATAAATTATTAAACACTTATTGTTTCGCCATATTCATGGCGACCATTAGTTAGCCGTTTGTATTGGCGAACCATGATCATGGTTTTTATGATCACGGGCTCATCAATCAACGACAGGCTCAAGCCAATTTCGATCTTGCGACCCATCTTGTCCACATCTCCGACATGGATAAATTGACGAACCGAAGACTTCGGCTGCGATAAATTTGCAACCTCATAAACATAATAGGCAAGAGTATATAAATGTGCATCCCAAATAATAGGCTCACCCAAGAATTCACCAATAAAACGAAAGCGGAGATAACCGTTGCCAGATGTGTTCAATAATTCATAATTGAGGCCCGAGTCGGTTAATTTTTGTTTGAATGCAGTGATATTCATATTTCTATCGCCAGGTGATTGAAATTTCAGGAGATTAAGGCTGTAATCATAGTGCAGAATTGGTACATTGAGAACATGGCTTTTAATCGGCACAACAGTGGAAGGCGACAATTTGTTACTACCTTATTGATAGGTGGGTTATCGACCCTTAGTCATGACTTATATGCGGTTTCACCACATGCCCAGCATAAACCCGGAAAACTGGATAAGCCAGACAAAACTACCGCGAGTGCCATCCCAGACAGCGCAATCCCAGACAGTGCAATCAAAGACGCGGTCAGAAAGGCTGAAAATTTCGAGAATGACTTCAAGGATGATGTCTACATAAATAGTAACCAGTCTGATCTGTTAAATTCTATTTTAAAACGTATGACACGTCTGCAGCGCACGGTGGGTTATGGCAATTTTAATCTGATTGATCTTGATAGCGCCCGACGTTATGCAAAACATTATCCAAGCATCGGTACTTTTACGCGTCAGGAGATCTCCCTCATTGAGGCGTTGTTTGAGTTTGATGCAAGCCGTTATGGTTTCTTTGGCCAAAAAGTCTCAACCACTCTCACCGAAGAGATTAAGCGCAAAGATGTAAAGAAAATAAAAGGTAGCGGTCATTACCTATATCAGGGTGATGCCCTTAACTTATACGGAAAAATTAAAAAACAACTGGGTGATGAGCTGATTCTTACATCCGGTATCCGTAGCGTGGTCAAGCAACTTCATCTATTTATCGCCAAAGTACATAAATCCGGTGGCAATCTTTCTCGGGCAGCACGTTCGTTAGCACCACCGGGACACTCCTTTCATGGCATTGGTGACTTTGATATTGGTCAGCGAGGTTTAGGTGTGGCGAACTTTACCAATGCCTTTGCGCAGACAACCCTGCACGAACGCCTGACTGAACTGGGCTATATTTCAATGCGTTATCCGATAGCAAATCCGTATGGCGTTCGACATGAACCCTGGCACATTAAGGTGGTGACTGATGTTTAGGTTTATTTTGTGCATTCCCTTGTTACTAACGGCAATGTTGGTGACGGCCCAGGACTGGGACTTTACTCTGCATAAACATCAGTCAGGACAACCGGGGCCCACGATGTTGGTAATTGGTGGCATTCAGGGTGATGAACCGGGTGGCTTCAACGCGGCTTCATTACTGACAACAGATTATTCGATTCAACGCGGCGAAGTCTGGGTAGTGCCAAACCTTAATTTTGAGAGCATCATTAAACGCTCACGCGGTGTGCATGGTGACATGAATCGCAAGTTCAAGGATATTAAGGACAAAGACCCCGAGTATGAGTTGGTACAAAAGATAAAAAGTATTATTCGTGATAAGCAGGTCGACATTATTCTGAACCTGCACGATGGCAGCGGCTTTTATCGCACTGAATATGTTGATCGACTACACAGCCCACAGCGTTGGGGGCAAAGTCTGATCATTGATCAGGCCGAGCTGAAAGATGTCGCTTTTGGAAATTTGTCAGAGATTGCCGAAGAGATTGTAAGCAGCACCAATGGGCGAATAAAAGATCAGGACCATTCTTATCGAGTTAAAAATACTGAAACTCGAAAGGGTGACAGGGAGATGGAAAAGACCCTGACGTATTATGCGATACGTAATGGCAAAGCTGCCTTTGGTATCGAGGCCAGCAAGTCATTTGGTACCCACTATCGCGCTTACTATCACTTGGAAATGATTGAGAGCTTTATGCAATACGTTGGCATAAAGTATCAGCGTGAATTTGAGTTGAGTATCAATAGCGTTAAACAGCGTATTGATAACAATATCCATGTTGCGCTCTATGAAAAAAAGATGTTTTTTGATTTACGTAACGTCAGGTCAAGGTTGCGTTACGTACCGATGAAGAAGGGCGCCCCGGTTGATTTTAGTGGTAGCAACCCGTTAATCGCTGTGCTGGATAATGATCGTTATTATAATGTTCGCTACGGTAATCGTTCAGTGACTAAATTGCTGCCGCAATATTTTGAGTTTGATAATAGTCTCGAGTCGATTAATCTGATCGTTGATGGTGTTTCTACCGAAGTCGATCTGGGGGATATTATTTCTGTGAATGAACATTTCCAGATCAATGCTGAAAAGCATTACCGCGTGAACGTGATTGGTTTTACCCGGCCCGGTTTACAAAGCGAACAGGGTGTGACAATTAACCTTGCTGATATTTCCAGACGTTTTTCAGTTGATCAACAGGGCTTATTGTTCCGTGTTGAAATCTACCGTGGCAAACAGTTTTGTGGAATGGTGCTGGTTGATTTTTCACGACAGCCGGTTGCGGCTATTCCCTCACGAAAAACTGACGCATCTTTATAAATAATCATAAACGATTTTTCATGTCGAAAAAAATTATTGCTCCTGGATATATGCATGACTTTCAGTGTGCTGGCGGAGACTGTGAAGATACCTGCTGCCAGAAATGGGATACCCATTTGGATAAGCTGCACTACGATCTTCTGGCAAACAAAGTAGGTTCGAGCCAACAAGAACAGACCCTGTTTGATGCTAATATTTTCCTGCAAGATAAAGAACATGCCAATCAGGAAAACTATGCTTATATAAAGCTGGATAAGTCAGGGTATTGCCCCTTCTTGAATACGGCAGGCCTTTGTCACATACATGATCAGTACGGCATTGAACCTCTTAATGATGCTTGTACCTTTTTTCCAAGAGTACTCTCAAAACGGGATGATACTGTAGAGTTAACCGGGGCCCTTTCCTGTCCTGAAGTGGTAAGAAAATGTTTGTTTTCTGAACTTGATAATCAACTGCCATCGGAAGTTAATAGCGATATTTTGCCGCGAGCAGAATACCCAATATCAAGAATGATCGATACTATCTCCAGCCATTATGAAGCCAGGTTTTATGATGTCCGTGAGCAGATGATTGCGCTAATTAATGATCGTGATTTTGCATTTGAAACGAGACTCTATTTTCTGGCGAACTTTAGTTATCGACTGGCCTCTCATTATCGAGAAAGCGGCGAGAGTAGTAAGCGGGTTGATGAAGAAATAAAACGGATTCAACATGCGGAGACTAAGAATCAGCTTGACGACTTTTTTTTCAAATTCAGCAATACAGAACCGGTTGCGATTGTTGTTATCCAGGCCATTTTACAACTGCGTATTCAACACGAGGGCCATGACAAATTAAGCCAGCTCGCCCGAGAGATCCTGGAATCCTATAAAGTTGGTTACGAACGCTCTGAAGATTTTGATGTATATGGCGAAAATATTCCACCCGAAAAACTTGCAGATTCTTTTCAGCAGCACTGGGAAAAATTAAACACCCGGTATGGCGTAATCCTTGAGGAATATCTTACCCGCTATGTAACAAACTGTTTACAACGGGAATGGTTTATTAGTTTACCAGACCCATTTGTTTACATTCATATGTTAACGATTAGAGTGGCCGTATTACGTTTTTTGATTACCAGTCACCCGGGTATTATTGAACTGGTAAATAGTGATACATCTTATGAATCTTCTATTGAAGATTTTAATAAGAAAATCGTCGAGGTGATGTATCTCTATGCCCGAAGTATTGACGACAATCATTCTTTCCTGCATGTCATCTTTCAGGCCATTCTTGAGCAACAGATGATGAGTTTTGATTATTCTATGGCTTTTATTAAGCTTTAATTGTACGTTGGCATTTTAACCTATAGACTTGCCAGCGGTTTATTTAAAGATTGCAACTAAATTATGTCTGTAAGCGATTACCAAAATATGAGTCATAATGAGTGTGTTGAATTGGCACAATCTATCATGGCTATATTAGATGGCTGGGGTTTGAACGGTAAGCAACTGACTTTCATTCTGGCTCTGCCTAAGGGTATACCGACCCGTGCGTTACGACGTTATCGTGAAGACACGCCCTTTCCACAGGATGCGGCTGTATATGAACGGGTTGAACACATCATTGGTATTACAGAAGCATTACGTACGACGTATCCACATAACCCTGCCATGGGCGCATTGTGGATGAAACAATCTAATAAACGTTTTGGTGGTGTTTCTCCGCTGCAAAAAGTTGTAACCGAGGGACTGGAAGGATTGTCTGAGATTCGCAGTTACCTGGACTGTTCTTACGATTGGAAAGTTAATCCCTAACGACTGATTAGTTAATGATTATTTATTGGAACGACTTCGGGACCTGCCTTTAAACTGAACTATCTTCCGTGCAATCTCATCGTAGGGTAGTGTATTTAGATCACCATACTTTGCTATAGCCTGTTGTACAAGATCGAAAATATTGTCTATCAACTGATCCTGTTCGTTCTGTTCTTCCGGTATATCCTGGCACTCCAGGACTGATTTTAGTCCTAGCAATCCCCCCGTTTGTATCTTGATTTCTTTTGCGTGTGGTAATGGTTCGTCGGTATTAGTTTGCTTTAATGCAAAGCGGGCATTGTCGCGTAGTTGAGTAAGCAGCTCTTTACAGAGAATAAAAGCTGATTCTACTTTGCAGCCAACACCTTCTCGATCGGCTAAACAGAAACGATGCGCATGTTCGCACATGGTCTTACGTGACAAGATACTTTTTTCAAATAGACAACGTTGTTGGTTGAAGTCATGATAGGCATCGCGATATTCACTTTCATCCATTAACTGGCTTTCCTATACATGATTGGCGCTTATTTTTCCCACTCTTTGACCATGGAGCCTTCTCGCTTTTCCATTATCTGCTCTTCAGCAAGAAGCTGATTGTCTGCGAACATTACTTTGATCTGAATATCCTCACCATCGGCCTGGTCAATTCTTGCTTGCTTGGCGAATTCTTTTGCTTCTTTAAAAGCGTCGAATTCATTTATAAGCTCGATATTTTTGATGAGTGCGGTGGGGCCTGGTTTGATGCTGTAAATGAAGTATGGCATATTGCTGCACCTTCTAATTAATTGGATGTATAAAGTAGTATAACCAATATTTGTGATCTCTAGTAGAATTGAATTCTAATAGAATCGATATTATTTAATATGAAAAAACAATTACTTGCCGTAATAGAATTGGGCGGTTACCCCAATTTTACGCCTCTATATGAATCGCTTGGCTACGAGGTCACGATGGCTAATTCTGTCAGAAATGCCATCCGCGCCATAAAGAAGAGTGCTCCTCAGGTCGTCGTCGCAGAATTTAATTTCCAGTCTGACTTTCGTGATCGAACCAGTAGTCTGGAATCGCTTCTTTCAACCATTCAGTGGCTGGATACGTGTGAAGTGATCGTGTTTTATGAAACAGAATATGAGCATCAACTTGAGAAGTTGACGGCACAATACCCAATTAATACGCTGTTGCCGTTTCCTATCGAGGAAACGGATTTACAAAAGGCTGTCGAGCTCCTGGTTTAGTAGATCTGGGTAGATCAAGATATTTCAAGATCGAAATACTTGTTTAGAAATTTTCCAGAGAATCTTCTGCAATCTCACGCACTTCCTGGTGCTCATCTTTAAGGCAACGACGAAGTATCTCTTTGCTGTCAGGTGTATCGATGAAACCAAGGTAATGACATGCATCACCACGTATTCGGTGGTCATCATCCTGAGAGAGTTTTTTCAGGACTGGAAAACTATTTTCCAGTATGGGGGTGTTTGCAAATTCTTCTATAATAGCGCCTAAGCCAATTCTAGCCTGAATAGGGGCGGTAACATCGGCAAGGATCTGCATCGCTATATTTAACCAGGAAGGATGTTTTGTTATAAGAGACTCAACCTGGCTTAGCTTGCCTGCTTCAAGGCTTTCGATAAGATAACGGAGTATGCCTTCTTCGCTACCAGCTTTTTCTACCCAGTAAGTGAGTTCGCCTGCGGTATGCAGACCTTGAAATTCGAGCTCGGCGATTTTGAACCAGGGTACAGACCGCACATTGTATTGCTCAGTCTGTTTTTGATCCTGAGCGATATCAAATACATCCAGTGCAGCAAGTTTTCCTGATTGATTTAATTCTTTAAGGACTTTTGAAACAGCTGGGCAATGTGGGCATTGTTTCGAGGTAAAGAGTATGGCGCGATTTGCCTCGGCTGGGTTATTCATCATCAGTGATAAAGGCCAGAGCAATACCATCTTTGTCGATACGCACGACGCGGGCTTTTACCAATGGTGGCTCGTCATCGCCCAGTGCATTTTTAATTTTTAATTCAACAATGCTGCCCTCAGCTGGGAGCTTACTTTCTTCTGCAGACAGAAATACACCACTGTTGCTGAGATCGCGTGTCTCTAGTGAAAGAGCCTGATCATCACTATGTAACTCAACTTCAAGCTTAATCCCCAAACGACTATCTTTGCGTTTATTACTCATATTTAACGGTCTTTATTTATTATTAGTTATCAGGCTTCAATATCCGGAATCAGTTTGCTTTCCAGTTTTAAAATCATATCTTTCAAATTTAGTTTTCGCATTTTGAGTCGGCGCATCTGTAGCTGGTCCATCTTGGGGTCACTAACCAGGCGATGAATGATATCGTCCATATCCCGGTGCTCAACACGCAATTCATTCAAACGTTGTCTTATCGCTTTGACGTCATTTTCATCATTTCCATCAATTTTTTCAATCATGTTTAGATTTGCCAATTTCCGTTGTTTGCAGTGCTATTTAACAAATGGCCACATTCTGGCTACCTGTTAACCATATAAAGATAGATGAGAACACGAGTGGCTGCAAATTGTTAAAAAGACGATTAAATATGATTTGATCACAAATTAGCTCAATTCTCGTTTGGTCGGTTCTGGGCCTGGCCGAATGAACATCTGTCTGTAGTCAGTAAGATTTCGGCAATAGCGTCGATATGGCGGCATTTAATTGCTGGATAGTGTCGGTGTCCCCCCCTCGATCGGGGTGGTGTTGCATCACCAGTTCCCGGTATTTTTTTCTGATGGTCACGTCATCGACTGGATCGCTGAGTCCAAGCAGGGCGAGTGTTTCATCGCGGGTCTCATGGCGTGCGAGGGCAAGCCAGAATCTACCGAGCATCTCATCGAGGTCGTGTTCACTGGTAGCCTGTAGCTGGGTGATATCCAGGTAATAGTCGCGCACTGGATCGGGGGTGATGAGAGCGGCATCGGCCTGGTTTGTTTCATTTTCCTCCCGATATGGGTGTAGCCGGATCTCCAGCGCCGAGATGACCAGTATCCCTGATTGCTTAGCCCGGTATTGCTGCTCAAGCAGGTAAAGACAGTGGAAGAGCAGGAAGTGACGCTGAAACAAACTCAGGTCCTGGGATGATGAGCGAGTGCCGGATTTTGCGAAAAATGAACTTTGCTCGGCCAGTTGGTTTAGTAGCGCATACTCGCTGAGCCCGCCTGGATGTTGCTTTAGAATCGGCTCAAGCAGCGGGATAATTTGATCTGGCGTAGGCCAGCTTGAGCGCATTGCGACTATTTATCGTCGTCAGCAGGTGGTTGTAATGTATCAATAGAAACCACGACGGACTTGGGTTTTTGATCCGGATAACGTGGACGCATGTCCGTCACGGTACTACCCGCTTCCTCGGCCAGCTCTTTTTCACGTGCCGCGATCAGCGCCAGGCCATCTCGGATGCCCATAATCGTGTTGTCCGAGAGAGGGTGTTTCAGGCCGGGTTTGACGTGCGTGTCTCGCGCGACATCGGTAAGGACACGTTTCACCATTTTTAGAACTTGCTGCTCTTTGCTCTGTTCACTCTCAGACATGTTTTGCTCCGGCGTTATTTTAATACCACGTAGGTCTGAATGCATTGTACCTGAGCGCGTGCCAGCCATGCTAAGATTTTGATCCCTTTGATCAGCTCGTGATGACATGTTGTCGATGTGTGAATGTGATGCCCGAACGTTTTAGACAGATGATCCTGTGCCCGGAGCGTGTTGATTTTTTGATGACGCCAACCGAACTCGAGGCCGTGTTGCGTCAGGTCGGTCTGATCGGGGCCGGAATTGAAACTGGAATTGAAACCAGAACCGATAATAGCCCTGGTGGACAACGATATTGGGTGGGCGAGCATTTTTTACAACATATCAGCTTTATGGGTTGTGCTCCGGCGGTGGAGTTTGCCCCGCCAGATGATGCTAGCAGTAACGAGGCGGCTCAGTCTCAATATACGTTTATCTATCTGCCTGAGTTATCGAATGAACTCCTTTGGCAGGCCGATCTCATGATGGCTAAGGCGGGCTGTCCTGCTTGCAAAAAACGGACTCCGTGTTCCGATGCCTTAGATGGTTCCGATGAATACTTCGATACGGCAAAAGGTCTGTTTACCTGTCCCCATTGCCGACAGCAAAGCTCTGTTTGTGATGTCGACTGGCGTGAGTTTGGCGGCTGCGCAAGAACGATGTTCAGTATCGTCAATGTCTATCCAAAGGAGGCGATTCCTTCGGGTAATCTTATTAATCAGTTATCTACGTTAACAAATGTTGCCTGGCGTTATTTTTATATTAATGGCTTCCTTCCAAACGCGGGCTAAATTAATGATGCTTGACAGTCCTGGCAGTGAAAGGCACACTCGAAGCATGAATATTAAATTTAAACCAGTGGCGGCCACTCTATGCATTCGATGGATGTATGTGCGGTACTGTGCGCCTGATTGATTTAATCTTCTAGAAAAACAAATTATTTCAAAAAGGCCGCAGTGAATAAATACTGCGGCCTTTTTGCTTTTGGCCTAAAAAATTGAATCAGAAAATGGAAGCAGAAACCAGGACTGGAATGATGGAGAAGAAAGAAATGTCATCACCAATGACACAAAGTAGTTCGCCGGGACGATTTCGACTCTTTATCGGGTTTGTGATTATCATTTTGATCTGGTCAACGACACCGCTCGCAGTAAAATGGAGTGCGGAAGGAACCGGTTTTATATTTGGTGTCTCGTCACGTATGGTGATTGGCATGCTGGTATTAATTCTGCTCGCGTTGATTAAACGTGTTCCTGTCCCGTTGCACAAGTGTGCAGTAGTAACTTACATAGCTGCGGGTGCGGGCATCTATGGAGCCATGTTGTCCGTTTACTGGGGCTCACAGTTTATCCAGTCGGGGTTTATCGCGGTACTGTTTGGTTTAAGCCCCATTTTTACGGGCGGGTTGGCTTACTTTGTTCTCAAGGAACGTGGTTGGACCACCTTTAAATTACTTGGTGTCGTTTTTTCACTAGCTGGTTTGGTAATGATCTTCAGTCAAAGCATCGACTTTGGCAGTGCTGCCGCCTATGGCATTGCTGCCGTGTTACTTTCTGTCTTTATACATTCAGTTAGCGCGGTACTTGTTAAAAAGCTACATGGCCAGTTGTCGTCTTTAACGGTGACAACCGGTGGGATGCTGGTAGCAACACCGACTTATATTGTTACCTGGTTATTGATCGATGGTGAGTTGCCGACGGTTATTCCGGAGTATGCATTATGGTCGATCATCTATCTGGGTGTGATTGCCACAGCGATAGGCTTCAACCTGTACTTTTATATATTGAAACACCTGCAGGCAAGCCAGGTGGCGCTATTGACGCTGGTGACGCCTGTTAGCGCGCTCTGGATAGGCCAAATATTGAATAATGAGCAGATCGGTATCCACGCATGGTTTGGTAGTGGCATGATTTTACTGGGAATGGGCGTTTACCAGTGGTCACACTTATTGCCGGTGGCGTGGGTGAGGAATGGTATTAAATTATGGAGCAGAAATAGGTTATAAATTGTGTGTATTAATATTATAGTGTGCACATGGTTACAAGATGGATACTCCTTATATCACTGCTGACATGTCTAACGGCATGTCAGCAGGCCGATCTGCTCGCGGCTATTCAGAAAAAGGGTGAGTTGGTCGTAGTTACTCGCAATGCCCCCACAACTTATTATGAACTTCATGATGAGGAGGCGGGTTTTGAGCATGAGATGCTGCAAGACTTTGCTACAAGTCTTGGTGTCGAGGTTCGGTATGTCTTCAAAGATACCACCAGTGAAATTCTGGCAGCGGTACAGGCGGGGGAAGCGCAGCTTGCCGCGGCGGGTTTGACTAAAACATATGATCGTGAAGCGACTTTTTTGTTTGGGCCTATTTATCAGCAAGTGCAACAGCAGGTTGTTTGTCGTCGGGGTGGGCCTAATCCCAAAAAGGTTGAAGACCTGAACGGCTTTCAGCTTAAAGTAGCGAACGGAACAAGCTACGAAGAAAAGATGATTGAGCTGAAAAAGCAGCATCCCAAGGTTGAATGGCAAGTAGAAGAAGGTCTTGATACTGAAGCACTGTTGGAACAGGTGTGGCTGAAGAAAATAGATTGTACGGTGGCCGACTCCAACATTGTTGCCATCAATCGACGTTATTATCCCGAGTTAAGAGTGCGCTTTGATCTGACGCAACCTGAGTCACTTGCCTGGCTGATGCCACAAAATGCAGACGGGTTGCACGCCGAATTGAAGGACTGGTTTTCTGATTACAAGCAAGCTGGAAAACTTGAGGCCTTACTGGAAAAACATTACGGCTACATCGAAGTGTTTGACTATGTTGATACGCGCAAGTTTGTTCGCAGTATTAGTAAAGTCCTGCCGACCTACCGTAAAGCTTTTGAAGCAGAAGCAGCAAAAAATGATCTGGACTGGATCTTACTGGCTGCTCAGGCCTATCAAGAATCACACTGGCGGGCAAAAGCAAAAAGTCCAACAGGTGTACGTGGGCTTATGATGTTGACTCAAACGACGGCGCGCGAGATGGGTGTAAAACGCCGTACTGATCCTTTGCAAAGTATTCAGGGTGGTGCGCGTTACATGAACAAGTTGATCAAGCGTGTGCCAGAATCAGTTAAAGAACCTGATCGCACCTGGTTTGCACTGGCTGCCTACAATGTGGGAATGGGCCATATGTATGATGCGCGCACATTGGCAAGGCGGTTGAAGAAGAACCCGGATAGTTGGCATGATCTAAGTGAAGTGCTGCCGCTATTAACGCGGAAAAAATACTACAAGACGGTCAAACATGGTTATGCACGAGGTCGTGAGCCGGTGCGTTATGTGCAGCGCATCCGTGATTACCATGATATTTTGCATCAAAGCTTAAAGTTGGCAGAGCACAGTAAAAAATAATTATTGTTTAGCGTAGTGGGTATTGATGTAGTTATTAATGATGCCCTGAAACTCTTCTGCTATGTGATCGCCTTTTAGAGTTACTGTTTTCTCCCCATCTTCGTAAACGGGGGCGACAGGTTTTTCGCCGGTGCCCGGCAGGCTAATACCGATATTGGCGTGTTTACTTTCACCGGGACCATTGACCACACAGCCCATTACCGCAACGGTCATTTCCTCGACGCCGGGGAATTGTTGTTTCCACTGCGGCATGCTGTTACGCAGGTAAGACTGTATATCCTGTGCAAGCTGCTGGAAGTAAGTACTGGAGGTGCGTCCGCAACCGGGGCAGGCCACGACTTGCGGAATGAAGGAACGTAAGCCCATGGTCTGTAATATTTCCTGGGCCACGATCACTTCCTGAGTACGATCACCGTTCGGTTCGGGAGTGAGCGATATTCGAATAGTATCGCCGATACCCTGCTGAAGAAGCACAGCTAATGCCGCGGTAGAAGCAACAATGCCTTTGCTGCCCATGCCGGCTTCGGTCAGGCCCAGGTGCAGAGGATAATCACACTCTGCCGATAAAGATTGATATACCTCGATCAAATCCTGCACGTTGCTCATTTTACAGGAGAGGATAATTTTGTTTTTTGCCAGCCCGACTTCCTGTGCCTGCTGAGCGCTGTCGAGTGCTGAGCGGATCATGGCCTGGTACATGATCTGTTTGGCATCCAGCGGTTGCTCCCGCCGGGAATTTTCATCCATGGTAGCTGCTAGAACTACTTGATCCAGACTCCCCCAGTTCACACCAATACGCACAGGTTTGTCATATTGGCAGGCCAGCTCAATCAGTTGCGCGAACTGCTCGTCACGTTTTTTACCCTTGCCCACATTACCTGGATTGATCCGGTATTTGTCCAACGCCTGCGCGCATTCCGGGTGATTTGTTAGCAACTTGTGGCCATTAAAATGGAAATCACCAATAAGCGGCACATCCTTACCCAGTTGCTGTACCCGATTCTTTATATAGGGGACCTGCTCAGCTGCGGCATCGCTATTAACCGTAATACGGACTAGCTCAGAACCGGCGCGGGCCAGCTCAACGATTTGCTGGGCGGTTTTTTCTGCATCCGCTGTGTCGGTATTGGTCATGGATTGCACGACCACCGGGGCTTGCCCCCCGACCTGGATGTGTCCAATCTGGACAGGCGTTGTTTGCTTGGCTTTTAACATTTGGTATAGAGGGTCGTCGATTCAAATCAGGCCCGAATTTTAACACAGCAAAGGCAATAACAGGCGAGATTGATAATTCAAAAAGACATATAATGCCGTCTTTAGTCCACAAATACAGACGGGGAGTCCAGATGGGAGCCGAGAATACAAAGCCGCAGGGGGCAGGCACGTTAGCCGAGCAAGCCGATTTGCATACCATGTATCAACATGCCGTGCAGGCACCTGAGACCGAGGTCGAATTTTTTGAAGAGACCTACGAAAAACTACGTGGCAAGAAAGCCTTATCGATGAAAGAAGACTTTTCTGGCACTTGTCTGCTCTCGGTAGAGTGGTGTAAATCCGATCCAGAGCGTTCCTCAGTGTGTGTGGATTATTGTGCCGATACTCTGGCATGGGGAAAGGAACACAATATCGACCCTGCGGGTGCCGATGTTGCTAATCGTATGCAGATATTTCAGGCGGATGTTCGTGAAGTCACCGAACCCAAAGTAGATATTACTTGCGCGATGAACTTCAGCTTTTGTATTTTCAAAACACGGGATGAGTTGCGTAACTATTTTGAAAAAGCGCGTGAAGGTATCAAAGATGACGGCATGCTGATTCTGGATATGTTTGGCGGCACGGAATGTCTGGACGAACTTGAAGAAGAGACCGAGATGGATGAGGTTGATGCAACCTACATCTGGGAACACAAATCTTATAACCCGATCAATAACGATATCCTTTGCCATATCCATTTTGAATTTCCGGATGGCTCGCGCATGGATGAGGCGTTTACCTATGACTGGCGTCTATGGTCTCTACAGGAGATTAAAGAGTTGCTTGAAGAGGCGGGTTACAGCAAGGTTCGCATCTTCTGGGAGATCTTTGAAGAAGATGACGAAGATGATGATGAGCTGGAAGGCACCGGTGAATTTTACGAGGCCACCGAAGTTGAAAACCAGGAATCCTGGCAGGTGTATATTGTCGCTGAAAAATAGTTCTTACTAATTTAATGCAAGAAGAAAAACCTAATACCGATCCCCATTCAAGTATCAAACTGATGATGTGGGTCGGTTTTTGGGTTCTGCTGCTCATCTTCGCCGCCATTTTTTTCCAACGTTTTCTCAACAACGACCAAAACCCAAACCGATCACCCGAAACAAGATTCTCTGATAATGGCAAAGAAGTGGTATTACAGCGAAACCGCTATGGTCACTATAATCTAACCGGTTATATCAATGGTGCCGAAGTTGAATTTCTGGTGGATACTGGTGCTACGGATATCTCTATCCCTGCGCATGTCGCTAGCAGGATTGGTTTGCAACGTTTACATGAAATGAGATTCGATACAGCGAATGGTGTGGCTAAAGGTTATGCCACGCACATCAATCGTGTCAGGGTGGGGAGTATAGAATTAACTGAACTCGATGCCAGCATCAACCCGAATGTTGATGATGACACCGTGTTACTTGGCATGAGTTTTCTAAAACGAATTGAGTTTACCCAACGCGGCGATACCCTCATTCTTCGGCAATATAACTAGTAGTTTTATTATGCCGTTTTAAATTCGGCAACCAGCTGCTGTAACTCTACTGACAGCTTGTTCAGTTCGCCACTGGATGCGCGGTTAATATCCGCACCCTCTGTTGTTTGCTCCGCCGATGTCCTTATTGAATCAATGTTGCGATTAATTTCTTCAGTAACAAGACTCTGCTCTTCGGCGGCACTGGCGATCATCGTATTCATGTCATTTATTTCGTTGATCGAGGTGGTGATAGCCGATAACGCATCACCAGCTTTGGCGGCCTGCTGAACACTTTGTTGGCTTTTTTCAAGACTACTGTTAACAACATTCACAGCATTGGTTGCGCCAATCTGTATTTGTTCAATCATCGTTTCAATCTCGCCAGTTGACTCTTGCGTACGGCTTGCCAGGTTGCGAACCTCATCAGCTACGACCGCAAAGCCGCGACCCTGCTCGCCGGCACGTGCCGCTTCAATCGCGGCATTAAGTGCGAGTAAGTTAGTCTGTTCAGCAATGCCTTTGATAACATCCATCACGGCACCGATGCTTTCACTGTCATGGTTAAGTTTTTCAATGACCTGGGAAACTTGTTCCAGTTCGTTTGAAGTGTCGTTGATAGAGGACATTGTCGTTTCAACCACGGACTTGCCGGATGATGCCTGATCGCTGGAATTCACTGCAGCGGTCGCAGCATTGGTCGCATTGTTAGCAACTTCCTGCACTGTTGCGGTCATTTCATTAATGGCCGTGGCGACCTGATCAATTTCTGTAAACTGCTGATTTACATTTTGGCTGGTTTGTTGCGTAATGTTCGACATCTCTTCGGTTGATGTCGTCAACATGGTCGTGGAAGCGGCAACTTTCTCCATACTAATACGGAATTTTTCCAGCATATTATTCATCGCTGCTGCCATCGAACCAATTTCGTCTTTAGTATTAACATCAATGCGTTCTGTCAGGTCTGAGGTTTCCTCGATGTGAGTCAATGACCTACTCATCTTGATGATAGGGCGAGTGATGGTGGTCGCGAACAAGGTGCCAACCAGCACGGAAATGGCGATCATGATAGCAGTCAGCATCATACCGGTTAGGTGAATATTACTGGTTAGTTCTTTCTGGGCAGCAAAGGCCTCCGAGGTTTCAATATTACTCATGATGCCCCATTTTAGGGTGCGGTAAGTAATGGGTGCATAGACGCTGATTACCTCGTTGCCAAAGGGGTCGCTAACGAAGCTAGCTCCGGATTCACCCGCCAAGATTTTGTCAACAACCGGGCTTTCGAATTTCATACGACCTGCTGAGGTTGCTTGCTTATCTATTAGAGTTTGGATCGCGGACGCTGTATCTGTGGCGGCCAGTTTGCCAAGGTAAGCTGCTTTGTCTTCTACCAGCATGCGGGTGTTGCTGCGTAGCGTGTGATCGGTACCAATCAGATAGGCATCGCCAGTTTTGCCCATGCCAACCTTCTCCCAGGCAGCATCGGAACTCATGATGTTGTTAATCACATTCAAATCAACTCGCAGCACAAGTACGCCGAGGATCTCAAATGCATCTTCTTCATCGAGGTCTTGAATCGGTGAGGCGATAAACATGGATGGTTTATTAAAGTCACCGGCATAAGGCTGAATGTCACTGACCGAGACAAAGGCGGAGTCTTCGGATTTAATCGCGGCGGTGTAAGCACGTGCAAGGTTGCTGTCCAGATAAGGACCGGTATTCATATTGGTAGCAAAGTCCGGATTTTTCTGAACCGAGTAAACAACATTACCTTTTGGATCGACCAGATACATATCCAGCACTTCGAGTTTGTCGAAGTAGCCCTTGAGAGTGCCATGACTTTCCGCATGAGCATTAGCGTAAGCAGTGCCGTCTTCCGGATCAATCAGGTTATGTTTCTCACCAAAGGGCGCATCATTCAGAGCAAGGTAACTGTTTTGCACTGCAATCCCAACCTTGTCCAGTTTCGCGACGAAGCTATCAGCCGCTGGTGCAGTCTCGCCATTCCAGCTTTGATAGGCCTCGGCGTATTGTCCAGAATAAAAACCAGTAAGATTCTCTTTTTGCTCGCTAACATCGGCGAGGTCTTTTTTAGAGCTTTGGTAATAGGTCGCCAGCTTGCTCATATAGGAAACCACACCGGCATCCACAGAATAGGCCGTTACCTTCTTTTCGAGATTTTTCAGATAATTCTCGATTTGTCCCTTTTTAATCTCGCGGATACTGATTAGCTGGTTTTCGACTTGCTGTTCCAGGGCCTCACCTGCATCGCTAGAGGCCTGTTGGCTCATCAGAAAGCTGACGATAACAACGGGAATGACCGCCAGGCTTATAGTGACGAGAAGTATTTTTGTTTTAATGCTATTTAGTAAACGCATGAGCCGCCCTGTTTGATTATTAATTGTCCAACACCCACATAATGGGGACCCAAGAAATTGGGCCTGATAATAGAATCGGCTGTTAAGGGCAGATCTTTAGTGGTGTTACAAAAGGTTAAATGTGCTCAGGAACGGGTCCGTAGGGAGCGTCCCGAGTTTTGTCGTGGGTATGCATCCGATACTCGACAAAATCGGCTTTATCGTGGAAATGCATAAAGGGATTGCCGTTAATTTGCTCTGACAGGGACGTTGAGGGAACCACTGAATAATTGTGTCCAGGCAATATTTGAGTATCAGCAGGTAGGTCGCGGCCCATCTTTCGTAAGGTGTCGTACATGACTTCAGGATCACCACCGCTTAGGTCACAGCGACCACAGCCATACACGAACATGGTATCGCCGGTGATGAGGTCATCACCAAGGTGGTAACAGGCAGAACCCGGGGTATGGCCGGGGGTGAGCAGCATTTGGATCCTGGTATCTCCCAGACGGATGATGTCACCGCCATGGTGCAGGGTGGGTAAATCCAGGTGCTTTCCCCAAAACTCAGCCTCGGGTTTGGACAGGTGCAGCTGGGCATCGTGTTTGGCCAGGATCTGTTCAATACCATTTATATGGTCGTGGTGGCTGTGGGTGAGCAGAATATCCGTGATGGTCACGCCCATTTCTTTGGCCTTGGCCAGGACAGCGGGCACGTCCCAGGCCGGGTCCACCACTGCCGCCCTGTTGGTCTTGAGGTCCTGGATGAGGTAGATGAAGTTCTCCATCGGCCCCAGTTCCATGCTTTCAATCTTATATGGGCTGTCACTCATGTGCTTCTCTCATCTTTAAACTAAAGTACTTACTAGATTTTAACGCAATGCAGGCAACTAGCTAGTGCTAAACTCCGTCCCCGAATAAGCAATAAGCAAATGACAGGAACATCAATGGAACCGGAATTCTGGCGACAACGCTGGCAGGAAAACAAGATTGGTTTTCATCTGGACGAAGTAAACCCGTATTTGATCGAGCACTGGCCCCGCCTTGAGGTCAAACCAGGAGCAAGAGTACTTGTGCCACTTTGCGGTAAAAGCATGGACATGGCCTGGCTGGCGGCACAGGGGTATGAGGTCGAGGCGGTTGAGCTATCCGAACTAGCCGTTGAACAGTTTTTTACTGAGCAAGAGATAGCCTATCAACGGCAAGAGGCAGATGGTTGGATTAGCTACCAGGCTGCTAACTTGCGCATCTGGTGTGGGGATTTTTTTGAGCTGAATAAAGATCAATTGGGTCCGATTGATGTAGTTTACGATAGGGCTTCATTGATCGCCTTGCCTCCTGATATGCGTAGCCAATATGTGCAGAAATTACTCGAGCTGACGGGGCCGGTTCCTCAATTTCTGATTACCCTGAGCTATGACCAGCGCAAGATGTCTGGGCCACCCTTCGCCGTGACGCACCCGGAAGTGAACGCGCTGTATCGAGCCGCCTACGGAGATTTAACTGGGCCGGATGTGGAAATCGATGTCCTGCCCAGCCATGGACATTTCGCCGCACGGGGACTGACGGCGCTCAAGGAATGTGTCTATTTACTACCAGTGTCGGCTGCAAGTCTCGAATAAATAAGGCATTCAGCGTATATTTAAACTCATTGGTAGATAAGCCGATATATAGATAGTAAGAATAATAGAGTCAGGTGGTTAGCGTTGTTACATTTTAGATTTAAGTTGGGGTCGCTATTGCTGGTATGCCTGTTTTTGATGGGCAGCCAGCAAGCATTGGCAGCAAAGTTTTTTGTCTACCAGCTGCCCGATGGCACCCGTGTGATCAGTAATCGTCCCATCCATAAAACCACCCACAAACTGGTGTCTAGCAGTCGTAAGGTAGAAGGCACTGGGCAGTTAGCTGCTAAACGTTATAAAAAGCGTCCCAAGCCTCTGGATAAGTACGACGGCATGATTGTTGAGGTCGCGCAGCGCCACAGTGTTGAAATTGCGTTGGTGAAGGCCGTGGTTCACACCGAGTCCTACTTTAATCACAAAGCCAAGTCTCGTGTTGGTGCCTCTGGTTTGATGCAATTGATGCCAGCGACCGCAAAAATATATGGTGTGGGTGCGCGTGATATCCATGACCCAACTTCAAACCTCGAAGCCGGGGTTAAACACCTGCGTTATCTGCTAAAGAAATATCCAAGAAATATCAAGTATGCACTGGCCGCCTACAATGCAGGCGAAGGTGCGGTCTATTACTACAACGGCATCCCTCCTTATAAAGAAACCCGCAACTACGTGAGAAAAGTTCTGCACTATCGTGAGTTTTATCGTACTGTAAATTAGGTTTTCTTTTTTCGTTGTTTCAACTTAACTGAAGTTTTCTCGTCATTCCCGCGAAGGCGGGAATCTATATTTATTTCTCGTAGCCTAGGCATGGAGAGATAACTACTAAGATGGTTTTAGTGAGAGCGGGACTGTAATGAGGTTGTTCTTATTGGAGCAGTTAACGTTTAAGCCAAGGGGCTGCCAAAAAGCGAACGCGTTTGGCAGTCCCGCCCGCGATAGCGGGCAAACTTGGGCGCATTGTTATGTGCTTAATCATGAAAGTGCTTTAAACCAACCTTTTCAATAAGTGGGATGAGCGCTTTAATTGCACCGTTTTTCTTATGCCAAAGAATATATGTAAAATCCCAATCTTCACTAAGCACACACTCTAGCTCGGGCAAAATATAATTACTAAATCCAGATGAATCCTTTTCCTTTGATTCCTCGTATGTGGAAAGAGTGCTTTCAATATCAGTTACATTCGAAATTGTTTCTGATTCGCAATCTAGTAGTTCAACTCTATAACTTTCAGCGATCAATCTTATCAAGGTATTGAATCGAGCCCACTCTTTCTCTGTAACTTCATCGAGCTTATGCAAATTATCCTTTCCCAGCCACCCAGACCAAAGTGAAATGAACTCTTTTTTAAATTCTGGTTTGACTTCACAGTATTTGAAATATTGGCTGTATGAACTATTCATTTTTGCACATAACAGTGGGTTAGGCGGAAGTCCGTATTTTACGGGTTAGGGCCGAATTCTTCCTAATTCGGTTGTGGATAACACTATTTTGCCACACAAATTAGCCGTTATCCTGTCTTTTAACCACGTTATCGCTGCACAATAGTTTCAAATCAGAGGAGTATAAGAAGTAGCTTATAATTAATATTGAAATATAAAATACAGAGTACTATTCAAATAGCACGTATTAAATCTGCATGGGATAGACGGTTTGAATGACGACTAAAAGATCGAGATCAGACAGCGCTAGTTCGGTGACCCGTTCAACCCGTAGAATCCTGCACGTGGACATGGATGCCTTTTATGCCTCGGTTGAAGAACGGGAAGATCCCAGTTTAAAGGGCAAGCCTGTTGTAGTCGGTGGTACCGCAGAAGGGCGGGGTGTAGTCTCTGCGGCCAATTATGAAGCGCGCAAGTTTGGCATACACAGTGCGATGCCGATGGTGCAGGCGATGCGCCGTTGTGCCCAGCTTGTTCGCTTGTCGGGAAGGATGGATCTCTATGCGCAGGTATCGCAACAGATTCGTGATATTTTTTATCGTTATACGCCGTTGGTGCAACCGCTCTCACTGGACGAGGCCTTTCTGGATGTGACGGCCTGTGAGAAATTATTTGGTAGTGCCGAGAACATTGGTCAGCGTATTCGGGACGATATAAAAAATGAACTGAACCTGGTTGCATCGGTAGGCATAGCGCCCAGCAAGTTTGTCGCCAAGATTGCCTCGGATGTCAGAAAGCCGGGTGGTTTTGTGGTGGTCGATCCGGAACAGGTGCAGGCCTTTTTAGATCCCTTGCCAGTGAGTCGGATCTGGGGGGCGGGTAAGGTAACGGTCGCACTGTTTGAGCGCATGGGCATCAAAACCATCGGACAGTTACGTCGACAATCCGAGCTCTGGTTGCAGTCACACTTTGGAAATTTTGCACACCATCTGTGGCAATTGGCTAACGGCATCGATGATCGTGAGGTCGTCACTGATGGGCAGGCAAAGTCTATCTCGCATGAAACGACGTTCGCGGAAGACCTGACCGATAAAGACCAGCTGGAGGCATGGTTATTACACCTGACCGAACAGGTTGCCTGGCGCTTGCGCAAACATGAATTGAAGGGTAAAACAGTTAACCTGAAACTACGGCATCATGATTTTAAAACCATCACTCGCTCAAAAAGTCTGGCAAAGCCAACCGATAGCACGGATAAAATTTGGCAGATAGTACGGCCGCTATTTCTTAATAACTGGGATGGTAAAAATTCGGTACGACTCATTGGTATAGGTGTCTCGGGGTTGTATAAAAAAGGTGAAGCTGGTGAATATTCAGAGCAGGGTGATTTGTTTGCACCACCCGAAAATTCTAAAATTGATCAATTGGCAGATGATATCAATCTGCGTTTCGGGAAAAGCACTTTGCAACGCGGTCGAACTAAAATTAAATAGCCGCACTAAAATTAAATAGTAACTAAAATACTTGGAGACAGGAATGACAGATCTCACGACTGATGACGGTGTTGAACAAAAACCGAATGCGATATATCTGAAAGATTATCAGGCGCCTGCCTATTTAATATATGAGCTGATGCTCGAGTTTAAACTTGACGCGGCCAATACGATTGTAAGTAATACAATACAAGTTCGGCGCAATGAGGGTGTTGCCGAAGATACGCCACTCGTTCTTGATGGTCATCAGCTGACATTAATCTCGGTTGAACTCGATGGGAAGGCATTAACGAATAGCGACTATGAAGCAACAGATGAAAGCTTAACGATTAAAAACGTCCCTGAGAAATTTTCTTTAAACGTGGTTACACAAATTTGTCCTGAGAAAAATACCGCGCTGGAAGGCCTGTATGCATCGAGTAAGATGTTGTGCACTCAGTGTGAGGCAGAGGGTTTTCGTCGAATTACCTATTTCCTGGATCGCCCCGATGTCATGAGCCATTATCAGGTAAAGATGATCGCAGACAAGTCACGCTACCCTGTTTTGTTATCCAACGGTAATTTAATAGAGCAAGGCGATCTTGATAATGGACAACATTATGCGCTCTGGCAGGATCCAAGTTTAAAACCCAGTTACCTGTTTGCACTGGTCGCGGGTGACCTGGAACATATCGAAGATACGTTTACGACCATGTCTGGTCGTAATGTCGTGCTGCGCTTATTTACCGAGAAAGAAAATATTCATAAGTGTGAACACGCCATGCAGAGTCTCAAACAATCCATGCTCTGGGATGAACAAACCTACGGTCGTGAATACGATCTTGATATTTTCATGATAGTCGCCGTCAATGACTTCAATATGGGCGCGATGGAAAACAAAGGTTTAAATATATTTAATGCCTCCTGTGTGTTGGCCTCACCCGAAACAGCAACCGATGATGATTACTATCGGATTCAAAGCATTATTGGTCATGAATATTTTCATAACTGGTCCGGTAACCGTGTAACTTGTCGTGACTGGTTTCAGTTAAGTCTCAAGGAAGGTTTTACTGTATTTAGAGATCAGGAGTTTTCTGCCGATCTAAATTCCCGATCCGTTGCACGGATTGATGATGTGAACGTATTGCGCACGTTTCAGTTTGCTGAAGACAGTGGTCCGATGGCGCATCCGGTACGACCTGATCACTATATTGAGATAGGCAATTTCTACACGGTGACTGTTTATAATAAGGGTGCCGAAGTGGTGCGCATGTTAAGCAACCTGACGGGCGCAGAAGGTTTTCGTAAAGGCACGGATCTCTATTTTTCACGACATGATGGTCAGGCAGTAACCTGTGATGATTTTGTTTCCGCTTTGGAAGACGCCAATGGAATTAAACTGGATCAATTTAAAAACTGGTACAGTCAGGCGGGCACACCAGAATTAACGATTCGTGGCGAGTATGACGGTGCTGCTAAAATCTATACGCTCAATGTCAAACAACACACACCGGCCACACCTGGTCAGAATGATAAAAAACCCTTTCACATACCACTGGCGGTTGGACTACTCGATAGTGAAGGCCGTGACTTACCACTGCAGCTCGATGATGAAATAAATGAATCAGGCACGATGGTATTAAGTGTCAGCAAAGATGAACAGGCCTATGTATTCCAAAATATCGAGCAGGCCCCGGTTCCTTCTGTGTTGCGTGGTTTTTCCTCCCCCGTTAAAGTAAAGATGGAACGCAGTGAAGATGAGCTGGCCTTTTTACTGGCGCATGATAATGATCCCTTCAATCGCTGGGATGCGGGCCAATCACTCGCCTTGCAAGAACTGATGCGCCAGATTAAAGCGCATGAAAACAATGAACCGCTACCTGAGCCCATTGCCTTGACCGATGCGCTATCAACGGCGATGAATGATACGCAGATCGATAAGGCCTTGTTGGTGAAGATACTGACGCTGCCCTCGGAATCTTATCTGGCCGATCAATGTGAAATCGTGAATCCTGACGCGATCTATCATGCACGTCTATTTACTCGACGCCACCTGGCTAATACTTTAATGCAGCCGTTCGAAAATTTGTTTAATGCGCAGGATAGTGCGTCACCTTATCAATTTAATAATAATGACATGGCCAGTCGCGCCTTAAAGAATATTTGTCTTGGTTATCTGGCGGAGACAGAACAAGCTAAATATTTTGATTTGTGTTATCAACAGTATGAAATAGCCGACAACATGACGGAAGTACAGGCGGCCCTGAGTATTTTGTCCCAGCATGATATTGATCAAAGAGGTAAAGCGCTCGATGATTTTTATGCCAGGTGGCATAACGATGCCCAGGTCGTTGAAAAATGGTTGGTGATTCAATCCGGTTCACGTTTACCAAATGCCTTGCAACGTATCGCGTTGCTTAAACAACATGAGAGTTTCTCCATGACCAACCCGAATAAGGTGCGTGCATTGGTCGGTACCTTCTGTCGTGCCAATCCAAACCAGTTTCATGCCCTTGATGGTTCAGGGTATGAATTCTTGACAAGCAATGTGCTGGAGCTTGATGGCATGAATCCATCTATCGCTGCACGCCTGGTGCAGGTGATGGCGCGTTGGAAACGATTTGATTCGGTAAGACAAAACCTTATGCAAACACAACTACAACGTATACTAGATCACAAAGATCTTTCTAAAGACGTCTATGAGGTGGTGTCAAAAAGTCTGACGGACTAATACTTAGATCGCGTGGATACAGTTTCTGCCGGCATGCTTGGCTTTATATAATGCCTTGTCGGCAGACTTGATCACATCTTGCGGTATGAGATGATGTTCTGAACGCTGCGAGATGCCGATACTGACCGTCACTTTTATCTTGATCGCTTTTCCGATTTTTTGTGGGTGTTCCGGTTTTTTGCGGGGACGTTTTTTGCTGCGGATATTAAAATAATTCTTTTCGATTTGCTTACGTAGTCTATCTACATGCTGTAGTACTTCGTGTGTTTCCTTGTTGCGGAAAACGATGGTGAATTCTTCTCCTCCGTATCGATAGACTTTGCCTCCACCTGATACCTTATTGAGACTGACCGCGACCATTCTTAATGCCTGATCACCCACAGCATGCCCATACTTGTCATTGAGTCTCTTGAAGTGATCCAGGTCGAGCATCGCAATACAATAGCGTTTCCCCAGTCCCATTAGATCCTGTTTTAATGCGCGCCGTGATGGCAGGTTGGTTAACTCATCAAGGTAGGCAAGGTTGTATGAATTCAGGATCACACCAATTAACAGTGATGCCGCGGCGATACTAAAATAAATCATCGCAACTGAAGGTTGGGATACAGAGTTGAGGGCCATGCCGATGGCAAGCAGACTCATCAGATCAGCGCCGCGTAGCACCGTGGTTTTCATAAATAGCCGTGCGATGATGAAGATAGTGCTGATCGCAAAAACGATTAAGCCTGGCTGCGTAATCATCACCAGCCCTGGCCACGGGTTTTGCCACAATACCGAGCGCAAGGTTAGGCTAATGTCGGTAGCAGGATATTTCAGCAGCAACACGATGGCGGCAATCTGTACCAGGCTAATGCTCAGCCGTTTCAACATCTGCCAACGCCAGACGCCGCGTTCGACCATCGTATTTTGTAAGAAGTAATTCAGTGGAATAAATACACAGGCCACTGCAAATAACATGCTCTGTGATTCGATAGGTAAATTCGGCGTCCAGATAAACTGGCGAATCGCCCAGTAGCCCAGGCCGATAACTAACAATAAGTGGAACTCGCGCCCATTATTATAACCCCAGGCGAGAAATGCTCCGGCGAAGATCAGCAAATAAGGTAAGTAGGGTAGAGGGGCATAAAACGATTTCAGGTACTGATGTACGTCCTGGCTAAACAGGAACAGCAACAGGCTGCAGCCCGGTAACAGGATAGCGAGGGAAATGCGTCGGGCGTGAATGCTGAGCACCAAAAATCATCCATGGAAACAATAGATAATCAGGTTGGCGACCATCTCGCAGTAAAGCTAAAGGAGCTTGTCCTCAGTTTGTGATGGGAATCCGCAGATAGCGGTTAATTTGCTTAATTTTGCGTGGCGGGCTGGTTTCGGGTGGCCGCGGAAAAATCCAGCATACGTTGTAACGCGACCATGGCCTGATCGCCAATTTGCGGGTCCACCTGGACTTCATTGTCACCTGTTTCCAGGCTAGATATGAGATTTTCCAGATTATTGATAGCCATCCAGGGGCAGTGGGCGCAGCTCTCGCAACTGGCACCAATCCCGGCGTTGGGCGCCTCGTAAAAGATCTTGTCGGGTGCGGCCTGCTGCATTTTGTAGAAAATGCCGTTATCAGTCGCGACGATAAATGCAGGATTATCCAGACGTTGAGCCGCCTTGATCAGGGCGGTTGTCGAGCCGACGACATCAGCTAGCTCGATGACCTCAGACGGGGATTCAGGATGCACCAGCACGGCCGCTTCCGGGTGCTGTTGCTTCAGGCTCGCGAGGGCATGAGCCTTGAATCGCTCGTGTACGACACAGCTGCCTTGCCACATGAGTATGTCCGCGCCGGTTACGGATTGCACATAATCACCCAGGTATTTATCCGGGGCCCAGATAATGGACTTGCCTTGCTCATGGAGGTGAGCAATCACTTCGGTGGCAATGCTTGAAGTGACAACCCAGTCGGCGCGGGCCTTTACGGCGGCGCTGGTATTGGCATAGACCACCACGGTGCGGTCCGGGTGGGCATCGCAAAACTGGCTAAAGGCATCGGCGGGGCAACTGAGATCCAGTGAACACTCAGCCTCCAGGGTGGGCATCAGCACGCGTTTTTCAGGATTCAGAATCTTGGCTGTTTCGCCCATAAATCGGACACCAGCGACAATCAGGGTCGAGGCAGGGTGTTCGTGACCAAAACGGGCCATATCGAGGGAGTCAGAGACGAAGCCACCGGTTTCATCTGCCAGCTGTTGTAGATCGGCGTCGGTATAATAGTGGGCCACTAATACTGCATTTTTTTCCTTGAGCAGCTGCCTGGCACGGGCAAAAAGCTTATTTCGGCGGGCCTCATCCAGGGCAGCAGGCAACACCACCGATTCTGCCATTTTGCAGATCTGTTCATGTTCTACAGCGGGAGCTGTTGCTAAAGTATCTACTGTACTGTTCACGTTTTTCCTGCCCTGTTTACTGGATGCAGCTTATGAGTAGCCTAATCAATTCAGGCGGTTACGAATAGTTCACATTAGAGATATAGGCGCTATGTGGTCAGATATAAAGCCAGAAGGTCAAATATATAAACAGGATATTACATAAAATATAGTAATTACATAGGCTTGAGATGTATACTTAGAGAAGATTCTTGTATGGTCTTGTTGATTATATGGCTATAATATATACAGCAGCACTGGCTAGGCTTAGCTAGGCCTTGGCTAAGCTCTAGCTGAATGGATTTCAATATGGATAAACGAAAAATAATAGACAAAATCCACAAGTGCATGCGCTTGTCTGAATCCGGCAATCCGAATGAGGCCGCGGCCGCCCTGCGTCAGGCTCAGGTCATGATTCACAAATACAATATCAGCGAGCAGGACGTTCATTCGCAGGATATTCGAGAGGCCGCTGCCACCAGTGGTGGCTACTATAATCCCCCTTATTGGGCTGTCGCGCTCTCAGAATTGATAGCGCAGTCATTTGAGTGTCGGGCCTATATTTCCCGTCGGGAAGAGCAGCGCCCCGTATTCAGGTTTATGGGGGTGGATTGCAGTGCCGAGGTCGCTGCTTATACGTTCACCATATTATTCAGGCAGTTACGCCGCAGTCGCCGCCAGTATATGAACGAACTTGGGTTGGAGGATAAGGCGGAGTGCCGACGGCAGGGAAACGTATTTGCCCAGGCCTGGCTGTTTCGCATTGCCAAGACGGTGGCAGAATTTGTCTCTGAGCCCAATCCTGAACTGGGTTCTGAGTTAAGCAACGAAGAGGCTATTGATGCCTACGTCAAACAGCAGTACGGCGAGCCAATGGATTTTGAACGCGATCCGTCGGGCACGGAGTCTAAAGACTACGATGTAATTCTGTCGGGGATGCGAGCCGCGCACACGGTTCAGTTACTGCGGCCGATGCATAGCACCAGAGCAGACAAACGTTTTATTGGGGAATGTGCCTGATATTACTGCTATATTTATTACGGTCATTTTGCGATTTATTTTTTCTTCCTGGCCTCGTCAATAATTGTCATCTGAAGGATATAGAATGGCACTTGTTTTGGATGATGTGTAGGGATAGTTGGGGATAGTATTGTTAGCCAGAAATTCATGTTTTAGGTGGTCAATGTGTCAGCTTCATTAAGCTACACAATGGAAGACTTCGATAAAACGATACCGTGCAAATCGGTGTTGACCATCGGGCGCGACAAAAGCTGCGATATTGTGCTCGGTGACCTGATGGTTTCTCGCAACCATTCCATGATTCGACGAATCGGCTCAGGAGATTTTTACCTTATTGATGGCGGCAGCTCCAATGGCAGTTACGTCAATCAACAGCGTGTCAGTATGCCCAAACTGCTCAAGCATGGTGACAAGATTACGATCGGCGGTATCGATTTCCTGTTTGAACAAGAGGCCAGAGAAGAGTCTGGCGAAGACTCGATTGTGCTTGAAGACACGATTGTCCACGACACCCCGGAAATTAAAAAGATTACTATTGTGGTTGCTGACATTCGCGGCTTTACCTCTCTTTCTGAGCAGATTCCTATACGCAGCCTGACCCGACTAATGAATACCTGGTTCAACGAGGTGAGTGACGTCATTATTAAGCATGACGGCATCGTTGATAAGTTTATTGGTGATTGCGTCTTTGCACGCTGGGAAGCAGATTCGGATGAGATCGCGACGATTATTAATGCACTGAAAGCTGCAGCCGGTATCAGTAATGTCACGGAAGATCTTAACAGGAACTTTGCCGAGATTACGGAGGATTTGCATATCGGTGTTGGCATTAATACCGGTGCTGCCTCTGTCAGCAACAGGGCGAACAATTCGGCTCTGGGTGATGCGGTCAACGTGGCATTTCGATTAGAGAGCGCCACCAAGATGCTGGGCAAAGATATTGTCCTGAGTGAGTCAGCTTATCGCCATTTTCCCCAGAAGTACTGGAAAGATCAGGAACAGAAAATCAGGGTAAAGGGCAAGCGTGACCCGATACGCATCTTTGCAGTTGATTTCGATATCATTCCGAATCTGATTGCCGCTATCAAGGATCAGAACAAACTCAAGTAGTCAGCCTCTTTGGCTATGTTTGATGCTAAATTTTAAAAACAATAACGTTCAGGTGCTATTCAGCTAAACCGCCTTAATCTGGGCGGATGAGAAAGTCCTTTTCACATCTGTTACTCATTATTTTGTTATCAGGATTCTTCAGTGCTTGTGCCCATCAACCCGCTACATCCACTGCAGCCGAGAGGCAGGAAATAGAATGCGCATCGTTATCTAATGATTCTTCCGACTTTCCTGAGAATGAGCACTGTTACGACACTGACTATGATCACGAACACGGCCACCAGAATGAGAGCTCAAGATCATTTGGCTTACTTATTTTTCAGGCGGTGGTAGAAGGCCTTGTGGAGGGCGTACTGCTTGGCATCCTTCAGCACTAGATCACCAATGCCTTCGGCATTAGATTTGCGATGAATGATATTTACTTCTGCTTCGGAATATAGATGCTCAGTTCTTGCATGGCATTTTCCATCGAAACCTTGATTCCTGTCACGATGTCATTGGCCTGATCCGCATAAGCCCAGTCTTCATGATCAGGATTAGCCGACTGGATAGCGGCTTGACCTCGGGCCAGGATCTCCACCTTGTCTTCTGGTAGAAATTGCTCCAGGAACACATAACCCTGGATCAGGCTGTTGCGAGTAATGGCGTCGAGCCCTTCCAGTTCCCAGAGTAACGTCTGAATAGCCTGTTTGATGGCCTCTTTTTTATCTGGCAGCAATGACACCGATAAAGCCATGTTGACATGCTTCAATCTATTTAACAGTTCACCATAAGTATTGACGATACTTTCGGCCTGTTCGATTTTTTTGTCAGTTGCGACTTGATCCATAAAAGCAATTCTAGCATGGTTGTATATGGGGATTTTGTCACGTAAGCCGCAAATTAGGATAAGATGTGAACAGGTTTGTGACTTTTTGTTAGAGGTCGCGTAATTTTATACTTTAGTAGATATTGAATAACTCATGGAACTAATGAATGAACTTCTAACGGGGCAGCACCCGATTCTTCCTGGTTTGCTTCTAGCAGTATTGATTGGACTTGCATTGTATTTGAGTTCATCGCCTATCCAGCAATTGCTGGTCCATTGGCGGCTTCATTCTTTAGTTAACAAATTGGGCAAAACGTCATTAAGGAATGTTTATATTCCAGATGGTTTAGGCGATGTGATTTATATAGAGCAACTCATCTTACGTCCTACAGAGCTGCTGCTTGTTACTATTAAACCCTTTCGTGGGAATATTTTTGCTGCGGAACAAATCGATTTGTGGACTCAGGTTGTGGGACAACGTAGTTACAAATTTAGTAATCCATTGCATCAGCAGGAGCATGATCTGCAGGCACTAAGCGCCATTATTCCGAAACAGGCCATTAGTGGTATGGTCGTGTTTGCCAAAGGTTGTCGTTTCCCCAAAGGCAAACCTGACAAAGTGTGTGATTACCAGGAATTAAAAAATATGGGAAATGAAAATGGGACGCAGGAGATTAACCCTGAAACAAAAGCAGCCTGGCAGTTATTAACAGAGCAGGCAGAAGTGGCGGATAATATGAAGCAGTCCATTTTGTTTCGGCCAGGTGATAAAAAACGTTTGGTAATGGGCGCTATTGTTGGGCTGCTGGCGATTGCGTATGCGGCATGGTATCTCGGCGCGATATCGTTGCCACTTTAAATAGTTCTAGATTTTAATAATGTTGCAGTACTTTAAAAATTTATTGGTCTTTTCATCGGACGAATCTGTTTCTAACCCTCAGTCAGAAGCCGAGAAAATACACCTGGCCGCGGCGGTGTTGTTGGTCGAAGTGATGATGGCGGACCATGAGGTCAAAGAGGAAGAGGTCAGCCAGATTATAAAGGTGCTGGAGACCTTGTTTGGCGTTAAAAAGGAACAGAGTGCTTTGTTGATTGACGAGGCACGTCAGAGACATGAAGAATTAGTATCATTACATGAGATGACGAGCATCATTAATGAACAACGGGATCAGGAGCTCAAGCGCAAACTTATCTTTGCTATGTGGTGCATCTCATTTGCAGACGATGTTAAGGATAAATATGAAGAGCATCTGATAAGAAAGGTAGCCGACCTGTTATACTTGAGCCATTCTGAGTTTATTCAGGCGAGACACAAAGCACTTAGCTTTAATAATAAAGATAAATAGTAACAGGGACGGCCAGGATTTTATGCAAGAGATGAGAATGTTTGCTAACAAAAAATGCCATTCAATATGGGGGCTGATGACGGTTTTCATTATTAGTGGGCTATTTGTGGTATCAACCTCTCAGGCGGCGGATAAGCTATGTGAACCCAGCTCAGGCAAGGTGGCACGAGCCATGTTTACCACCGCGATTGTCGATCGAGAACCAGCAAACCGTGTCCTTATTTTAGAAAACAAAACCACTCAGCTATATTTCTTTAGTGATTTACGTCATTTACAGGGACGCACGGTAACGCACCGTTGGGAATATGAGGGGCGTGTTGTTAATGAAAAAACGTTTCAGGTGAAAGGAACCAGATGGCGTGTCTATTCCAAACATGAAATGGATCATAATATGCTTGGACGTTGGACGGCGGTGGTTTCTGATGAAGATGGTTGTCCACTGAAGGTGGTTATTTTTCAATACGTGCAGACAGGCCAGGAAGGCTCTGCCATTATCGATTTAAACTAAAGCTTGTTTGTGGTTATTTCTTAGTTAGTTATCTTTTATTAGCACGCCAGTCAGTAAGCATCTGGTCAAACTCAGCTTCTGCCTCTGATTTCATACGTTCTTCGATTATTTTCTTGTGATTTCCTGTGCGCGTACGAATAGCAGCTAGTCCACGGGTTGGCTGGGCGTCTTGCTCAGCAACAGCTACATTTTCGGCATCCATGTAGGTTGGTCGGGTAATCGCTACAACACTGACAGTGACCATTACCACAACACTGGCAGCCAGTGCGATCAATGAACTACGTTTTTTCTTAGTCGATGACATTGATCTGTCACCGGTAGGTACAAAATCATCATCAAATTGTTGTGATCTTGGTGCTGGAGCAGAGTTGGTTGTGATGTTGTCTAGCTCAACCAGAATGGAATCACTGAACTCTGATGCCTGTTCAATAACAAACTGAGATGCTGGCTCGTCATCATCGGCATATTCAATATCGAAAGAAGGTAGTTCTTTGCTTGACTGCTCTGCAAACTGTTTTTCTGCACTTTTGAGCAGCTCTTCAGCTTCATCGCGGCTTGGTGGTCGCTCGGAAGGTGCCTTGAATACGAAGATGTCTTCTTCGCCCTCGAGGATGGTCTTATTTTTAACAACATGAAGTTTTGCCTTGGCCAGTTTTGGACCACGGCCAATATTCAATTCAAATTCATCATGCTGTTGTTCTGATTCTTTCTTGTCGAGTTTGGTGCGAAGTTGTTCAGCCATTAGTTTGGCTTTATGCGAACGTTCTGCCGTCTGACGTTGTTGTTCTGCCTGTTGTTGCCCAACCTGTGCAGCAATACGTGCCTGCTCCTCGGCTATGCGGTGCTGCTCAACCTGTGCGGCAATGCGTGCCTGTTCTTCGGCAATCGCTATCGCATCATCTTCAGCCCGTTGTGCCTGGAGAGCCTGTTCGGCACGGAGACGACTTGTCTCTTCGGCCAATCGTGCAGCTTCTTCGGCAGCACGAGCATGTTCATTATCTTCGGCAAAACGGCGCGCTGTACTTTCTTCGATTTGTTCTTGTGCGAGTTTGGCCTGATTCTCAACCATTGCACGAGTCTGTTCCATTTCGGCACGCAAACGGTTAGCTTCTTCTAAAGCTTCACGTCGAATCGACTCTGCTTCGAGCTGGGCAGTTTCCATTGCTTTTTGCGTAAAGTCTTCAATCATTTTCTTGCGAAGTGCTTCAGTTTCTTCAACTGCTTTGTTACGCACTGCCTCAGCTTCTGCCTCAGCATGACGTCGCGCTTCTTCTCGGGCTTTAATTTGTGCTTCCTGAGCGGCCCGCTTGCGAATAATATCCGCATCCATCTCGGCTTTCTGGCGAGCCTCGTCTATTGTCTTTTGCTTTTCAGTTTCGAATTCCTGGCGACGCAGCTGATCTTCCGCTTTGCTTCGAGCAACGTGCTCTGCAGCCTGTTGTTTTTCACGTTCTAGCTGGCCGCGCAGATTTTCAGCTTCTTTGAGTGCCTGCTTACGAATAGCGTCGGCTTCCAGTGCAGCCTGACGGCGAGCATCTTCAGCAGCTTTGGTTGCTTCAGCAACAGACAAATCAGCTTGTCGGCGTGCTTCCTGGAGAGAGGTCTTTTTGTGTAATGCTTCTTCTTCAGAAATTTTGGCTTTGCGCGCTTCAAGTTCACCACGAATGCGTTCAGCTTCTGCAAATGCTTTTTGACGAATCTGCTCCGCCTCGATTTTGACTTTCTCGGCTTCCTGCTGGGAAATTACGCGGGCGACTTCCGCTGCTTGCTCTGCTTGTCTGTTTGTTGACTCGGCGCGTTTTAGTTCAGAGTTCAGTTCGTTTTGCTGTTTAGCCACGTTAGCGGCATCGGCTTTGATACGGGCTAATTCCTGCTCCGCTCTTTGGCGGGCCTGATCGGCTTCTGTGCGAAGTTGGCTGGCTTCCTCTTCCTTTTGCTTGGACTGTTCTTTTTCACGAGCCACTTCCTGTTTAACCGATGCCAGAATCTCATCTCGTTCTTTTAAAGTTTCTTTCTTGAGGGCGTCGATCTCGGCTTGCACGGCACGCTTCTCTTCTTCCGCCTTACGTTTCACTTCTTCAGCATTGAATGTCTTTCGCGCCAGGTTGTTGGCCGAAGCACGTAACGCATCAGCCTGATCGCTAAGATGGCCTGACGTAGAGAAGACAGGTTTGACTGGTTCTGTAATAGGTGCTTTAGCTACAGGTGCTTCGTGTTGTATGGACGTTTCAGAGCTGCGGCTTTGTATCGCACTGCTAGTCATCTGAATGTCATCGACAACAGGGATGATCGCAGGCGTTGTTGTGTTGTTCGTTGAGACGGGCTGGGCAGGGCTGAAGGGTTTCGACTGATTAGACAGACCGCCTTTCAAAATGTAGACCTGTAGGCTTTGCTGTGCCAGAAGAAAGGCAGCGGCACGGCTTTGGGTGGTGTCGTTACAGTAAACAATGTGTTCGCGGGTTTTGTTCAGGTCTTTGGCTTTGATTCGTAACATAGAGAGCGGAATATTCTGTGCGCTCTTAATGCCATTTTCGTTGAATTCTTTGTTGGTTCGCACGTCAATTAATGCGGCGCCTGCCTTGACCTTATCCGTCATGGTGGCGTGATCGACTTGTTGTAGCATGGGCTCGACAAGCAGATTATGGAAATCAGACTTGTTCAGTCGCATTATGACACCGGCTTCTTTCATGGTCACAGTGGCATTGCGTTTTCCATCTGTAATCAGGGCTTCTTCACCAAAGCCATCACCTGGCCCTAATATCGCCAGACGAACTTCTTCTGCTTTAGGAGCGGGGCGGCGAGAGACGCTACATTTGCCGGATTTGACGATGTAGTACCAGTCATCCGTTTCGCCTTGCTTAATGATGATCTCACCTGCTTGAGCAGGGATCTCTTCAAGCTGGACTAGAATCGATTGAATATTTGCAGTTGGTAACTGTAGGAAAGCGGGAGACTGGAGGAACCGTAGCATCCAGTCACTTTCTGGGTCTTCGTTTACGCCGATCTCGGTGACTTCATAAGTACCTGATGGATCGTCGGTGAGTAAAATTTCGAGTAAATTGCTGTCAATATGCAGCAGGACAGCATTGGTTTTGGTCCGGCAGGTGCTTGGACGAGGCCACTCCTGAGCGATCGGATAGCGTGATTCTACTGACTTGGCTTTAAGAATCTCTGCGCGAGGGTTGCCGGTAACCTGAAGTTCAAGCTGGCCAGAGAGCAGGTAGGTTGAGCGATTGTCTTTTTCGCCCTGGCGAAAGACGACACGACCGGGTGGTAGTTCTTCCACCAGGGATTTGTTTGCAATATCTTCAAGCTTATCAACACTCATCGAACCTAAAGGTTCTAATGTTTTCAGGAACTTAACTTGTAGGTATTGTTTTGCGCCACTCATTTTTTATCTCGCCACCCATTTTTGGGGTCAATTGATTACCCATAACCCCTCACGGAGTATGGAATATGTATCTGATTTCTATACGTATAATCGGCCGAAAATGTTACAGCAAAAGGCCCAAACTAAGGATAGACGGTATTTTTTGTTCAAGTTGTGAGTGTCTTCACACTTGAACCAACTTGTCTCCATCTTTATGCTTTCAGCACTAGAAAGAACGCTGAAAAATTATCCTGCCACCCTGCAATGAGCCTGTCTTGAGTTCGATGCCAATCTGTCCGGCACGCCCAGTGGTCAATTGTAACGCAATGTGTCCTGTAAGGCTATCTTTCGCTTTAAAATCAAGGCCCTGATCGAGAGTGCCGATAGCTTTTTCAACCCCATTAATACTAGTGGCACTTACCCCTAAACTGAAAGATAGGGACTTACTGAGGTAGGTTTGGCTGTGTAAGTCCAGACCTACCTGATGCCACTGCCATTCTACTTTTTGAGCATCAATTTCTGCTTCTGACACGGCATAGTGATAATTGACGGATGTCAGCATTTTGAATCGCTGGTAATTGAGTATGTGCCACTGCAAATCAATACCGATATATTCTCCAGAAGTGTTTTGCCCAGCAGTAATAGGATTGGTTTTCTGAATAAGGTCGAGATAACCAAACAGAAAGGCGCCATCTACATTCTGGCTAAGTTGTTCACGCAGTGATATGTCAATGGAGTTGAAACGAGTCTCCCGCAGACTGCCGCCAAAATCCAGATCCATTTTTACTGTCTGGATTTGCAGTGCGGATTGAATGTAGTTTGCTTCTTGCGCCTCAACGATGTCGTTTATTACCAAACATAGGGCAAGAATAAATATACCGTTTGAATAATTTCGGATCGCTATTCTGGATTTAATCCGGAGTTTAATCTGGGGAGCAACACATAACATGTGTTAAGAACCGGATTAGGTGGGCAAGAAATCTATCGGGTATTTCACGACAAGGGTATCGACATTGGAACGTGCCTTGAAACGGAAACCTTTAACCCGAGCCAGTAACTTTTTTTCCAGTGCCGCGTTATTTAGTTCGCTGGAGACAATACGCACTTTGAGCACTTTACCGCTTGGTGCAATCGTCAGTTCAAGTACGATCTTGCCTTGTAGGGAAGGGTCTTTGCGTAGAGCACGGTTATAAATACTGAAAATCCGCCCCTTGTTTTTCTGAAAGACCAGTTCAATTTCTTCGTATGGTCGGCTTGCCTTACCACTACCACCACCGGAACGTTTACCCTTGGCTCCACCGCCTGTTCCCAGTGAACTTCTGACGTCAGTTGTTGAACGACCTGTCAGGTCGCCACCACCGGTTGCCCTGCTCAGGCGACTGGTGTTGATACCGCCACTGCCCTGTTTGGCCTTGCCGGCGATAATAGCTGTGGTTGTGTTATCCGATTTACTTTTGGTGGAACCACTTTTGACTGGCTTGTTATTGTCCAAAGAGGCGACATCAAAGTCACGTAAATCAGCCAGCGCATCTTCTACTTCAGTAATATGCCGCTGGGCTTTCTTGCGCGCTTGCGCAGAACGATCGGGTTTCGGTTTTACCTTGGCCTTGGGTTTTGGTTTAGCTTTTGCTTTGGGCTTCGGCTTATCTTTTTTCTTTGCTTTGGGCTTCGGCTTATCCTTTTTCTTTGCCTTCGGTTTGGGGGGCGGAGGTTTAGGCCGGGCCTTTTGCTCGATGATCAATTTGGCCAGGCGTGGAGCGATTTCATCAAGTTTTTTCTCTTCGGTGTCTAACAAGGGCAAAAACTGGACGATGGCAAAGAATACGAGAGTAATCGCCATCGAAACGACAACATAGCCCGTCAGTTTGCGATCGCGCTCACTGTCTGACCAGGGCAGCGTATCTTGCCAAAGACCACTATACGCCATGCTTAACCGGGCTCCACGGGTGATTTAGAGAGAACGGCCAATGAGATGTTGGTGAACTCTGTGCTTGCACAGGTCAACATGATCTTTTTCAGCAATACATATGGGATTTCCTTGTCTCCCATGATGGTGACACCCCGTTTTTTAATTTTTTTCTCATCTTTAACACGAACGGTTTTCTTTTGCGCTTCTTGATTTAACGCGGTCAGCAGCTCTGGAATAATGGAACTGCGCGCGCGAATTGCACGGTTAGATTTCACCACAGCCCGGCCCTGTATCATTATTTGGTTATTGCTCACCAGGATCACGATGTTAGATTTTGGTTTTGCTTCCGATGTCGCCTCTGGAAGCTGGATCTCTTTCATGCTGGGCAAGTTTTCCTGGTCACCAGCACTGACCAACAGGTAGAAAACCAGGATGGTGAAGATGTCCATCAGCGAAACCATGTTTAACGAGACAACATTTTTGTTTCGCTTGTGATGGCGTTGCATGCGTTTTGCGCGACTGGATTCTTTCATCTCTCTTATCCCTTAACGCCGTGGAGCATCGCCAATTGAAATATCAGGAAACAATTCAGCCTGGACGATTTCACCTTCATGCAAAGCCGCGTACTGACGAACGGCATCCATGGTGGCAACCAGATCGTTATACTTTGTCGTTTGCTCGGACAGGATGGTCGCATTGGTTTTGTCTGGGTAGCGGGACTTAACACGTTTTAATGTGGTCGTTAGCATCTGATAGTTGTGCCCACTTTTTACCTTGGGAATACGTTTTATCAGACCGCCACGGCTATCAGAGAGAAGTATTGCGCCTTTGCGTATTGTTACATGGAGATCAAAGCTGGGCTTTTTCTTTTTATCTTGTTTGGCATCACCCAGAGAGGGCAGGTTCAACTCAAGAATGGACATATGCGTAAACACCGTGGTCATTAGCAGGAACGGAACCAGCACCACCATCAAATTCATGAAGGCGGTAATATTGAGTTCAACAACTTGTTTCTGCCGTGCCCGGCTACGACGCATTTTCATGATGCTTCTTTAATACTCTTACGCTGCATCATCAGGTTGATAAATTTCACCGTGGCCATCTCGAGGCTATCCACGATTTCAGTGGTTTTGGTTTGTAAGACGGTGTGTAACAGCAGCAAAGGAATGGCTACTATCAAACCAAACGCCGTGGTATTCATTGCAACCGAGATACTGGAAGAGAGAATCTCAGCTTTCAGGGCAGGATCAACTTTAGCGACTGCGGTGAAGGCGGAGATCAAACCCATAATGGTACCGAGCAGACCTAACAGTGTCGCAATGTTGGCAAAGGTAGCCAGGTAGTGAGTCCGTTTCTCTAGACGAGGAATGGTCTCCATCATGCTTTCTTCCATGGCGGACTCAATGTCGTCGCGGTTGTTTGCGGACTTATAACGTGACAGGCCCTGGGATAGCATACGGCTGATGGCATGGTTGGATTTACTCACCACACTGTAAGCCTGTTTGTAGTCACCACGTTGCAGCAAGGGCATTACTTTCGACATCATGCGTCGATTGCTTGACCGTGCGACAGTAAGATAAAGATAGCGTTCTAGCGCGATTGCCAGACCGATGGCGAGTACGATCCCGATTGAGAGCATAAAGGCAAAACCACCGTCCTGGAAAAAGCTGACAATGTCGTTGTACATGTGACCTCCTGAGTATTGTCAGTCCGAATTTAAAAAACAAAAAAAATTAAAAATTACCCATGTGTCTGATTTAACGAATAATCTTAAGACACATATCTTATGTTATTACTTGGCATTCTGATATTAGGTTATGAATCATCTCTGATGAACTGCAAACTAGTTCTCATTTTCCCCTACTTCTTGTACGCTCAAAGAATCGTAGTAGCGCACCTTGCGTTGGAATACGTCGCGATCAACAGGCGCCAGTGCTTCGTCAATGAGGCTCTCCAGCGGTGGCTGACTCAAGTCAGGAATATCTGAGCGTTTCCAGGGCACGATGTAGAGTACTTTGGGGAGCTCCTGGTTACCCCTGATACGGGTACCTTCCATGTCCAGACGCTCTTCTGCTGATACTGATGCGCTGACAGGGATGAATGTCAGTAGTGCGACTAGGTGGAGTAAATTGTTCATAGCTTACCTTCTGATTATGTTTTTGCCTGGCTTTATGTTTTAAGGCGTCGTTGCAAATCGATTATCCATTTGTCGACTAATTTGTCTTTGCCATTAGTTAATGCCTGATATTGTTGATAGTGATCCAGGGCACGGGCCAGATCGCTTAAGTATATATCATACAAAATTCCGGCATTTAGATGTGCGAACGGGTACTTGGGATTGCTCTTTAAGGCCATGTCATAGGCCGTTTTGGCTTCCTGAAATTTGCCTAGATGGCGATAGGCGACACCCAGGTGAGTTTGCGCTATGGCATCACCGGGTTTAATAGTGGTTGCCTGGGCCAGATTTTTTGCCGCCTCCTCGTAATCGTCCCCGGCCAGGTAGATTAGGCCCATATTCGTGAAGGCACCGGCCAGATTTGGGTGTGTCTTAGTTATGGCTGCAAATTGAGCGATCGCTGCTTCATCCCGGCCATTCTTCATAGCATTAACCGCTTTTTTGTAGGCGGTTAAGGTTGATGAATCGACATCAGGGGGAGGAGCTGAACTTGTCGCGTAGCCATCGCTACTGGAACCACCGGAGCCACTGGCACAGCCAATGAGCACACTACAAACAAGTGCAGGAATAATATTAGTGTATTGCTTCCACATAGCTTTGAACCTTTTCATCTTTTGCATAGCGGGCGGGCTGTAATTTTCTTAACTCTTTCAGGCTGTTCTTCACCCACTTGTCATAAATACCATCTTTTATCTGATTTACATTGGCGACGTGAATCGCAATCGCCTTTTCTTCGATAGGGAAGGCGTTATCTTCCAGCAACAATTGGTATTGCTCCAGCGCTTCACCGTTAAGTCCTTTCGGTGCAGGCGCCTTGATTAATGCTTTAGCAAAGTCGCGATACAATTCGCCGATTTGATAAGTAGCCGCGGTGGTGACTTCGGCAACACGATATTTGATCGCGGTTTCATAGGCCTTAATCGTATTTTGCATTAGCTGTTTCTTGCGTTTTATGCCTTTTTTGATCGGGCGGGTAATGCGTGTGCGTTTGTAAACACGGTGATGGCCTTCCGCTAGTTTCAGCGTTGCATCAGCCGCTAAATATTGTGTGCGTGCGGTGCGTTGTTTGCCGCCACGCGCATCGGAGCGAATAATATCCTGTAACCATTTACCCCATGTCTTGCTATCACCTTTTAAACGGGCATGTTCAGCCAGTTTATGGCGAGCCTCCATTGAGCGCTCAAGCGGGTAGGGATGTACTTTGACAAATTGACTATAGATGCGCATCGAGTCTTTTGACATTCTTGCCTTTTCATAAAAGCCAGCAGCCTGCCACAACAGATCGGCGCTATATTTTTTGTTGGTTTTCGCATTGGTTTTCGCAAGTCTTTCCATTTCTCGTGCGGCGCGACCGGGTTGTCCCGTTTCGCTATAGATAACGGCCAGTTTTTCCGGGATTGTCTTAACAAGTTTGTGCTTCGGATAATCACGGCGAAATTGCTCAAGAAGTTGCGAGGCACGTTTGAACTGCTTTTGTTCGATCATCGTTGCGGCTGCATCATAGTCTGCATTAGCGCGCAGGCTTGAACCCGGTGTTGTTGTTTTGACCCGCAAGAAGTGAGAAATGGCAGCAGTTAGTTTGCCTTCACTGCGAGCTATCTCGCCCTGTTTATAGATACTGGCCGCGAGCCGGTCATAGATGCCACGGTAATTCTTGTCTTTATTCGAGGTGCGGCGCAAGCTTTCTCGGTAGGCAGTTTCAGCCTGTGAATAATTTTTTAATTCAAATTCTGAGTGACCGAGAATCGTCCATGCCGTTTTTGCAAGCTTTGGATCTTTGATATTTTTCTTGACCAGTTTTTGTGAAATAGAGGCTGCACGTAAATAATCTTTAGCCTTAAATAACTGATCGGCCGTTTTTGCCATGACAGACACGGCACGTTTGTCATTAGGGTACTGTTCTACGAAACGTAGTGCACTACTGATCGCAGCTTCACGTAAAGTGAGATAAATTTTGGGCTGAACTTTTTCGATAGCACCATAACTTAAGATAGCGGCATAACCTGCTTCAGCACTTTTTGCGTGAGTTGGGTATTGGTATGCCGCCTTTTCATATTCTTCTGCTGCCTGTACATAGTAACGGCCATCATAAAGCGCTTCAGCTTTAAGAAAGTTCATCTTCGATGTTTTTGTATCCGTCGGGAAATTTTTAATGTACTGGCCATACCAGTTTGCGGCCTTTAGGAAAGCTTTTGGTTTTTTGCTTTTACGAGCAGCAGCATGATAATAGGTTGCAACTTCGATAATGTGTTTCGCCAGCAAAGGTTTGATTCGTTCGTGGGCTTCAGCATCTTGCTGATTCCAGTATGCTGAACCGACACCATACAAAGTAACAAATTTTTCTTTTGCGGGAAGGACGAGGCTGGCTAACCCACCTTTTTGATAAGCATCGATTGCTTCTGTATGAAATTCAGGTGCCAGTGGCGACGCAGGATAGCGTTGCACGTACGACATATACGTGTCGGCGGCATCCTTGGTGCGTTCTTTTTCCATATGCAGACGGCCAAGGCTTAAATAAATAAGTGGTTCATAGGGGCGGTTGCCACTTTCATTGAAGTAACTGGTAACGGTGTATTCACCATGCTGATACGCAAAACCGAGACTAATGGCGCGCAGGGTATCAACAATAAGTTCACGTTCGGTGCCCACCAGATTGTCGGCCGCACCATCCATTTTGAGCATGCCCTGCTGCTGTTTGCGATCCATTATCGCGATAAAGCTATTCAGCGACTCTTTATAGTGGTTGGTCTTGAATAAGGTCCAGCCATATTTGTACATGGCCTTTTCATAGAAAAGAGAATCTTGATTATGTTGGATGACGTCAGAGTAGGCCTGGCTGGCACTGGTATAACGCTTGAGCAGGAACAACATTTCACCGCGACGGAATTGCACTTCATCACGGTAGCCCGTATTGGGATAGAAATGCATAACGCGATCAAGAATTTCAAGTGACTTCTTGGGTTGACCATTAAGCTCATAGGCCTTGGCGAGCTGATAAAGAATCTGATCGTTATTCGGGTGGTTCGGATGTGATTCCAGGTAGGCAGTATATAAACGTATTGATGCTTGAGTATCGCGCTGACCACCCTCCACTTCTTGTTGAGAGTCACCGGAGAGTTGTTCTTCACCGATCTTTAATTGTAAATCAGCCATTCGCCGTAAGGCCTGGCTATACATCTGGTAATCGGTGGTTATCGATAAAAATTCACTGTAATACTTTCGTGCCGTGTCTTCATCGATAGGAAGCGTGCCCTGTGGCTCTTCCAGGTTTATATCGCGCGCTTTGATACTGGCGATAGTTTCGAGTTTTTTGCTGTTACTCGAACAACCACCCAGCGATAGGAAGATGCCCAACGCGAGACAGATACTAAGAGAGAGTAGGGCGTTGTTACGCATTGCCCTCTCCTTGTGGTTCTTCTTTTATGGGCTCTTTTTTCGGTTGTTCTTCCTGGGATTGATTGTCCTGAAGTTGCTCCGTTTGGGGTTGAGCCTCTTCCGGCGCAGCTTCCCCCTGTTCACCCTTCTTGTCTTTTTCAATGATCAGACTGTCGTAGAGACGGGCGATACCAAATCGTGCCCGCACGTGATAATTCTCAAGTTGTTGACGACGTTTGACCAGACCTGCAAGTGCTAATTTTTGAATATAGCGTTCTTGTTGGCTTATGGCTGAATCAAGCCTGGCTAATAAGTTTCTAATACGTTGTTTGGACCATGTGATTTTTTGGTCATAACCTTCAAAAAACTTGGGTGCATTATTTGCGGCTTTCACCAGTGAGCGTTTTGCCTTGCGCGATTTTTCCAGCGCACGATCCAGCTCTTTTAAGTTACTTTTTGCAGACCATAACCTTGGATTGAATTCACTCTCTAATTGAAAGGCGAGAATACCTTTGAGAAAAGTATACTTTTCAAATTCTTCGCTTACGTCTTGTGTTGCAGATAGTCTATCAAGCTTCTTTTTAACGTTGGCCAATACCAGAACGAGCTCTTCTTCATCTTCAGTGATCAGACCGAAGGCATCATTTTCCTTTTTGATACGTCTTACTTCTGCCGATAATGCGTCGCGTTGTTTTTGTATACGAGAGATCATTTGCAACCGTTCGTCGCTGGCAACTTCAGGTAGTTTTGTGAAGTATGCATTGCGGCGCTCTGTCAGCATGAGCTCGTACGAGGGAAGCTGGGCGCGCCAGTGTTTTAAGATATATTTCAGGTGTAACAGACTTTGATAATTCTTGTAAGCTTCCTGAAACGTATTGGTTGCCATCATCTGGTTTAGATAGGGTGCGGTAACAGACTTGGGCAGACCAAAGCTTCCAAGGGGCAGGGATGTCTCGTCATCCAGGTTAGCAGGGCGCATGGCTGCAATTAATTCACCACGTTGCACCGCTAGCATGACATCTTCGAGTTTATTAATTTCTTCTGCATAGGCATCAATCGCATTTTGATAATGCTGCATGGCCAGACGAGGTTTGCCGAGTTTTTCGATAGTGAAGGGAACGGCAATCAGTGATTCTTGTACGGTGGTATCTAAAGCTTTGCGATTTTGTAATTCAAGCCAGGGTGACAGGGCGGCTTTGTATTGTTCCTGATTGGTAAAGGCCCAGCCTAATCCCAACAACGCTTTGTTTGATAAAGGGCCGGTAAGACGCACGCGTTGAAAATGTGTTACCGCATCTGCGGCGCGGTTGTCACGCATGTAGGCAAAACCAAGTGCAAGGTTGGCTTTATCCCGCAATGCATTAAGTTCATGGCTAATACTAAAGGGGTCCAGGTCTCCGACCTCTTTTAAAAGTTCAGTGCCTTCTTCAAGTTGTCCTGCTTTGACTAAAGCCACACCGAGGTTGAACTGTGCGTATGCTTCCCATTCCGAGTCGCCACTGAAGTCTTTCAGTACTTCAATTGCCTTTGGGTAATCCTTTTGTTTCATGTGAACGTTGGCAAGCAGGTGAAGACGTTCTGCTTCACGATCCTCAGGCAGGGTATCCTTGATTTTTTTTAAGGCGATCTCTGCCTGTGGGGTATAGCCTTTTAAGTAACGTAACTTGGCAATGTAATACCAGGCTCGGTCGTGGCTGGTAGGCAGACTTTCACTGGTGAGTAAATTCTGGAACAGGTTACTCGCATCGTTGTGCATGCCGTAAGCCAGGTATAAACCACCTAGTAATAAACGGGGGTCTTCACCCTGCACATTAATCGGATCACGCACCTCTGCCACCATTAAGTTGGTGATGGCGGAAAAATATTTTTGCTGGAAGAAATTAAAAAGTGTTTCACCGTAACGCAGGTCATACACTTCAGTGGCTTCGAGGGTCTCTTTTTTTTCTTCTGCGCAGGCAAACTGGCTGGGCAGAGAAAGCACCGAGGAGGCGACGAGCAGGGCGACTGAAAAACGTTTGATCATGATGTGGTTGTGAGCTTAGCTATCGACATCTATACCGTAATTAACTATTCCGCTTCCCAGACTTTAACTTTAAATTCAGGTTGATGTTTGGATTGCTTGTCGCTGATTTTTAGTTCGACAAACTGGGGCTCGGTTCCTTTGGTAACTTTAATGGTTGTTGCGCGTTTGTAGTCACGATCCTTGGGACCTTTGCCGATGAAAAAGGCGACAAGCTCGTGTTCACCGGAGGTCAGGTTGCCAGTATAAACGCGATGCACACCGCCACGCTTGAGTGCTTTTAGTTCCCGTTCGGTATAAAGATGATTGCCGACTACTCTGTTGCCCAAACGTAGTTGCACGGAGTCGAGGTCAAAGGTAATACCGACATCCATCGAGACAAACACGGTGAATTGTGTGTTGGCTGGAAACAGGAGATCCTCTTCGAGCAAAAAGAGATCACGGTTGAGGTCCAGGATCTCTTTTTTCAGGCCCTGAATCTGGGTGTCCAATGTGGTGACGGTGCTCTGGCCTCCGGGTTGCTCAGAAGGTTCTTCTTCCGCTGCCCAAACAGGGTTCTGGAAGAGTAGACATAACGTCAGCAGAACTGGACTGAACAGGGTGGGCACTAACTTACTCATTTTTGAGTCTCCGCTATTTTGGGTTCCCACTAGGGATTATTTTTAGTCTAATATCAAATGCTTGTGAGTCATTAATAATATTAAGGATCAGCTCAACAATACAGTACAGAGTCGACTGTTTGGCAAATTGGGCACAAAATAGCCGTTGCAATCGTCATGTCAGGGGACCGACTTTGGTTTACTGCTCTGCTGGGGTGGTGCTAGTCCAGAGCTATAGTGGATTTTCCCTGTTGCATCGATAATAACGGCATCTATTCCCTCAAGCCTCTCTGCTAATGCTAACCCTTTAACGGCCCCCAATACAAAAAGCGTAGTCGATAGGCCGTCGGTAGTAACTGCATCGGGTCCTAATACGGTCACACTGCGGGTACTGGCCACAGATTTACCCGTTTTGGGGCTAATGATGTGGTGGTGTCGGACCCCATCCTTGATGAAATATCGCTCATAGTCGCCTGAGGTCGACACGGCGGTATCGCTGAGAGGAATAACGAGCACTGACTGATTCTTTTTGCGCGGGTCCCGGATGCCGGTCATCCAGGGGCGGCCCTTACGGTCACCCAGGATGCGGCTATCGCCGCCAGCACTGATCAGCGCACGTTTTATTCCACAGTCCTTGAGCAGGCGAATACCGTTATCGACCGCATATCCCTTGGCGATACCGCCGAGGGATATGCGTACGCCTTGTTTCGCGAAGCGTATGGTCGAATTTTTTTTGTCGAGGAAGATGTGCCGGTAATTTATTCTGTCCAGCTGGGCTGCTACTTGCTGATCGGTGGGTTTTTTACTTTTTCGATAGTCATACTGGTAGCCGATACTGGCGAAGGTGATATCAAAGGCACCATCGGAGAGTTTTGACAGCGCAATAGAACGCTCGATTAGTTTAAACAGCTCAGCACCGATTTTGACGGCTTGCTGGGAGGCCCTGCTATTAACAATAGCGAGTTCACTTTCTGGTTTATGCGGGCTCATCAAGCTGTCAATGCGACGCATTTCCTGCATGACCTGTTTGGTACAGGTCTTGGCCAGCTGCTCTGAATGTGACCAGAGCTCGACATTGATGGGGGTGCCCATAATGCCTTCTGATTGTTTGTACCAATCAGCATAGGTTGAAGTGCTTATCAAATAGATAAGTATAAACAGCGTGGGACGATTCATTGTTGAATCATACCTAGCCAAAACAAATAAAAACAGCCAGGCAAAAAAACACCCGGTCAAAGCCGGGTGTTAAGGGTTTACCCAATGTTTACTTGGGAACTTACGTCATTTAGTGAGCAGGTTGCACCTATGTAATCTGGTGAGTTGTAGTATTAACAGAACCCATACCGTTAAAGATGGTGAGCTCATCCAGTGCTGCTGTTCCACCCAGACCATGTTGTGGGAAGGCGGCATTAAAGTCTGTCACCAGGTCACCAAAATTGTTCACGGTGTCATAGTGCAGAGCCATATAGTTCAGTAGCACTGTGTTCACTAGCGAAGTCACACCATTGGCCGCCTGGATTGGGAAGCCGCCAGGTGTTCTCGCGCCTGTATCCAGGGCACCATTTGCACGGAAATAACCCAGTTGTTGGCGATTGTCCTGTGCGGCTTGAGTACCACCTCGGACCGTTGTTCTGCTGGTTGGGTCATAAGTAAAGATAAGTGATGAAGCACCACCCGAGTTATCACCTGTCCACTGACCTTTACCACCAGGTAGTGAAATAGTGCCAGAGTTAATCGCCGTATCGTCCGGGTTACCGTTACTGAATACCGAACCATCACTGAATACATAAATCATCAGCGGGCGACCAACACGGTGTGCATACTCAATGGCAGCACCGATACAGCGTCCAGCGCGAATATCGCGAAGCTCACCAGCAATACGATCGCCAGTGTGATAGTCGTAACCACCCATGGTAACGCAGCCAGCGCCTGATAATGTGCTGGTGACCAGCTTCATGACGGAGGAGACCTTGCGGAACTCAGAGCCATCTCGACTATTTGCATTGAACTCTGCGTTGGTAAAGATGCCGGTTGCATCATCAACAATAAATGGATCTGCGCTTGGGTTTAGCGCTTGTGGATTACCAAAGTTCTCAGCCACGTCGGCAGCTTTTACGTAACCACAACGTATTAGCCTTCTGAGATCTTCACTTGCACCGGCAAGGTTAGGGTCGAGACCAGCGACCTGGGCATTACTGATACGTGCGACGGCTTCCATCACACTGGTTGCATCAGCCTGACTCAGGATAGATAACAATTCACCCGTATCGACAAGGCCAGTTACATCACTTGGACGGTCCACCTTGGTAGGGCGTATTTCCGGGTTGATATAAAGCGCTGGGGAAATCGAACGACCGCCAGACTCTGATGCCTGTGAACCAATCAGGCTTAATAAGCTGCCCCTGGCACCCGCCATGGCAATACCATACATTGGGTTGTGAGGATTGTTGCCTGTATCGTTGTCTGAACGGGCAGGAATAATCGCACCGTTAGTCAACGCCTGGGCAGCAGGTGACATTTTATCCAGCATTCCAGCAAGCAAAGCACTTTCAGAGTGAAAGACGAGTCCTACTGAACTGTTAGTGTTTAATCCAGGTGTGCTTGGATTGGGAAGACGATCGCCAGGTAATCCTAAGCGGCTGTATCCAGCCGTGGAAACTGCTGATGTGTCAAGCTGACCACCAGGACCACCGACCATGGCATTGGAACCCGCCAGGTTGGCACCACCGGCTAAATCGAAACACATGAAGGGAACTTTTAACGCACCACCTGCGCCAACGACACAGTTGGGGCCAGTATCCATTGCTAGTACGTCAGTTGAAAGAGCGTGAGCCTGCTCAGGGCAGAAGAACATGTTAAGTAATGAACTCCCTGTGACCATCGCACCACCACCGATGATACCCTGGCGGACGAAGTCCCGACGTGTTACTGGACGAGGATGATCCGCATATAACAATGGAGCATCTGGATCTACTATTTTCTGTTTTTTAGCCATTTGTTATCACCTTAGGTTCATCAATTCGTTACTGTAACAACATGGGCGCGCTGGCGATTGCCGCGGCACAGGTTGATTTGATTATTATCATGCTGCGAGCCACACCACAGTTACCACCACCACAGTCGGTGTCGTTCAGGTTATCCATCAATGTGTATAGATGGCCCCTGACTGCCGCCGCCGTAGGCATGGTACTTAGCTCTGTTGCCCCATCTACATTAAAGACACGCTGTAATAGTGGGTCGATAATCAGGTCACGTTCAGCGCCGGTAAATGCAAAGTTTGGTGCACTACCGCTAAAGGTTACCCCGGGGAAGTAAGTCGCAGGAGCAATAGTACCGTTGCCATCAACCAGCGCATTACAGTACTCGATAGCCAGCTGTGTGATAGCCATCTGATTAGACGGGACGTAGGTCTGAACATCTGAACTGCTAGGCAGACCCTGTTTCACTTTCACATAAGT